>JFJP01034069.1_pt1 | contig 16991 bp, 13 predicted proteins | sample 431651 | NCBI WGS metagenome assembly JFJP01 (sample SAMN02602958, study PRJNA72255) | Microbial mat metagenome, whole genome shotgun sequencing project. | biome: fresh water; feature: sink hole; material: water; isolation source: purple microbial (photo- and chemosynthetic) mats found in... | reverse complement strand
CTGATCAGATCAAGAAGCGAACTAACGTTTCCAGAAGACAGGTCCGTGCGGTGGGAAAAGATTCGATTAGTCCTTTCGGATGAATCATCTTGCTGGACGATAAAGCAATTGACTTACGCCGTCAAGAGCGGAGTTCGATTTTCTCACAAAAACCCCAAGTTTCGGTGGATTGCCTTGACAGCAGCGGTAAAAGGCCGGAAACTCACACTTAGTTGATTGTTAAAACAACCAATTTGCCCGATATCCGGGAAGGATTCGCCATGTCATGGGTCAAGCAGAACAAAGTCAACAATGCGGCGCGAGTGCTGTGGACCATCTGGCAAAGTTCCAAGATCAGCCGTATTGACATCGCCCAGCGGTTGGGCCTCGACCCGTCGACCATCACCAATATTGTTGCCGAACTGATTGACCAACGGCTTGTCGAAGAGATGGAAGAAGGCGAGGGAAGCCGGCAGGGCGGCCGCAAGCCCATTTTGCTTTCTATCGCCAAAGACTTCGGTTACGTGATCGGCATTGAATTGCAGCCCGAGTCCTTTATCGCGCTGGCCATGAACTTGGCCGGCGACATTTTGCAGGAGCATTCGGGTGAGATGGATTTCCGTACGCGAAACCTGTCCGATGCTGTCGAAGAACTGTATGGCAAAGTCCGACAGGCGTTCTCCGGCATTTCCTGGCCTCTCCTGGGCGTTGGGCTGGGGGTCGGCGGACTGGTCGATCCCCATCAAGGCATTATTCTGCTCAGTCAACCTCTGGAAATCCGCGAGGCCCTCCCCCTGGTAAAAAACCTCGGCACCCGGCTAGGAGTCCCCTTCTTTTTGGAGAACGACGCCAACTGCTGCGCGTGGGGCGAACTCGCTTTCCACAAGAGCCTCAACCTTCAGGATTTCCTGTTCGTTCTAGTCGAGTTCCGCAAGGACTTGATTTCGCGCCAGGACGCCGGGGGGCTGGGCATCGGCTTTGGCATCGTCTTCGGGGGCAAGGTTCGCCACGGCAAAAATTATACGGCCGGCGAGTTCCGCAGCGCGTTTTCGGCCAGCCCCTCGCGGTCGCAACTGTCGATTCCCAACGCCGAAGTGGCTACGGTGCTGACCAATCCGCTGGCGATGGAACGCGTGGCGCGGGAGCTTTGCGCCAACATCGCATTGATGGTCAACACCTTCAGTCTCAACCAGGTGATTTTTGGTGGGGTAATCGAAGGTTCCACGGTCGATTTTCCCGGGATCATGTGGAAAGCCATCCGCGACAACTGGTCGTACGGCGACAACCCCGATGTCACGATCCGGTATTCGTCGCTGGGCGAAAAGGCCGTTGCCTACGGGGCAGCCGGCATGCTGATCGACCGCCTGATGATGACCAGCGAGGTGTTCGCTCCCCGCCAGAAATAGGCTATTTCGGCGCCAGAAACAGGCGTTTGATGCGCTTTTTCACCACATCGGGGTCGAAAGGCTTGACGATAAAGTCCTTGGCGCCGAAAGCCAGCGCCTGAAACACAATCTGCTTTTGCCCCATGGCACTCACAATAATCACCTTGGCCTCAGGAAACTGGCCGAGAATCATCGCCAACGCCTCCAATCCGTTCACCTTGGGCATGGTGATGTCGAGGGTGACAAAATCGGGGCGGTGCTCGCGGTAGAGGCTGAGCGCCTGCTCGCCATCCTCCGCTTCGGCCACGATCTTGAAGTCGAACATCAGGATGTCCTTGAGCCGCATTCGCATGAAGGCGGCGTCATCCACGATCATCCCTGTCTTCATAGTTCGTCCGCCGTTTTCAGGGCAATGTTGATTTCCAGCTCACCGATCGACGAGAGGAAGGTCAGCGCCAACGTGGGAACGGCCAGAAAGTCGATGGTAATGTCCATGCCCGAGCACACCGCCGGCGGCGTGATGCTGATCATGTGCTCTTCACCGGCCAACTCGATGCTCGCGCGGCCGGTGATCATGTTGGCGACCTCACTCACGGCGGAGTTCATCATTTTCCGCAGGTCGGGCGAGAGTTTGTTGGGCAGCATCTTCTTGGTCAGCTCGTAGGCGAAGCTGTCGTCCATGCTGTAGACGACCTGTCCGCGGACGTGGCCGGTGGCTCCGATGATGATGGAGATAGGCCGGGTGGGCTGGGGCGACTGGCGGACCTTCAGTTCTTTGCGCGTCAGTTTGACGTTGGCTTCTTTCTCGAAAATCTCGACGGCAGACTTGATAAAGGGATTGGCGAACTCAGCTTTCATGAACGGTCTCCTTGGACGGGCAAAATCAGGTCAAACGAGGTGCCACGACCCAATCGGGTGTGGACGGTGATCGAGCCGCCGAGCTGCGCGACGGCGTCCTTGACGGCCGAAAGACCGACGCCCCGCCCCGAAAGCTCGGTGACCTTTTCGGCCGTGGAAAACCCCGCCAGAAAAATCAGCTCCAGTGCCCCTGCCTCGTCGGGCTGGGACCCGGGCGGTAGAAGCTTCAGCTGCTGGGCCTTGGCAACAATCTTGGCAGGGTCGATCCCCCGTCCGTCATCTGAGAATACCATAAACAACGCATCCGCTTCACGCGTTATGCGGATTTGAATCAACCCGCTGGGTTCTTTTTTGGCCGCGGCCCGCTCATCGGGGCTCTCGAGGCCGTGGTCGACCATGTTGCGTACCAGATGGACCAGCGCCGACGCCAGCGGTTCAAACTGATCGGGAAGCACGGGAAAGTCTCCGCCTTCAATGGTGACGGGATGCAGCGGCTTGCCGAGCTGCCGGGCCAGCGACTGGCAGAGGTCGGGAAAGCGCAGGAACAGCTCGCGGAACGGCACGGTCCGGTAACGCTGCAACAGCGTCATCATGGTCTTGTCGTCGGGATGGGTCTTGCGCATCCACGCCTCGAGTTTCAGGTAGACGTCCAAGGGAACGGAAACGGCGTCGATCTCGCGCAGCCATCGCTCGCCCAGGAAACCCGTGATCACCGCGATTTCCTCGTAGTAGGCCTTTTTGAGCGCTAACGTGTAGGTCTTGAACTGCGGCTGGCCGCCGAGCGCGAGGTTGTCGGTGAGGTGCTGCTCAAACGCGTGGCAGGCCGAAGCGGTGCGTCGGAACTCAAAGAACCCGGCGTTTCCCTTCAGGGTATGGAGCTTGACGGCGAGATCCTTGGCACGGTCGGGCGCCTGCAGCACGGCAGGGTTCTCGGCCAGCAGGGTGAACAGGGCGCTGGCTTCGCGGGTGAAGCCGCCAAAGGCCGCGCGGTGGGAAACGGCGTTGAGAAGCAGGTTTCGGCGGTCCGATTCCGACCGTCCCAATTCCTCGATGCGCTTCTCACTGCTGCGGTCGGTGACGACGATCAGGACCTGCTCCGGGCTGAGGAGGCGGTAGTGGAGCGCCAGGGTCCGTTCACCGATGACGGTCTCACTGCCCAGCAAATCGAAGACCACGTCGGCGTCGGCTTTCCCGGAAAAAACCATCTTCAGTCCGTCGACAAAATCCTTGCGTTCCTCGGCGTGAGACCACAGAATCAAGTCTACCGGTTTGCCCTTGGGGTCGAGACCCAGAAGCTCGGTGCAAACCTTCGAAACAGGACCGACGACGACAAAACTAGGCCCGAACACGAGAAAGCCTTCGCTGGTGAGTTCAAGGACGGCCTGGAGTGTCGCTTCAGAAAGGGTATTGATGATGGTTAATCCAATTGTGGTAACATTTTAATCACAACCTTAGCATTGCTGTACCGGTCTGTCAATTGAGGAGTTCCGATGTTCCATGTTCATTCGCGTTTGTCCCAGGTCCTGCGTCATCCCGTGGGCAACGACATCGTTTCAAAAATCCTGCTTCAGCTGAATCTTCCCCTGGGGTTGGTGGCCAATCCCGTCGTGGGTTGGCTCAAGCTGTCGACCTTGCCGCGGCTCGCCAAAGGGGTGATCGACGCGGCTTTTGTCGACGACCTGGTGAGGTTTCTCAACCAGCATCCCGATTTTCCACCGGCGCCCTCCGGACCGCCTGATCCGGCGTGGTGGAAGGAAGCGGTGGTGTACCAGATTTACCCCCGCACCTTCCGCGACTCCAACGGCGATGGCTGGGGCGATCTGCCGGGGGTTCTCGAGAAACTCGACTGGCTGCAGGAGTTGGGGGTCGACGTGGTGTGGCTGTCGCCGGTGTACGACTCCCCGAACGACGACAACGGCTACGATATCCGCGATTATCAGGCCATTCTGAAAGAATACGGCACGATGGAAGACTTCGACCGTCTGCTGGCGGGGCTCCACGCGCGCGGCATGAAGCTCCTGATGGACCTGGTGATCAACCACACCTCGGACGAGCACCGGTGGTTCCAGGAAGCGCTGGCGAACCCCAACTCGCCCCAACGCGGTTGGTACCACCTGCGCGAGGGGCGCCTTGAAGACGGCCCGCCCAACAACTGGACGTCGTTCTTTAGCGGCTCGGCGTGGCGGCACTTTCCCGAGGCCGTCACCGCCAGCGGGAAGGGGCTTTGGGGCCTGCACCTGTTCTCGGCCAAGCAGATGGATCTCAACTGGGAAAGCGCGTCACTTCGTCAGGAACTGTACCGCATGGTCAACTGGTGGCTCGACAAAGGCGTCGACGGGTTCCGCCTCGACGTGATCAATGAGATCTCCAAGCAACCGGGGCTCCCCGACGGCTCGCCCGCCATTGGCAAGCTGATGGGGTACACCGGCATCGAGCACTACTTTTACGGACCGAAGCTGCACGAGTACCTGCGCGAGCTGCGGGAGCAGACCTGGGCGGGCCGCGATGTGGTGGCTGTGGGCGAAACGCCAGGACCCGGCCTGCAGATGAGCCGCCTGCTGACGGCCCACGAGCGCGGAGAGCTCGACATGGTGTTCAATTTTGACCATCTGGAAAATCCCGGCAAAGCGCGGTTTGACACGTACCGTTACGATCTGCGGTTCCTCGCCCGCCAGTGGTCACGGTGGCAGCTCGGGCTGGGCGACAACGCGTGGAACAGCCTGTACCTCGAGAATCACGACAACCCACGCATGGTGAGCAAGGTGGAACCCGACCCCACCAAGAGCGTTCCCGTGGCCGAATTGCTGGCGGTCTTTCAGTTCACGTTGCAGGGGACTCCTTTCCTGTTCCAGGGGCAAGAACTGGGCATGGTGAATCGGCACTTCTCGTCCCTCGACGAGGTGAACGACATCGAGAGCCGCAACAAGTACGCCGAGTTGCTCCCCTTGGTGGGCGCCGACGCCGCCCTGCAAGCGCTGAACAGCGGGTCGCGCGACCACGGACGGGTTCCACTTCCCTGGAACGAGACCACCAATACCGTGCGCGAGACCTACCGCTCGCTCATGGCGCTGCGCAAGGCGCACCCTTCCTTGGTCTATGGCCGCTTTCTCCCCGTGACGTTGCCGGGCCACGACGTGTTCGTTTACCGCCGGGAGGGCTTTGGCGAGGTCTGGACCATCGTCCTCAACCTGACGGGGCAACCCCAGACCAGCCCTGTCGGCCTCAACAGCTGGCCCCTCGCCCTGACGACCTCGGCGGGGGCAGACGGGACCAGGCGCCTTCCCCCGTGGGGAGCCCTGGTCTACGGACCTCTTCCCGCTGCCGGGCAACCTGAGTTGACAAGCCGAACAAAATAGCGAAAATAGAGGGATTGAAGAAAAGGGGAAACTGTGGAAAAGCCCGTGATTATGTGCGTTGATGACGATCCCAGCGTGCTGTTTTCCCTGAAGGCCGAGTTGCGCAATCGATTTCTCGCCCGCTTTCACTACGAGACGGCAGAAAACGCGATGGAAGCGCTCGAGCTGATCAACGAGCTGACCTTGGAAAAGGTGACGATCCTGCTGGTCGTCAGCGACTGGCTGATGCCAGGCATGAAAGGAGACGAGTTTTTGGCGGTGATCCGCAAAGACTATCCCCACATCCGTGCCATCATGCTCACCGGACAGGTGGATCCACTTTCTTCGGAGGCCGTGCTCAAGAACGGACTGGCCGAGGCTATCGTCTCCAAGCCGTGGAATTCCAAGAGTCTGATGGACACCATCGAACGCATCTGCATTCCTGCCTGAGACGGCTCAGGCGGTCACCAATCGAGCGTGGCTCCGATTCCCCAAACCAAAGCCTGCGACGGGTCGGACACCGTCACGTCGGCCAGCTTCCAACCGGCCCAAACCTGTGGCGCCAGCGCGACAAACGCCATTCCCGCCAGGGGGAGCGTGATCTGCGATCCGATCTTGGCAAACACCGCGTGCGCTAAGCCGTCCTCATCGACGGCTCCCCGCCAGCCCGCCGTGGCAAACAGCCGGTTGAAGTACACCATGCTGAGGTTGGTCTGTGTTTCGATTCGGAAAAGCTGGGCCTCGACGGTTCCGCCTGCGGCCCAGAGCCCACCTCGACCGCTCCCCGCGTATTCCTGCGGCGCCAGCGCGGCGAAATCCGAGACGCCGAACACTGGAGAGTTCCCTCCCAGATCGGCCCCGTACGCGTCGACGAAGCCGTAGGCCGCGAGGCGGAAGGGAAGGGAAAACGTGGGGAATCCCCATTGACCCCAGACCGAAGCCTGCGGCGCCAGCTGGTAGTCCCACGCGCCGCCGGCGCTGAACTGGAGCCCAGCCGAGAAAAGTTGGGCCGGTAAGGCGCGCAGAGACGAAAGCCGGGCTTTGAGGCCAAAGGCCGTCGAGCTTACCCAGGGAACCACCGCGCCACGTACTGTTTCGCCGCCCAGGCCTTTCTCCCAGACGGCACTCACGAGAAACTGCTCGGCCGTGGTTTGCGCTGTCAAGGGGAAGCCGAGGGCCAACGTGGTCCACGCCAGCTCGAACCAAGGTCTTTCGGTGGCCCAGTTCCAACCGGCGGCAGCGCTCACCTGATGGGTGTCGGTGGGGTCGGCCAAGACGGTTCCCAGCCCAGCGCCCGTCACCGTCAAGGTGTCGCTGGAAAGAGCAAACTGAGGGATAGGATACCAAAGACGCAACGGGTTGAACCACGCGACTCCCCAGTAGGGTTTGTCGGTGGTCGGCGTTGGCGTGGTGTCCAGCACCGGTGATTCGGGAAGTCGTTGTTCCACCAAGACCAGCCGGCGGTCGGTTTGCTGCCGCTGGGGCGTCGGGGGGTAGGCGAGCACGGCGTCGGATTGCACGTACGAGGCCCGATAGTACAGTTCACCGCCGGCGAGAACTGGTGCATGCACGCCGCCGGAGAACTCATCGCCGGCCAGCCAGACCTCGAGCGAACCGTCGGAGAGGATCTTCAGACCGCCCGGCCGATACGTCCGGTCATCGGGGTCGTAGCTGAAACTGACCTGTCCTTCGGTCGTCCTCAGGTCGCGGGCCCACGCCCAGATTTCGCGGTCATCAGCGCTGACGGTGGTGAACCGGGTGGCGCTCTGCGTGCGGAAGTCGTACACCCCAAGCTGACGAATCCCGTTTTCGGTGTACAGAAACGCAAGGCGGTTGTCGTCCAGAGGCGCCGGAGCCGAAAACAGCCGGGTTTCGGTTCCTTCCAGCAGGACGGTTTCCTTTCCGTCGCGGTCGCGCCACACGAGGCGGTTGTTGTGCCGGTCGGCGCCCAAGCCCACCACGCCGTCGCGGAAGTACCTTGCCGACCAGAGTTTCGTCCACCGGCTGCCCGTCGGGCGGCCATCACGGGACCGGTACTCGGTCACCACGGCGGTGGCCAGGTTGCCGTCGTACCGGTAGCCCGAGACAAGGAAGTGTTCCCCATCGGGCGACGCGTCGAGATCGCGCGCTGCCTCTTTGACCGTCCAGGCTGCCTGCGGCGAATCTGCCCCGGGCTTGCGCAGCGTGACCTTGCCCAAGCTATCGAGGGCAAACAACGTTCCGCCCCCCGAGGCCAGCGCGCGCACCCGGAGCTCACTCTGCCAAACGGGCGCCATGGGGTTGTCGAGAAGGCCCCGGACGGCCAACTGATCGGCGAAGTCGGCCCACGCCTTGGCAAAGGTTATCCCGTACACCTTCTGAAACGCGGCGTAGAACCCTTGCTGGTACACGTCCAGCGACCACGCTCCCGGCGTGCCCATCGCTTGCCACAGGTTGCCGTAGGCTTCCATGCCAAACTGGCGTTGCAACCACGCCGAAAACAGGCCGCCATACTCGTACCAGCCATTGGCCAGGTGTCTGTCGTCGTAGGCCCCCGCTGCCTGAAGCGGCGTGTAGAACAAGTTCTCACGGAGGGCCTGCCGGACCTTTTCCTTGACCAAGGGGTCGTTAGCGCGGCCCGAGCCATCCAGGCTCTCAAAACTGACGGTCACCCCCTCGACCATGTAACCCGGGGTGGACAACACCGTCGGTGTGGCCCAGCTCCCGAAAACGGCGTACAGAAACTGCCAGAAGGGGGTCCGGCTCGAAAGCGACACGGCGTGCGTCAGTTCATGCAGGAACAGCTTGTTCAGGTGGTCGTCGAAGGCCGTCCATTCGAGGTTGAGTGGTGTATCAAAGAGCACGATGTGCGGGTAGGGGACGAAGGTATAGTAGCCGTTGAACTCGTCGGTGGCGGGCGTGATGGTCACGGGAATGCGCCCTTGGACGCCGTAGCCCAGCAACCCGGCGATACGTTCGTAGGTGCTGTCGGCGGTTTCGGCCAGATGTTCGGCGCTTGAACGCGACGCCTCGGGGAAAATGATGTCAAAATGCGTGGTCTGGAGCACGCGGAGCGCTGTGAAAGGCCGGAAGTTCTGGGCGGTGAGGGGCAGGCAAAGCAGCAGCAGAAAGACGGCGGCGCCGAAACGGACGAAGGGGGACTTCATTCCCGAAGTGTCCGGCTTTCTCCCCTGCGTGTCAAACCTCGGGACGCCCCACCGCCTGAAGCGCCGCCGCGCGTCCGGTCGCCCAGCATGCTGTCAGCAGGTACCCGCCCGTGGGCGCCTCCCAGTCGAGCATTTCGCCGGCGCAGAACACGCTGGGTACCCGGCGCAGCTCAAAGCCCTGAAGTTCCGACGCCGCGACGCCTCCGGCCGTGCTAAGGGCCTCGGCCAAGGGACGCGCGCGGACAACCGGGACAGGGCAGGCTTTGATTCGTTCGACCAGAGCCGTTTTTCCTGCGGGCAACTTCCCCGTGCCCGCCTCGCGCAGGAGGGAGGCTTTGACTCCCCCGAGGTGAAGAGCTTTTTCCAGGTGGGTGGAATCTGAACGCCCAGGGGGTCGGTTTTCCCAGCGTCTTTCCAGCTCGGCGGCGCTGATGTCGGGTGCCAGATCGAGCACCAACGTCGCGGAACCCGTGGTCTCCAGGCTGTCCCGCAACGAGGCCGAAAACGCGTAGAGCAAGCTGCCTTCCAGCCCTTCGGTTGTGACCAGCAGTTCGCCGGGTTTGCGCCGGTCTCCGTGGGAGGCCACCACCGACTTCAGCGGGGTGTCTGCCCACCTCTGGCGAAACACCGGGCTCCACGCCACGTCGAACCCGCAGTTGGCCGGCCGAAACGGGATGACTTCGATGCCCCGCTCTGCCAGAATCGCCGTCCAGGCACCGTTGGAGCCGGTCTGGGGCCAACTGGCGCCGCCCAAGGCCAACAAAGTGGCGGTTGCCGTCACGCGGACGGTTCCTTGCGCGGCCTCGAACAGCAGCGCGCCGTCTTCCCAACCCTTCCAGCGGTAGCCAAAGTGAAACACCGCCCCCGCGCGTTCCAGACGCACGAGCCACCGCTTGAGCAAACCGGCCGCCGTCTTTTCGACCGGGAACACCCGGCCCGAGGTGCCCACAAAGGTGGGGACGCCCAATTCGGCGGCCCAGTCCCGCAATTGCGTGGGACCGAATCCCCGCAGCGCGTCGGCGAGAAGCTTCTGGTGAGGCCCATAGGCGGCCAAAAAGGCCTCGAAGGGTTGCGCGTGGGTCAGGTTGAGGCCGCTGGCTCCTGCCACCAAAAGCTTGCGTCCGGCCGACGGCATCGCGTCAAATAGTTGGACTCGCCAGCCCGCCAGCAGGGCAGTCTCCACGGCCATCAGGCCGGAGGGGCCGGCCCCCACAACGGCAAGGACACGAGTTTCAGGCATGAGGCGAGGCTAAGCAGGAAACCGATTGCCGTCAAGGGTAATGTGCATTAGCATGAAGCTATGAAAAAAATTCTGGATCCCGTTCGGGCGGCCTACGCGGACGCCGACGTCTTTTTGCAGAATCGCGCCATCACGTTGTATGGCTTGTCCTGGTTCCTGTCTATCGGGTTTGTGCTGTTCGCCATCGTGCGGTTGGCCGAAGGTTCCATTGGTGTCGGCCTGGGCGAGTTGGCCGTCAGCCTGCTCTTCGTCGCATCGGCCATCGTGATTCTGCGGGGAAAGTTCCAAATCGCCAGCACCTTTATTCAGGTCGTCGCCCTGCTGGCCGCGTTTGGGCTTTTTATTATTCAGCAGCCCAAGGGCCTTCTTGCGCTCTATATGCTTCCGACGTATATGTTTCCTGTTTTCATCCTGATGCCTATGCTGGCCTTTTCCCGCTGGCAGGTTGCCTTCACCTTGGCATCGCTGTTGGTCGGTGAGACGGTTGTTTTCTTGCTCAATGCGACCGAAGCCCCCGTCTTTACCTTCCTGATCATCCAGGTCTTGGTCCTGATGTCCCTCGTGATCACTTGGCAGACCTACCGCGTGCAGGACCGCAGCATGCAGACCTTCCGCGATCAGTTCATGAAAGAGCAGGACCGCTCCAAGGTGCTGACCCGCGTGATTTCCGAAGGTACCGAGGGACTCCAGGTCGGCGAGCGCGTCGTCGACTCGGCGCAACTTATCCACCAGACGGTCACCACCCTCAAGGACGATGTGCTGGCCATGAACGAGACGCTGGGCCTGACCGGCGCGGACCTTTCCCGCAGTCAGACTCTATCCGCCGACCTGACCGCCTCGCGCGACCGTCTGTTGAATCTGAACCAGCAACAGGCTGCGGTCGCCCGGCAGTCTGCCACCGCCACCGAAGCCTTGTCCTCGGGGCTGGCTGGCTTTTCGCGAAACGTCGAGGCCGTGGTAGCGTCGGTGCAGGCCTTTGCCGAACACGCGGAAGCCGGAGGGCGGAAGGTGGCCGCGGGACAGGCGCGTTTCCAGGCGGTGAACCAGGGGGCCGAGGCTCTGCTGGAGGTGATCCGGCTGATCGAGGACGTTTCGCAGCGGACCAACTTGTTGGCTATGAACGCCTCTATCGAAGCAGCCCACGCCGGCGTTTCGGGCAAAGGGTTTGCCGTTGTGGCGCACGAAATCCGCCGCCTGGCCGAGGAAACCCAACGGAACTCGGGCACGATGCGAGCCACGCTGGAGGCCAACTCGCAAGCGCTGACCGGGCTGACCGCCGAGAGCCGGGCGCTGGGCGCCGAGTTCCGGGGTTTGGAAGAACAAAGCCGCACCCTGAGCGCGCGCATGGAAGCCTTGGGCGAGGAACTGCGGTCGAGTGAAGCCGTCTCGGAGGAATTGCACGGCTTTTTGGACCAGTGGGCCGAGCTCGGCCGCCAAGTGGAAGCGGCCGTGACTTCGGTGGGAACCAACGCCGAAGCTCAGACCCAGGGGACGGCAGCCGTCGTCAAGCAAGCCACCGAGCTGACCCGACGGGTGGAAGGCGTGTCCCGCGGGACCGCGTCGTTGGAGAAACTGGCCGCGCAGCTGGAAGAGACGGGAACTGCCAACTTGGCGCAGGGCCGCCACCTGCAAGGCGCGCTCGACCAGCTTCGCTCGTAGCGGCGGTCAAAGGTACCGGAGGATGCGCGCTTGCTCGGCCAGCTCGTCCCGGAACTTGGGGTCGGCGATGCCGATCAGCGCCAGCGTCCGTTCGCGAACAGTGCGACCGCGCAGTTGCACCACGCCGTGCTCGGTCACCACGTGGTCGACAAACGACCGGTGCAGCGTCACCGCGCTTCCCATGGCCAAGGTGGGGACGATGGTGCTCATGGTGCCGTTTTTGGCGGTCGAGTAGCACGCGATGATGCTCTTGCCTAGCCCATCGAACCCCGCGACGGCGCCTTGGGCCGTGTCGGATTGTCCCCCCGTCCCGGAATACTGCTGCGTCCCAATGGACTCGCTCGAGACCTGGCCCGTGAAGTCGATGGACAGGCAGGTATTGATGCTCACCATCCGCGAGTTCTGCGCCACGATGGCGGGGTTATTGACCCAGCTTCCACGCTGGAACTCGACGGCCACGTTGTCGTCGAGCCAGTCGTACAGTTTGCGGCTGCCCATGGCGAACGTCGCGATGAACTTGCCCTTTTTGAAGGCCTTGCGCGCGTTGGTGATGACGCCCATTTCAGCCAGTTCCATCACCGAGTCGACCAGCATTTCGGTGTGCACGCCCAGATCGCGCTTGTCCTTGAGCGCCAACGCCGCCGCGTTGGGTATGCCTCCGATACCCAGCTGGATGGTGGAGCCGTCTTCGACCAACCCGGCGATATGACCCCCGATACGCAGGTCGATTTCGGAGGGTTGAGGCGCCGGCAGGGCAGGGACATCCTGCTCGTGTTCCACAAAATAGGTCGCCTGCGTGACGTGCACCTGCGTGTCGCCAAAGGTGCGCGGGAGCCGGGGGTTCACTTCGAGAATGACGAACTGGGCGCGTTCCAAGATGTCTTTCTCGTAGGTAATGCCCAGCGACAGCGACACGTAGCCGTGGCGGTCCGGCGGGGTGCAGGTGCCGATAAACACGTCGGGCACGCGTGCGGCCAGACGGTCGGTGGCGGCGCGGTGCAACATATTGGGCACAAAGGTCACCGTGCCCGTGTCGGCCTTCAGCGCTTCGCGTGAGCCGGGGGCGTGAAACCAGCTGGCCAGCTCAAAATGCCCTTTCATCGCCGGGTTGCGGTAAAACTCGTAGGCCTTGAGCGTCAGCACGGAGAAGACCCGGACGTTGTGCACCCGCGGCGCGAGGATGTGGAACCGGGCCATGGTTCCCTGCGGTTCGCTGGCGCACTGGCCGATCACGACGTCGAAGTCGGACTGGACGCACTGGATGGCCTCGTCGATGGGGCGGAGGCGCTTCTGGTACTCGGGGTGGGCGTTGATCATCACAGCTTCCTTGGGCAGAGATTCAATAGACGAGCAGGTTGGCGCCGACGGCGAATCCGGCCCCGCTGGCCACCAGAGCGACCCGATCGCCGCGCTGGATTTTTCCTTCCCGGAGGGCACAATGCAGGGCCATGGGCACGCAGGCCGAGCCCGTGTACCCGTACTTGTCCATCACGCAGGTGGTGTCGGTCATGGGACGGCCAAGCACCCCCATCACCGTCTCGATGACGCTGCGGTTGATCTGCGTGAACAGAAAGTGGTCGATGTCGGCCACCTGAATCCCCGCTTTCTCCGCCACCCTTCCCACCAGCGGGGGCCACAGTTTCACGTTGCGGTCACCGGGAAGCTTCTGCAGGTTCTCGAGTCCCCAGGTGCCGGCGTCCAGGTGCTCGTGGGTGACGGGCTTGCGCGTGCCCCCGGCGTAGACGCCGATGTAGTCCCACTGTGTCCCGTCGGCGCGGAAAGCGCCCGCCAGGTAGCCCGAGCGGTCGTCGTCGGTGGTCTTGCCCAACAAAACGGCGCCCGCGCCATCGGCAAAAATCGACCACCCAAAGGCGTCGCCGGGGCGCACGTAGTTGGGCATGTTGTACACGCCCACCACCAAGGCGTACTTCAGGTGGGGGTCGTGGGCCACGGCGCGGGCGGCCACATCGAGCGCCGTGACAAAGCTGGCGCACGAGGCCCCCACGTCGTAGGCGGTCGACTCGGCTTCACCTTTTTGCAGGCGGCCCTGCAGCAAAATGGCCGTCGCCGGCGAAATATACTCGGGCGTGTCGGTGCCGACGATAAACAGGCCCACCTCCAGCGGATCCACCTCGGCGGCGGTAAGGGCCTGCCGGGCGGCTTTTTCCGCGAAGTCGGCGGTGGTTTCGTCGAGCCCGCGCAGGCGCGCGATATGCCGGAAGGCGACGCCCAGTTTGGCCTCGGTGCGGGGGCCGTCGAACTCGACCCCGGCCAGCGTCATCAGTTCCTGGTTGGAGATGGGCTCGCCCGGCGCGTACAGGCCGGTGGCCAGAATCTTAGCTTTTGCCATAGTTGACTCCGTGGGCCAGGTACCCACCCAGGGCCTCGACGAGGTTGCGGGCGAGTCCCGGGGCTTCTTCAAAAACCACTTCCATCCCCAGGTAGTGGGCGATTCCCAGCAGGTATTCGGTGGCGGTGCGCGGGTCGACGTGCGGGGCGAAATGTTCCGGACGTAGGGCCTCGGGGCGGTGGGCGTACCCGGCGACGAACGACTCGTAGTAGGCCTTCACCGCCTCGGGCAGCACCGACTCCGCCTCGCGCACGATGTTGTAACAGTGGCGGTCGAGCGACAGGTAGACCAGCCAGATCCACAGGCCGCGCAGCTCGTACTCAAGAGGATTGAGTGTCTCGGCGGCGTTCGGGCCCAGGTTGCTCGAGATAAAGCCACGCACATCGTGGCTGATCTTGGCAATGATCTCGGCGTAAAACACTTCTTTGGACTTGAAGTAGGTGTAGAACACCCCGACGGAGAGTCCCACGCGGTTGGTAATGTCGTGGATGTTGGTCTCGAAGTACCCGGTCTCACCAAACAGCTTTTTTCCCACCGTGATCAGCTTGTCGCGCGTCGATTCCTCGAGGGGCAGGGGAGGGGGTAGGGCGCTGCCGCCAAAAACCTTAGCCGGGTCAAAGGTCAGCCCCCGGTACAAACCGTTGTCGAGGATGGTGTACAGCGAGGTGAGTTTGACCGGCGAGCCGTTGAAGGCGTGGCGGGTGGAGCAGAAGCGCAGGCCGCCAAACACAAACAGGTAGGCGGCGTTGTCGACTTTGCCGCCGAGCGCTTGCGCCAGCGCGCTAGTGTACACTTCCACCAGCTGGTGCTCGTACTCGAAAAACCGGTACTGTCCCTCGCGGAAGATCGACACCAGGTCGCTGTTGCTCTCGGTGAACTCAAACACGCTGGACGCCAACGTCTCCAGCCGTGTCCACGTCCCGTCCACGGGCAACGTCATGACGGTCGTGCGCAGCGACTGCAGCACTGTGCCCAGAATCTCGCGGAAGAGCACCTCTTTGGTGGCGTAGTACCGGTAAAAAACCCCGTTGGACAGACCGGCCTCGCGGCAGATCTCGGCCACCGAAACCGTGGAGTACCACTTGCGGGCAAAGAGACGGATCGCTGCCGTCCGCAGGCGATCTTGGGTGGAATGGACTGTGAGAACTGATTCAGTCATTTGCCCGAGTTTAGACCCAGTGTTTCCACCTTGCAACCGAAATTTCACAAATTCGGGAATAAAACCGCTTGACGGTTCCGCAAACTGGGCTTAACAAGAATGAGAGTTGATTCAGTCATCACGGAGAGCGTCATGCATATCGGCATTCTGGGCCACGGCACTTACATCCCCCGCACCTACCTCACGGCCGCCGAGATCGCGGTGCCCACCGGGCTTCCCGAGGAAGTTGTCGCCCTCAAGTTCGGCGTCAAGCGCAAGCCCGTGGCCGCCCCCGACGAAACCACCGCGTTCATGGGTCTTGAGGCCGCCAAGAAAGCGCTGGCCGTTGCCGGTGTGGGCGGTGATTCCCTTGACCTGGTGATCTGGTGCGGCGCCCAACATAAGGATTATCCCTGCTGGCTGGCGGGCCTGTACGTCGCCGAGCAGTTGGGCGCCAAAAACTCGTGGGGCTTCGACATGGAGGCCATGTGCGGCTCCATGATGGTGGCCCTCGACGTGGCCAAGTCGATGATGCTCACCCGCGACGACCTGACCACGGTTTTGTTGGTGTCGGGGTACCGCAACAACGACCTGATCAACTTGAGCGAGCCGTCGACCCGCTTTCTGCTCGATGTCGCCTCGGGAGGCTCGGCGTTGGTGCTCAAAAAAAACGCTGGCAAAAACGCTGTGCTCGGCTCGTCGTTCCGCGGCGACGGGTCATTTTCGCAGATGTGCACGGTGCCCGTTCTGGGAGCCAAGGCTTGGCCCCCGAAGCCCGAGGACCTGACGCGCGCCCACTTTGTGGTGCCCGACGAAGAAGCGTTCAAAAAGCTGCTCACCGAGCGGACCATGCCCAATTTCTTCGGCGTGATTCGCGACGCGTTGAAACGGTCGTCGATGACTCAGGCCGATATCGATTACCTGGCTATTCTGCACTTCAAAAAGAGCGCCCACGACGCCGTGCTGGTCGAGTTGGGCCTGAAACCCGAGCAAAGCACCTACCTCGACGAGTATGGCCATCTGGGCCAGAACGACCAGGTGTTGTCGCTGGAACTCGGCCTCGCCTCCGGAAAAATCCATGACGGCTCGCGCTTGGTGTTTGTGGGTGCCGGGCTCGGGTTTGTCTGGGCTGCCACGGTGATCCAGTGGGGCCCGTATCACGAAACGAATCAAGGAGGACAAGCATGAGAATGACAGGAAAAGTCTGCGTGGTCACCGGGGGAGCCCGGGGCATCGGACGTGGAATCGTGGAAACCCTGGCCCGCGAAGGCGCGCAGAAAATCTACGCGCTCGATATGAACGGCGCCGATTTTCCGGCCCTCGAGGCGGCCGTGCCCTGCGCCAAGGGCGTTGTGGTCAACGTCACCGATTCCGCCGCCGTGAACGCGCTGGTGGAAAGCATCAAGGCCGAAGTGGGGCACATCGACGTGCTGGTGAACAACGCCGGCATCACCCGCGATGCGCTTATCCAAAAAATGACCGACGACGACTGGGACGCGGTGATCAACGTCAACCTCAAGGGCGTGTTCGTCGTCACCCGGGCCGTGGCCCCCGTGATGATGGAAACCGGCGCGGGTTCCATTGTCACCATCAGCTCGGTGGTGGGGCTCGACGGCAATATCGGCCAGTCGAACTACGCGGCCACCAAGGGCGGCGTGATCGCCATGACCAAGGGCTGGGCCAAGGAGTTCGCCCGCAAGGGTGCCAAAGTGCGCGCCAACGCCGTCTCGCCCGGTTATACCCGCACTCCGATGATCGAGTCGGTTCCCGCCAAGGTGATCGACCCCATTATCGCCCGCACCCCGCTGGGCCGCTTGGCCGAAATCCAGGATATCGCCATCGGTGTGCTGTTTCTGGCCAGCGACGAGTCGTCCTTTGTCACCGGCCAAGTGCTCCGCGTC
>JFJP01005561.1_pt1 | contig 16994 bp, 15 predicted proteins | sample 431651 | NCBI WGS metagenome assembly JFJP01 (sample SAMN02602958, study PRJNA72255) | Microbial mat metagenome, whole genome shotgun sequencing project. | biome: fresh water; feature: sink hole; material: water; isolation source: purple microbial (photo- and chemosynthetic) mats found in... | reverse complement strand
GGCTGGACGCCCAGCCATCGGCCTACGCCGTTCGGACCACTGCAGCCGGACATGTCCAGGTCGTTTCCACGCTCTTCCTTCTGCCCGGTGGGGTGTGCTCGCATGGCGATGACTTGAGCCTGCTCAACTCCCGGCGATCGGCCATCTGGGCGCCAATCATCGCGACCTCCTCAGGGTCGAGGCCGGCCTCATCGGCGAAGCTGGGCCATTGACTTTTCGCCCGCTGCACATCACCCCAGCAGTTAGGGCATCCCGCCCAACACTTCATGAAAGGATTCGCCTGTTCGTTTCAGCAAAGAACAGCGCGAGGGCATGGGCTCCCTCAACGCAGGGAATGGGGAGCGCCACGACAAATTAGTCGCCGCGGCTGGGCGAGGAGGGCTGTACGCGGATAGCGTTGGCGCGGTTCAGTCTGGCGCGGACTCGTCTCGCGTATGAACAAGCAACCCGATTGCCTGTCATCACCATGGTCGATAGCGCGCTACAAGCGCTATGCCGTCGTCTGGCGCCTCAGGCCGCTTACATTTATGCTTCGGTTCGACAGCGGCCGCCATTTCGAACGAGACCGCGGCTTCTGAGGTTGCCGTTTTCAACCACATCCGAATAGGCGATGGAACACCACTCACTCCGAGACGACCTCGCACTCGCCTTGCGGGCCGCGGCTTGGCATGGGCTATCTGAAGGCGTCTGCAACCACTTCAGCGTGGCAGTGGATCGCGACAGGTTCCTGCTCAACCCGCGCGGCCTGCACTGGAGCGAGGTCCTAGCCGACGACATCCTGCTCGTGGACGGCAAGGGCCGGGTCCTCGAAGGCCGACATCGGGCAGAACCGACGGCCCTGTTTATTCACGCAGCGGTTCATCGGATCGCTGGCCATGCGGTCGTGTTGCACACGCACATGCCCTACGCCACGTCGCTCACGCTGACGGAAGCCGGCGCCATCGATCCCCTGCTCAGCCAGAATGCCTTGCGATTCCATGGGCGCATCGCGGTCGATGCCCAGTACAACGGGTTGGCGCTCGATGTCGCTGAAGGCGAGCGTATAGCCCATGCAATGCAGGGCCGGGACGTCGCGTTCCTGGGGAACCATGGCGTGATTGTTGCGGGCGCCACTGTCCCGTACGCCTACGACGATCTGTACTACCTCGAACGTGCGGCGCAGCACGAAGTGCTCGCGCGGAGTTCAGGGCTCAAGCTGCGGGCCATCACCGATCCGGATCTGGCCCAGCGCACGGCCGCGCAGATGCAGGCGGAGCGCGAACAATCCGACCTGTTTTTCCAAGCGCTTCGACGACTCGTGCCTTGATTGGTTGAGGAGCCACTGCCTGGCGGGCACGCGGGCGCTTCCAACTGGTACGTTGAAACGATGCGTCGGCTTTGGGCGTCAGCTTCGCAGCGATTGCCGTCGGTCGCGGCCGGGAGTTTGGTTCACGGGGACTGGCAGAAAGCCGTCGTAGGCTCACCCGGCAGTGCGGCAACATCGATGACCGTTTCGAGGGAGCTGCAGTCATCCAGCTTGGCGGGGCCAAAGTTTGCCTCGCCAAATCGCGGTCAAATTTCAGCTGCTAGAAGGGCTGAACTCAAGCTCTCGACCGTGAGCGGGCATCTGCGTGGTCGGCGCGACATCGAATCGCAACCCGGGGGCGTGTAGACATGAAATGTCCTATTGACAGAACAATAAGACTTCATTCAATATCTGCACATGCAAGCGGACATGCCCCTTCCCAAGTACCACCAGATCTACCTGGTGCTCAAGGAGGGTTTGCTGGAGGGTAGGTTCGCGCAGGGAATGCCCGGCGAGATCAGCCTCGTGCAGCAATTCGGCGTGTCTCGTGTCACGGTTCGCAAGGCCCTGGAGCTGTTGTCTTCCGAGGGACTGATTTCCAGGCATCGGGGCCGCGGCACGACCGTCAAGCCGGCCGCGCTGTCCAGTTCCACCGGAGCCGATGCAGGATTGCGGCGCAGCGGACGCACGGGTCTGCTCGATAACCTGGTGAGCATCAGCATGAGCACCCGCATCAAGGTGGTGGAGCTGCTGCAGATACAGGCCTCGCAGGCGGTTGCCCAGGCCCTGGACATTCCCGTCGGGGATGCGGTGCAAAAGGCGGTCCGGGTCCGCAGCACGCGCAACGGGCCCGTGTCCCACATCACCACCTACGTGCCGGCGCGGCTGGCCTCGCATTTCGGGCGCGCCGAGCTGGCGCGCGAACCCATCCTGGTGCTGCTGGAGAAAAGCGGTGTGAACCTGGGGCGTGCGGAGCAGCACATCTCGGCGCGGCTGGCCGACGCCAGCACGGCCAAGCTGCTGGAAGTGCCGGTGGGGTCGGCGCTGTTGTCGGTGCGCCGCCTGGTGTTCGATTCGGAAGACCGGCCGATCCAGTGGCTGCACGGGCTGTACCGGCCCGATCGTTACGAATATGAGATGAAGCTGTCCCGCGTGGGCGATATCGATGCGCGCGTGTGGGTCAGCAGCGAGTTGTCGGCGCAGTTCCATTGAATGCGCCGGCGAGTCGGTGATCGCATCCGCCAGTGGGCCGCCTGCAAGCGGCCGACTGATGGGTTTCGTTGCCAGCGCGTTCCGCGCTGGTGTGTTCCACCCGCCACGCGTGATGCGTCGGTCGGCCTTTTCTGTTCAGGAGATTGCCATGAGTACCCGTCGTGAATTTGTCGTCCAATCCGCAGCCGCCGCGTCGACGCTGGCGTTCCCCTTGGTGGCGGGCGCGCAGCCCGCGCCCGTGAAGGTCGGGGTGCTGCACCCAGTCACGGGCGCGCTGGCGTATTCCGGCCAGCAGTGCCGCGCCGGTGCGCTGATGGCCATCGAAGACATTAATAAGGCCGGGGGCATCAAGTCGCTGGGGGGCGCCAAGATCGAGGCGCTGCTGGCCGACGCGCAGTCCCAGCCTCAGGCCGGCGCGGCCGAAGTGGAGAAGCTCAACGAGGCGGGTGTCAGCGCCGTGGTGGGGGCTTTTGCCTCGGCCATCTGTCTGGCGACCACCCAGGCCGCGGCCAAATACAACCTGCCGCACATCGTGGACGTGGGGGTGGCCGACCAGATCGTGCAGCGGGGCCTGAAGAACACCTTCCGGTTCGGCCCCGGCTACAAGGCCGTGGCCGACCTGGCGATGGTCAATCTGAAGGTGCTCAACACCATCGCGCAAAGCCCGGCCAAGACGGTGATGATCATCCACGAGGAGTCGCTGTTCGGCACCGGCACCGCGAACCTGCTGGCGCGCGAGCTGCCGGGCTTCGGCTTCGAGGTCAAGGAGGTCATCAAGCACGCCAACCCCACGCGCGACTTCAACAACATCGTTCTGCGCATGAAGTCGGTCAACCCGGACATCGTGATCCCGGCCAACTACTACAACGAGTACGCCCTGCTGGTGCGCACCATGCAGCAGCAGCGTGTGGTGCCCAAGGCGATCTATTCGGTGCTCGGTGGCGCCGCGTCGAGCTACAAGTTCGTGCAGGAGTTTCCCGATGCGTCGAACGGCATCATCGACTGCAACCACTGGTTCAACCCAAAGGACCCGCGGGCCCAGGCGCTCAAGAAGCGCGCAGAGGCGCAGAAGCTGTACTTCAGCTACGAGTTGTTCATGACCTACACGGCCATGATGCTGCTGGCCGATGCCCTGGAGCGCGCCAAGTCCACCGATCGCGCAGCCATCATCTCGGCGCTGGAGCAGAGCACCTTCTCCAACCACATCATGCCGTACGGTCCGACCAAGTTCGTTGACGGGCAGAACACCGGCGGCCGACCCCTGATGACCCAGGTGCTGGACAAGGACATCAAGGTCATCATCCCGCGCGAGTACCGCCAAGCCGAGCCGCTGTTCCCGCTCAAAGCCTGATCGACACCGCCGAGGTTCTCCACCATGTTCGATCTCGCGATCGTGGTCCCGTCCGTGCTCAACGGACTGACCACCGGGGCGGTCTACGCCCTCATTGCCCTGGGGCTGACGCTGATCTACGGCGTGTTGCACATCATCAACTTCGCCCACGGGGCGTCGCTGATGCTGGCGCTGTACGGCGTCTTCCTGCTCAAGCAGCACCTGGGCATTGATCCCTACCTTGCCTTGCCCGTCATGGTGGCCGGGATGTTCGTGCTGGGCTACCTGCTGCAGCGGGTGGTGATCAACCGGGCCAGCCACGGCAAGGACGAGAACATCCTGCTGGTCACCCTGGGCATTTCCATCGTGATGGAGAACCTGGCGCTGTTGGCTTTCCAGTCGGACACGCGCACCATTGACACGGCCTACACCCTGAGCACGGTGCAGATCGGCCCGGCCTTCATCGCGCTGCCCAAGCTCATCGCCTTCGGGGGCGCACTGGTGGTGTCGGCCCTGCTGCTGTTCATGATCAACCGCACCGACCTGGGGCGGGCGATCCGGGCCGTGTCCAAGGAGAAGCAGGGCGCCCGTCTCATGGGCATCGACGTGGACCACATCTACGCCATGAGTTTTGGTATCGGCCTGGCCTGTCTGGGCGCCGCGGCCTGTTTCCTGCTGCCGGCCTACTACGTCAATCCGCAGGTGGGCAACGGGTTCGTGCTGGTGGCCTTCACCATCGTGGTCTTCGGCGGCATGGGCAGCTTTGGCGGCGCCTTGCTGGGCGGGCTGGTGATCGGCGTGGTCGAGTCGCTGGGAGGCCTCTTTCTGGGCGAATCGCTCGGTCAGATCGGCATCTTCCTCATCTTCATCGGGGTACTGCTGTTCAGGCCCCAGGGCCTGTTCGGAGCCAAGGCATGAAATCGCTGCTTCACATTGCACTGTTTGCGGTCGCCATGGCCGCGGTGCCCCTGGTCACCGACTCCGGTGCCTGGCTGAACTTCGTCATGATGGCGCTGTACGCCAGCCTGCTGGCGCAGGCTTGGAACTTGCTCGGCGGGTTTGGCGGCCAGTTCTCGTTCGGGCATGCCCTGTTTTTCGGCTTCGGTGCTTACGTGCAGGCGATTGGTCAGTTGCAAGGGGGTCTGAACCCCTGGGTGGCACTGGTGCTCGCGGGTCTGACCGGTGCCCTCGTCGGCGTGCTCGTGGGGGCGCTGAGCTTCCGCTACGGACTCAAAGGGTCTTACTTCGCGCTGGTCACGCTGGCGTTCGCCGAGGTCTGCCGCATCCTGGCCCTGTCGGTGCCGTTCACCGGTGCCGGCGTGGGCCTCATGATCCCGCTCCAGGAGTCGGCTGCGAACCTGCAGTTCGCCTCCCGCACGGGTTATCTCTACCTGATGCTGCTCCTGGTGGTGGTCGCTTTGCTGGTCACCCGCTGGCTGCAGCATTCGCGCTTCGGGGCCTATCTGCAGGCCGTGCGAGACAACGAAGACGCGGCCCGTGCCATCGGTGTGGACCCGTTCCGCGTCAAGCTGGGTGCGATCGCGCTGTCGGGCGGCTTCATGGGGCTGGCCGGCGCGTTCTACGTGCAGGTGTTCCAGTACATCGACCCGTCCATCGCCTTCGGTTCGCACACCTCGGTCGAGGCGCTGGTGGCGGCGATCGTGGGCGGCATCGGCACGTTGTGGGGACCTTTGCTCGGCGCGTTTGCCTTGCACCTGCTGGCCGACCTCACGCGCAACCTGTTCGGCGAGTTCCCGGGCATCAACATGGTGATCTACGGCAGCGTGCTGGTGCTGATCGTGATGTTCTTCCCCCGTGGCATCGCCGGGATCGGGCAGTCCGTGACCCGCCTCTGGAAAGGAGCCGGCCGTGGCTGAAACCCTGTTGCGCGTCGCCGATGTGTCCAAGACCTTCGGCGGTCTCAAGGCCGTCAGCCGGGTGTCGCTCGACGTGCCCCAGGGCTCGCTCACCGCCCTCATCGGGCCGAACGGGGCGGGCAAGACCACGCTGTTTGCCCTCATGTCGGGCTTCATCGCCGCCGACGAGGGCCGGATCGAGCTGGCGGGTCAGGACATCACCGGGCAGGCCCCGCACCTCAACGCCCGGCTGGGCATGGCCCGTACCTTCCAGATCGTGCAGCCCTTTGCTGCCCAGACGGTGCGTGAGAACATCGCGGTGGGCGCGCACCTGCGCCACCACCTGCGTGCCGACGCGCTGGCGCAGGCCGAAGCCGTGGCCCACCGGGTCGGTCTGGGGCCGCAGCTGGACAAACCCGCGTCCGACCTCACCGTGGCGGGCCGCAAGCGCCTGGAGCTGGCCCGCGCCCTGGCCACCGAGCCGCGCCTGCTGCTGCTGGACGAGGTGCTCGCTGGTCTGAACCCGCAGGAAATCGGCGACATGATCCCGGTGGTCCGCTCCATTGCCGATGGCGGCGTGACGGTGCTGATGATCGAGCACGTGATGCAGGCCGTGATGAACCTGGCCGAGCATGTCTGGGTGCTGGCCCAGGGCGAACTGATCGCCCAGGGCACGCCCCAGGAAGTGACCCGCGACGACCGGGTCATTGAGGCCTACCTGGGGGTGGGCACCGCCGCCCGTTTGCGCGCCGCCGGAGGCCGACATGACTGAGCCGAACACCCCCTTGCTCGACGTGCGCGGGCTCACCGGCGGTTACGGCCGCACCGAGGTGCTGCGCGGCATCGATCTGAGCGTACGCCGTGGCGAAACGGTGGCCCTGCTGGGCAGTAACGGAGCGGGCAAGACCACTTTCAACAACACCCTCTGTGGCATCAACCCCGCCTGGGCGGGGCGTGTGCAGTTCAACGGCGCGGACCTGTCCGGCGCCCACTACCGTGCGGTGGTTACCGCCGGGCTGATCCAGGTGCCCGAGGGCCGCAAGATCTTTCCCAACCTGAGCGTGCTGGAGAACCTGGAGCTGGGGTCGTTCACGCGGGCGCGTGGCCAGCGGGCCGCCAATCTGGAGCGGGTGTTTGCGATCTTTCCGCGCCTGAAGGAACGCACGGCGCAGCTGGCCGGCACCATGAGCGGCGGCGAGCAGCAGATGCTGGCCATCGGGCGTGGCCTGATGGCCGAGCCGGTGCTGCTGATCCTTGATGAGCCGTCGCTGGGCCTGTCACCTTTGCTGGTGGAGGAGATGTTCGCGCTCATCCGGCGCCTGAACGCCGAGGGCCTGTCGATCTTGCTGGTGGAGCAGAACGTGGCCCAGTCGCTGGAGCTGGCCGACCGGGTGTACGTGATGGAAAACGGCGCCCTGCGCTTCAGCGGATTGCCCGACGAACTCTTGGGCTCCGACGAGCTGCGCAAGGCCTACCTGGGGCTGTGACCATGCGCACACCCGACGCCACGGCACCGACGCCGCAGACCCTGGCCCAGAAGCTGATCGCCCGCGCCGCCGGCCTGCCGGTGGTGCGCGAAGGCGACATCGTCAACTGCCGGGTCGACCTGGCCATGTTCCATGACTCGTCCGGCCCGCGGCGGCTCAAGCCCATGCTCGAAGAGCTCGGTGCGCCGATCTGGGACAAATCCCGCGTGGTGCTCGTGATGGACCACTTCGTGCCCGAGGCCGACGAAGATGCGCGGCGCATCGTGCGCATCGCCCGCGACTGGGCGCGCGACCAGGCGCTGCCGCACGTGCACGACAGCCAGGGCATCTGCCACGTGGTGCTGCCGCAAAAAGGCCACCTGCGGCCGGGCCTGTTCTGCGTCGGTGGCGATTCGCATTCGCCCACCGGCGGCGCGTTCGGCTGCTACATGTTCGGCATCGGCAGCACCGAAATGCTGGGCGTGGTGGTCACCGGTGAAATCTGGCTGCGCGTGCCCCACACCCTGCGCATGCGCTGGGAGGGTGCGCTGGCCGATGGCGTCTGCGCCAAGGACATGATGCTGCACATGATCGGCCGCTTCGGCATGAACGGCGGCGGCTACCAGGCGGTGGAATTCGCCGGCAGCACGGTGCGGGGCCTGGGCATGGCCGAGCGCATGACGTTGTCCAACATGAGCGCCGAGTTGGGGGCGCAGGCCGGGCTGATCGCACCCGATGCCACCACCGCCGCCTGGCTGCGCGAGGTCGGCGTCGAGCAGGGCACGGCCGCGGCCGACCTGGCGCAGTGGCAGACCGATGAAGGCGCCGCCGTGACCGAGCACCTGTTCGATGCGGCGACCCTGCCGCCCATGGTGGCCTCGCCGCACAGTCCGGCCAACAGCCACCCGGTGGGCCACACCGCGGGTGAGGTGGTGCAATTGGCCTACATCGGCGCCTGCACCGGCGCCAAGCTGGAAGACCTGCAGGCCGCGGCCCGGGTGCTGCGTGGGCGCCGTGTGGCCGCTGGCGTGCGCCTGCTGGTGGCGCCCGCCAGCGTGCACGACCAGCAGCGGGCCGAACGCGAAGGCGTGGCCGATGCCTTGCGCCAGTCCGGCGCCGAGTTCCTGCCCAGCGCCTGCGGCGCCTGCGCCGGCTACGGTCAGGCGGTGCAGAGGGCGACGCGCGTGATCGCCACCACGGCGCGCAACTTCAAGGGCCGCATGGGCTCGGCCGAGGCCGAGGTGTTTCTCGCCTCGCCTTACACCGTGGCCGCGTCGGCCCTGCGGGGCTGCATCACCGACCCCCGTGAGGTGCTGGCATGAGCGCAGCCGAACCCCTGCACCGTGTCTGGCGCCTGGGCGCCGATGTCGACACCGATGCCCTGGCTCCGGGCCACGCCATGAAACACGGCATGGACGTGATCGCTCGCCACTGTCTCGAATCGCTGAGGCCGGATTTCGTCGGCGGGGTGCGCGCCGGCGACCTGCTGGTGGCCGGCCCCAACTTCGGTATCGGCTCCTCGCGCGAGCAGGCCGCAGCGGTGCTGGTCGCGCTCGGGGTGCGGGCGGTGGTGGCGCCCAGTTACAGCGGGCTGTTCTTCCGCAACGCCTTCAACGTCGGCCTGCTGCTGCTGACCTGCGCCCAGGCCGAGCGCCTGGAAGAGGGCGAGCGGGTGGACCTGGACACCGCCGATCCGCTGGTCCCGGCCCTGCTGCGCGCCGGCGGCGAGCGCCTGGCCTGCGAGCCCGTGCCTCCCTTTTTGATGGAGCGTGTGCGCTGCGGCGGCTTGCTCAACGAACTCAAGCAACGACTCGCCCGAGGAACCCCATGACCGCTGTTGTCCCGATCGATCCCGTCACCCTCGCGGTGCTCAAGGGGCGCCTGGAGCAGATCGCCGACGAGATGGACGCGACCCTGTACCGCAGCGCCTTCAACCCCATCATCGCCGAGGCCCACGACGCCTGCCACGGGCTGTACGACGCCCACAGTGGCGACACGCTGGTGCAGGGCAAGTCCGGCCTGCCGGTGTTCGTGGGTGCCATGGCCTTCGCGGTGCGCGCCGCCATGCGCGCCGCCCAGCGGCACGGTGGCATGCAGCCCGGCGACACCTGGCTGTTCAACGACCCCTACGAGGGCGGGACCCACGCCAACGACTTCAAGCTGGTGCGCCCCATCTTCCGCGACGGCCAGCTGGTGTGTTTCATCGCGTCGGCCGCGCACTGGCACGACGTGGGCGGTGCCGTGCCCGGCAACTACAACCCGGCGGCCACCGAATGCTGGCAAGAGGCGGTGCAGATCCCGCCAGTGCGCATCGTGCAGGGCGGCCAGCTCAACCCGGACGTGCTCGCCATCCTGATGGCCAACACCCGCCTGCCCGACAGTCTGTGGGGCGACCTCAACGGCCAGCTGGCCGCCTTGGAGCTGGGCGACCGCCGCCTGGCCGATCTGCTGGACGCCTACGGCGAACCCCTGGTGCTGCAGGCCCTGCAGGCGCTGCGCGAGCGCGCCCGCCGGCTGATGAAGGCCGAGATCGCGTCCCTGCCCGACGGCGTCTACGCCTTCGAGGACACGCTGGACAACGACGGTGTGACTGACGTGCCGCTGACCATCGCGCTGGACATGACGGTGGCCGGCGACCGGCTCACGCTCGACTTCTCGCGCAGTTCGCCCCAGTGTGCGGGGCCGGTCAACATCTCCCGCGCGACCGCCGTGGCGGCCTGCTACGTGGCGCTCAAGCACCTGTTCCCGGACGTGCCGGCCAATGCCGGCGTGCTCGATGCGGTCGACTTCGTGATGCCTGAGGGGCTGGTCATCACCGCCCAGCGCCCGCGCCCGGTGGGGGGCTACACCGAGACCATCCTGCGCATGATCGACGTGGTGTTCAGCGCGGCCGCGCTGGCCGATCCCCGGCGCTCGGTGGCCCAGGCTTACGGCACCATCAACGCGCTGTCCATCGCCGGCCACCGCAGCGACACGGCGCGCCAGGGGCAGCGCTGGGTCATGTTCAGCTTCTTCGGCGGTGGCCACGGTGCCCATGCGGGCGGTGACGGCCTGAACCACGGCAACGCGCCCATCTCCACCGCGACCATTCCGCCGCTGGAGATCCTGGAAGCCGCGTACCCGGTGCGCTTCACGCAATGGTCGCTGCGGCCCGATTCGGGTGGCGACGGCGAGCACCGCGGTGGCCTGGGTGCGATCTACGAGATCGAGCTGCTGGAGCAGTCGGCGCAGGGCTTCATCTTCGGGGAGCGCGGACGCGCCGCGCCCAAGGGCATTGCCGGCGGGCAGCCGGCGGCGGTCAATGTGTTCAGCTTCCACAGCGGCGGGAAGTGGCACCGGCCGCCCATGGCGTCGAAGATGCTTGGCATCCAGCTGCAGCGCGGCGACCGCGTGCGCCTGGAGACCCCGGGCGGCGGCGGGTACGGACCACCGTCGGCCAGACCGGCGCAGGCGCGCGAGGCCGATGTGGCCCAGGGCTACGTGAGCCGTGTGAGCGGGGCGCTGTCATGAACCAGAACCCGGACAACCAGGGCGCCCGCCGGGTGGTGGGTGTGGACGTCGGTGGCACCTTCACCGACTTGTTCGTGCTCGACGAAACCAGCTCGCGGGTCGACATCGTCAAGGTGCCGTCCACGCGGGGTGAAGAGTCGGTGGGCTTCATGAATGGCATCGCCCGCGTGCTGGCCGCCGACGGCGCCGACGCGTCGGACGCCTCCAGCCTCGCCACCATCATCCACGGCACCACGGTGGGCACCAACGCGCTGCTGGAGCGCAAGGTCGCCCGCACCGGGCTGATCACCACCCGCGGTTTTCGCGACGTGCTGGAAATGCGGCGCCGCGACCGGCCCCAGACCTGGGGCTTGCGGGGCGGGTTCGAGCCCGTGATCCCGCGCGACCTGCGGCTGGAGGTGGACGAACGTGTGCTGGCCGACGGCAGCGTGCACACGCTGGTGAACCTGGAGCAGGTGCGCCAGGCCGCGACCGCGCTGCTGGCGCAGGGGTGTGAAGCCGTCTGCGTGTTCTTCGTCAACACCTACGCCAACCCCGCCAACGAGCGGGCGGCGGTGGCGGCGGTGCGGGCGGTCTGGCCGAACGCGCACGTCACGTCCGCGGCCGAGGTGCTGCCCGAGATCCGCGAGTTCGAGCGCGCCTCTACGGCCAGTCTGAACGCGGCGTTGCAGCCCGTGGTGGGCCGCTACCTGGAACGGCTGGACGGCGATCTGCGCGCCCACGGCTTTGACGGCGAGCTGTTGATCGTGCAGAGCAACGGGGGCGTGATGTCGCGCCAGACCGCTTGCGAGCTGCCGGTGAAGACCGCGCTGTCGGGTCCCGCGGCCGGCGTCATCGCCTGTGCGGCCATGGCAACGGCAGCAGGTTATCCGGACGTGATCACCGGCGACATCGGCGGCACCTCGTTCGACGTTTCCCTGATCGCTGGCGGGTGGGCCGCGCTGGCGGCGCAGACCAGCATCGCCTTCGGCATGGTGGTGCGCTCGCCCATGATCCAGATCGAGACCATCGGCGCTGGCGGGGGCTCTATCGCCAGCGTGGACGTGGGGGGAATGCTGCAGGTGGGCCCCGAGTCGGCCGGCAGCGTGCCGGGACCGGCCTGCTACGGACGTGGCAATCAGCGCCCGACGGTCACCGACGCCAACGTGCTGCTGGGCCGCATCGCCGCCGAACGGCCGCTCGGTGGCGGTTTGCTCGGCGCGCTGGATGTGGAGAAGGCACGCGAAGCCATCCGCCGCTTCGTGGCCGAGCCGCTGGGGCTGGATGTGCTGCAGGCGGCCGAGGCCATCCTCACGGTGGCCAACGCCAAGATGGCCGGTGCGATGCGGCTGGTGTCGATCGAAAAAGGCCACGATCCGCGGCAGTTCGCTTACATGCCGTTCGGCGGTGGTGGCGGCCTGCACGTGTGCGACATGATGCGCGAGGTCGGTGTCGCCACCGGTATCGTGCCGCGTTACCCAGGCGTGACCTCGGCCCTGGGCTGCGTCATGGCCGACATGCGCCACGACGCGGTCCAGACGCTGAACCAGCCCCTCGCGGCGCTGGACTTCGCGCAGCTGCGCGCGCTGCGCGGCGATCTGGCCGAGCGCTGCCGCCAGCGGCTGGATTCCGCCGGGGTGCGTTTCGAGAGCGTGCGCGAAGAGATCGCGCTGGACATGCTCTACCAGGGGCAGACCCACACCGTGGCCGTGCCGCTGACGGCGCAGGCGCTGGACGCTGCTGACACACAGGTCGCGTTCGAGGCCATCTACCGCGCCGAGTTCGGCCGCGTGCTCGACGGCATCCCGATCCGGGTCATGAACCTGCGCTACGCCCTGGTGGGCGTGCGGCCCAAGTTCGACCTGACGCTGCTCGCCCCCCAGGGCGAGGGCCGCACCGAGCCGCTGGGCGAGCAGTCGGTGTATGTCAAAGGCCAGTGGGTGCAGGCCCGGCGCTACGACCGGCTGCGCCTGCCCGTGGGGCACCGCATCACCGGTCCGGCCATCTTCGAGCAGGCCGACACCACTGTCTGGCTGGACCCCGGCTTTGAAGCCAGTGTCGACCGGCTCGGCAACCTCATCCTGCGTCCGCTATGAAAACGGCTCTTGTCATCATCGACCTGCAGAACGACTTTCTCGCCAGGGACGGGGCGTACGCCCGGGGCGGCTCCGCCAACCCCGAGGCGCTGCGCCTGCCCGCGCGCGTGCTGCCGGTGGCGTGGGCGGTCAAGGCCGCCGGGGGACTGGTGGTGGCCAGCCAGTTCACGCTGTGGCCCGACGCCAGCGGCGAGCCCATGGTCTCTCCCCACCTGCAGCGGCTGCGGCCCTTCCTGCGGCGCGGCGACTTCGCCCCCGGCAGCCGCGGCCAGGCCTGTGTGGACGAGTTGCAGCCGGTGATCCATGTGTGCGTGCAGAAGGTCGCCTATTCGGCCTTCTTCAACACCCAGCTCGACTGGCTGCTGCGCAAGGCCGGCGTGGGCCGCGTGGCGGTGTGCGGCATCGTCACCAACGGCGGCGTGGCCAGCACCGTGCGCGACGCCCACATGCGGGACTACGACACCTGGGTCATTGCCGACGCCTGCGCCGCCTTCAAGGCCGATGCCCACGCCACAGCGCTGAGCGACATGGCCAGCGTGGCCCGGGTGGTGGACGCCGCCACCTTCGTCCAAGAGGGGCTGGCATGACGGCGCCTACCCGCGTCGTGGTCGATCCGGGCTTCACCGCGCCGGTGCACGTGCCGGTGCTGGTGATCGGCGCCGGGGCCTGCGGCCTGACGGCGGCGCTGCGGCTGGCGGACCTTGGCATCGAGTGTGTGGTGGCCGAACGCGACGAACGCCCGGCGGGTTCGACCAGCCTGTCGTCCGGCTTCATCCCGGCTGCGGGCACCCAGGCACAGCGCGCGCTGGGGGTGGACGATTCGCCCGAACGTTTTGCCCAGGACATCCAGCACAAGGCCCACGGCACGGCGGCGCTGCACCTGGTGCAGGCCTACACCGAAGCCATCGCACCCGCGCTCGACTTCCTGGCCGACCGCCACGGCCTGCAGTGGGAGGTGCTCGACGGCTTCCTGTACCCCGGCCACACGCGCCACCGCATGCACACCCTGCGCGAACGCACCGGCGAGGCCCTCGTCCAGGCGCTGGGTCAGGCGCAGCAGCGCTGCGAGATCCCGTTGCTGACCCAGGCGCGCGCCAGCGAGCTCGTGGTGGACGGGGCGCAGCGCGTGCTGGGCGTGCGGCTGCAGCGGCCCGACGGCAGTCTGGAGGCGGTCGCCTGCGACGCGCTGCTGCTGGCCTGCAACGGCTATGGCGGCGCGCCGGATCTGTTGCAACGTTTCGTGCCCGAGATGGTGGCCGCCACCTTTGCCGGGCATCCGGGCAACGACGGCACGGCGGTGCGCTGGGGCGAAGGCCTGGGCGCGCGGCTGGCCGACCTGCGGGCCTACCAGGGGCACGGGTCGTGGGCGGTGCCGCACGCGGTGCTGATCACCTGGGCCCTGATGGTCGAAGGCGGCGTGCAGATCAACGCCCGGGGCCAGCGCTTCCACGACGAATCGCAGGGCTATTCTGAAGCGGCGCTGCACGTGGTGGCGCAGCCCGGCGGACAGGCCTGGAACGTGTTCGACGACCCGGTGCTGGCACTGGCGCAGGGTTTTCCGGACTTTGTCCAGGCGCAGCAGGCCGGTGCCGTGCGCACCTGTGCCGATGTGGGCGCGCTGGCCGCGCTGATCGGCTGCGACCCGTCCACGCTGCAGGCCACGCTGGCCGCGGTGGCACCGGACACCCCCGATCCCTTCGGTCGTGGCTTCAAGCGTGGGCTCCGGGCACCGTTCCACGCGGTGCGGGTGACCGGTGCCCTGTTCCACACGCAGGGCGGGCTGGACGTGGACGCGCAGTGCCGGGTGCTCGACGGCGCCGGGCAGCCGCTACCCAACCTGTGGGCCGCCGGGGGCGCGGCGCGTGGCGTCTCGGGCCACGATGTCAGTGGCTACCTCTCGGGCAACGGCCTGCTCAGCGCGGTGGCCGGGGGCTTCATCGCGGCCGACAGCCTGGCCCGCCAGCTGCAACCGGAGACCTCCCGATGAGCCCCCCTTCGCTGCGACATCGCCTGCAGGCCCCCACGCCTTTGTTGTGCCCGGGCGTTTTCGATGCGTTCAGCGCCTTGCTGGCGCAGCAGGCGGGTTTCGAGGGGCTGTACCTCTCGGGCGCCTCGCTGGCCTACACGCGCCTGGGCCGGTCCGACGTTGGCCTCACCACTTTCACCGAGGTGCAGGACGCGCTTGCTCGCATCACCGAGCGGGTGGACTGTCCAGTGATCGTGGACGCGGACACGGGTTTTGGCAACGCACTGAATGTGCAGCGCACCGTGCGCGGTTTCGAGCGTGCCGGTGCGGCCATGGTGCAGCTGGAGGACCAGGGCTTTCCCAAGCGCTGTGGTCACCTGGACGGCAAGACGGTGGTGCCGCAGGCCGAGATGGTCGGCAAGCTCAAGGCGGCGCTGGATGCGCGCCACAGCGCCGACACCCTGGTGATGGCGCGCACCGACGCGCTGGCCATCGAGGGCTGGGACCGCGCCATGGAGCGGGCCGAGGCCTACCTGGCCTGCGGGGTGGACGCGCTGTTCATCGAAGCCCTGCGCAGCCCGGCGCAGCTGGCCGATGCTGCGGCCCGCTTCGCCGGTCGCGTCCCGCTGCTGGCCAACATGGTCGAAGGCGGCAAGACCCCGGTGACGCCGGCCGATGAACTGGGGCGCTTGGGCTACCGCATCGTCATCTTTCCCGGCGGCACGGTGCGCGCCATCGCACGCACCTTGCAGGGCTACTTCGCCAGTCTCAAGGCCCACCAGACCACCGCCCCCTGGCAGGCCGACATGCTCGATTTCGACCAGCTCAACGCCCTGATCGGCACGCCGGCGCTGCTGGAGCAGGGCGCCCGCTACGACGCCGAGCACCAACCCTGAGGAGATCCCCATGCCCGTGACCCAGATCACCCTGTTGCCCGGTTACAGCCCCGAGGTGCGCGAGCGGCTCGTGGCGCGCGTGTCGCAGGCGGTGGCGTCGGTGATCGCCGCGCCCCCGGCGGGTATCACCACCTTCATCAACGAGGCCGCGACCTACCAGCGCGACGGCCGGGTGTTCGTCGCCGGCAACCACGCCCACCCGGTGGCCACCGAGGTGGTGAAGGCCTTCCTGGCGGCCATGCAGGCGCGCGAACTGGATCGCGCCCGGGCGTTTCTCGCGCCAGGCTTTCAGATGCAGTTCCCCGGCGGCGTGCGGTTCACCACCCTGGAGCAACTGGTTGACTGGGGGCGGCAGCGCTACCGCTCGGTGGGCAAGACCTTCGAGGCCTTCGACGAGGCCTGGAGCGGCACCACCTGCGTGGTGCATTGCCACGGCACCTTGTCTGGTGAATGGCCGGATGGGCAGGCCTTTGCCGGCATCCGGTTCATCGACCGGTTCGAGGTGCAAGGCGGGCTACTGCACCGCCAGGACGTCTGGAACGACTTGGGCGAGCATCGGACCCACTCCTAGCCATATTGGAAGTTCAAGCGGCATGGAGAGAGCGGCATAGCGAACACGCCGATCCTGGAAGCAGCTCATCCCACATTGCAAGTCTTTTTTTCCAGAATCGCCTTGTGACCCCGCAACATTTCACCCTCGTTCATTGAAACCCTGGGTGATGCACTTCAGGTTTGAATCCACCCGCCCTTGTTCACCGCATCCTTAGCAGAAAGTTAATGGGCCTTATCTATAGCTCCTGAATCCGTGACCTCACCCCCCGGATCAGGGTAAATCCCCATGCAAATCAAGCACTTGGCCCCCATCTGGCTTGCACCCTGCAGGTGAAGGAAGCACAAATGGCTGATCCGGTTGAATTTGTTCCTGAATCCGTGACCTCACCCCCCGGATCAGGGTAAATCCCCATACAAATCAAGCACTCGAGCGAGGGGGCATCGCCAACAGCGACATCATCAAGTGCTACCTCGCCCTGCTCACTCTTGGCAAGAACGACTTCGAGGCCGTCGAGGGCTTTCGCTCCCAGCGCTTTGCCCATCAGGCGCTGGGCCTGCGTGCCGTGCCATCGAGTGCGACGTTGCGCCAGCGCTTTGACGCCATGGGCACCCAGTGGAGCGAACTGGCCGACCAGATCAACCGCGCCGTGCTGGGGCTGCACATCAACGGCGCGCCCATAGCCTTCGGCGCCCTGAGCACCGGCCACCTGCCGCTGGACATCGACACCTTCGTGATGGACCAAAGCGACACCGCTAAGGAAGGCGTGTCCTACACCTACGCCGGGGTGGACGGCTACTGCCCCATTGCCTTGTACCTGGGCACACGCGGCTACTGCCTGGAGCTTG
>JFJP01038544.1_pt1 | contig 16995 bp, 14 predicted proteins | sample 431651 | NCBI WGS metagenome assembly JFJP01 (sample SAMN02602958, study PRJNA72255) | Microbial mat metagenome, whole genome shotgun sequencing project. | biome: fresh water; feature: sink hole; material: water; isolation source: purple microbial (photo- and chemosynthetic) mats found in... | reverse complement strand
ATTAAACCCTTTCAGGGTTTGAAATCATGGGAAAGTCTTCTACCTCCGGTTGCACCGGAGGTTATTCATATTGGGCTCTTTCAGAGCCATTCTCCATCATATCTGGTATGTAAAATATTTGTATGGAGACCCGGGATGACAGAAGAATCTGGGTTTGAAGGGAAAATAGTAAAATAATTAGTTTTATAACTGTCAATAATTTATTTAGATATAAATTCGCACTTCGATAAATTATCAACTTTTGGAAAGGTAAAAATTGAGTAAAAATTTCAAAGTATATAGCGCTGTTGTGCTGGCAATGATCTTCTGGTCATTTTCCTTTATATGGTTTAAGGAGGCAAATAAGACTTTCCTACCTATTACTATTGTGTTTATCCGGCTGGTATTTTCTGTGGTTCTTCTGACCGCCTTCCTTGTTCTCACTAAAAACTATATGAAAATAAGGAAGCAGGACAGGAAGCTCTTCCTTATGCTGGCCCTCTTTGAACCTTTCTTTTATTTTCTGGGGGAGAGCTTCGGACTAACATATGTGTCGGCAACTGTATGCTCTGTGTTAATTTCAACAATTCCCGTTTTCGCAACTATCGGCGCATGGCTTTTCTTCAAAGAGAGGCTTAAGGCGATCAATTATGCCGGGATAATTCTCTCATTTATAGGAGTATTGGTCTTTATCCTTAACAGAGATGGAAGCTTCTCATATAATATTAAAGGTCTGGGATTACTATTTCTTGCGGTAATCTCAGCAGTTGGATATAACCTTACCTTAAGCCGGCTTGTCGGGTATTACACTCCTGTTTATATAGTGAATGTACAAAACATTATCGGGGCTGTTCTTTTCCTTCCCCTGTTCCTGATTCTCGACTTCAGGCAATTCGTGAACACACCATTCACTTTTGAAATGTTCAAGCCTATAATAGAACTGGCTCTTTTTGCATCGTGCGGTGCCTTTATCCTTTTTGCCTACTCGGTAAAAAATATGGGAATTACAAAAGCCAATGTATTCTCAAACTGCATTCCTGTTTTCACAGCTATCTTTTCGTTTTTTATTCTGGGCGAAAAGCTTACTGCTCAGAATATTATCGGGATGGCAGTAGTTATAACCGGACTTTTCCTTTCTCAGATGAATGGCAGGAAGAAGAGTATTGACGATGCCCTTATCCTCACCGGAAAAACAGCCTGATACAATTTTACATTCTTCGCGCGTTAAGGTAAATCGTACTATATTTGCATGTATAGAAACCTATGAGAAAAAAAGTACTTAATCTTATCTTTTTAAGTCTGGTTATCTCTCCTCTCTTCTCACAGACAGGCGGGGATAATGTTTATGAGTTTCTCAATCTTACACATTCAGGACTGGTATCGTCGCTCGGAGGAACAAATGTTTCCCTGAAAGGGGATAATCTTAACATGGCATATCATAATCCTGCCCTTCTAAGTTCGAAGATGAATAACTCTCTGGCGCTGAACTATGTAAATTATTTTGCAGGAATTAATTTTGGTCTTGCAATGTATTCACGTACATACCCGGGAACCGGAAATTTTGCAGCAGGAATGACCTATCTTAACTATGGGTCGTTTACCGGGACAGATCCCTCCGGGGTAATTACCGGTGATTTCAGTGCTGCTGAATATGCCTTCTCTCTAATGTATTCGCGGCAAATTGATTCGCTTTTTACAATAGGAGTTAACTTCAAGCCAATTTTATCACATCTTGAAAATTATACCTCATTTGGTTTTGCATTTGATTTGGGTGCCTCATGGCATAATGCAAGCAACCTCTTCTCGGCAGGTATGGTTATCAGGAATGCAGGTCTTCAGCTAACATCATATGCGGGTGAAAAGCGTCAGAAGCTGCCTTTTGAGATCCAGGCAGGGGTATCACAACGTCTGGCTCATGCCCCGTTCCGCTTCTCACTAACCCTTAAGCATCTGGAGAAATATGATCTGACACATGATTATAATGAACCGGGGGCAACAACTACTGAAAAATCAAAATCATCTGAGATAGCAGAAAACATTATGAGGCATGCGGTTGTTGGAGCTGAACTGATACCTCATAAAAATTTCTATTTCAGTGCAGGTTATAACTATCAAAGGAGAAGAGAATTGCAGGTTGACTCAAAAGTTTCGACTGTGGGACTGTCATGGGGATTTGGAATCAACACTTCGTGGATGGATATTGAATTTGGAAGGGCTACCTATCACCTTGCAGGTTCTTCAACCCACCTTTCATTAATTTTACGACCAGATAATATATATAAGAAAAGTCGGAATTGAACTATTAGAAATCAAATAAGACCCCCTTTAGGGGGCCAGGGGGCAAGAATTATGAACAAAAGGCTTATTATAGCAATAGACGGTTATTCATCGTGCGGAAAGAGCACTTTTGCCAAATCCGTAGCTAAGGAATTAAACTACATTTTTATCGACAGTGGCGCAATGTACAGAGCAGTAACCCTTTATTGCATGCGACACAATTTCATAAATGCCACTGAAGTAAACGAACCGGCTATAGTCTCCGAAGTGAACAACATTTATATTGATTTCATTTATAATCCGGATATTCAGGGATATGAAACTTTTCTGAACTCTGAGAATGTGGAGAAAGAGATCAGAAGCATGGAGGTCTCAGCTCATGTAAGCCGTATCAGCCAGATTCATGAGGTAAGGTCGAGGCTTGTTGAGCTTCAGAGAGAGATTGGTGTTGCAAAGGGTATTGTAATGGATGGAAGAGATATTGGTACGGTAGTGTTCCCTGACGCTGATATTAAGATATTCATGACGGCATCGGTAGATATCAGGGCAAAACGAAGGTTTGATGAACTAAAAGCCAATGGTATTACAGTTGATTTTGAAGAGATTAAACAAAATATTATTGCTCGTGATATTGCAGATGAAAATCGTGATATAAGTCCACTGCGGAGAGCTGAGGATGCGATTATTCTGGATAACAGCAGAATGACTGTGGAAGAGCAGATGGTATGGATAAAGAAGATCATTGAAAGAAAAAGAAATGGTAGTTGAGATTGACAGCAAATCGGGATTCTGCTTTGGTGTACAGAATGCAGTAGAAATAGCTGAAGAAGCACTGCTTAAAGGAGAGAAGGTTTTCTCACTTGGCCCCATTGTGCATAATGACAAAGAGGTGGAACGGCTGTCAACACTTGGACTGGTATCAATCAATCATGAGCAGTTCAATGAGCTTCGCGACTGTAAAGTATTAATAAGAGCTCATGGAGAACCTCCCGTAACTTATGCGATTGCCGAACAGAACAATATTACGATCATAGAGGCTACCTGCCCTATTGTGAGAAAACTTCAGTCGAGGATAAAAGATTCATGGCATAGGATCAGGGAAAACAAAGGCCAGGTAGTGATATTCGGAAAAGCAGGACATGCAGAGGTAGTCGGACTATTAGGGCAGATAAACAATGAAGGGATACTTGTTTCCTCCCCTGCTGATATTGACAAGATTGATCTGAAAAGACCTGTTTACCTGTTCTCACAGACTACAATGGGTGTAAAAGAATATGAGATTTTTAAAGAATCACTTCTTTCAAAAATGAAGGAAGCAGGTGTTACTGAACCGGAAAAAAACCTGATTGTCAAAAGAACAATCTGCGGACAGGTATCAAACAGGGAGCCTCACCTTAAGATATTTGCGGCATCGCACGATGCAATAATTTTCGTAAGCGGAAAGGAGAGTTCAAACGGGAAGATGCTTTTCTCAGTATGCAAAAATGTTAATCCTGATTCCCATTTTGTTTCTTCAGCGGAAGAATTAGACTATTCCTGGTTTAAAGGGAAAAAATCGGTAGGCATCTGCGGTGCAACCTCAACTCCGAAATGGCTTATAGAAAACATTAGAGATATCATTTCAAACATCTGATTAACAGTAATTTTCAGTCATTTGTAAGGCAAAATAATAAATATTATCTTTGCGCCTTGTAATTATTAAAAAATATGGGAAAAATTAAGAAAATCGGGGTCCTGACATCAGGAGGTGATTCCCCGGGAATGAATGCTGCAATACGCGGCGTTGTGAGAACCGCAATCTATGAGGGGTTGGAGGTTATGGGTATTAAACAGGGCTATCAGGGGATGATCAATTCAGATTTCATTCCAATGTCCGCTTCGAGTGTGAGTGATATTATACAGAAAGGCGGAACAATACTTAAAACCGCAAGATGTGAAGAGTTCAGGCATCCTGAGGGCAGGCAGAAAGCTTACGATAATCTTAAGCAGGCAGGCATTGATGGTGTTGTAGTTATCGGGGGAGATGGTTCATTTACCGGGGCCAGACTTTTTAATGAGGAGCACGATATTCCAATAGTTGGAATACCCGGTACTATTGATAATGATATTTTTGGAACAGACTATACAATTGGCTATGATACTGCTCTTAACACTGTTGTAGAAGCAGTAGATAAAATCAGGGATACAGCCAGCGCACACAACAGAATGTTCTTTGTTGAAGTGATGGGAGCTGAAGCAGGATTCATTGCTCTTTACAGCGGTATTGCCACCGGTGCTGAAGCGATTATTATTCCGGAGCTATCAGGCGAAGAACGTGATATTAAAAAGATGATCGAAGCCGGAAACGTGAGGAAGAAAACAAGTAACCTTATTATTGTTGCAGAAGGAGACAAGGGAGGAGGCGCTTTTGCAATTGCAGAACAGGTAAAAGCAGATTTTCCGGAATATGATATCAGAGTTTCAATACTCGGACACCTTCAGAGAGGTGGTTCTCCCTCAGCTATCGACAGGGTTAATGCCAGCCGTCTGGGACATGCAGCAGTAGAGGCTCTTCTCGACGGACAGCAAAGTGTTATGGTAGGATTATCAAATGGTGAGATTGTGCTGGTTTCTTTCCGCAGGGCAGTAAAACTTCATAAGGATGTAAATCACAGCATGGTAGAACTTGCCAGAATATTGTCAGCTTAGAAAAACTAAATATGTCGTCATCTAAAGTCTATTTTACAAACCTCAGGGCCAAACCATCACAGAACCTTCTAAAAAAGCTTGATAACCTGATTACCAAAGCCGGTATTGATACAATTGACTTTAACAGGAAAATTGTAGCCATCAAAATCCATTTCGGAGAGCCGGGCAACCTTGCATATCTCAGACCGAATTATGCTGCCCGGATAGTGAAATATCTGAAAAAGAAAGAAGCAATTCCTTTCCTTACCGACTGTAATACACTTTATTACGGAAGAAGGTCAAATGCACCAGAGCATCTGGAAGCTGCTTTTGAGCACGGATACAATCCGCTTACAACCAATTGCCCTGTAATAATAGGCGATGGTATCAGGGGAACAGAATTCCGTGAGATTGAACTGAATATGGAATACTGCGCTACTGCGAAAATAGGAAGTGCAATAGCCGATTCAGATGTGCTGATATCAATGAATCATTTCAAGGGACACGAGATGACCGGGTTTGGAGGTGCTCTTAAAAACCTTGGTATGGGCTGTGCATCTGTTGGCGGAAAACTCTTCCTTCATTCCGGCGCATCACCTGAAATTTTTGAAGAGAACTGCACAGGCTGTAAGGTTTGTGAAAAATACTGTGCTCACGATGCCATAGCTGTGGGGAAAGATAAGATTGCCCGTATAAATTATGAAAAGTGCGTGGGATGCGGACAATGTGTCGCAGTCTGTCAGTACGACTCAGCCAGAGTTGTCTGGCAGGGATCATCAGAAATAGTAAATAAAAGGATTGCCGAATATTCGATAGCGGTTGTGAAGGATAAACCATCATTTCATATTAATTTTATAATGAATGTTTCGCCCGATTGCGACTGCTGGGGCTTTAACGATTACCCGCTTGTTCCTGACCTTGGTATCGCAGCTTCTTTTGATCCTGTGGCACTCGATCAGGCATGTGCCGACATGGTAAAAGCAGCTCCGGCCCTGCCCGGAAGCAGAATTTGTGATCATAACGCCGGACATGATCAGCAGGGTGAAGATAAATTCAAGAATGCACATCCTGAAACTCACTGGGAAGCAGGACTTGATCACGGTGAGAAGATTGGACTGGGAACGAGAAAATATGAACTTATCACACTTTTATGAATGCAAAGGTAAGTGTTGCCCGTCTTTCCATTTTATCAAACAGCTTACTGATAATCATGAAGTTAGCTGCAGGCTTTTTAAGCGGCTCAGTAAGTATTATTTCTGAAGCTATCCACTCTTCAATGGACCTGGTAGCTGCTATTATTGCTTTTTTTTCTGTTAGCGTATCTGATAACCCGCCAGATTCGAGGCACCCTTACGGACATGGGAAAATTGAAAACATTTCAGGAGTGATTGAAGCTCTTCTCATTTTTGCAGCGGCTATCTGGATTATTTTTGAAGCAGTAAAAAAACTCCTTGAGGGAACTAATGAGCTCGAAGCTGTAGGAATAGGTTCTGCTGTGATGCTTGTGTCAGCATTTGTAAATATTGTGGTTTCAAAAAAACTTTATAAGGTAGCCCGTGAAACAAATTCAGTAGCTCTTGAGGCTGACGCGCTTCATCTGAAAACAGATGTGTATACTTCACTCGGAGTAGCCATTGGACTGGGCCTGATTATGCTAACAGGAATAAACTGGCTTGATCCTGTGGTTGCCATCCTTGTTGCATTTTTTATTATAAGGGAATCATATTATCTTTTAAAAAAGGCTTTTACCCCTCTTTTGGATACAGCCTGGGAAGATCATGAAATATCAGTCCTGGAACATACTCTTAATGACCTTGAAGTGGACTATCATGATCTTCGAACAAGAGTCGCAGGTAATTACCGTTTTGTAGACCTTCATATTCAGATCCCGCAGGAAGAGTCAGTCGGACATGCACATGAGTATTGTGACAGGATTGAGAATGAGCTTACTGCAAAATATAAGAATCTGACTGTGACAATTCACGTTGAACCAAGCTAGAGAACCCCCTGTACTCTTTTTATATGAGTCATATTTGAGGCTCTTCTGATTTTCTCGCGGTCCTTTAATTCAGGAATCAGCTCTTCGCCTGTCAGTCTGAATTTTTCAGGATTAACCGGATTATTGATATAGATCTGTGTGCCAGGCTCCAGTCCTTTCTCAATAACAATGTATTTATCATTGCTGGAGCCGGGCAGCACCACCTGTCTTGTTCTGTTTTTCTTATATACAAAAGTAATACTGTCAGTTCCGGCCTGAACGCATTCAATCGGAATAAATATTGCTTCGGGATATGTATTGATTATAATTTTATTTCCGGTTGTCATAGATGGTCTGAGGTCGGGATCAGATCCGTCAATCTTTATCAGCACTTCGAAAACCTTGTCGTTGGTGTTAGGAAGTTTTTCTCCGATATTAGCCACAAATGATACTTCACCCTTAAATCCTTTTTTCGGAAATGCATCAACACTGATCAAAACTTTCTGACCGGGTTTTAGCTTATTTATGTCAATCTCGTTAATATATGTTTTTGATATCATAGATGTCAGATCAGGAAGTGTTGCCACTACACGGTCCATCGGATTAATGATAGACCCAACTTTTCTTTTCGATCCATTCCTCTCCCTTTTATAGATCACCATTCCTGCGGCAGGAGCTTTCACAGTAAATCCTTCAAGAACCTCCTCGAAGTCCCTGACTCTTTTTGAAACCCTTGATATCCAATAATTCTGATTGTAGATATCTGTTCTATATTGGGCAAGTCTTCTTGCGTAGCTTCTCTCCCTTTGCTCCAGTACTCTTTGCGATTTATCAAATTCTATCTCTGCCTGTCGTATTGTAGTTGGAGGTTCATATTTTGAATTTTTAAGAGTCATAGCTGCTTCCTCTACCCTGAATCTCTGATTCTTTATCTCATCCCGGTATTCATTAAGGTTAACAGCAGTGTCGAGCAATTTCATCTCCAGATTTTCCTTCAGCTTTTTAAGTAACTCTTCCACATCTTTTAATGCATTAGCCACCTCTGTCCTGTCTAACGCAGCTACATAATCGCCTTCTTTTACTAAAGTACCTTCAGGGATAAGATCCTGAATCTTAATCATTACTCCTCGTATGTCGCCGTCACCTTTAAATTCGGGACCTTTTATGTCTACAGATCTTTCAGGAATAAGTTCTCCTGAAGAAGTAATTGCTATTTCAAACTCACCCTTCTGTACTTCTGTAAAAAAATCTACTGTTTCGCCTTTTGATGTTACCCTGTTAAATAAATAGAGAATGAGAAAAGCAGCAAAGATACTTCCGGTTACTATTAGGGTTTTCTTCATTTATTTTTATCAGATTGTTTATCAGATACAATTTTTACTGAACTGCGAAATTATCAAAAAAAATCAGGTTATCCGGGCAAAATAATATTTAACATCTGATGACAATGCAAAGTTTTTTTGATATTGTATCTTTATATGCTGTTAAAATATAAATATTATATACAAATGTCACTTACCGAAAAAATATCAGCTGACCTTATCACAGCCATGAAGGCTAAGGATAAGGTTGCACTTGAAGCTATCAGGGCAGCGAAAACGGCATTTACTCTGGCCAGGGCAGAGAAAGGAACCGATATTCTCTCTGGTGACGAGGAATTAAAGATCATCCAGAAACTTGTAAAACAGAGAAGGGAATCAGCAGAGATCTACAAGACTCAGAACAGGCCCGATCTGTATGAGAAAGAGGTTACAGAAGCTGATGTTCTGGAGAAATATCTGCCAGCTAAGATGAGCGAAGAAGAACTGCTCAGAGTAATTAAGGAAATTATTGAGCGGGTCGGCGCAAAATCACCCGCCGAAATGGGTAAGGTAATGGGTGTTGCATCCAAAGAACTTGCCGGAAAAGCCGACGGGAAAGAGATCTCGGCTATTGTGAAGCAGCTGCTGGGGTAAGGTGTTACGGCATTACGGCTTTACGGCTTTAATACGCTGTATATTTGTGATCTTAAAGGCTTCCCAGATTGATCATAAGAGAAATAAGTATTGTTCTTCCCTGGGAATTGATTCCTGAGCCGTGATACCTGTAGTCTTTATTGAGAAGGTTCTGAAAAGAAAGACCGAAATTCAAAATTCCGGGTTCGTAACTGGCGTTCAGATTGAAAATATTCCATCCCGGAGTTCCTCCCGCAGGGATTCTGTTATCTGATTTGTCGCCGGCTGCAAGTCTGTCCTGCCTGGCAGCAGCAAGCCATTCAGCTCCTATCCTGATATCATTCCGGCTATACTCGGTGCTCACCCTGCCGAACATCGGAGGGATACGGCGCACAGGTTCATTTTTGGTAAGATTCTGGCCATAGGTGTATGTAAGACTAACTCCTGCCATCCAGTATCTGTTAAGATCCAGTTCCCAGGAAGTTTCAACTCCCTGAATATATGCCCTTTCAACATTCTCCTTTATATATACCGGATATCCGTCTATGGTATCACCGGGAACAATATTCCGGACAATCAGGTTGCGGAGCTCATTCCGGTATAGGAATATTTCACCCCTCAGGTTTCTTCCCTGAAACTTATACCCTGCCTGATACTGAAAAGAGTTTTCGGGTGACAGATTGAAGTTTGGTGTCTCATACCTGAAATCTACTATCCCAAGGGTACCGAGGTCGTCAATATTGGGAGCTCTGAAACCACTGTTTGCCGAGATAAAAAAGTTAGAGTTGACGGTTAGTTTCCTCATAAGTGCAAAGTTGCCGACAAGGGCATTAGGTGTCAGCCTTGTTTCTCCAGGGACCTCATCTTCAACATTTATGATGAAAGCATTGAACCTTGCTCCTCCTGAAATGATCCATTTCTGAAAATTTAAAGTATGAAGTGAGAATGCAGCAAAGGAGGTCATTTTGGAATTATCAGGATAGAGACCCCGTTTACCGGTAACGATGCCTGTTGTTAAATCCCTGTCGGAACGGATACTTTTTACCATATCATTGTATACTTCTGCACCGGTGCTTGCACTCCAGTTAGTATTATTTGATGCAAAAGCTTCAGCTATAAAACCAAGAGTCCTTACTCTGTCGTTTTCATAACGAAGCACATCAGAGTTATTCTTCCGGCTTTCCCTGCCCTCCTCAGTTTCCTGCCATGATGCAGAGAAAGAGACTGATTTAACAAGACTGTCATCAATTTTGTGATCGATCTTAGCATAGCCAAGTTTCCTGTTTTGAGGATCCATCCTGTTTACAGCATAGTTCTCAAGCACAACTTTATGATAGACAGGCACATCGCTCTGATGTACACTCTGCAGGAACATAGTGAGTTCAGTAGATTCCGATAGCAGAACCTTACCTTTTATATCGTAATCCAGTTCCCTGTAGCCCGACGGCAGCTGTACTCCTGTGGTATCGCCTCCTTTAAGATTGCCGAAATTACGCCAGGTAAGTCCTCCTCTTATTGCAGCCCTTCTGGTGCTGAACTTCATGGAACTGCTAAGACTCTGCTCCATATCTGCTGAGGCTATGCGGCTGAACAGAGAGGATCCCCAGAGAGGATTCTCAGAAAAAGAAAGGCCATGTGTGAAAACATTAACAGTGCCTCCAAGTGCATCTGACCCGTATTGTACTGAACCGCTTCCCCTTAACACTTCAATCTTCTCTACTGAAAAGAGGTCAATAGTGTTGAAGTACTGGTTTGGTCCATACCTGTATGTTGAATTATTAAGTCTGATACCATCAATAAGAAGAAGTGTCTGGTTGCCGGTCAGACCTCTCAGAAACGGGGATCCTCCTCCATGGTTTGTTTTCTGGATAAAAACACCAGGAGCCGAGATAAGAGCCTCCGGTGCTGACCTTAATTGCTGCCTGATTGCCGACTTAACACCTGTAACTCTTACAGCTTCAGCGGTATTCAAACGTATTGAGCCAAACCTGTTAGCAGAGATAACTACTTCCGACAGATCTTTTGACAGTAGTGAATCCTGATCCTGCAGGCTTATAGTTCCACTTGCCGCATGGGAAAGGATGAACAGAATTAAGGATGTTAAAACTTTGATCATATGTAACCTCCAAGCTTTCCTGTCAGTATTATTCTGAGCAAATCGATATGATACCACATTCTGGCGTAGAAATATGACAGGATCAGTAATCCGGCAATGAATGTAAAGAATAATCCTATGTATCTTCCTGCCACAGAATTGCCTGACTTAATGACCTTTACAGAGATTTTTTTAAGCCATTCTTCCATTTTAAGAAAGAGTGGGTAAAAAATCACAACAATTATTGCCATTGCAGCAAGTGTAAATGTAAGCGGCTTAATATGATTTTTGTAGGTGATCATATAGTCACTTATGGCAGTTGTAATAAGATTAGCTGTCAGGATAGTAAGGGTTGTGACAACGAAGCGAAAGAAGAAACGGTACATAAAGAGTTATTTTGCCCCGTAAAAGTATTATTTTATTTCTCTCTTTCAATCTTAATTGCCAGGTCTTCAAAGTAACCATCAGAAGCTATCTTAAGCCATCCGCCCGGATGATTCCTGATATGTGCCACATTTTCAACATGAGAAGTTGTTTCTGCAAGGGTTATTTTATAAGAACCGCTCCGAAGGTCTATTTCGATACCAATAGCATTGGTGGCAGTATCTTTCCGGTTCACATAGGCTGCGATCAGATCATCCTTGCCCAGGGCTCTTATGCTTTTGTTCCCTTCTCCTGTAAGCCTCAGCCTTGCCTCATCAACAGGTTTCATGTTAATAAAATCGATGCCTTTCATGAATTCTGCAAGAATCTTAAGCTGGCCCCTCAGAGCTTTACTTCCTCCCCCAGGCTGACCCTTCTCAACAACAAAAGAACCATCCTCATTATCAGTTGTAAACGAATAATCGAGATGGTTAAATATTGCCCCCCCTGCCATAATAAAATCCCATGCTTCCCTGCGATAGGTAGCATCTTTAATGCCATCAAAACCTGTTTCATTATCTCCGATTACACTGTTGAGGTGGTAGTTCGCTGCAACAGTCTTTGGAGGCCGGACATAATGGAAATTATATATTGAAACGTTCTCTCTTGGCTTTGAAACAAGACGGTGATGATTGGCGACATTATTGGATATCAGGTGTTTCTGTTCAAAATCCTTTTCAGCATCTGCAACGATGCCGGTCATATGATCCTCCCACTCCCTCAGCGCCAGGGTATCTCCGAAGTACGGTTCATTGCAGACTTCGTAATAGAGGTTATCAAAATCCTTCAGCTCCGAAATAATCTTCCTTACCATCTTTTCCTGAACGGCCAGAAGCCCGGGGTGTCTGAGTGATAAAACCTCTTTCCAGTCCTTAATATTACCTATTCCGTTTGTATTATTTTTAAAATAAAGTGGCGACAGCTTCCACTGTATTGTATCGTAAATATTTGAGAAGAGATCGAGTTCAACGACAATATTTCTTTTTCCTGCCTCAGTTAAAAAGTCCCTGAGTCTCGTGAAATAATCGTCATCCCAGCGGGAAAGGTCGAACTTATTGCCTCCATTTGCATAACCCGGTTCAGAGCTCCTTGCCCATGGACTGATAAATCGGCCGGGACCGGGGGCCATTGTGTTCTTTTTTATACCAAATGCACCGGCAGGTTCGACATAAACACCTGAGAAAGTGCGGGTAACATTGAGTCCTGAAGCTTCAAGCTCCCTGAAATAGGTAACGTAATCGAAATCGAGGTTCATAACTGCCCCGTAATGCTCAGTGGAACCTATCAGTATTGTCGGCTTACCCCGGAACATGAAATAATGAGGATTCTGAGGATGAAGACTTAAGAAAGGCCTGGATGAAGGAGCCAGTTCTATAATTCTGATATTACGGAAATGTATCGGAGCTCCTTCCGATTCGAGACATAAGTAACCTTTTCTCTGAGATGCTTTAGTTACTCCGTTAACAAATTTGCCGTTGACCGAGAGCCGTATAACACCATCTATACAAACAACATCATAAGTATTCCATTCACCTTTCCCTTTGCACCTGTTTTCGATTGATTTACTTCTGGTGCCCCGAGGATTGTCAGGAACGGTTGTCACACCGCCTACACCGAAGAGCTCCCCATGAACATAGGCAACAGGAGGTTTTACACCATCACGTGTATTCAGATTCACCCAGTCAAGTTCGAGCATCTGAACCTCCACTCCATCAGGGAGACGCGTAACTTCCGTAGGGTTAGCGTTGCTCCAGACAAATACTCCGGAGTTACCACCTGCTTCGATATGCTTCCACTCTATATGAAGGATGAAGTTCTCATACTTTTTTTCAGAACGCATCACACCAATTGGCTGCCCGGAGCATACCAGGATATCTTTTTCAGTATGCCATGTATCTGCTGCCGTATTGACATTGATCCAGTTGACAGGCAGGTCTTTCTCTCCTGTACCAGAGATGTATTTTCCATAACTGATTTCTTTGCCGAATGATATTTTTTTATCCTGCGCTGTAGATTTCTGTGTAACAAACGACAGGAAAACTAAGGATAATAAAACCCCGGTTAATGCCTGAATTCTTTTCATATTACCAGTTATTTTAATTACCCGAATTTATCAATTTTTCTTATCTTCACGTATAAAGCAGTCATGATCCGTGAAAAAATGAAAGTTCTTGCAGGTAAGTTACTGTATGGAATACTGTTCGTGGCAGTAATTCCGTCTCTGTTGATTCTGTGGGCAAAACAAACCGGTGTTATTATAAAATTACCGGTTTTGGAGGAAACCTGGTCTGGCTATATTTTAGCGGCATCAGGGATTGCACTGATTGTTGCAGGCATGCTTCATATATGGTTTCTGGGCAAAGGACTGCCAATGAATGCTTTCCCACCTGAAAGACTGGTAACCAGTGGGATCTATGCATTTACCAAACATCCCATTTATGCAGGTGCCGTGCTTGTAAGCTTCGGATTATCAGTAAGCTTTCAATCCTCATCCGGATTATGGCTGGTTAGTCCACTCTTTACTCTGATGACAGCTGCCTGGGTAGCAGGATTTGAGAATGAGAGGACAAAAGAAGTGTTCGGTGATCAGAATTATACCAGCTTCCTGTCACTTCCTCATAAAGACTCACACAAGCCTCTGATAAAAGAGAGGATCTCAGCCTATATTCTTGTATTTGTACCGTGGTTTATTGTTTACAAAGCATGGACATTTTCAGGAGCACCGGGTGATATACTGCTTACCAAACTTCCCTTTGGAGAAGATCTTACTATCAGACAGTTATCAAATGCATTCTACATGGTAATGCTCTTTTTTGCTCTGGCAATACCTGTTGTTTTAAAGAGCAGAGCGTTTCTCAGGTTATTCATAACCAGTATGTGGTCTGCTGTCATTATAGCCTTACTTATATGTTTTGCTTTTCCTGCTGCGATGAGGGCATTTAACCTTGTATGGGCCTTAATGGTTGCCGGATACTTTGCAACCGGACTCAGTCTGAATGGCTGGATCTGGGATCTGATCAGGTTACAAACAGAGAAGCTGGCAAACAGCTGGCGGGAATGGAGACTTGGACCTGTAAGGATCATAAATCATGGCTTTTACGGCGGAGCTGCAGGATTGGCAGGAACTTTGATTGCAGGCTCTTTCTTAGGACCGGAGTATACTGTTATTGGATTCACAGTAATGATTTTTGTTATTATCGGAGCCGGACTGTGGGCTCAGTTCATTGAAGGATCACCAAAATTGCTGAGGCCATATGGCTACTATGGAGGACTGATCGGTGGACTTACAGCATGTCTGCTGGTATCAATGATCTTTTCTATCAGTTTTTTCGCACTGGTGGCTTCATTTGCAATGGCAGCTCCATGGATCCAGGCGACAGGGAGACTCAGATGCCTGGTGCAGGGCTGCTGCCATGGTAAACCATCCGATCCTGCGATAGGGATCCGTTTCACTCATCCACTGTCGAGAGTCAATAAGATCTCAGGTCTGAATGGTGTTGCCCTTCATCCCACACAGCTCTACTCAATAGCCTCAAATCTGATATCGGGAATATTTCTTATCTGGTTATATACAGTTGGGATGCCTTCAGTTTTTATTATTGGCATTTATCTGATACTTAACGGGCTTGGCCGTTTTGTTGAAGAATCACTAAGAGGGGAAGCACAGACCCCATACCTGGCCGGGATGAGGATATATCAATGGATTGCAATAATAAATATTGTGCTCGGAGCTGTCTGTACAACAATTAACGATACAGGTACCATTGTTTTTCAATTCAATATTAAATCGGTATTTCTGGCTCTCTTAATGGGATTAATAGTAATGTTTGCTTCAGGTGTTGATTTCCCCTCATCGAACAAAAGGTTTGCACGACTGACAAGCAATTAAAAAGTATTTAAGTTTTTTTAACACCTGTTTTATGTATAAGTATACTGTGAATCAGAATAATATTTCTATTTTTCGTCAGTAAAAAATCAATCAACCTAAATATTATAATACAATGAAAGAAAAATCAAACAAAGGAATGAGCCGTCGTAACTTCCTTGGTTTGTCAGCTGTTGGAGTTACCAGCCTGACAATTCTGCCGAGTTATGTGATCAATGGTTTCCGTGTTGCTCCAAGCGACAGAGTATTAATGGGCACAATCGGGTTAGGCCGTCAGGCTTTATCAGATTTCAGAGGATTCGCAGGAGTTCCCGGACTTCAGATAGTTGCGTGTTGTGATGTTGACAGTATTAAACAACAACGTTATAAAAAAACTGTTGAAGAGTGGCAGAAATCAAAAGGTCTTGCACCCCGCTGCGATACCTATGAGCAGTATGAGCAGTTATTGGAAAGAAAAGATATTGATGTAATTGAAGTTGTTTCACCCGATCATTGGCATGCACTTATGGCTATTCATGCCTGCCAGGCAGGGAAAGATGTATATGTTCAGAAACCACTTTCATATACTATACAGGAAGCACTTACAATGACAAAAGTTGCCAACGACAAGAAACGTATCGTTCAGGTCGGAAGTCAGCAGCGTTCAAGCAAGGAGTTCCAGAAAGCAATAGAACTGGTAAGAGCCGGCAAGATTGGACATATTGAGAAGATCTATGCAAAAGTAGGTGATCCTCCAAAGCCTCTCGATCTTCCTGCACAGCCAATTCCGGGGAACCTGAACTGGAACCTCTGGTTAGGTCCGCTCAATGATGGTAAAGTTGTTTACAATTCAGACCTTGCCCCTCAGATTACACTCGATCCGGTACAGAATGAAACCCTCTGGGGTGCATGGCGCTGGTACCTGGAGACAGGAAACGGTTATACCGCTGACTGGGGAGCCCATATGTTCGACATTGCACAGGCTGCAATTGGAATGGATGGTTCAGCACCTTGTGAGATTATACCAAAAGGATACAATGGGACAGAGTACATGACATTCAAATATCAGACAGGTGTTGTTATGACCGAACAGCCTTACCTTGAGGATAATGCAGGTGCACAGGGTATTAAGTTTATCGGAACAAAAGGATGGATTGAAGTAGCACGCGGATATATCGCATGTTCAGATGCTTCGCTTATCCCTGCTGAGATAGCTGGAAACCGTCCTCAGGCAAGGGTACCGGGGCAGACCAGACCGGCAGGACAGGCTCGTCCGGCAACCGCCACAGGCCAGGCTCCGGCAGGTCGTCCGGCTCCGACACAAGCAGGATTACAGTTCGAGATCAGTTCCCCGCATATGCAGAACTTCATCGATTCAGTACGTTCACGTCAGAAACCTATTGCTTCAATTGAAGTAGGCTGCAGTACTGCAATTACATGCTGCCTCGGAAATATTGCAAATGAGCTCAAGAGACCTGTTAAATGGGATCCGGCTACATATACCTTTATAAATGATAAAGAGGCTTCGGAGCACAGACTAATGCATTACGAGTACAGAAGACCGTATCATTTATAGGCTACCGGCTACCGGCATGCGGTAAGCGGAGAAAGGCAAAAGACCACCATCCTTCGCTAAAGCTATGGATGGCAATGCAGGCGACAGGGAAACTTGTTGCCTGTTTTGTTTTTATTGAAATGAACAATTATAAAAGCGTGTTGTTAGACAGGAAGTACTCTGAAAACTTGTTTTATTAGAGTTTAATGCTGAAATTTGATA
>JFJP01011165.1_pt1 | contig 16995 bp, 11 predicted proteins | sample 431651 | NCBI WGS metagenome assembly JFJP01 (sample SAMN02602958, study PRJNA72255) | Microbial mat metagenome, whole genome shotgun sequencing project. | biome: fresh water; feature: sink hole; material: water; isolation source: purple microbial (photo- and chemosynthetic) mats found in... | reverse complement strand
TTGATTGGGCTCTGGTAAACCCATTTCTACAACACACTTGGCGGCACGTCATGCTTTTTCAGGACGGTACGGTGAATAAGGTGGGCTCATGGCTTCGCCCGGTCAGGCTGCAGACCAGCCACTGCAGAATCCCACTGTCACGACGCCATCCGCGGATTCGAGCAACCGATTCGAAGGTCCACTGCCTGCAGCCACCGTGCCGCTGCAAATGATGATCCCGGCACTGTCGAAGGCCCTGGCCGACACGGCCGTGCTGACGCCATCCCAGCTGGTCGTCGTCGCCGCGCAGATCGGCGACGTCATCAACGAGCACAAGGTCCTGCACATGCCCGCCGACGTGAGCCCGGCCAAGGGCGACGTCATGATCTGCTTCGATCTGACGGGCAGCATGGGAGAAGAGCTCAACAACGTCAAAGTCAACGCCATCAACATCATGAACACCGTCCGGACCCTGATCCCCGACACGCGCTTCGGCGTGGTCTCGCATATGGACTACACGGGATACCACTCGGGCTGCGGATACGGCACCTACTACGGGGATTCGTACTACGGCGATTACCCCTACCGTCTCGACCGGGGTCTGACCTCCGACACCGCCGCCGTCCAGAGCGCAATCAACGCGCTGTATCTGGGATACGGTGAGGACGGGCCGGAGAACTACACGCGCGTGCTGCACGAAGTGACCACCGATCCGCTGGTCGGCTGGCGCGCCGGCGCGCGGCGCATCGTGCTCGTCTGGGGCGATGCCAATCCCCATGACTGCGCCTACAACGCGGTTCTCGGCGGCAGCGTCTCCACGGGTCCCGATCCCGGGCGCGACAACATCGACAACAACGCCGATGACCTGGGGATCGTCCCCGTGCTGACGGCGATGAACGCCCAGGACATCACCCTGCTCTCGCTGCACAGCGGATCCTTCAACTCGCTGTGGCAGGCCTACGCCGCAATCACCGGCGGCACGAGCTATCAGATCAACTACAACGGGACGATTCCCGGCGGCATCAATATCGCCGATTTCATCGCCTCCATCATCGGCACCAGCATCTCCAGGATCGACAACCTGACGCTGGCGACCTGCACGCCCGGATACGAGTCCTGGCTGACCAGCGTCGCCCCCGCCGCGTATGTCGGCGTGGAGCTTGACGTCCCGCACGATTACGCCTTCGACATCGCGATCACCGTGCCCGCCGGCACCGCACCCGGCCTGCACGAGTTCGAGATCTGCGCTCTGGGCGACGGCGCCGAATACGCGAGCCAGAGCGTGAGCATCAACGTGATGGCGCCGCACGAGGGCTGCGTGTGGAACGACGCCACCGTCCCGCCGCTGGACAACAGCCAACTGGACGGCCACGGCGTCGCCTGGGGCGACCTCGACGGCGACGGCGACGACGACCTGTATCTGGCGAACAACGGCCCGAACAAGCTGCTGCGCAACGAAGGCGGCGGCAACTTCACCGAGGTTCCGCATGGGCTCGGTGAAAATTCGTTCGATTCCCGCGGCGCCGCCTGGGGCGACTACGACAACGACGGCGACCTGGACCTGTACGTCGTGAACTGGAGCGGCGCCAACGTCATGTACCGGAACGACGGCGGCGTGCTCGTGGCGGCGACCACCGGCGATCTGGCCTGCCCGCTCCAGGGCAACAATGCCGCCTGGGCCGACTACGACGGCGACGGCGACCTGGACCTGTTCGTCACGAACTACGCCGGTCCGAACAAGCTGCTGAACAACGACGGCGGCCTGTTCACCGTCGTGGCCTCGGCGGCCGGGTTCACCGATCTGAGCCGCGGTTGCGCCTGGGGCGACTACGACAACGACCTGGATCCGGACCTGTACGTGAGCGTCGAAGACGGTCCGAACCACCTGTTCCGGAACGACCGGGGCGTGCTGGTGGACGTCACCGTGGCGCCGCTGGACGACCGGGGCAAGGGCAAGGGCGTCGCCTGGGGCGACTACGACAACGACGGCGACCTTGACCTGTACCTGGTGAACCGGATGACCGCCAACCGCCTGTTCGTCAACGACGGCGGCGTGTTCACGATTTCGGCCGACGCCGTGACCGCGGACGAGGGCGATGGCCGGTCCTGCGGCTGGGGCGACTACAACAACGACGGCTGGCTGGACCTGTTCGTCACGAACTACAGCGGCGACAACAAGCTGTTCCACAACCTGCGGGGCGTCGGTTTCGCCGATTCGACCTGCGGGGCCCTGACCACGCCGATCACGGCCTGGGGCATGGGCTGGAACGACTACGACGCCGACGGCGACCTGGATCTGTACGTGGCGAACCACAACTGGCAGGGTCTGGACAGCCACATGTTCAGGAACGACCTGATCACGACCACGTCGTGGCTGCGGGTCTCGCTGAACGGCACGACGTCCAACCGCGAAGGCGTGGGCGCCCGGATCCTGGCCACCGATCCCGCGACGGGTCTGACGCAGCTGCGCGAGATCTCGGCGGGCTCGAGTTACATGTCCCAGGCTGCGTCCGTGGCGCAGTTCGGCCTGGGTGACGCACGGCGCGTGGATCTGACGATCCTGTGGCCGAGCGGCGCGGTGCAGACGCTGGAGAACCAGCCGGTGAACCAGAGCGTGGTGATCACGGAGACCACGGGCGCCTCCGACGTTCCCGACGTCGGCAAGCCGACCTCTTACAGCGTTCGCAACCACCCCAATCCGTTCAATCCGCAGACACGGATCGAGTTCGCGCTCCCCGCGGCCGGTCGTGTTTCGTTGAGCGTCTACGACGTGGACGGCCGTCTCGTCACGACGCTGCTGAGCGACGTGGCCTACGGCAGCGGCACGTTCTCGACGGAATGGAACGGTACGAATGCCGAAGGTCGGAAGGTTGCTTCCGGCGTCTACTTCTACCGGTTCACCGCCGGCGCCTTCGGCGACACCGGTCGTATGGTACTGATCAAGTAACCGGGCTCTGTTCCGGTTTCGCGCTGCGGCCGCCGGGTCCGAAGGGCCCGGCGGCCGGGTTCTTCCCGGCCGCATGAAACAAAAGCACCGGCGTCTTGGCTGCCATGGGCAACCGCCCACGCCTCGCCGCCGCCGGCCGTCACCGGACATGAAACCGGCCGCCCCGTTCCCGGAGCGGCCGGTTTCGCTTTCGGCGCGACCGGTCGTCGCTACTTCGTCAATACCATCCGCCGCGTCTCCACTTCATTCCCGGCGCGCAGCCGGTAGAAGTACACGCCGGTGGCCAGGGAGCGGCCCGAAGCGTCGCGCCCCTGCCAGGACACCTCGTGCCGGCCGGCGGCTTCGTCGCCGGAACGCAGCGTCTGCACCAGGTGCCCCGCCAGGTCGTAGATCTGCAGTTCGACCCGGGACGGACTCGCCAGATCGTAGCGGATCACCGTCGACGGGTTGAACGGGTTGGGCACGTTCTGATGCAGCACCACCGCATCGGGCAGCACCGGCAGCGGCGCCGCGCTCAGTTCCGGCTGGAAGACCTTCACCACGAAGTCCGGCCGGTCGATGTACGGGTTCCGGTTGCCCTGGATGGCGTAGACCGCCTCGTTGCGGTCGATCTCCTTCGTGCTGACCGGATCGGCCGCACTCCACTCCAGCAGCAGGGCTTCGGCCCAGGGCAGCAGCTGCGAGCCGTCGGTCATGGGGCTGCCCGGCCAGCTTCCGTCCTCGCCGAAGTAGCGCGTGCTCATGTAGAAGTAGGCGCGGGCGAAGTCGCCCTTGTAGGCGTCGATGGGCTCGAAGACCGTGCCGGTGTACCCGGGGTAGACGCACGGGCCGAGTTTGCTTCCGTTGAGCGACGTCCAGGTGGCCGCACCCACTTCACCGTACGGGTAGTTGCTGCGCCGGTTGTTCACCTCGTTGTCCGTCGGGACGACCATGAACCATGAACACGTCGGTGTTCATGGGCGACACGTCGCCGAACCAGCTTGCCGGCCACGAGTGCTCACGGTTGAAGCCGGTACCTTCCGCACCCGCCGAGCCGGGGTGGTCGGTGAAGTCGTACTCGTAGGGCGGCGTCCCGTCCGGAACGTCGGAATACATGTCCCAGACCTTGCCGTTGGGCTTGTCGTCGGTCGTGTAGTAGGCCGTCCACAGGCCCGTGTAGCTGATGGAACTGTGCCCGTCGATGATGTTGTGCAGGGCGCCGCGCAGCGTCTCGCCGAGCAGCCCCTCGGCCGACGCGTAGTAGCCCGCCGGGATGTTGCCGCCGTAGAACGCGAACGGCACATCGACGCCGCTCATGACGTTTCCGTACAGATCCGCGACCCCGTTGATGGTCAGGGTCAGGGTGCCGTTGGCCATGGTCGTCACCGTCAGCGTGACGACTTCCGGATCGCCGGGCAGCGGCGTCGCGGCCGTCACCGCGCTGCCCGACAGGGCATAGAAGGCGGGATTGCCCGCCGTCACCGCCGACACGGCTTCGGAGAACGTGAGCTGCAGGCCGGTCGTCCCCGACGGCACGACGGCCAGCACCAGGGGCACGGCCGTGTCGCCGACGAAGACGATGTCCGCACCGCTGCGCGGCACGAGGCCCGCCGCCGCGGTCCGGCCGCTGACCGGACCGGTGATCGTGTAGCGCGTTCCCAGCACCAGCGCGGGCGCCAGGCCCAGATCGTCCACGGCGATCGCGCCGCCGGAGTTGCTGACTTCCCACCGCGGCGTGGTTGCGTCGCTCATCGTGCAGGACGCGTTGACGACCTGCACGAGCACGCCTTCCCAGTCCTCGGCAATGGCGATTCCGGTCGTCAGGACGGTGGCGGACGGCGCGCTGCCGGCCGTCACGGAGTTGATCTGCACGCTGCCGAGCGTCGTGTTCGCGTCGTTCTCCTGCACCACGCCGCGCACTTCGACCAGCGAGCCCACGGCCGGCGCGGCCGCGCCCTCGACCCACAGGCCGCTGCGCGCGCCGGTGCCGTCCTGGATCACGAACGTCGTGCCGAAGCCCGCGGTGACCACCCCGTTCGTGACCACGGTCTGGCCCAGCAGCGGCGAGACGGTGCCCACACCCTGGATGGCCTGCACGGTGACCACGGTCGGCAGGCTGTAGCTCAGTTCCGCCGAGACGGTCTGCGCCGGGATGTCGTTGTCGGCGGTGATCGTGTAGTAGACCGTGGCGCCGGCCAGCTGCGCGGGGATCGCCGTGGCCGTGGCGTAGATGCCGCCGCCGGCATCGCTCATCGCGATGGCGTTGGTCAGCGACCCGGAGACGGTCCCCCAGTTCAGGGTCACGGCCGTGATGGTCGCCGCGCCGTCGGTCACCGTCGCCTGCACGTCGACCGTCTGGCCGGGCAGCGGCGAGGCCGGCACCGTGGCGATCACGCCCAGCACCGGACCCTGCGAAACGACGGGATTGTGCACGCCGGGCGTGGCGTCGGTGGCCAGATCGACGGCCGTCGACGTCCACTGGGCCAGGTTAAACGAGAGACTGGGCGCGGTGACGTCCGGATTGCGCACCATGGTCTTGTTCTCGAAGTTCGTCGACGGGACGACCAGACTCTCGACCACCACCGCGGAAGCGTTCTTCAGCTTCGCGCCGTCGTTGACGTTGCCGTTCCAGGTGGTCAGGCTGGCCGACCAGGCTTCCGCCGGGAAATCGACCGGGAAGGCGGTGATCGTGGTCAGATCGCCCGCGACCAGGGCTTCTCCCGGGGCGATGGAACCGGAAAGATTCCAGGTGAAGATGTCGACGCCGTTGCCCACGGCGATCAGCTGCCAACCCGTCAGATCCACGGCGACGGCGCCCGAATTGTAGATCTCGATGTACCGGTCGGTCAGGTAGTTCAGGCGAGGGTCGCAGAGTTCGGAGATCAGGACGTCGGCCCGGACCACGGGCGCCAGAACCATCAGGATCACGAGCACCACGGACAGACGGGCGAGAAGATTCTTCATGCAACAGACCTCGCGCACGGGGATCGCCTCGCACCGGCAGCGTGCTCCCCAAGGAACTGCCGCGCGCCAAGGCTGGGATGGCCAGAGAACTGGATCGTGCAATTCTATCATGGAAGCAGGAAAAATCAAATATCTGTTCTTCTATCCATACAGGATCTAAGAGGTCCCAAATGGGGTGGCGATGCCCGCCACGGGAGCCGGTTCGCGGCCGGCTCCCGCGGTCACGACCTATTTGTCCTTGCCGCTTCTGCCGTTGTCGTCGTGGCCACCTTTGTCCTTGTCGCCTTTGTGTTCCTTGTGACCCTTGCGGTCCTTGTCGTCGCTGCGGCCATCGTCGTCCCGGTCATCCCGGCCGCGATCGTCGCCGCCTTTTCCACGGTTGCCCTGCTCGGCGTGGCGCTTGCGGTACTCACCCGCCATCACCCTGCGCACGTCGTGCCCCGACGACCGCCACCGCATCGCCTCTTCGACCGATACACCGTAGTACTCGTGGGCCATGCGGACAGCGACCAGGTTGCGGATGTCCGCGTCGTCGAGACGCATGGCGTATTTGCGATCGTGCCGGTGCTTTTTCCAGTGCCCGTAGGCTTTGCCATAGGGCGGACCGGGGTCGCGGTCGAGCGGCATGAAGTAGACGTCGACCGGCACGCGGCAGCGGTTCGAGATCTCGAACCAGCCCACGCCCTGCTGGCGCAGGCTGAAGAAATACTCCGGATCCTGATCGCAGTGACGGCTCAGGAACAGCGCCACCGCCAGATCGTCCGGATCGCGGAAGCAGCGCCGACCCCAGTCCTCGACCACGCGCTGGTCGCGGTCGAAGTACCGGGACGAGATCGAGAAGTACAGATCCGCATCGTCGCCGACCGGAACCTCGGCGCCGAACCGGACGTCCAGACCAGCTCGGGCGTCGACGCCGCCCAGAACGAGGATGAGCACAGCGGAAGCCAAAATCCGTTTCATGGGAACCTCCTGGCCGACAACATAGGAACGGCGAAGCCGCGCGGCACGGGCGCCGCCGGTGCAACCATCATTCCAGGAGACCCGGCTGTGATTCAAACCGCTTTTTTGCAGCCACTTGTGGCGACGGACCTTGCGCCGGCCATTGCCTTCTGCGCGCTTCCGACATCGCTCGGTCAGGCCACCAGAGTCAATTTCACACTGGCCTGGAAGGAACCGCAGACATACCGCGCCAGATAGACGCCGGCCGGCACCGACCGGCCGCGGTCGTCCTGACCGTTCCAGTTCACCTCGTGCGAACCAGGACTGCGGTCCAGATCGAAGTTGCGGACGCGGTGGCCGCGCAGATCGAAGACCTGCATGTCCAGCGGAGCTGTCGCGGGCAGATCCGAGGGGACCAGGTAGGCGATGGTCGTGCGCGCGTTGAACGGATTGGGCCGGGCGGGGCCGAAGCCGGCTGTGAGCATGGACGGCGTGCTGGATGTCACCAAGGCCTGGAAGGGCTCGGAATAGGCACTGAAAGGCGATTTCAGACCCAGCGCACTGACGCCCCGCACACGCAGGATGTAGGTGACGCCGGGTTCGGCCATCAACGTGTACGCCGTATCCGCGACCGTGGCCGCCAGAGCCTCCGCTCTGCCGGTTTCGGTGATCCAGATCTCGTAGCTGGTGGCCGGCGGCAGCGGCTCCCCCTGCGTTCCCTGGAGCGGACTGGCGTTCCAGTGGACGGTCCTCACGACGGCAGCCATGGCCGGGTCGGTCTGGAACGCTCCTGCGATGAGCATGGCGATCGCGGCAGTGCGGCGGATGCGCCGCGGCAGGCTGAATCGGGATGGGGCGACAGTACGCATCGGGGAACAACCTCCGTGTGGGGACCCGCCGACCCTGGGGCGGGATGCGCACACGGAGCAAGATATGTACGCTTTTTCTGTATACAACCACAAGGTCTAACATTATTGTTAAGCAGTTGAAGCACATTCGGTTAAAATTTATGACAATGATATTCTATATTTTACGGTGACGAAATGTCCGGATTTGATTATACGCGCTGTCGATTTGTCAACGCCCTGTACCGTTGGTGACCACCCGGAGCGGCGCCGCCCGGCAGGCTACCTGACCACGCTGCTGTCCGCGACGGCGGCCGAGGCCGGACCGGTGGGCAACGCCCGCCCCGGGCTCCAGGCGGCCGGGTCCCGGACCGCGCCGGTCACCAGGTATTCCGTCATGGGAGGCAGGTATTCCTCCCACCAGTAGTCGTGCAGCCAGGTGTAGTCGTAGCAGGTCCTCGTACGGGGCTCCGTTTCGGGCACTTCGTCCAGCGGACGTCCGGGGAACGCGGCGGCGACACCCATCGCCTTCGCGACGGTCGTGGCGATGTCCGTCAGGCTCACCGGGGCCTCCGATACCTTCAACGCTCCGCTCGCGCCGATCGGCTTGACCAGCAGCAGCGGCAGCACTCTGGTCGGTGACGGCCTTCCCGCCGCCAGCGCCGCTTCCCGGGCGCCGGGTATCAGCTCAAGGTGGCTGCCGTGGTCGCCGGTCAGGATCACGAGCGTGTTGTCGAGGACTTCCAGTTCGGACAGCCGGTCGACGAGCGCCAGGAACTGGTTCAGGGCACAGGTGCTCTGCGCCACGACGGCCTGCGGATCGGTCAGCTCCGCGTGGCGCTCCTGCGTGAGCTGCACGCATTCGGCGTCGAGGAAATACGGCATGTGGGTGGTGAAGAAGTGGACGAACTTGAACGTGGGCCGACGGCTCGCGGCCGTCGCGGTCTCGAGCAGGCGCCCCTGCAGGATCCGGCCTGCGGCCTGGTTGGGCGACGGCGCGCGGAGGGACTCCGCCGTGGAGTACGACGACATCGACCCGCCGGCTGCGGAAACGGCCGTGGCACCATCCTGCAGGAGCCAGCGATGGTCGGCGTAGACGCGCATCTTCAGGTAGTGCGGCACGTAACGGAACAGCGCCACGTTCCAGATCAGCAGCGCATCGCGCCGGTGCCGGTTCTGCGGCACGCTGTCCAGGAACGAGACCGTCGCCGCGAAAGGCACTCCCTCGAAGTACTCGCCGTAGATGGGTTCGGTGATGACAGTGGTGGCGATGCCCTGCTCCTGCAGCACCACCGGCAATGAACCGCGCGAGAGGCTCTCGCGAAGGAAGGCCTTCACCGGGCGCGCGTTGTCCGTGGTGCGGCCCGACAGGATGGCGGGGATCGAGGGCAGCGTCGTGGGATACACGGCGAGCGCATCGCGGTACCAGGTGAAGCCGTCCAGACGGCCGCGCCAGGCCGGGTCGTCGGCAAGCATCTGTTCGAAAACCGGCGAGGCGAAGGCATCCATCACCACGATGAGCACGTTCCGGTCGCGCGAGAAGCCGGCGAACCCGTCGTCGAGTCCCGAAGCGGTGGCGTGGACAAACGTGCGACCCGACAACAGGTGGCCCCCGATCGTCATCCCGTTGAGCAGGACGATCACCACGGCCAGGCTCGGCGCGTACCTCCACACGCGTCCGCGGAAAGCGGCAGCCGCGATCAGGACTCCCAGCCAGACGGCTGCCTCCAGCGCGCCGCCCGCTCCATGGCGCGCCCAGTCGAGGTCGCTGCCGTCGAACTTGCCGTAGCTGCGGACCAGGACGTTGCCCTGCAGGTACAACAAGGCGGCCAGGGCCAGCAGCAGCGCGGCCAGAAACCTGCGACCGCCCGCCCTGCCGACGACTCCGAGCAGCGCCACCACCGCGAGCACGCCGGCCTGGACGGGCCAGGACCACTTGATCACGTCCGGCAGCGACGTGGTCACTTCGCCGGCATTGAAGAGGAACACGGTGGCCGGCGCGGCGAGGAAACCCGTGACGAGCAGGGCCACGGTCGCGGCGGCCAGGGACAGCCATTCCCGGCGCCTGATTTCGGCTGGCGACTGCTGGTCCGGCTTCATGGGAGCGTTCACCGTGGCCTTCCGTCAGGCTGTGTTCCGACGGCGCATGAGGAAGAGTGTCCGTTCGGTACCGGCGACGGACTCTTCCCTCACGATCTCGAAACAGGTCAGGAAGCTCTCGCGAAAGCCCGCAAGGTCGTAGTGCGGAAAGATATCGTCGCGCGTGGACAGCAGCCGGCGAACCTGGGAATCGGACTTGGGGACAAATTCGATGATGAGGTGCGCGCCGGCAGCGGCCAGGAAGCGCGCGAGCACATCCAGAGGCACGTTGTTGCCGATGGCCAGGTGATGCACGAGCGCCAGCGCCATGACCGTCCCGGCGGGACCGCGCTGAAGCAGCGAAAGGCGCTCCGCATGGGCCCAGCCCAGCGCCGGACTGGGGTTCGTGAGGTCCATCAGCAGAGGCAGCATCAACGGCTGCCTGCCCTGCCGGCAGTCCAGCCAGTTGCGTTCGACGGCCGCCGGATCCATGTCGGCGGCAACGACCAGGCGGCCCTGCCCGGCTGCCGACCGGCTGAAGAAGCCGTTGTTGGCGCCCAGGTCCCAGACGATGCCGGCGCCGGTGTCGGCCAGGAAGGAATCGACCAGGGTGCTCTTGTGCTCCAGCGAGGCGTCGGTGTAGTTCGTCGCGCTGTAGTAGTCGCCCCAGGCCGTGCCGGCCGGGCGCCAGCGCAATCCCTGGACAGCCCGGCGCAGGCTGTCGACGATCCCTTCCAGCGAACGCCGCGACACCCTGACCTTGCGGCCGGAGCCCCGCCGGTCGGCGTGCCTGCGCTGGCTCGCGGCATGGGCGTGCAGATGCATGAACAGCAGCGGCTGCAGCCGCGACCGCCACGGCAGCAGGCGGGCGGCAAGGTCCAGGGGCACGCCGTCGATGTGCTCGCGCAGGAGCGCACCCAGCCTGATGTCGCGTTGCGCCATGAGCGCCAGCGGGGCCAGGAAGTGCTGGCAGAACTGCCGGTAGGCAAGCCAGGGTTCGCCGTCGCGATACGCCGTGAACGAGAGCGTATCGATCAGGACGGGCTGCCCCCGCCGGAACTGGATGTTGTACGCCGAGGCGTCCTTCAGGACCATGCCCTTGCGCAGAGCCAGGGACTGGATCCGCAGCGTGGCCAGCGCCGCGTCCTTCAACTGCGTGAAACACCACTCGTACGGATAGCTGACGAACGGGATGGGCTCCGGCTCGATGACGGCGAACGCATCGGCATCCGCGGCCAGGTCCAGCGACACCTCGCGGTGCGCGACCAGCAGCCCCTTCTCCACGAGTTCAGCGAGAAGACCGGAATCACGGAGCTGGCGATAGTCATCCGCGCAGCAGCGATTCACCTGACGGTGAAGCCGCCCCTCGTGCGTGAACAGAAAGCCGCCCGGGTCGCGAAACGAGGAGGCCAGACGGCTGTCACGACTCGGCATCGGACTCGTCGTCCCGGGACGTCTTGCCGGTGAGCCGCTTGCGGATCCGGCTCCAGTACAGCCGGAGGGTCACACCGACACCGACGACCGCCGCGATGATGCCCTGGATGACCAGGCTGCCGGCACCGGGATCGACGTAGGCGTGGGCGCTCGTCGGGGCCAGGGCGGCGCCGGCCAGCAGTACGAGAGCAAGCAGCCTCGCCGTCATGCATGGGCTCCTGAAGAATGGACGGACCTGGCGGCAGCGGAATTCAGGTGACGGGAAGCCGTGCCCGGGATCCGCCATGGCACGTCCGGCACGCCGCGAGTGTGGCATCCCGGATCCCGGCGGTCAATATGAAGGGTCGGCGGGAGAAGGCTCGGGGCAGCCCGACGCCGGCCGAAAGGCGGTCAGCACGCGGGTTCTCTGGCGGTGGAGCGGCGGCGCGAGTTGAAAGACGCGGTGTGATCGGGCGGAAAGAGAGCCGGCCGCGCCTTCGTCTGGCGCGGCCGGACACAATCCTGGCGGCACAACCCTATTCGACCAACGTCATCTTGCCCGCCAGCACCTTGCCGCCCGTCGTGAGCCGGTACAGGTAGGTCCCGGATGCTGCCAGACGCCCACTCCGGTCCTGCCCGTCCCAGATGGCGGCGTGATGCCCCGGCTCGAGATCGGCGTCCACCAGCGTGCGCACGAGACGGCCGGCCACATTGTAGACCGACAGGTTCACCGGACCGCTCTCGGCAAGCGTGAAGCTGATCGTCGTGGCCGGGTTGAACGGATTGGGGTGGTTTCGGTTCAGCACGGCGCCACGAGACCGCAGGTCGCCGACGCCGCTCGCCGGGCCGGTCGGCGTGCCGACCGTGACCGTCACCGGCAGCGTCGAACCGGCGATGTCGGCGGCCGCCGTCAGGTCATTTTCGCCGAGACCGAACGTGAACGACCGGTCGGCGCCGTACATGCGCGCCCGCAGAGGCTCGGGGTCCGCGTCGGCCACGCGCCCGAAGCCGAAGACCACCATGCCCGAGTTCGGCCCGCCGTCGATGATGCCCATGCTGCGGTGTGCGTCGGGATAGTTGTCGCCGTTGTCATCGCTCAGAAACAGGTAGCGCGGACCGGTGGTGTCGCGGTAGTACAGCCACTGCGGGTCCGCCAGGACGGTCTCCCACTGGTCGGAGTTGTAGGCGGCGCTGCCGATGAAGCCGTCCGAACGAACCACGATGTCGCCGGTATCGAGCGAGCCGCCGGGCGTCCCCTCGTAGAGAACCCAGTAGTTGCCGCTGTTGTCGGGACCGGCTTCCTCGACGGTCATGCGGACGTAGTCCGGATAGAACTCCCAGAGCAGGCTCCACCGGTAGAGCGGATTGTCGTAGACCGAGCGCACGGTGACCTTCAGCGGTCCATGGTTGACCAGCGTCGTCGTGGCGGCGTGGTCGCCGGCGTGGAAAGTGCCGGTGCTGATGCCGGGAACGCTCACGTCCATGTTGGGGATGCCGCGGTACTCGCCGCGTTCGCCGCTGCCCGGCTCGGCGTGGAAGCCGAGCCAGTCCTGGCCGTCGTCGTCGATGATGGCGGCCAGCCCTCCGCCTTCGACGTGGTAGTAGTAGTCGGCGCGCGCGGTCGCCACCAGATAGGTCAGCTGCCCCTCGTACTGCAGGCTGTCGATGGTCGTCGGCGCTGTCGGTGCGGGCGGCGGCGGGCAGTCGGCGCACGCGCCGACAACGTCGAAGAGCACACGGTAGTGGCGCGCACCGAGGCCCGGGGTCGTGTCGTTCACGACGAAGACCAGATCGCCCATCGCGTTCGTGGCAGGATCGAAACCAGGGGCGGCGTCGAACTGGAAGGGCACCGCGGTATCGACGAGCACACCATTGGAGTCGATCTCCACGACCTGGAACGCACCCGGATCCAACGTGCCGGCGATGCCGGCCAGGAACGCGGTCAGGTCCACCGGGGCTTCGACCGGCAGGTTCACGCGCGGAGTTGCCCCGACCGCGACGTCGACGGAATAGGCGTATCGCTGGGCCGCGGTCGCCGCCATCGGCGCGAGCACGAGCAGGGACAGCGCCAGCAGCGCGGTTCCCGCCGACCGGGACAGGTTGGCGCGGGTGACCGGCAGGCGTCCTTGAAATGCGAACACGGGTGCCTCGGCTTTCAGGCATCAGACGATGCGGTCAGGGCCTTGCGCGGATGCGGGCGGCGCACCTGGGCGCGAGCTCTCCACGAACGTCCGTCATCATACCACGGAATCACACGAAAAGACAAATATAAACACCAGATATATATTTATTGATTGTTGTTTTCAATATACTGCCGGCCGACAGGCATGCGCCTTGCCACACGTTTGCGTCCGGGGAACCGTGCGCTGGCATTCGCCCATGCCGCAGCCCCGGCGCGGTTGGTGTCGGCGGTGCGGGGGGAAAGAAGCTCCATGACGACATTGCTCGAAGCTCCGGAAGTCGCGCGGCCGGTGCGCCCGCTCGCGGACAAGGTCTACAAGCGCGAGCTGCCCCGGCTCCACATCGAACTGGTCAAGATGCAGGAATGGGTGCGCGCCTCGGGGCACCGCGTGGTCGTGATCTTCGAGGGGCGCGATGCCGCCGGCAAGGGCGGCGCCATCAAGCGCATCACCGAGCCGCTGAATCCGCGCTTCGTGCGCGTGGCGGCGCTGAGTGTGCCCAGCGAACGTGAGCGCACGCAGTGGTACTTCCAGCGCTATGTCGCGCACCTGCCGGCGGCCGGCGAGATCGTCCTGTTCGACCGCAGCTGGTACAACCGCGCCGGCGTCGAGCGCGTGATGGGCTTCTGCAGCGATACCGAATACGAGGAATTCCTGCGGACCTGCCCCGAGTTCGAGCGCATGCTCGTGCGGTCGGGCATTCAGCTGGTGAAGTACTGGTTCTCGGTCAGCGACGACGAACAGGAACGCCGTTTCGAGGCCCGCATCCACGACCCGACAAAGCGCTGGAAGCTGAGCCCGATGGACCTCAAGTCGCGATCGCACTGGGTGGAATACAGCCGCGCCAAGGATGCGATGTTCGCGCACACCGACATCAAGCAGGCGCCCTGGCACGTGGTCGACGCCGACAACAAGAAGCGTGCGCGCCTGAACTGCATCTCGCACCTGCTCAGCCTGATCCCGTACCAGGACCTGACACCCGAGCCGATCCGCCTGCCGCCGCGCCAGAAGGCGCAGGGATACCGGCGGCCGCCGCGGCAGGAGCAGAACTACGTGCCGGATCTGTTCCCCGACGATTGATCCGGATCAAGGGGCGCACTTGCGCCGGCGCCTACAGCCCGGAAATGACCGTCCTCAATTCGGCCACATACCGCCGGTACTGCGCCAGCCCCTCATCGGTCACCCGCACCAGCGTGCGCGGCCGCTTCCCTTCGAACGTCTTCTCGACGCTCACCAGCCCGCCCTCCTCCAGCTTGGTGAGGTTGACGGACAACACGCCGTCGGACAATCGCAGCGCCGATTTGAGTTCGGTGAAGGCGTGGGCGGTGGGCATGGCGACGAGCCGGGACAGGAGCAGAAGCCTGACCCGACCATGGATCAACGGCGAGAGCGGCGCCGGGCCCGGCCGGGCCGGTCCGGAACCTTTGCCTCGCGCCATGACGGCCGGCCTCCCTGCCGGGTGTCAAAGCCGCTGGCCGGCTCGCCGCATCCGTGCGGCGTCGCTGCCGGTCGCGGGCGCGCTGTCCAGGGACCGGCCGGTGTGTTCCCGGTTGTCGGTCCGGGCCGGTCCCTGAAATCCAGGAGTGGCCGCCCTGCCAGTTCCTGCAGCGGGTTCAACGATGGCGTCCGCCGTGGCGGACATGACCATCCGGGTCGGACCCGTCGCGCTTCCGTGCGCGGCGGTCGGCCGGCGAGGGGCGGCTGGCACCCAGGACCAGGGATCCGCCCCTCTTGCCGCTCGGAGATCCTTCTCCGTCCCCTTGCGGGGGTCCCCGCTCCGTCAGGACCCGGCTGGCCGAACCGTTGAACCGGACCGGCGGTGGTCGCGGCGGGCCTGGCCCGCGCGCCCTCGTCCGGTCGTTTGCGCCGTGGCCGCCCCGTACCCGGGATCCATCCCGAAGCGGGGGTCATTCGGCCTGGCACTATGCTTTAATAACTGAAGTACTTTTCTTTGTAAAGTAAAAAAACGCACGGACGACGGCTTTTATTTCGCGGCGTCCGGATGCATCCCGGAAGTGGAAATGCGGCGCGCCGAAGGCTATTTTGCCGGGGTATTTTCGTCACCGGCGCGCGGCAGCGTCCAGGTTTTCTACCGGAGGGTAACACCTTGAAGACCGACAAGTTGATCGCCATCGAAGACCAGTACGGAGCGCACAACTACCATCCGCTGGACATCGTCATCCGCAGTGCCGAGGGCGTGTGGGTCGAGGATGTCGAGGGCAAGCGCTACATGGACTTCCTGGCGGCCTACAGCGCCGTCAACCAGGGCCACTGCCATCCGCGCCTGGTGAAGGCCCTGAAGAAGCAGGCGGCGAAGGTGACGCTGACCAGCCGCGCCTTCCGCAACGACCAGCTGCCGCACTTCTGCGAAGAGATCTGCGCGCTGACCGGATTTGCGAAGGTGCTGCCGATGAACTCGGGCGCCGAAGCGGTCGAGACCGCGCTGAAAGCCGCACGCAAATGGGGCGAGAAGGTCAAGGGCATCGCGAAGGACCAGGCCGAGATCATCGTCTGCGCCGACAACTTCCACGGGCGCACGGTGACCATCGTCAGCTTCTCGACGGAAGACCAGTATCGCGACGGGTTCGGCCCGTTCACGCCCGGGTTCAGGATCATCCCCTACGGCGACGCGAAGGCGCTGGCCGAAGCCATCACACCGAACACCGCCGCGTTCCTGGTCGAGCCGATCCAGGGCGAGGCCGGCATCAAGCTGCCGCCCGCGGGCTTCCTGAAGAAGGCCGCGCAGATCTGCCACGACAACAACGTGCTGCTGATCTGCGACGAGATCCAGTCGGGCCTCGGCCGCACCGGCAAGCTGTTCGCCTACGAGCACGAGATCGCGCGCCCGGACGCCGTCATCGTCGGCAAGGCGCTGAGCGGCGGTTTCTATCCCGTGTCGGCGTTCCTCAGCAGCGAGGAAGTGATGGGCGTGTTCCAGCCCGGCGACCACGGTTCGACGTTCGGCGGCAACCCGCTGGGCATGGCCGTCGCACGCGAGGCGATGAAGGTGCTGGTCGAAGAGGAACTGGTCGAGAACAGCGCCGCGCTCGGTCCCTGGTTCATGGGCAAGCTGCAGGAGATGAAATACAAGTGCATCAAGCAGGTGCGCGGACGCGGCCTGTGGATCGGCATCGTGCTGGACCGCAAGGCGCGCCCCTACTGCGAAGCGCTGATGAAGGAAGGCATGCTCTGCAAGGAGACCCACGAGACGGTCATCCGGCTGGCGCCGCCCCTGAACATCACCAAGTCCGAACTGAACATGGCCGTGCGGCGGATCGACAAGGTCTTCCGCAAACTGGAAGGCTGACCCCGGTCCGGCGCCACCCCGGTGACAGCCGGGGCCTGTGATGTTATCGTCGCGTGACGGCGGCCGCCGAACTGGGCGGCCGCAGTCGTTTTCCCGGCCTTGCGAAGGAGATCCCCGATGATCCGGAGTCCGCTCGCCCGCCTGCGTCCGTTCGGGAAACTCGTCCTTCCGCTGTTCATGCTGGTCTTGTCGCCGGGGAATACCGCGCGCGCCGGCGAGGCCGTGCCCGGCGCGGACAGCTTCGCGTGGCGCACGTTGGCCGATCTGTGCGACCTGGTCGGCACGCGACCGGCCGGCAGCCCCGCGATGGCCAGAGCCGTCATCTGGGCCACCGAAACCCTGCGCACCGCCGGCTTCGACAGC
>JFJP01038613.1_pt1 | contig 16996 bp, 7 predicted proteins | sample 431651 | NCBI WGS metagenome assembly JFJP01 (sample SAMN02602958, study PRJNA72255) | Microbial mat metagenome, whole genome shotgun sequencing project. | biome: fresh water; feature: sink hole; material: water; isolation source: purple microbial (photo- and chemosynthetic) mats found in... | reverse complement strand
AATCAGTATAAACCACATACCCTTCAGAAAGCGTTTCCTGATTAATAAGAGTGCGCATCAATGCATTGGTAGAATTGGTTTGTTTAATAAAAAAATTTTTATTCATGGCACTTAGTTCCTCTTTTAAAATAAACATCATAAATCGTTAAATTTCGAATTTCACAAACCATTGATTTAATAATGTTTTTAATCTTTGTTCTGTTATCTTTTTATAGCTATGTTTAGTAGAAACTCCTCCATCTTTTTTACCATTTCTTTCGACGTTCCGTTGGGATTATTTACTATAAGGGCAAAAACTAAGGTTTTCTCATTTGCTTCGATAAAACCTGCATAACTTTTTACTCTTGCCAAGGTTCCGCTTTTAGCATGAACTTTACCCTGGAGTGTAGTTTTTAAGAGTAAATCTTTCAAAGTGCCATTTACTCCAGAAACAGGTAAACTATTATAATAAATATCTGCATATTTACTTTTGGTCTGCATGAAGGTCAAAAGTTCCACGAAAAAATGAGCCGAAACAGCATTTACAGGCGATAGGCCTGAACCATCAGCCTGAAACAGTTGATCTACCGATAATCCTTTAACTTTCCAATAGTTACGAATATTTTCGATAGCAATTTCAGTTGTTGCGGGGTTATTGTTCTTAATACCAAGGTATTTAAACAGGTATTCAGCGTAATGATTATTGCTTTTGACATTAATTTCTGTAATTATCTCGCTTAATGGTGGAGAGAAATGCTTATAAATCACGAGTTCATTACTATATTGATTAGTTTGTACAGTTGGAGAATCACTAATTAATGAACCATATTCTATTAACTTTTTGTGAAGATGTTGTGCAAGCAACAGGCTGGGATTTGGGATATCGCCTTTAACTGCAAATTCATTTTTATTGGCAGGAATCTCACCGGTTATATAGCGGTTAAACGAAAAAGGAGCTCCAAAAAAATAAGCATTATCATAAGTAATATCTGAACTTTTCACCAGATTCTCAATTTTTAATCCAACGATTTCCGGTTGTGTACGCAATATCTCGGGAGTTGTACCTACTTTCCCTGAACTAAAAATAAGCCTGAATGTATTGTCAAGATAAGAAATACCATGGATTCCGGGTGCAAAATAGTTACCCATATCTTCCCATGTCCATTGAGGATTAATAACCTGCTGATCGAAAATTCCGGGATCAGCAATTATTTTTCCTTTAATATTTTTGATTCCCGCCATACGTATGGCTGCTATCCATTTAGTCAGAAAATCCTTGTCTCCGGTTTTATCAGAGCCTAGTGTGGGATCGCCACCGCCCCGAATGTACAAATTACCCGCTAAGGTACCGTCTTTCGTTATTTCTCCATTAACAACCAACCTGGTTTCGAATCTGAAATCAGGGCCGTAAAGTTCTAGTGCAGTGGCAGTTGTTATCAGCTTTATGGTAGATGCAGAAATAATACTTTTTTTTGAACCTGATTGGTAAAGGGTTTTACCAGTCTTTAAATCTTTCACCAAGAGACTTACATTAGCATTTTGTAAGAGAGGATTATTTAAAAAACTATTGACAGGATTAGACCCGTAAATATGGATAGAATAAATTATTATTGAAAACAGGAGAGCTGCTTTTTTCATCTTCTTCGGGATTAAATTATTTTTTAACTTCTTCAGATTGTTAGGTTACAAAATTAGTCAGAATAAATTTATCTTTCAATATCATCGAAAAGAATTTAGTTAAATAACAAAAAAGTTTCAAAATGCAGATTTATAGATAAATAGCTCATTTTTAGCACATTTATACAAGAAATATGCATCATTGAATAAATATACAAAATTGACTATTTGATTATATTTATACCATTATTTTGAGTCTAAATGCAATAAAAACGCATATTATTAAGGTAAGAAGTAAAAAATTAATTACTTTTGTGCTTAAAATCAGAGGATAATAAAACTAACAAAACAAACATATTTTTTTTTATGAAGAAGTACAATTTTAATGCCGGACCATCGATATTGGCCAGCGAAGTAATTGAAAAAACAGCTCAGGCAATATTAGATTTCAATGGTTCCGGATTATCAATTTTAGAAATCAGCCATAGATCAAAGGGTTTCGAAGCTGTTATGAACGAAGCTGTTTCACTTTTTAAAGAATTGTTGAATATTCCTGAAGGATATTCGGTTTTATTCTTAGGTGGTGGTGCAAGTATGCAATTTTGTATGGTGCCTTTAAATCTATTTGAAAAGAAAGCTGCATATCTTAATTCAGGTGTTTGGGCAAGTAAAGCCATGAAAGAATCAAAAGGTTTTGGTGAAACTATAGAGGTAGCATCTTCAAAAGATGCAAATTACACCTTCATTCCAAAGAATTATGTTATCCCTACAGATGCTGATTATTTTCACATTACAACCAATAATACCATATATGGAACCGAAATGTTCGTTGACATTGATTCTCCTGTGCCATTAGTTGCCGACATGTCGTCAGATATTTTTTCCCGCCCTATAGATGTTTCGAAATATGGAATTATATATGGTGGAGCTCAAAAGAATTTAGGTCCTGCAGGTTTAACTTTCGTTATTGTTAGAGAAGACATTCTGGGCAAAGTTTCGCGTTATATTCCAACTATGTTGAACTACAAAACACATATTGCCGAAGGTTCAATGTTTAACACACCTCCGGTATTGCCAATTTACAGCGCCCTGGAAACATTAAAATGGTTAAAAGCCAATGGTGGTATAGTTGAAATGGAAAAGAAAAATATTGCAAAAGCTGAATTGCTTTATAATGCAATTGACAAAAGCCGTATTTTTGTTGGAACTGCAGCAAAAGAAGACCGCTCGCGCATGAATGTTTGTTTTGTAATGAAACCTGAATACGTAGAGTTGGAGGCTGATTTTCTGAAATTTGCAATAGCTGCCGGTATGGACGGAATAAAGGGACACCGTTCAGTAGGTGGTTTCAGGGCATCTATTTATAATGCAATGCCAATTGAAAGTGTTCAGGCGCTGGTAGATTGCATGCAGGAATTTCAAAAACAACATTAAGACTGTTTGTGGTTTGTGGTTTGTAGTTTGATTCACATTATGTAATATCAAACTTTCAAACTCTTCAAACATCAAACTCTTCAAACCAAAATATTAATATGAAAGTACTTATTGCAACAGACAAACCGTTCGCCAAAGTGGCTGTTGACGGTATTCGTAAAGAAGTGGAAGCTGCAGGTTTTGAACTCGCATTGCTCGAAAAATATACTGAAAAACAACAATTGCTAGATGCTGTAGTTGATGCCGAAGCCATAATTATACGCAGCGATATTATTGATGCGGATGTAATTGCTGCTGCCAAAAAACTAAAAATCGTGGTTCGTGCAGGTGCCGGTTACGATAATGTAGATCTTGACGCCGCAACTGCTGCAGGAGTTTGCGTTATGAATACTCCGGGTCAGAACTCAAATGCAGTAGCCGAGTTGGTTTTTGGATTGTTGGTTTTTGCGGTTCGTAATTTTTATAACGGAAGTTCGGGTACTGAGCTGAAAGATAAAAAATTAGGAATACATGCCTATGGAAATGTGGGACGAAACGTTGCGCGTATTGCTAAGGGTTTTGGAATGAAACTATATGCATATGATGCATTTTGTTCGGATGAACTAATACAAAGTGAAGGCGTAACTCCTGTCAGCTCGGTTGAAAAACTTTATGAAACATGCGATGTAATCTCGGTTCATATCCCTGCTACTTCAGAAACAAAAAAATCGATAAATGCTGCATTACTTACAAAAATGCCCAAAGGAGCAGTAATTGTAAATACTGCCCGCAAAGAAGTAATTGATAACGTAGGATTGGTTGAAATTATGGAAGCTCGCTCTGATATGAAATATCTGACTGATATTTTGCCGGACAATCATGACGAAATGATGGCAAAATTCCCTGATCGCTATTTTTCAACCCCTAAAAAAATGGGTGCACAGACAGCCGAGGCGAATATTAATGCAGGTATTGCTGCTGCAAGTCAGATTGTTGATTTTATTAAAAACGGCAACCAACGATTCAGAGTAAATAAATAAGTATAAATATTTTCAAATCTTTAAACCCCACTAAGTATCTTTCCTGATACTTAGTGGGGTTTTTGTTTTTGAAAAAACAAGGAAAACAAGGAAAACAAGGGACAAGCGAACCAACGGTCAGGACATATGGAGTAATTCCATATCGCTTTTTTAAAAAATCATCTTACCATCAAGCGATATGGAAATCGCTTGTCCCTACTTATCCTAAACCCTACTATCCTAAAACTACTTAGTCTTAAACTAATTTTTAAACCTACTTATTCTTAAACTAATTATCAAACCAAATTATCCTAAACCTACATATCCTAAACCTTACTTTCTTATCTTCACTAAGAAGTTTAAAATCAGAAAAATTACTCCGCAAAAAGATTGCAAAAAAATAATTGTATTAATAGATAATAAATTACTTTTGTGTATGTTTATTAGGAAACTTTCGTTGCATTTTTTATTATTTCTATCTTCAAATTTTTAAAACTAATTTGTATGAAATCGTCAGCCTTTAAAAATCAGTTTGTCTTTTTACTTCTTATTATTACGATTTCGTTGATGCCTCTCTCTTGTAAAAAAGATCTGAAATCACTTTATATCGATCCGGCTTTTTCGGGGTATGTAATTTCATTTACTTCGGGTGTTGTTTCCAATGCTTCAAGAGTTCAAGTGCGTTTGGTGCAGGAAGTGATAGAAGCAAAACCGGGAAAAGAGCTAGAAAAAAACCCTTTCGACTTAAGCCCAGGTGTAAATGGGAAAACTTTTTGGGTTGATAAACAAACCATTGAGTTTGTGCCGGACGAAAAATTCAGGTCAGGAGAAATTTATACTGTCAGCTTTGATTTAAGTCAGTTTGAGCAGACACCCTCAAACCTAAAAACTTTAAAATTCAGGTTTCAGGTAATGAAACAAGGTATTCGATATGAGTTTAATGGCATTTCGCCTCTTAATGAAAATAATATGAAGTGGCAAAAAGTGAATGGAATATTTTATACTGCTGATTTCGTTGAAAACTCAATATTTGAAAATATAATAGAAATTAAAGGCGTTAAAAATAATAAACTTACATGGAATCACAGTAAAGATGGACGTACTCATATTTTTAGTATCGATAGTGTAGAGCGCAAAACCTCGCCTTACAAAATTGAAATTGAATGGAAAGGAAAAAAAATAGATGCAAAAAACGGCTCTACTTCTTTTGAAATGCCTGCAATAGATCAGTTTAAGGTGATGCATGTGAGAACAAGCACTTCGCCTAACACACAAATTGAAGTATTTTTTTCTGACCCACTCAGCCGAATGCAGGATTTAGACGGATTGTTTAGCTTGTCGCCAAATTCAGGTCTGAAAGTATTAGCTGCTGGGACATTAGCAAAAATTATTCCTACTCAAACCGTTACAGGTGAGGTTTATCTTACAGTTTATGGTGGTATTCGCAATATATTTGAAAAAACGCTGGGGAATAATTCCATTCATAAACTCAAGTTTGTAAGTTTAAAACCGCAAGTGGAGTTGATTGGCGAAGGGGTAATTATTCCAAATACCGGTGGAATATTATTCCCATTCCGAGCCGTAAGTCTTTCGGCAGTGGATGTAAAGGTGATTAAGATTTTTGAAAATAATATTGTGCAGTTTTTGCAGGCAAATCAGCTCAATGAAAATCACGAGATTAAACGTGTAGGCCGTGTGGTTTACAATCAAACAATACAACTTACTTCCGATGATCCGATTGATTATTCGGAATGGAATAATTTTTCGCTTGATTTATCCAAACTTATTGATCCGGAACCGGGTGCAATTTATCGGGTAGAAATAGGTTTTTCAAAGAAATATTCTTTATTTCCTTGTAATGAAAAGGACGCAGAAAAAAATTCCGAAGAATACGAGGAACCAATTGATCCAAATGAAAGTTACAATGAGCCATCGGGTTCGTATTGGGATTATTACGAAAGTGATTACGACTACGATTACGAGAATTTCAATTGGCAGGAAAGAGACAATCCGTGTAAGCCTTCCTATTACATGGACAATAGTAAACGGGTTTCGCGCAATGTGCTTGCCTCCGATTTAGGAATTATAGCCAAAGCCGGAACTAATAACGAATATTTTATAGCAGTTACCGACTTGCGCGATACCAAAGCACTTTCAGATGTAGAACTTGAAATCAGAAACTTTCAGAATCAGGTAATTAAATCAGATAAAACAAATTCAGATGGTTTTTGTAATATTCCATTAACCGATAAACCTTTTGTATTAGTTGCCAAAAAAGGAAAGCAACGTGGTTATTTACGATTGGATGATGCTTCATCTTTATCTCTCAGTATGTTCGATGTTTACGGCGAAGAGCTTAAAAAAGGTATCAAAGGATTTATTTATGGCGAAAGAGGAGTTTGGCGCCCGGGAGATTTGGTTTATCTCAATTTTATTCTCGAAGATAAAAACAAGTCTTTACCTGCTAATTATCCGGTTGTAATGGAGCTCTTTAATCCTTCGGGACAAATTGCCCAACATCTTGTCAGAACTAAAAATACAAATGGTTTTTATAGTTTTATTCTGAAAACTCCGGCCAATGCACCCACAGGAAACTGGACAGTAAAAATGCATGTTGGAGGTTCTGTTTTTGCGCGAAATATTCGTATTGAAACAGTGAAACCAAACCGACTTAAAATAAACCTAAACTACACTTCGCAGATATTACATAAAGGAGTGACTGAAAATGGCAATTTACAAGTGAATTGGCTGCATGGCGCACCTGCATCGAATGCCAAAGTAAAAATAGAAGCCACTATGGCTGCTAAAAAAACTGAATTCCAGGGTTTCAAAGATTATAATTTTGATGATCCTTCCAAAAAAGTGACATCACAAGATATAACAATTTTTAATGGAAATCTTAATGCAGAAGGAAAAGCTAACATTACAACAAAATTAGATTTCAACAGCGATGCCCCGGGAATGATTGCTGTACAAATGAAAACTATCGCCTTTGAAGCCGGCGGTGATTTCAGTACCGATCGGGCAATTTTCAATTACTCGCCATATACATCATATGTTGGAGTGAAAATTCCACAAGGAACAGGATGGAATGGTGCGTTAAATTCCGACGAGAAAAATTTATTTCCAGTGGTGGTAGTCGACGAAAATGGTAAACCTATTAATACATCACTAAAAATAGAGGTTTACAATGTCTATTGGCGCTGGTGGTGGGAACAAACACAGGAAGAAAATTTAGCAAGCTATATTTCAAATCAACACACCAATCTATTGAAAACGGATTATTTACAAGTAGTTAATGGTCGCGCATTTTACGAGATGAACCTTGGCGGTGATTATTATGGACGGAAACTAATCAAAATAACTGATACAAAAAGTGGACACAGCACAGGTGGCATATTTTATACTACTTACAAAGGTTGGTGGAGCAATGCCGGAAGCGAAAATCCGGGAGGAGCCGAAATGTTGATGTTCCAAACAGATAAAAAAGAATTTAAAGTTGGCCAAAATGTTTCAGTTGAATTACCAGTAACTCATAGTGGAAAAGCTTTGATAAGTATTGAAACCGGAAGCCGGGTGTTAAAAAACTTCTGGTTTGAACCCAAAGAGGGCAAGTCAAAATTCACCTTCGAAGCCACACCCGATATGGCTCCGAATATTTACATTCATGTATCTTTTATTCAACCACACAATCATGGTAAAAACGATTTTCCAATACGTATGTATGGTGTTCAGTCTGTAAAAGTTGAAGATCCTGACACTCATATTTCCCCTGTAATAAGTATGGCCGGCGAATTGAAGCCGCTACAGAAATTTAATGTGAAAATTCAGGAAAAAAACGGCAAACCCATGACTTATACCATTGCCATTGTAGATGAAGGTCTGCTTGATATTACACGATTCAAAACTCCAAATCCATGGGAAATTTTTTATGCACACGAAGCGCTCGGTGTGCGAACCTGGGATTTGTATAAATATGTTGCAGGAGCATTTACAGGCAAGATGGCAGGTTTATTTGCCATCGGTGGCGATCAATATTTTGACCGAAAAGGCAAAGAAAATAACAACCGATTCAAACCTGTAGTGCTGTTTCAGGGACCCTATAGCATTGATGCCCGCGAAACAAAAACACATGCTTTTACTATGCCAAACTATGTTGGTTCAGTCAGGTTAATGGTTGTTGCCGGGAACAAAGGTGCTTACGGTTCGGCCGAAAAAGCTGTTCCTGTAAGGCAATCATTGATGGTTTTACCAACCTTACCGCGTGTAATCAGCCCTACTGAAATTATCAAAGTGCCGGTTAGTGTTTTTGCAATGGATAAAAAAGTAAAAAATGTAACTGTAAAGATTAGTGCCGATACTAACTTTGAATTACTCGATGGTGGCAGCAAACAACTTATTTTTGAAAAAATCGGAGAAAAAATGGTGGAATTTACAATCAGGGCCAAGAACAGACTTGCTGAAGGTAAAATAATTGTAACTGCATCTTCCGGGTCCGAAAATACAAGTTCGGAAACTAATCTTAAAATTCGAATGCCTAACCCTCCGGCTACAACAGTAACAATGGCAAAAATAGATCCCGGTAAATCGTGGTCGCAATCGGTGAGTGCGTTTGGTATTCAGGGAACAAATTCGGGTACAGTTGAATTATCACGAATTTACCCCATTAATTTAGAAAAACGATTACAGTTTCTTATTCAATATCCACATGGCTGCATTGAACAAATCGTTTCGGCAGCATTTCCTCAGTTGTTCCTAAAAAATCTGATTGATATGACCGATGTACGAAAAGCTGAAATTGAAGCTAACGTAAAAAGTTGTCTTGATAAGTTGAAGTCCCACCAGTTAACCAATGGTGGATTTTCTTATTGGCCAGGCGAATCGTATGGTTCAAGTGAATGGGGAACCAACTTCGCAGGTCATTTTATGCTCGAAGCACAAGCCATAGGTTATCAGTTACCAGTTGGAGTTCTTGCTTCGTGGATTGGATATCAGACCAATGAAGCCAATAATTGGAAACCAACACGTAAAAATTACAGTGCTGATTTAATTCAAGCCTACCGATTATACACACTTGCTCTTGCCAAAAAACCGGCATTGAGTGCTATGAATCTTATGCGCGAATCGGCTGAAATTGATGAAGCAGCAAGTTGGCGTCTTGCTGCAGCATATTGTGTGGCTGGCAAAAGCGATATTGGTGCACAAATAATTAATGGAATAAAAGTAAAACCTGATAAACGTGACAATTATTTCGGGACTTATGGCAGTGCCGACAGGGATGAAGCTATGATTCTTGAAACGCTTGTTTTGCTTAAGAACAAGAAAGCGGCTGAGCCAATTGTACAGGATTTAGCTAATATTCTTGCTTCAAACGAATGGTTAAGTACGCAAAGTACGGCTTATATGCTAATGGCTATCTCTAAATTTTCAGGCGATGGAGCAAAAGCCGAAAACCTGCAAAGTGACCTAACTATTGATGGAACTAAAACAACTATAAATACAACTAAGACAATGTTTCTGACGGATTTGAATTTTAAATCGCGGAATGTCAATAAAATAAGCATTGTAAACAAGTCAAGACAATCGCAATATGTAAGAGTGACTTTACAAGGTGTGCCTTTGATGAACGAAAAAGAAGCAGAATCTCAAAATCTTAATCTTATTGTTGGTTATTACGATATGAAAGGTGTAGCAATAAATCCATCAAGCATCAAACAGGGAACTCAGTTTTATGCGAACATTGTCGTTAAACACCCGGGTACTCGTTTGGATTACAACGATATGGCTTTATCTAAACTTTTTCCATCAGGCTGGGAAATTCTGAATTCACGAATGGATGAGGTAAAAAGCGCAAAACTTAACACCGATCAACCTAATTATCAGGATATTCGTGATGATCGAGTTTATATGTATTTTGATATAGAAAAAGGAAAAACCAAAACATTCAGGGTATTGCTGCAAGCTGCTTATTTGGGGAAATTCTATTTACCTTCGGTTCAATGTGAAGCCATGTACGACAATACAATACGAGCTTATACCAAAGGACAATGGGTGGAAGTGGTGAGGTAAAGAAATGTAACCACTTAGCCCCCAACCCCCTAAAGGGGGATCGCCTCCTCCCCCTCGTTTGTAACGAGGGGGAGAGGAAGTTGTTAATGTAAACTTTAGAATTTTGATAATCAATAAATTATTAATGTCATTAAAATTAAAAGTCACACATCATTGGAATAGTTTCAAAAGCTTCTGCATAAAACATAGGCTGGTTTTTCCACATCCCCGATTTTGGCTATTAATTGTATCTTTCGTTGGTTTAATCTGGTTTATTTTTTCTCTGCCAAAACCTCTTTTCAAAGTTCCCTACTCAACTGTGATTGAAGATTGTAAGGGCAATTTTTTGTCGGCGCGCATTGCTTCCGATTATCAATGGCGCTTTCCGCAAACCGATTCAGTTCCTTATAAATTTCGCGAATCGTTGCGTTTGTTTGAAGATGAGTATTTTTTTTATCATCCGGGCATCAATCCTGTTTCAATGGGAAGAGCATTGTGGCAAAATTTTAAAAAGAAACACGTTGTAAGTGGTGGAAGCACCATTTCGATGCAGGTTGTGAGGCTCAGTCTGAACAATCAAAACAGAACAGTATTCAGAAAATTGTACGAAATGATACTGACTTTACGTCTTGAATTGGGTTATAGCAAACATGAAATTTTAAATTTATATGTTTCGCATGCGCCTTATGGAGGGAATGTGGTGGGGCTGGAAGCTGCGGCCTGGCGATATTTTGGGCGACCTGCTCATCGTTTGTCATGGGGCGAAACCACGGCACTTGCTGTTTTACCGAATGCTCCTTCGCTTGTTTTTCCGGGAAAAAATCATTCAATTTATTTAAAAAAACGCAACCGCTTGTTGGATAAATTGTACAAGGCTAAAACAATTGACAAAACCACCTGCGATTTGGCCAAAATGGAACCCCTACCCGAAAAACCTCAACCTCTACCCCAACTTGCACCCCATTTGCTCAACAAAATTATAAATGATGGCATCTCAGGAAAAAGGGTACAAACCACATTGAATATTAAATTGCAGCAATTTTCAACTAACATAGCAAAAAAATACGTGCGGTATTATGCCGCTAATTACATTCAAAATATTGCCGTAATGGTTCTTGACACCAAGTCGGGTGAAATAAAAGCATACATTGGAAATGTAGCAATTCCCGAATTACGGAATTCACCTTATGTAGATAATGCCATTTCGAACCGAAGTTCGGGGAGCATTCTGAAGCCATTTTTGTACGCAGCCATGCTCAACGATGGTGAACTTCTACCCCATTCGCTGGTTTCAGATATACCCACGCATTTTGGAGCTTATGCGCCTGAGAATTTTGAGAAAACCTATCAAGGCGTTGTTCCTGCAAGTGAAGCGCTCGCTCATTCGCTCAATGTGCCGGCAGTTCGTGAATTGGATCAATATGGTGTGGCTCGCTTCCATCATGTCTTGCAAGATGTAGGTTTTAGTAGCATCAACAAAACACCTGATTTTTATGGTTTATCTCTTATTTTAGGAGGGGCTGAAGTTAATTTATGGGAAACAACATCGGCTTACGCCAGCATGGGCCGATCGTTATTATCCTACTTAACCAACGGGGAGAAATACAGCAGTGATGATTATCGACCTGCCACGTATTTGGCTTATGAACCCATTCAACATGAACTTACAAAACATCAGAAGTTCAGTGCCGGAGCGTTGTGGTACACTTTAGAAGCATTATCAACAGTGAACAGACCCTGGGGTGAAATAGGCTGGGATTTCTTTGCATCTACACACAAAATTGCCTGGAAAACCGGAACAAGTTTTGGATCGCGCGATGCCTGGTCGGTAGGCGTAACTCCTGAATATACTGTAGGAGTCTGGGTGGGCAATTCTACGGGCGAAGGTCGGCCTGGACTGACCGGTGTAACTCATGCATCGCCAGTTATGTTTGAAATTTTCAAAGGATTGAACTTAAATACGTGGTTTACCGAACCAAAGCAAAACATGGTAAAAATTCGTGTGTGCAATACGAGTGGTTTTCGTGCAACGGATTATTGCGAAGCAACAGAAAAATGGGTACCTCAAAATGGTGTTAAAGTAAAAGCCTGTCCTTTTCATCAATCTGTTTATCTCGACTCTACAAGCACATTCAGAGTTACCGGCGAATGCTATCCTATAAGTAAAATGCAAATTGTACCCTGGTTTATTTTACCACCTTCGCAGGAGTACTTTTATCGCCAAAACCACCCCGAATACAATGTACTTCCAGTATTCTTACCTGGTTGCTCATCTCCTTTCGAAAATGTGATGGATGTTTTAGCCCCGGACAACAATACAGCTATTTACATACCCAAAGGTCTTAACGGGGAAACAGGGATGTTAATTTTCGAAGCAGTACATCGCCGAAATAATGCAATTATATTTTGGCACATCGACAAAGAGTTTATTACTCAAACCAAAGGGATTCATAAAATTGAAGTTTCTCCATCGGTTGGCGCTCATCTACTTACTATTGAAGATGATGAAGGCAATATTGTACGTAGAAAATTTGTTATAAAAGGGAATTGAGTAACCTGATTTTTAATAATTTTAGAGATCAAGAAATATGTTTTAAACCTGAATTTTATCTTTCAGACTTTTTCTAAATCAATTATTATTTGTATTATTGTATGTTATTTCAAAAACAGTTTAACAAAATTCTTTATTACAATGACAAATATTAAACTTTATTTAATTGCACTGAATCTGATTTTAATTTCAGCTTTTTCAAACATCAAAGGTCAGGACACCTTAAATTTAAAGCAATTAAATTCTAATTTACCATTACAAAACGTACAACTTCTTACTGACACAATCGGTAATAACTTACCACAATTTAATTTTCAAAATCGTCCCATCGCCAACAAGTTCTGGCGTGCAATGGGCTATTCGCTCATATATAATGTTTCTATGGGTATTTATTTAATTTCACTACCTGATGAAATAACACAATGGCATGCAGCGGATAAATTCCAAATCCCGGTCATGTTAAATCAATATAAAAAATCATTTACCACACCGCCGGTTATAGATCATGATTTATGGTTTGTAAATTATTTAGGACATCCATATCAGGGGTCATATTATCACAATACAATGCGTTCGCAAGGATGTACTTTCGTACAATCATCATTATACAATGTGTTTCAGTCTGTTATTTGGGAATATGTATGGGAAGGTGGATTAGAGCAACCGAGCATACAAGATATGCTTGTAACACCAATTGTAGGTTCTATGCTGGGCGAATTGACTCACAGAGCTGCATTATCAATGCGACAAAATGGATTCAAATGGTACGAAAAAGTGGCTGTTTGCATCATCAATCCGGCTTATGCTATTAATAACGGATTCAAAGTGAAAAAAAAGGCAAGCCAATATAAATAAACTACACCCCACAAAATTCTTCAAAAATCCAAAATTTTAATTTTCTGCACATTTTGAGTATCTTTGTGCCGAAAATTTATAAACTAACAAATACATTTTCTTGTATTAAACATTTTAATTAATTGAATGTTATTTAAAATAGTAACAATTGATTAAAGCAATAAAAGTAAAAAATTATGGGTAATGATTTATTAAAAGGTAAAAGAGGTATCATTTTCGGAGCTTTGAACGACATGTCTATTGCATGGAAAGTAGCTGAACGCGCAGTAGAAGAAGGTGCTATCATCACTTTATCAAACACGCCTTTAGCTGTGAGAATGGGAACAACAAATGAACTTGCCGAAAAATTGAATGCGAAGTTGATTCCGGCAGATGCAACAAGTGTAACCGACCTCGAAGTAGTGTTTGCCGAATCAATGGAAGCATTGGGCGGTAAGATAGATTTTGTGCTGCACTCAATAGGCATGTCGCCCAATGTACGCAAAAAACGCACCTACGATGATTTGGATTATGATATGTTAAACTCTACCCTTGATATTTCAGCCATATCATTTCATAAAACGCTTCAGGTAGCAAAAAAAATGAATGCAATTAACGATTGGGGTTCTGTAGTCGCGCTTAGTTATATGGCTGCACAACGTACTGTATTCGGATATAACGATATGGCTGATGCTAAATCAATACTCGAATCCATTGCCCGGAGCTTCGGTTATATCTACGGACGCGAACACAATGTTAGAGTAAATACCATATCACAATCGCCAACCGTAACCACTGCAGGTAGCGGTGTGAAAGGTATGGATGGTTTGTTGGACTTCTCTGAACGGATGTCACCGCTTGGTAATGCCACGGCAGCTGATTGTGCCGATTATTGTGTGGTTATGTTCAGCGACCTGACGCGAAAAGTGACCATGCAAAATCTATATCACGATGGTGGTTTCTCTAGTATGGCAATGAGCTATCGTGCTATGGAACAATACAATAAAAGTTTTGAGGAATTTAAAGACGAAAACGGAAAGATTATTTACGGATAAAAATTTCAAACAAATTTATAAAAACAAGGCTGACTCTCAACGAATCAGCCTTGTTTTATATGTATAGATTTCAATTACTTTCTATTTCTTAATCATTCTAATAGTGGAGTTTCCAATTTTTGCAAAGTAAATTCCTTTATTTATTGTGCTTACATCTAATATGTTGACACCTGAATTTAAATATTGATTCAACAGCAATTGTCCCACTGCGCTATAAATATTTAACTGTTCATTTTCCTTTACATTTATAATCAGTTTGTCTTCAACAGGATTTGGGTAGAAATCTAAAACATTATTTTCAATCCTGCTTATGGCTGTCTTTTCCTCCGAACTCTTTAATATTAAATCAGCATTTGCTTCGGTATTTGATGTTGTCAAATCGACTTTCATTTCGGCTTTAGCTGATGCTGTTTCGGAAACAACTCTGTAAGTATTTAATGATAAATTTTCGAACAAATAGTTACCATCAACATCAGAAATTGTCCAGGCTAAAGGTTGATTGGAGTTGTCAAACAACACAATTGCAGCGTTTTCAGCCACACGGTTCGGATTTTCGAATAATTTATATTTTCCGTTAGCAGCCAAAATACTGTCTTTTAACTGGTCAGTTTCGAAATGTATATTTCCGTAAATTTTTCCTGATCCTACTTCCATATTCAAATTTCTAAGGTAAACCACCACTTCTATAATGTCCTTATTCAATCTTATATAATCTGCTTGTTGAAACAAGAATTTATTGATATAGAAAGTGGGCAGATAATCCTTATAAATGTTGATATCAGGAATTATATAAACTGTGTAATCAGCTTCGGGAAGGTTGCTAAAAGTAAAAGTGCCATCAGCAATAGTATTTGATGCCATTGCTTTACCCTCTCCTTTTTTAAACAATACAGCAAGTCCTGATTTCATTAATTCTTTTCCGACCATTGCTTTTCCCGCAAATGTATAAGTGCTTTGGTTTGCAATTATTTCGTAGCAGGTAGCTACACCTACAGTGTAACACAAAATGCTTTTCGTAGAATCATTCTTTGTTAAATAACCCCCAAATTTCACTTTATCACCAGGTTTTAATTTCGTGATGGTTGCTCCATCGCTGCTTGTTGCAATATAGTTTTGAATTGCGTACAATTGAGGATAAGAGTTTGAATTTGTTGTTTCCTGAATAAATAGTCGACCTGTACAGCCATCAATGCCCGGAACAACCACACCCACTTTGTCCATAACACATGGAGGAGGTGGTATGTTTATGATTTGATAACATTCAACAATATTATAACATGGCGTGGTAACACATTCAATTTTTACTCCTTTAAATAAAATGGTAGTTCCAATTGCTAACTTTACACCATTAATTGCAAAAATTTCTCCTTTCGAATAATCTTTTACAAGGCTGCCATTTTCTGTTAATTCAATTACCACACCTTTTCTGTCCTTCACACAGCTAACAGTATCCGAAATTGATTTCCAACAGGTAGCAACCCCAATTATATTGCAAAGACGAACGTAATTACTATCGTTTTTTATCAAATAACCGCCAAACATCACTTTGTCGCCAACTTTTAACATCGAAGAAACGGGACCATCGGCAATGACAGCATTATTTTTAAATGAATACAATTGCTTGATTGCTATTGCAGCCATTGAATATTCTTCGATAAACAACTGATCTTTACAATCCCCTATTCCTTCGACAACTACACCTTTTTTGTCCATAACACATGGGGGAGGTGGAGTGCTGACAATCTGATAACATTCAACATTATTATAACATGGAGTTGTAATGCATTGTATTAAAACACCTTTAAAAATAACCGTGGTGTTTACTGCTAATTTCACACCATTAATTGCAAAAATTTGTCCTGTCTCTATATCCTTTACAATACTTGCATTATTAGTCCATGAGGTAGGATAAATTGCAGCTGCTGCTGAATCATTTTTTTGTAAATAACCACCAAATTTCACTTGATCACCAATTTTTAGCGGTTTTGAGTCTGATGCATTATTTTCTTGGATAGCATAAATTGGTATATATGAACTTATTGGCGACATTTCCTGAATGAATAATCGACCCGCAAAAACATCTTTTCCGGCAATAACCACTCCTTTTTTATCCTTTACACAAGGAACAGGAGGAGCGCTGATAACCTTATAACATTCAACAATATTATAGCAAGGGTCTGTTTTGCATACAACTTTTGTACCTTTGAACTGTAAAATTGTACCAACAACTAATTTCACATTTTTGATTTCGAATAATTCTTGAGTAGTGACATCTTTAAAAATGCTCGAATTTTCAGTAACACCTGTTACTTCTCCTTTTCTATCCATTACACAGGTTGTAGAATCGGTAATTACTTCCCAACAGGTAGCCACACCTACAATTTTAAATGGATAAATTGCAGCTGCTGCTGAATCATTTTTTTGTAAATAACCACCAAATTTCACTTGATCACCAATTTTTAGCGGTTTTGAGTCTGATG
>JFJP01038543.1_pt1 | contig 16996 bp, 8 predicted proteins | sample 431651 | NCBI WGS metagenome assembly JFJP01 (sample SAMN02602958, study PRJNA72255) | Microbial mat metagenome, whole genome shotgun sequencing project. | biome: fresh water; feature: sink hole; material: water; isolation source: purple microbial (photo- and chemosynthetic) mats found in... | reverse complement strand
TTTCTGTGTTCGTAACAGCCCCCGGGTTAACTATATATTGCATACTGGGTTGGATTGTATATCCTGACCCAAAATGAAATATGTAGGTGCACTCCATTGCCGTCTCAAAAGACTTTATATCGCTAGTAGTCTTCATGTAATTCTTGCTGAGTGAAATATAGGCAAGTCCAAGACCTAATTGGTCCTTGTATCTTTCGGGCAAAATTCCGTGGTATCGGAAACCTCCGCCGAGATAGCGGTTAACCATATTCTGCTGAGGATCCGATACTCCCAACTGGGCAAATATGCATAAGCCTCTCCCTGCGTGCAGGCTCCTGGCAAAGAGTGCTCTATCGGCCAAAGCATAAAACCCATAATTTCCTTTTATTGTATTCAGTGTATCATTATAGTCGGGGAATAGTCCAGAATGGTAATAGCTCCCTATTTTATAATTCCCGACCTCGCGGTATCCATCCATCTGGTTATACTGTATTTCCCCAATAGTTAAAAATCCTTCAAGCTTATTTAGCCGGACATTAAGGTTGTACCGGTTATTATCGAAATCTCCAGGGTTCCCGTCATACACAGCCGCTCTGTAAATAATATTATTATCTGCCTCATACTTCAACACCAAACCAGGAGCAGCTAAAGGGAAAATTGAAATCGGCATATTCAGCGATAAAGAAGGCATAATACCGAAGGAGCTATTCATTAGGATAGCACTGTATTTGGACCCAAGGAATTCAGTATTCATATCGTGCTGCCCAACAAGGAATGAGAACTTGCCGAATTGTTGGGAGTACCAGAACTCAAAAAGCCCGGTATGGTCGCCGGCTTCGATATTGTCGAATATTTGAAGATCTCCGGTAAATTTTTCACTAGGGCCTACTCCATGAGTGTTCAATCCATGCACAAAAAAATAACCGTTTTTCCACCATCCTGCAGTTTCGGTGTTTAATCCGAACAACAGATCTTCCTTCCCGATATAGGTAAAGCCCTGTTTTATTCCGCCAAAGCCATTAATAACGAAATCGCCTGTAACGGTTGTATTGAACTCAATGGCCTCGGCAAGTTTGCTCTGAGACATAGAATTCTGCTGAAACACAAATAGCATCAGGAAGATTGAAAGCAAATTCATAATCCTTCTTGTGAAAGCTGAGCAGTGAATCTGCCATATATGTATTTGGGAAGCCATGGCTTTCGGGTTTTTAGTTTTAAAAAAGCAAAAGTGCCTATTGACAAGTACTGGTTGGCTTAATAGCACTGCAGTCACCCTCTTCAATAGGCACTCTTTACACTTCTATAAAATTCATCTTTAAACTGCACTGCCGCTAACAATTCGCGCCCGTATTTTTCCTATAACGTTTGTAATATTTACAACCTGCTCATCGCTTATATTTACCGATGTGGTGCTGTTGTCGACAATCACAAGCCTACCGTTTACCTCTTTTGTGGTTGGTTCCTGATAATTATAGGTAATAGTTACTTTGTCGAATTCGGTTTTCAGTTCTCCCAAACTAGCAAGCAGATCTGCAAAGAACGGCTCACTTTTATAGGCCGAAACAATCAGTAACACCTGATCCAGAATCATTTTCTGTTCTGCAATGCGTTCGATCAACTGTTCGTTGCGCTTTGTTTTAACCACTTGCGTGGCCAGGTAAAGGCTCTCCATCCAGGTTCCGGTAACGATAAGCACACTTAAGTTGCTTCTCTTCTGGCTACGCAGGAATTGGTCCATTTTTTCAAAATTGACCGTTGAGAGGTAAATCAGCGAATCGATTTTATCGCTGTTCTCCGAAAGTCGTTTAATGGTTTCGAAATCGAAGAACTGACCGATATTCAAATCGTCAGCAATATTTTTTATGGCCGAGAGGTATTTGATTGCAAGGTAGGATTTCTCATAAACATTGATATATCCGAGATTTCCGCTGTACAAACCCATTGCGAGTGACTTCTCGAAATCGGTTGTGAAGTTTTCCTGACTTTCGGTTTTGTTTAACAATCCCTCGTTAAAAGGAACATCGGAACCTTTAATCACAGAGGCGATTTCAAGAGGCGACGGGAGGGATTGGATAATGGAATTAAGGGATTCCTCAGATATCTCAAGCTCCTGAGCCTCTGAATTTTCGCTTAAGAGCTGGTTCATGTCCAGCTTTTCAGTGTTCCCTTTATTGCTGTTGCATCCGAAAAAGAAGAAGCTCAGCAAAATACAAGATAGGAATAAATGCTTCATTATTGTTTGATTTAGATTTTTAATATTATTCGCTTTTCATGAAACCCAAAATGGTTACCCCACATCCGCCCTTTGCTCCTTCAAGCTTGGCTTCGAGGTAATATACCCCGGTAGCAGTGCAGGGATAAAGAATATCGGGATAATAGGTTTTTGTTTTTGGGTTGTAACTGCTGGCGATCAACTTGCGGTTTCGATCATAAAGGCTAACAATCATGCGCTCACCGGCATTGTTCTGATCACAAACAATGATGAGGTAATTGGATCCTTTCGAGAACACATAGGAAAACTCCTCGGCTCCAGTTTTTGTCATGCTTGTGTTAAAGGCCTTTATAAAGGTGAAACTTTCGAGTCGGGATGCGCAATTATCCAGAAACTCATCGGTTTGGCATTGTCCAAAAGCAGATTGCGAAGCTGTTGCGACCAATACCCATAGGATAAACCAAATTTTCTTCATCATACTTGTATTAATTAGGTTATTTACTAAAGACACTATTTTTATTACTTATTTAATTACACTCTCTTCAGTCATTTGTAACATTTCGATCAGGTTTTTATTTTCTACCGGCTTCATAGCGCTCAATTATTGAGATAGCTTCATTTACCGGGATTTTCTTCCCATTAAGCAAGGCAATAATAAAAGACTCGCTGGTAAGTCCACCCGACATGAGCTTTTGCTTTGCCTCAAAGGCTTCCGCATAGCTTAAGAAATCCCCTATTGAATAAATTGTTAAATCGTTATTGTACTTATTTATATACAGGCCATAATTTCCGGCCATTTTGCGAAACTGGGCATTATTTGCCGGCTTTACATTTTTACGGAAGGCTCCTATTTGTATCGAGAAACCAGGCAAGCCCCTGTCGATGGCCATTGTACTCGCTGCTTCATTTGTAATTTGCGCAGTATTTGATGCGTCCATCGTCCTGGCTGCTTCATGCGTAATCGGGTTGCTGTTGAAGTAAGCTTGAACAAATACGTCTTGTGCAACATTGATTTTCGCGATTCGCAAAGCGTTATCGGCAGCTTCTTTGTTGCTGAACAATCCCGCGTAATAATTATATACCTCTTTTTGCGCATCCCAAACCTGAACAACCGGGAAAACTCCTTTGAAGGTATCGAAAGGCACCTGCTTCTTGTAACTTCCCAATCTGATTCTATATGCCAGGCCTTCCGGCAGGGATTCAATCTCCGGTATCGGATGCTCAGCCGAATAGGCGTTTGTTGCCAGCACTGAGAAGCCCGTTTGACTGTATTGGGGGCCATCACTTTTTATCACCCTGAACTCCACCCTCCGGTTCTTTTCATGATCGGCTTCCGTTTTGGCGGTTTTTACCGAAGGAAAGGTTTCCCCAAAGCCATTGGCAAAGATCCGGTAATCTTCAATTCCCCTTGAAATGAGGTACTCGCGCGTTGCCTCGGCTCTTCGGTATGAGAGCAATAAATTGGGATAGTATTCGCCACGCGTGTCTGTATGGGCATTCAGTTCGATGGAGGAATTCGGGTTGATGCTGAGAAAATCGACCAATCGGTTTAACTCATTCGTCGACTCTTTCCTCAAGCTGTATTTGTTAAAATCAAACAGAATGTTTTTTAGGGGAATCGTTTTGTTATACTCGATAGGGTTCAATAATATCTTCAGACCTTGGGTACCGGAAGTTTGGGACTCCCCTCCTATCGCAAGTTTCGATTGATAATAGCCTTCTTTTGCAGCATAAAGTGAATAGGTTTCTCCGCTGGTTAGGTTTAGATTTATGACACCCTTGGAATCGCTGACGACCTTCTCCACAAAAGTCTCCCCATTGAAAAGCTTTATTTCGCATCCTTCCAGGGCTTTGTTTTCGGTTGCATTCAGAATCGTTCCGGTGAATTTATATGTGCTTTCGGCTATAGGATTGCCAGGCTGCAGGTTCTTCTCCCCAGAAACAGCAGTTACCGGTACATTCGGATTTGTTATCGGGGGATTTTGCGTTGCCGAGACATTCTGCTGAACGGGTTGACTATTCTGAGCTGCAACCGGGTTAGCCTGTGAAACGGCTGCAACAAGCGGCGCAATTTGACGGACTGTGTCGGCCGTTTGAGTCGGCGCAGCAACAACGGGGGCAATTTGACGGACTGTGTCGGCCGTTTGAGTCGGCGTAGCAACAACGGGGGCAATTTGACGAACCGTATCGACAACTTGATTTGCCGCAGCAACAATCGGGGTATCAACAGCTGCATATAATGTCTGATCTTTTTGAGCAACTGGATTACTATTAGCTAAGGAAGTGTCAGCCGGGACATTTTTAGTTTCCTGCAAGGCTGGTGCAATCGGCTTGGGATTTTGCGCAACAAACAGGGTGTCGGTCGAAGTTTTCGTAATTGTTTGCACAACATTTTTATTATTTTCCGCAGCCTGTATTGTATCGTTTTGGAGAATGTAGGTCGTGGTATTTATTCTTATCACACTGTCAATAACGGTGTACGAAGAGCTGATTGTCTGATCGTTTTTTACTGCCTGAGTAATCTGGTTTTGGTTGAGTGTGTCGGTTTTCTGAATAGACAGAACAGGAATTGTATCGACAGCAACTACAAGTTCCTCAGGTTTATTGATAATACTATCGGCTTTGGCCTCGTCTTTTTCGGCCGTGGGATCAACAAATGGTTTTTCCGGCTCATCAGCGGGCTTAGGCTTTTCAGGTTTAACAGCGAGTAGAGTGTATGACTTTCCTGATTTCAGCGTGTCGGGGAAAACATAGTACCCCTTTTTGTTTGTGCTGGTACTGTTGAACACCCTGTCAGCTCTTGAGATAGAAACAGGAATTTCAGCCAAAGGATTTTCAATTATGGCTGTATCGGAGACCTCTTCAAATTCTTTTTTACTGCCTTCTTTCAATTGGGTTTTCGTGGTAACTTTCATCTGGCCTTCTGACATTACCCCGCCCACAACAAAGGATGAATTTCTTGATTGGATATCGGCCATAAGACAGGTGTCGCCCAATTCCCTGTAAATTCTTACACGAATGGCATCAAAGAAAAAGCCTTCCCTTCGCAGGGTTAGAGTATAATTGACTCCCTCCTTCAATGGGTGGCTATAGAATCCGTCTTCCGAAATTAAGGTAACGGGGTCTGTTGCTCCTTCCTCGGCAATTCTGTAGGTAATACCATTATACAAGGTATTGTCGGGCACCTTGATTTTATTCCCGTGGAAATAAAAATTCTGATGTCCAATTTTATAAAAGGTGTATAGGTCTTCCTTCCCTTTTCCATTGAACCTGTCGCTTGTGAAAAAGCCCAGGGTCTGTGAATTGTCAAAAACGATCCCGAAATCATCGCCAATTGAATTAATTGGTGTTCCCATATTTGTTACCGGGGACCATTTGCCATCGTTGCGTACGGATTGGAAGATATCCAATTTCCCCAATCCCGGATGTGTTTCAGAGGAGAAATAAAGGGTGTCGTTACCATGGATATAAGGAAAAAGCTCGTGCCCGAAAGTATTTATCTTTGCGCCCAGATTTACGGGTTTCCCCCACTCCTTTTTGTAATTCAGCTCGGTGTAATAAATGTCTGTGCTACCATAGCCGCCGGGCATATCCGAGGCGAAATATATTCTTGTGCCGTCTCTTGACAAGCTTGCCTGCGCAACAGAGTAATTATCGCTGTTAAATGAGAACGCGCTGACAGGCTTGCTCCATTGCCCAAAGGGGTCTTGTTTCGAATAGTAAATCTGGAGCGAGTTTAGAACAACGTTCGTTTTTTTGTCTTTTGTTCCGGTGATGGTTCGGGCAAAATATACTTCTTTCCCATCAGCGCTGAAGGTTGGCGTACCATCGTGGTAGGGGGAGTTCAAACCCGAGAAATTCTCAATGGAGGCTACGCCATCCTTACTTTCTTTGAGGTTCAGATAGTACATATCCGAGCGCATAACGCTGATGTCGTCTTCTATATTGATAAACTTCTTTTTGCTGTCGGGTCGGGCGGAGGAAAACACGATACCGTCGTTGTAAAAGGCTGTGGAGTATTCCGAACCCGGGGTATTGACAAGCTCTTCGTTTTTCACATAATAGTGACTCTCCGCATCGAGCCAATTTTGTGCGGTATAGCACGACTCGAGATAAACGCTTCCCATGGGGTCGCTGGGGGCCAGTTCGATGTACTTTTTAAATATATCAGCGGCCTCTTCATATTTCGCCGCGTTTTTTAGAGAAGTGGCGTAGTTCAGGTAATTCTCGGCCTTATTGGTTTTTGACCCCCGATCAAGGATTACCTTATATATTTCCGTTGCTTCCAGAAAACGCCCGGTAAGCCGATAAGCATTTGCGAGTTTCTCTCTGGCTTCATTTTTATATTTTAATTTACCAGTTTGGATTTCCTTAAGGTAAAAGGGGATAGACTCTTCAAACATATTTCGGTCAAAATACTTGTTGCCCTCATTCAGATGCCTTTGGGAGAAAGCATCTTCATAATGGAAAACAAGAACCATTAACAGAACAGAAATATATAGTGAGAAACTGCGCAAGGCCTTAGTTATTTAATTGTTTATTAAAAATAATACCTGGGGTGAATTACCTTCTGTTCAGGAGGAGGTAAGAGCTCAATTCCATAACTGATTCCAATCTCATGCGATCCATTTGAATATTTAGCCAGATTGGAAATTGTAAAATCGTATGAGTACAACAATTTGAAATTTTTTGAGATATCTATTTTAACATAAGATACAACGGCATCCCCGGTACGGAAGGAAGCTCCTGCGGTGAAAAGGTCCTGCCAGATAAAACTCAGGTTGAAATCGACTTGTAGTGGGGCACTTACAGCATATTTAACAAGAAATCCCGGTTCCAAGAACATTTTATCCGACATTTCAATTATGTACCCTCCCATTCCATAGAAGCTCCGGTTCTTTGGGTACGCCCCAAGATCGCCAACGGAAGAGTTCGACTTTTTTGAGCTGAACAAATGGTTTGCTGATGCGCCGAAATAATAGGTAGCCGACTGATAATAGACTCCGGTTGAAACGTCGGGATGCATATAAGATTCTGCGCTAAGCAAAAGGGCCGGATCATCAAGGTCAAGTTTGTGAAGGCCTTCATAGTTGTAGCTGTTGTTTAACAATCCACCTTCCAGTCCAAACGACAATTTACCTTTTCCAAATCCCAGGTGATACGAAAAAAAGGCCGTTGCTGCCAGGCTGTTGGTTACGGCAATTTTATCCCGAACTACCTTAAGCCCGAGGCCGATTTTCTTAACCTGAACAGGGGCCTGAAATGTAAACAAATTGGTTGTTGGCGCTCCTTCCAGCTTGACGTACTGCATGCGGTTTTTCAGGGAGCCGACCATCCATTTGGAACTGCCCGCATAAGCCGGGTTCATGAGCATCCTATCGAACATATACTGGCTGTATAGCGCATCCTGCTGAGCACTAACCGACAGAGCAGTTGTCAGAACCAGAAATAATAATATGATCAGATATCTTATCATTACTGTACTTTCTATCGGTGAATTATTATAAAACCTGTTCTGGGTGCCGAGCCATTTCCCAGATTGAGAATGTAGAAAAAGGTGCCGTCGGGCAAGTCATTTCCATTGTTGTTTTTCCCATCCCATGTATTAGTGTATGGGCTTGCTTTGTATACAAGGCTTCCCCATCGGTTATATATCTCAACACTGTTGTTTTCAAAATAGTCGACATTCGAAACAATCCAGAAATCATTGAAGCCGTCGTTGTTGGGTGTGATGATCTGGGGAACCAGATCGGTAATATCAGTTAGACAGAGGTCTATTATTACCCTTACCGAGTCAACCGAGAAGCAATAGTCGTTGGCAACCCTGACAATATATGTTGTTGAGGTTAGAGGCTTTGCATAGGGATTGAAAATTGCGGTATCGTCGAGTGTAAAGGCATTGTTCCAGTTATAATGCAATCCGCCTGTAGCTTCGAGTTGAATGCTGTCATAAATGCAAATAGTCACATCATCGCCGGCATTGGCAACGGGTATGGGTTGCCGATCAACTTCCACCGTCTTCGTATCGAGCACTTTGTTGCTGCATTGTGCAAAATTGTAGTACAAAGCAAATTTCGAAGAATAGGCGGGAGATACTTTGATTGTGTCGGCTGTTTGCCCGGAACTCCAATAATAGCTGGCAGAAGCAAATGAATTATCCTTATTCACAAAGAGCTTGACCGAATCGTTCAGGCATATCCCGGTAGCCTCAGCCCCTATGCTGGAATTGGGGTAAGGATAAATGTAGGGGAAAAGGGATACCGACGGCTGGCTCATGCAGCCATTATTATCCACCCCAACCACAGAAATACGGTTTCCTGCTTTAATTGAATCGGAAGAATAAATGTTTTTGGTCCCTGACTGCAGCAGCAAAATGTCGTTGGAATAAAACCGATATTCGGGCAAACCTGCCGGCTCGGCGAAATATGTCGCGAATTCGCTGTAGCAGATGGTGTCGATGGAACAGCCTATTTCCACGCTGGGCAAGGGAAGAAGGTTGAATTTCAAAGTGTCCTGGCTTCTCGATCTGCAGTTGAATTCATCCAATGCCACTACCGTTATGGAAGAGTTGTTGACATTTATGTCGGCAACATTTGAGGTGGATTGGGAGATAATGCTCTCATTGTCTCGGAAAATATACCTCTCAAATCCGGAAGTTGCTGTAAACTGAACCTGCTCACCCAAACAAAGACTACCGGTTTTAGAGGCCGTGAGGTTTAGAGTTTTTGGTTCTATTATTACAGTCTGTATTGAATTGGACTTCGCAGAACAACCATTCGAAGCAACTTCTACAGAGATGTTGGTTCCATTTGCCGGATTTAAAATAGTATAAGTGCTTAGCGCTGCATCCTGAACAATATTCAAGCCGTCGTAGAACACATATTTGCTGAATTGTTGCGGAGTAACTGTGAATTTGACATCCTGGCCCCGGCAAATTGTGTCGGTTAAGGCATCAGACACCAGAGTTATCTGGGGGATATTGGTTACATCAATTTCGAAATAGCGATTCACCGATGGACACTGTATCTGAGAGGTATTCCTAACCGAAACAGTGATTATGGTATCACTGGAACCGGTATGCACGATGCTTGTGTCGGGACCGAAAGCGTTCCCGCTCCACGAAACAGCGTAAGTAACCGGCTCAATATCCGATATGCTCAATAAAATGTCTTCCCCTTGGCAAATAGAAAAATAAGGCTTCATTTTAAAAGTGATTGCGTCACAGTTATTTGCATACCCGGTTACCTGGATAGAAATGTTACTGTTTCCACAGGGATCGGCTCCGATTGCCACTACTCTGGCTTTGGCCGAATCGCCAAGGTTCAATCCGGTTATCTCGTGGAAACGGCCAGTTGCCCCTGAAGAAGGAACAACAAAAGGCAGCCCATCGATACTTATATTATATGCTGTTGCTCCCGGAATAGAATCCCATACAAATGAAATGGTGCTGGAAGTGGAGACTCCCGGATTTACCTGAGGAGTTCCGAGTTTTTCATTAACAGCAATTGAAATTTCGTTTCCAAATGCGCCTATGCATCCCTGATTGATTGCTCTGGCTTTTATGGATTGGCCATCCGACATTGCCGAAGTTTCGTAAAAATTATTGGCTCCCGATGCAATGCGGTTAAACCCGCTAAAGAACTCATAAACATCATATCCGCCGGGACTGGCAGTGAACCTGATAATCTCGTCTTCGCATATCAGGTTATCGGGATCGGATGCGGACAGCGAAACAGCATCGGGCATATGATTCACTTTTATGTTGACGTAACTTATCTGACGCGGGCAATAAGGCTTATCAAGATTCTTTATGGCTACCGAAATAATTGTGTCAACACCCGGTTTTACTGTGATTGACTTTAATTGAGAGGGAGCCAAAGATCCCCAGGCAATTTCGTAATTGCTGAGATTCAACCCCTCGATTTTTAATGTAAGAGAGTCCCCCAAACAGAGATTATGGTTCTCCTGAATCGAATAGTCAAACGCGGTACAATTTTCAGCAAAGCCTATAGCAGGTTGGGAAACATCGCTATTTCCACAAATCCCATCTCCCATAGCCATAACCGAAAGGGTTACGGCATCTCCCGGTAACAGGGAAGTCACCAAGTGGCTCAGTCCTGCCGGGCCACTTGAAGGTTCAATAAAAGGACCGCCATTAACACTGACCTGATAAGCTATAGCTCCGCTAACACCAGACCATGCAAACAGAACTGTGGTTTCTGTCGACACAGTATAGTTTACCGCCGGGATATTCAGTGGATTGGAAACATTTACCGTCAGGGGATCGGTAGAAACCAGACAAGCATCTTGCGTAGCAGAAACATAAACGCGACGGCCATTTACAGGATTCAGCATGGTATAGAAATTGTCGGGTCCTTCCTTTACCAAGGCATTGTTTTCATAGAAAGAATACGTTTCCAGATTTTCCGGTTGAGCGGTAAAAGTTATTGGGGTTCCTTCACAAACCAGATTACCCGGCACAGAGCTTTGCAATGACAATATCGGTTTTGTGGCTACTTCAATATCGTAGAATTTCTCAACCGAAGGGCACAACGGCGACGAAAGGTTGCTTACGATTACCGGCACAGAAGTACTGATGCTTGCTGTAAATTCATATAATTCATTGTTTTCCGCAGGGTCGTTATTCCACATAATGGAGTAATCAGTGATGCTAATGCCTGAGACAGACAATGACACCTCGTCATTTTCGCAGGTCTCTCGTTTTTGATCCTTCAGGTCAAAAAGGATTGGAATACAATCGATAGCGGCGCAGGTAGTAACGCTCGAGACAAGGCCGATTCCGCATATACCCGGATCCACCGCCCGCACACGTATGGAGTGTTCCTCGAGGTTGGGCAGTCCGTTCATTGTGTGAGTGAGGCCCTGAGCGCCGGAGTTTGGGGTAACAAAGGCAGCGTTATCAAGACTGATTTCATAGGCAACCGCATCAGGCACTTCATCCCACTGAAATTCAATAGAACCTGTGGTTGTGCTCCCGCAAAATACTTGTGGAGCCGGAAGAACATCTTTTACGGTTGTAATAATATTGTTGCTGTTGCCACTATAGCAAATACCACTTTTTGCCGTTGCGTAAATTCTTTCCTTGTCAAGAAGGGTCGAAATACTGAAGGTGTTTTCAACCCCCGTTTTAATTAAGGTATTCCCCACATAAAAACTATACTCGTCAAATCCGTCAGGTAAAGCCGTAACGGTGAGATTTTCGGCGAAACAGATTGTGTCGTTCAGAGTGGAGCTGGTAATACTGATAACCGGGGATTCGAAGACGGTGAGCGTCATGGTATCACTGACAATTTCAGTACAGCCATTCAGGTCGGTAATCTTTACATAAATTTTGTCGTTGTTGTGCAAGCCGGTCCCGATATAGGTATTGGTATTTGATTGCTGAACAATTCCCGCGTTGACATAAAAAACATAATTCGCGAAATTTGAGGGCGAGGCTGTAAAGGTCACGGCTTCGCCGGAGCAAATCGTATCCAGATCGGCCGATACAGACAATTCCACCTTGGTTATGGGGTTTACCTGGATTTTTCCTGAAACCGATGAGGAACATTCATCTTCGATAACTGTAAGGTTAATAGTTTTGTTTCCCGGTTCTTTCCAGCGCACCAAGTATGGGCCCTCTCCTGCGCCTGAGACATAAAAGGCTGAGTCGAAGCTCCATTTGAACGTTGGGGCAGAATTGTAGGATCCGTTGTATTGCACCAGAAGGTTTTCGTTTTGGCAAACCGGGGTGGATGCTATAAACGAGGCAACCGGCGCAGGCTTCACGGTGATTTTCTGGGTGGAAAAGTTATAGCACCCGAGCGAATTAGTGGTACCAAGGGTAACCGTGTATTCCCCCGGATCGGTATAGGTATGAGTGGGTGGAGTAAACCCGACAAATGCGGGCTCCCCATCGCCGAAATCCCATAACCAGTCGGAGTAGTCGTTTCCAACCGTATCGGTATTATTTGTAAAGACAACATTAAAAGGCCGGCAGCCCGAGAAGGCATTCACACTGAAAGCCGTACTGGGAATTCGCTCCACGGTAACAATATCTTCACTTGTGAGCGTGCCAAGACATCCCCTTTCATTTATTACCTGCAAACTTATATCATAAGTGCCCGGAGTAGAATAAGTCTTGCAGGGCTGGTATTTCTCTGAAATGGTTCCGTCGCCAAAGTTCCATAGATAGGAATAGTTTGGGGAATATATTGATTTATTGTCCAGGCATATTGAATCCGTAATCGCGCAAACCGAGGGCTTATTCAAGGTAAAACCAACTATTGGCTTTGCAAAAACCCGTATGTTCTTTGTTGTTGAGCTGGAACCTGAAGCACAGGTAATTGTGAGTTTTACAGTAAAAGTTGTATCCTTGTTCCCCGCAGTGAAACTATGTGACGGATTTTGCGCAACCACAGTTGGTGAGCCGTCGCCAAAGTCCCAGGTTCGGGAAACCACACCCGTACTTAAATCGCTGAACTGAATTCCCAGATTGGTGCAGCCCTCAGCCGGGTCGATATTTGTTCCAATAAGGGCATTGCATTGGGAAAATGCTTTTGGCAAGATAAAAGTCAAAACGAGAAAAAAGCCAAGCGGTTTCAGATTGGGAATTTTCCCAAAACGCCCCCCGATTGCCCCTAAACAATAGCTTACAGCAGCTTTACCATTCCCACTCATTAGACTTGTCTTTTGATAATATTATTCTATTCAAAAATATTACCAATCGTTGGCAGTTCTATGAGGGTTACTACCCGATTACAGGATAAAAACACCTATGTTTAACAGGTATATTTACGTGGTTTCGCCGGGGATTTTTACGTGCTCTTTATTTGGGGAAACGATCCCGTTCCGGCTTTGGTTATTCCGATTGTTTTTTTGTGTTTTCCGAATTAAACATCATCGAGTTTATGCTTAAGCGCATACATTACCAGGCTGATGGAATTTTTTACTCCCGTTTTGCTGATTAGGTTGGATTTATGCCCTTCCACTGTGCGCAGGCTAATGAAAAGTTTTTCGGCTATTTGCGAATTTGACATGCCTTCGCAGATCAGTTTTAAGACTTCGCTTTCGCGTTTTGTTAATACAATACTTTCTTCCGTTTGAGACTTGAGTTTCTGTTTGGGGCTGTTTATATTGATAATTATGTCCCGAAGCAGTTTTTGCGAAAAGAAACTTTCCCCGCTAAGCACAGTTGTGATGGCTTCTTCAAGCTCGTTTTTGCCTGACTCCTTTAACACAAAGCCCATAACTCCCGACTGAATCATCTGATAATAATACTCTTCGTCGCAAAACATGGAAAGGGCAAGAATCTTCAATTTCGGGTATTTGGCCATTGCCTGCCGGGTTGCCTCAATGCCATTGAGTTCGGGCATTGAAATATCCATCAGCACCAGATCCGCCTCATGATGATCGAGGAGTTCGAGAAACTCTTTCCCGTTCGAAGCCTCAGCAACCACTTCCAAATTATCCATTTGCATTATCACAAATTTCAAACCATCGCGAAAAAGTTTGTGGTCATCAACCAAAATTATTCTACTCTTTTTCATTTCCATAGCAAAAAATATTTTTGTGTCGCAAAATTACTAAACTTCAACTTCAACCGGAATGTTAATTTTCACAAAAAAGCCCATATCAATTGTTGTTTTAAAGTCAATCTCACCATTTAATGATTTTGTACGGTTCACTATATTTGAAATGCCATGTCCGGTCGACTTTGCCATAATACTTGTCAAATCACACCCTATTCCGTCATCTGCATAGCTTGCGGCTATTAGTCCGTCGGAATAATCCAACCCAATAATAATGTTGTTCGCATAGGCATGCTTGTAGGTGTTGTTAATCAATTCAATAATAATTCGAAACAGGGAAGTTTCAATTTTCGTGTCAAATCGTTGGTCGATATCATGCTGAAAACAGATATTGAGATTATTTGAATCGTTAAATTTGTTAATGTATGAATTTATAGCAACCACCAAACCGAAATCTCTTAGGACATGTGGGCTGATATTATTGGCAATTTCCTTGATGCTTGAGATAGCCTCGTCGATTGTTTGAATTGATTTCTCGATAGCGATGGCTTTATTCTCCTCATTTTTTGCAGACAAAATAGACCTGTTATACAGTTTTATGGTAGAGAGCAAGGGGCCAAGCCCATCGTGCAGATCTTGGGAAAAGCGTTTTCTCTCCTTCTCTTCCGTATCAATAATCGTGTTTAAGATCTGCAGCTGCATTTCTTTCCGCTCGGTAATATCTCTCAGAATCGACAAAACCGATTTGTCGCCCTGGTATTCGATTACCTTGCTAATGATTTCATAAATGCGGATTTCCAACTTCGGATTAAGCATTTTGATTTCAATAGGATTATAAACTTTCTCTGACTGGAGCAGCTCAACAAAGCTGCTCTCATATTTGGCTTTATCGTTATGATGCATGAAGCCGATGAGATATGCCTTTTCACCGTTCAATCCAAAGCGTTTATGAAATGTCTCGTTAGCCTCAATTATCTCATGCTCGAAGTTGGTAATTACTATGCTGTCGGCACTGCTCTGAAAAATATTCTTGAATTTCTTCTCGCTTTCCTGGATCTTTTTGTCCGAAATACTTCTTTCCAGCTCGGTTGCAGCGCGAATCGAGAAAATCTTAATAAGGTCAATAACCAAATCGGGGAGTTGCAGGGCTTTCTTTGTAAGGATTACCAATACCCCAATTGCATCCTGGTTTTTATCAAATAGAGGTACGCTGGCAAAACTCCTGACTTCTTCACCCAAAACAGTAATAACCTCATTTTCATCACTGTTTTCCTCACCTTGGTATAAGAGGATTTCCTTGGAAATTTGATCTTTGAAAACAGTGTTTTCAAAACTAAGTTCGAAATCATCGATTATGAAACCGTTTTTACATGCTGAAAACGTGTTAATTACCGCGTTGTTTCGATTGCTGAACCTGCCAAGGATTGCGTAATCGACATTTAAAATCTTGGCAATGTTGGTCAACAGCACATCAAAAAAGAGTTCTCCTATTATACCACTTGTTTCGTCGGCTACAAGGTGAATAACATCCTCATACTTCTTTTGAACCGTAATATCCCTACCTACACACTGATACTCGATCAGCTGGTCGGTTCCGTCGAATAGTGCCCTATCGACCCATTCCAGCCAGGAGGTTCGACCTTCAGAGAAAATGATGCGACGCCGGCCACTCCGCACCGGGTTTTCCTTTGTAAGAGATTCAAGTTCCGGCAAAATATAAGAGAGAGGCGATTGAATGGGCTTACTGTGTAGACTTATTCCCAACAATTCTTCCGAGCGCTTATTCACATAGTTGCAAAAGGCATTGTTCACAAAAGAAATTGTGCCGTCGGGAAGGAACCGTATGATTAACTCAGTTTGGTCTTCAACGATGCTCTTGTACCTAAGTTCACTCTCTTTCAGGCGAGCCTCATTCCACGACAGGTTAAGGTAATTTCGAATTTTAACGGTTAGTTCAAGTCTGTTTATGGGCTTGTTCAGATAATCTATTGCCCCGAGTTCAAATCCCCTGATATAACTCTCCGTATCGTCTTTGGCAGTCACGAAAATAATAGGGACTTTCTTCTGAGCGGGATCAGCCTGCAAACGCGAGCACACTTCAAACCCGTCCATTTCGGGCATCATTACATCAAGCAATATCAGATCTATGTCGTTTGATTTAGCCATTTCAAGGGCAATAGCCCCGGAAGTAGCAATAATGGGCTTATAGCCTTCTATTTCAAGGAACACCTCAAATAATTTGCAAACCGACAAATCATTATCAACAATCAATATGGTTGCTGTTTTAGGGGGATTGGTGTCCATATGCGAAATCGAATATTCTGGAATTAAGGTGATTTTAACATACAATAATATAAATAAAATTTGGTCCGAACGTCAATTTCCCGGTTTATGTTAAATCCTTTTTGTAATTCAGTTTTAATGTAATTAAGGTAAAAGTCGGAATTGAGGATAATGTTGAGGTTGAGGTTGAGGTTGAGGTTAAGGTTGAGAATCTTAACCTTAACCTCAACCTTAGCCTTAATCTAAGCCTTGATTAATTCGAAGTATGGAATTTCGACAGCACGTGAATCATTTTCCGTTCATTGGTAGCCTCGTAAAAAAGATAACTTTTTTTGTTTTCATACATGTCATCTTCGGGCTTAAATTCAAAATTAGTTTCAATAAAACCATTAATTGTTTCATCAAAACTCTTGTGATAGGAAACCATATAGCCAAAACATTTTTTGCGGCTGTTGAAATAAAAAGTCATTGAAGTAACCCCAATCTCATCTGCAAACTCAAAAACCGCCTTGTCTTCATCGCTATAGGTCAGAACAAACGGGCAGAGGCAATCCCACTTGATGCTTCCCCCCAATCTTTTTAGTTCCATGCCCAGATATTGGGCAGAGGCAAAACTGAGAATCAGCATGCCGGTGACAGTAAGAATTATCTTTCTGAAATTCATAGTCCTCCCTTATTTAGAGCCATAAAAAACTCTGCATCCCACAAAAATAGTTCATCGACAACCAAAGCAATCGGATGAAAACACCTGATTTAGGTTAAACCACACTTGTTTTTAACCAGGCGTTTTTACCTGAATTTGAAATTAAACTCCGCGTGATTGCTGGTTTTTAGAACTATTTATGTGATTTGACAGCAGTTTATGCTCATTATATTAGTTTTTAACTATATTGCATATAAAAATAATTCAAAAGAAAGCCTCATCGTTTTGAATTGAGTTTTAGTATTGAATAAGTACAAATTTATAACGCTAAGTATTTGAGCCTCTTTA
>JFJP01005746.1_pt1 | contig 17002 bp, 13 predicted proteins | sample 431651 | NCBI WGS metagenome assembly JFJP01 (sample SAMN02602958, study PRJNA72255) | Microbial mat metagenome, whole genome shotgun sequencing project. | biome: fresh water; feature: sink hole; material: water; isolation source: purple microbial (photo- and chemosynthetic) mats found in... | reverse complement strand
TCCAGCGCTGGGCGATCAGGAATACCACGGTAATCGGCAAACCTGCCAGAACGGCGGCAGCTGCGAAGTCTCCCCACAGGTACTTTTGCTCGTATAGAAAATACTTGGATCCGACTGCAAGTGTCAGATTTTCTTCTTGGCGAAGCAAAATCGACGCGACCGGATATTCCTGAATGTTGCCAATGAAGGCGAGCACAAAAACCGTCATCAAAATTGGCACCGCCATGGGCAACAAAACCAGCCGAAATGCCTGCCAGTGGCTGGCCCCATCAACCTTGGCACACTCTTCAATCTCCACCGGAATCGAATCAAAGTAGCCACGAATCGTCCAAATGTGCATGGCAACACCGCCCATGTAGGCCAGAATGACACCGCCATGGCTCTCGATGCCCAACCAGGGTACGTAACTGCCGATGGTCTCAAAAATCGCGTAGATGGCCACCAGCGCCAACACCGCCGGGAACATTTGAAGCAACAACATGCTGTTGAGAATGGCCGACTTGAAGCGGAACTTCAACCGGGCAAACGCATAGGCTGCCGTAGTGGAAATGGCAACGATCAAAAATGAAGAAATAAACGCAATCTTGATCGAGTTCCAGAGCCAGCGCAGCACTGGAAACGGCGGCTGCACCAGACTGCCGTCTGCGGCTTGGTAAGGGATGCCCAAAGCCAGGCTCCAATGCTCAAAACTGATGGCCGTGGGTATCAGACTACCTGATGCAAAGTTGCCTGGTCGCAGTGAAATCGAAATGATCGCAAGCAGGGGAAACACGGTGATGCCAATCAGCACCCACAACACGGCGTGCGAGAAAAATACACGCAGTTTTTGGTTTTTTCCAGTAACGATGGCCATGATTGATGCTCCGCAGGTTAACCAGCCCGACTAGCCAACTTCTGGTTGGCAATAGACAACAAGGCAATCATCAAGAAAATGACGGTGGAAACCGCAGCCGCCAGCCCAAAGTTCTGCCCCGAGTCTTGAAACGCGATCCGGTAGGTATAGGACACCAGAATATCGGTGGTGCCAGCGGGCACTTTGGTATTGAGAAAGTCCGGACGTCCACCAGTTAACAGCGCAATCAACACAAAATTATTGAAGTTGAAAGCAAACGAGGCAATCAGCAACGGCGTCAGAGGCCGAATCACCAACGGAAAAGTTATTTTCGAGAAGTTCGCCCAGGCACCGGCACCAGAAATTGCCGAGGCTTCATACAAATCTGCTGGAATCGCCTTGATCAAGGCAGTACACAAAATCATCATGTAGGGATAACCAAGCCAAGTGTTCACCAGCAAAATCATGACCTTTGCCAGCAGGGGGTCTGCAAACCATGCTGGCTTGATACCAAAAATGCTGCTAAGAATGGAATTGATCTCGCCAAAATTCTGATTGAACAGTCCTTTGAACACCAAAATTGAGATAAACGCAGGCACGGCGTAGGGCAAGAACAGCAGAGTGCGATAAACCTCACGAAATCGCAATTGCTCCCAATTCAGAATCGAAGCCAGCGTAAAACCCACTCCCAGCGAAAACACCACGGTCAGCGCTGCAAAAACCACCGTCCATAGGAAAATGGCAAAGAAAGGCCCGCGGAAATCAGGGTCATTGACCATGCGCAGGTAATTGCCAAAACCGATACCCACCTTAAAACCTGGTTGCACAACTTCTCCCTGGGCTGATTCGTAAAACCCCTTGTCGAAATTGGGCCGAAATACCTCCCCGGTCTTAGTCATCGTCAAGGTGTCGTCGGAGTTGCGCCGCCAAACCGGCTCCAGTGGCGCAAATTCACGCGCACCCGCGTAGCTAAGTTTGGCACCATCGGGCAGGCGCAGCACCAATTTGGCAAGGACTCCCCTGTTTTGGAGAACCACCGACAGGGGCAAGGCATCCGTCATGGCAAAACTAGATTTCGCCAAAGGCTGCATGAAGACTTCTGCGGGTGGCAACGGCTTGAGCAACGCCAGCGGGTCAGAAATAAAACTTTGCGCCCGCAAGGCTTCCGCTTTGGCTGTATCTGCTTCGTCATCATCTTCATGCTTGGGAGCCACCACCAGGCGAAATTCCGCGCCATCACTATGCATCGTGAAACTGTAGATTTGCCCTTCGCTCGGCGCAGTTTGCTCCAGCAAGTACGCAGTGGCGCGCTCAAAACTCAACAGATTGCTCGATGAATAGTTGGTGAAACCGATCTGCACGGTATAAAACAGCGGGAAGGCGACAAACACCAACATTCCAGCAAAACCCGGGAACAAGTAGCGAAAGGCAAACGCAACATCAGACAAGAAGACAAAAAACCCAAGCCCGAAGAGCGCCAGCGCAGCAAGTGCCCATAAGGGTTGTCCGGATGCGTAAATACTAAACACAATCCACAGCGCACCCAACGCGGCGGAGATGGTCATTGGCCACTTTAGAAGCCGGCTTGTATCAATCTTGCCCATTTTCAATATTCCAATAGATGCAACAAGCTGCGCTCACTCCAATGACCAAAAAATCCATCTCCAAGACCCAAAACGTTACTTACCCGCCATACGCGCAGCGGCTGCGTCGAGCGCTTCTTTGGGTGTCTGACGGCCATTACTGATGTTTTCCAGCGCAGAGCCCATGGAAGACCAGAACTTGCCCATTTCGGGAATGTTAGGCATTGGTTCGCCCCGGCGGGCGTTTTCCATGGTGGCCTTGATCAACGGGTTCTGTGACAGTTCCTTGTAAAAAGCCTTGTTGGCGGGCACCCCCAGCGCGACATCGGCGTTGACGGCTTTCAGGCCATCGATCTTGAGCACAGCATTCTCCAGGAATTCCTTGGCAATATCTTTGTTCTTGCTGGGTGCCGCAATCATGCAACCCAGCACACCGACAAACGGTTTTGCTTGCTTGCCACCCACATCTGGAATTGGACCAACGCCGAAATCAATGTTGCTCTTTTTGAGGTTGTCCCAAGCCCAGGGACCAGTAATCATCATCGCCACTTCACCCTTGTTGAATGCGGCCTCCATTTCGGCGTAACCCGAGCCTTTGGGCATCTGGCCATCCTTGATCAGTTTGGCCAGCAATTCACCACCACGCAACGCTGCAGGCGAGTTCACACCGACTTTGTTGGTGTCGTATTCACCGCTGGCATCACGACCGAACACATAGCCATCACCGGCAGCCAGAATTGGCCAGGTAAAAAATGTATTGTTGTAGTCCCACAAAATGGCCTTCTTGCCTTTTGCCGCCAGCTCTTTATCGAGTTTGACCACATCGTCAAAAGATTTAGGAGGTGCCTTGACCAGCGCCTTGTTATAGACCAAGCCAATGGCTTCAACAGAAATCGGGTAGCCCCAGGTCTTTCCCTGATAGTTGAAGGCCTTCCAGGCGCTTTCTTCAACTTCATCACGTACCTTTTTGCCGGGGTTGATTGGCACGATCAGGCCGGATTTGGCCCACTCGCCCATGCGATCATGCGGCCAGCACATCACGTCTGGCCCTTTGCCGGCACCGGCTGCCTGCTGAAATTTGCCTGGTGCGTCTTCTGGATGTTCGACCGTCACAGCGATGCCGGCTTTTTTGCCAAACGCATCACCGACTTTTTGCAGCCCGTTGTAGCCCTTGTCGCCATTGATCCAGACCAGCAGTTTGCCAGCCTCCTGTGCGCTTGTGGCCCCTACAAAACCTAAAGCAGCAAGTGCAGCAGTAACGGTGGCAATCTTTTTGAATATTGAAGTTTTCATGGTTTCTCCTGGGAAAGTGGATTGGTAAGGGTGTCAAGAACGGCACCACCCGGTTGCGCCGTAATGGGTTGCTACAGGTTCACGCCACCTGTCGTACCGGCATTTGGTAGCGTCGCCGCATGGCAGTGCCGGATGCCGAAAACAGATGGCAATGCGCTGCAGGCAAGCCAAGATTAAGAACATCTCCAGCGGCGATAGTCGAGTTTCCTGACAAATGGCAAGTCAGGGCTTCTTCGGAGCCGGGAAACACAAAATAGGCCTCGGTTGCACTGCCCAAGGACTCAACGAAATTGATGCTGGCCTGGATGGCATTTTGGGTAGCACCCACCACAAAATGCTCAGGCCTGATGCCAAGTACCACCTTGTCACCGGGCTTCGCACCCGAGGCATCTACCTCGACACGAATCACGTCGGTGGTCTTGATGCGCACGGTAGCGCCCTGCGCATCGACCTGCACAATTTCAGCATCGAGAAAATTCATCTTTGGCGACCCAATGAAGCCGGCCACGAAGATATTGACTGGATACTCATACAGTTCTAGCGGCGTACCAATCTGCTCAATGCGCCCGGCCGACAACACCACGATGCGGGTGGCCAGCGTCATCGCCTCGACCTGGTCGTGCGTCACATAAATCATGGTGGTGCGAAACTGCTCGTGAAGTTTCGCAAACTCATAGCGCATGCGCACCCGCAAGGCTGCATCGAGATTCGACAAGGGTTCGTCAAACAAAAACACATCCGGTTTGCGCACAATCGCCCGACCAATGGCCACACGCTGGCGCTGTCCTCCCGACAAATCCTTGGGGCGACGCTCCAGCAGGTGCTCAATGTTGAGAATTTTGGCAGCTTGGTTTACCGCAGCATCAATTTCGGGTTTGGGCATTTTGGCCAATTTCAGGCCGAACGCCATGTTTTCACGCAAGCTCATGTGCGGATAAAGCGCATAGGACTGAAATACCATGGCAATGCCGCGATCCGCAGGTGGCACGTCATTGACCAGCCGCCCGCCAATCTTTAGTTCACCCGCGCTGATGTCTTCAAGGCCGGCAATCACCCGCAACAACGTTGACTTTCCACAACCGGATGGGCCCACAAACACCATGAACTCGCCATCTTCAATCTCAAGATTGATGTTCTGCAACACATGGACATTGCCGAATGACTTGCGCACATCAAAGAGCCGAACATCTGCCATAAAAACTGCCCCGTCTTAACTAGGAAATGAAATACCAACCGGTCCGCACATGGAATGACGGGGTTGCGAGCGCATCATCTGCGACTTCTTCATCAAATTTGTAGTAAATGTACATTTTTTAGACAACCATCATCTAGGTGTTTTCACCTAAATCTGTCATATCCTAGCGTTTGCGAGGCGGAAATGCCCAACCAGGGCATGGATTGTAGTCATACTACAGAAAATTCAGATTTAAATCATCACAGTCTTAACCGCCGTCTGTTTCCGTCGGGATGCAGCCAACACGCGCTACCATTTGCCCTGTTCAACCACAGTTATCACACAACAAAGACCTTAGCAATGAAGAAAACTTTTTTTTTAGTCAGCACAGCGTTGTTCATCGCACTTCCAATTCAGGTTGCCGCGCAAACCGTGGTGGGATCACAAGCGGCCGGGGGCAGGCGTGTTGAAGCCACCGCCGACTCAGCAGTCAAGCGCGTTGTCTCCAAAGTTTACGAGGGCAAATACAGCTTTGTCCGATTAGAGGAACGTGAACCCGGTGCCTTGGTCAACCGCCACCCACTGTTGGTTTCGCCACATGCGCTGCGCAGCTTGCTGGCCAGCGCGCTAATCAAAGTTGAGGGTAAACCCGAACCACTTTTCAATACCGAACAACTTGATGAGATTACCGCACCGTTGTCTCAGGCATTAGCGCGTGCTCAACCTACACAGGATGTCTCTTTTGCCGTAGCTGGCCTAACCACCAGCTTTGGCATGTTTGCCAGCCGCTCAGTCACTACGGCGCGTGTTTTCGCACATGACAAGAGTTTGGAAATCATATTTGGCCTAGGACAAAAAGATTTTGAAAACCAGATGCGTGGAACCGGTATATTGATCGCGTTTGAGCCCGGGCAACGTAGCAAACAGGTGGATGCAAACCTTCAGGTCAGCGCTGCGCATACTGTCCAACACCGTGCCGACTGGCTTAGTGTTGATCTGAATCGGCTTGAATCGACACCACAGACCAGTACCCTGTCTGCCCCGGCAGCTGGAGCTGGCACCGCCCACATCACACCCGGCGCATCAGCCCCCAACCCGGCTGCCTCTCGCGGTTCACCACAAACAGCCGAAACCCTCTACAACAATTTATCCGAGCGTTTCAAGGCCTTGCAAAAGCTGCGAGATGCGGGTCTGATTACCGAATCAGAATACGAAGCCAAACGGAAAAGCCTGCTCGGTGAACTTTAATTGATCACCCTTGTAACCTAGGATTCAACTCTCGCTCCCGACGGGGGGTATTTTTAAAATTCGGCGCTGGGAGTGTTTTGCAAATCGCGCGCCAGTTTTGGAGCAGGCTCACTTGTTCGCTGTTTCGTTACCGACCATCTGACTCGCCTCGGTCAAGGCTGAACCGGATTGTTTGAGCATTGACACACCCACAACAAGAATGTCAATCACCAGCAGAAACAAGATTCTGCTGATCATCGGCAACTGCATCAAGTCGTCCTCAGCATAGTCAATGTTGATGACCACGGTTGCACGCTTGATCAGGGGCGACTGGCTCGATGTCAGGGCAATGACCTTCGCCCCACGTTCAATTGCGATATCAATGGCATGTGCTGTCTTTTCCTGGTATCTGGCGGTCGCGACCACAATCACAACATCATCTACACCAAGCAGTTGAGCCGACAAAGCCTGCATGTAGGGGCTCCGAAGTGCATTCACCGAAATGCCCAAACGCAAAAAATTGTGCATCGCATCTTCAACCAGGTAACTGTGCTCGCCTACTGGATAGAACTCAATGCGCCGCGCCGCCAGCAGCAGCCCGGTCGCCCGCTCAATCGATTTGCGGTTGAGTTGATCGCGAAACTGCAAAACCGCTGCGGCCGTGTTGCTCAACACCTTCGCGCCAAGCTCTACAGCGGTGTCGGTATAAGTCACCCGGGTATGCGATACCGGTATGGTGCCCGTCAACCCGGATGCCAATCGCAACCGAAAATCTGACAAACCATCGCAACCCATTGACCGACAAAAGCGGATCACCGTAGGCTGGCTCACGTTGGCGCTGCGCGCAATATCCATGATCGGATCAGACAAGACCGAACGTGGGCGCGCCCTAACCAATTCGGCCACCCGTCGCTCTGCCGGCGTCAGATCAGGCAGACTTTGCCGGATCTGGTCCAGAATAGAACTCGCGGCGCGTCGCTGGCGCAATTGCATGTCAAGAACTGCCCCGATTCCAATGAAATTGACGTTGTCGCCTGTAATCACAAAGGTCGGGATGCGTTTGAGGTAGTCTGAGAACCGACCTTTGGACTCAAAGCGTTGTCGAAACGGCGAACGGTCAAAATAGTGGCCCAACTTGGGAACGATGCTGCCACCCACATAGATGCCTCCGAATGTGCCCAGCGTGATCGCCAGATTGGCAGCCACGGAGCCCATCACACCACAAAACACGTCCAGCGTTTCAGTACACACCCTACAGCTGCCCGCCAAGCCACGAGACGAAATCTCACTCGCCGAGAGATGCTCAGCCGGCCGACCGTGACGTTGTGATAGCGCTTCGAAACACAGCATCAGACCTGGACCGGACAGCAGCCGCTCAGCCGAAACATGGGGAAATCGCGCCAGGGCGAATTTAAGAATGTCAATTTCACGTTCATCCTGCGGCGCAAAATCAACGTGCCCGCCTTCAGATGCCAAGGATATCCAGTCATCGTCAGCGGGTATCAAACCTGACACGCCCAACCCGCTGCCGGCACCCAAGACACCCATCACACTGTGCGCACGAATTTCGCCAGAACCTACCTGTCGCCGATGGGTCTCTGACAACAACGGAATGCCCGCAGCAAGCGCAGTGAAATCATTCACCACCACCAAGGTATCAAGCCCAATGCTGACGCGGGTCTCTTCAATGGAAAATTGCCAGTCATAGTTGGTCACCCGAACCAGATCACCATCCACCGGGCAGCTCACTGCCACGCTGGCATGGCGTACACCTACGTCCCCCAGTGGCCGAAGAAAACTCTGGATAGCACTGACCAAATCCGCAAAATCTGCCCTCGGGACTTTAGTCAATTGAGAAAACTCGTGGGATGCGTTCTGCAACGCAAAGCGCATATAGACGCTTCCGAGACTCACCAGCAGCCGCGGTCCCTCAGGAAAAATCATCATGATTCCGATCAAATTGAAACAAGAAAAAACGACTCGGCCCGGGGAATTGGCATTCAACAGAAGTCTTCGCATGTTTAGCCATAAGCCTTCCTTGTAGCCTGTCTCGCCAACAGATAGTACGTAGTTTAAGTACATTTACCAACACCCCATGGACTGCGTCGCTTGCTGTAGCACCGCTAAAGTGGGCTAAATCGCCTGCCAATTCGCCTCTCATACTTCATTTTTGAACTGACTTGTAGCAGTGTTTATCCTAATTGCATGCTAAAACAACACTATTTCCCATCTCGAAAGTCTGTAGTATTACTAGAATTTTGTGCTTAAAATCTTCGACTGGTAGTTGGTGCGCCTGTCGCTTGTTGCGCGATCAAGGTTTGAATTGATCCATTCGAATCGCAGCAGGTACGGGCTCGTTGCCAATCCTTTATTTCTCAACCTCATGGAGACACAATGAAACCCAGCATCCTGAAAATTGTCCCGCTTGCAGCGGCCCTGACATTGGCTTGGGGCAGCGCCAGCGCCCTCGAATTCCACGGCTACCTGCGTGCCGGCGGCGGCTCCAGCGGCAAAGATGGCTCGCAAGCCTGCTTCCAGTTGCCCGGTGCCTATTCAAAATACCGTTTGGGCAACGAATGCGAGTCTTACGGCGAACTGGCCTTTGACCATGAAGTTTTCGAAGGCAAAAACGGTGTCAAGTTCAACTACCACGGTCGTTTGGCAGTCATCACCGGTGAGAACCAGGACTTTGAAACACTGGACAACACTGGCAACAACCAGATCGCCAGCCGCGAACAATGGTTTGACGCAAAAGGTCTGCCGTTCATGAACGGCGCATCGGTTTGGGTTGGCAAGCGCTTCTATGATCGACAGGACGTTCATATCACTGACTTTTACTACTGGGACACATCCGGTTACGGCATGGGTGTGGAAGATTACCCTGTGGGCGATTTCAAATTCTCATACGCTTTGCTGCGCAACGGCAACAACACCGACAGCGCTACAACCCGCCATGACTTCCGCCTCAAGGGGATCAAGCTCGGTGAGGCCGGTGATCTGACGGTGGGGGTGCAGATGAATGTTGCTGGCAACGATGCTGCCGGCAAAGACGGTGATGGTTCGGCACTGATCCTGCAGCACTTCAAGGGTGGTGTGTTTGGTGGCTTCACCAAGACCGCTTTAATGTATGGCAAGGGATCTGCCAGCAATTTGTCACTCGCTTATCCTGATGCCAGCGCTGGCAGTGACAAAAAAACCTTGCGCATCGTGCATCAAACCCAGGCTCAGTTCAGTCCCGATTGGTCAGGCATGTTCACGGCGGTCTTTCAGGACCAGAAAGACAACTATAAATGGACCAGCTTTGGTGTGCGTCCGGTCTATCACTTCAGCGACAACGTGAAGATTCAGGCCGAACTGGGCTTTGATCAGGTCAAGCCAAGCAATGACTCCACGCGCACGCTGACCAAATTAACCATTGCACCCACGCTGGTCGCGGGTCGTGGCTTTTGGGCACGCCCAGAGATGCGGGTGTTTTATACCTACGCCAAGTGGAACGAAGCAGCGCGTGATGGCTGGGGCGGTGTTGCTGGTGGCACCGGCGGACAATTCGGTAGTGCAACCAACGGTCATACCATCGGATTCCAGGTTGAAGGCTGGTGGTAATCTGAGTTTGAGCGAGTTGAGTTGATTTCGCAGAGGTCTCCAAAGCCTCTGAATTACAGCCGCATTTCATCACCGGAATGCGGTTTTTTTTGGCCCAAAATTGACTGCTTGAAGCCAAATTTTCTTGAAAGACTTGTTTATGCGTTTTCCACGCTCCAGCGGAGTCCTGTTGCACATCACTTCACTGCCTGGCCCACATGGCTCAGGCGATTTTGGACCGGCTGCCTACCATTTTGTCGATTGGCTACAGGTTGCAGGGCAATCCATGTGGCAAATCCTGCCATTAGCAGGTGCCGGCCCCGGTAATTCACCCTACATGAGTAGTTCGGCTTTTGCCGGCAACGTGCTACTGATCGATTTGACCGAATTGCAACAGCGCGGCTGGCTGACCGAGGCCGAAGCGGTAGCACTTGATGTCGCCAATCCGCGAAAAGTCGATTTCGGACAAATACACCCGTTCCGAATGAGTCGACTCAAGCTGGCAGCCGAGCGCTTCAGACAAACAACCGACCCAGAAGAAGTGGTGGACTACAACCGTTTCTGCCAACAGCATGCCGACTGGCTCGATGACTACGCCTTGTTCATGACACTGGCGGAGGAGTCCGCTTGGCGCGATTGGTGTGACTGGGATGCTGCATTGGCGCAGCGCGAAGCTCACGCTATGGCGCAGGCGCGTGAAACTAATGCACAACGGGTGGCTTTCTGGAAGTTCTGCCAGTGGTGTTTCTTTCGCCAGTGGCTCAGACTCAAGGCTTACGCGAATGCCAAGGGCATCAAGATCATTGGTGATGTGCCGATTTTTCTGGCACACCAAAGCGCTGAAGTTTGGTGCCGCCCCGAATTGTTTGAACTCGATGACCATGGCCGTCCCACGGTCATTGCTGGCGTGCCGCCGGATGTATTCAGCGATACCGGCCAGCGCTGGGGCAACCCGCTGTACCGCTGGCCAGCCCACGCTGCCGAGCACTTTGAGTGGTGGACACGGCGCATCCGGCGTTGTTTTGAGCTGGTGGACCTGGTTCGTATTGACCATTTCAGGGGCTTTGAGGCTTATTGGGAGGTGCATGCCAGCCAGGCCACCGCCATCCATGGCCGCTGGGTAAAAGCGCCAGGGGATGCCCTGTTTTGTGCCATCGCCGCTGCGCTGGGACCGCTGCCGATCCTCGCCGAGGACCTGGGTGTCATCACCCCTGAGGTGGACAGCCTGCGACGCAAGCATGGTTTTCCGGGCATGCGCATCCTGCAATTTGCCTGGGGCGACACCGGCGAGCCGCGGTTTTTGCCGCATCAGCATGAACCCGACACCGTGGTCTATACCGGCAGTCACGACAACAACACCACTCTGGGCTGGTGGGATAGCGCGCCAGAAGCCATCAAACACCATCTGCGCGAGTACCTTGCCAGCGACGGCTGCGATGTCGGATGGGACTTGATCCGCGCAGCTTGTGCCAGCGTGGGTGATTTGGCGATCTACCCGATGCAAGACATTTTGCGTCTGCGTGGCGAACACCGAATGAACCTGCCAGGCTCATCCCAAGACAACTGGTCATGGCGTTTTGAATGGTGCCTGGTGGACGCCAGCCACGCGACGCAACTGCGCCACATGTGCGAGTTGTATGAGCGCCTGCCTGGCGCGCCGCCGGTTTAAGATGACCAAGCCTGGTTTTATAGATCAAATTGACCTGTAGCGCACGTCCTGCTTGCGCAAGAAGCTACAATTTTTGATGAAAAATCGTCAATGGCTCAGCGCCAAGCGTGGTTAGTCCGCACCAATCTTGAAGACCTGCATGGCGCTTTCCAGTCGCGCAGTCTGATCGTGCAGGCTGCTGGCCGCAGCGGCACTTTGCTCGACCAAGGCCGCATTTTGTTGCGTGTCCTGGTCTAACGACAAAACCGCCTGGTTGATTTGTGCAATGCCATCAGACTGCTGGCGCGAGGCCTCACTGAGACTATCGATGATGTCACGCACCCGGCGCACTGAGGCCACCAGTTCCTGCATGGTACTGCCCGCCTGTCCCACCAACTGCGTGCCGCTTTCCACCTTTTGCACACTGGCACCAATCAACAACTTTATTTCTTTGGCGGCTTCAGCACTTCGTCCAGCCAGGTTGCGCACCTCGCTGGCCACTACGGCAAAACCGCGTCCCTGCTCACCGGCGCGCGCGGCTTCAACCGCCGCGTTAAGCGCCAGGATGTTGGTTTGAAACGAAATACCATCAATGACACCAATGATGTCGTTGATCTTGCGGCTCGATGCGTTAATGTCATGCATGGTGCTCACAACGCTGGCCACCACCACGCCGCCACGCTCAGCGACTTCGCTGGCGTTGGCAACCAGGGCATGCGCCTGTGCCGCTTGCTCTGCCCCCTGGCTGACTGACGCAGTGAGTTGCTCCATGCTATAGACGGTGCTTTGCAAATTGGCGGCCGAGCGCTCGGTGCGCTGGCTCAGATCATGGTTGCCCGCTGCAATTTCGCTGCTGGCCAGATTGATCGAGACGACACCGCTTTGCACGCTTTTGACCATCTCCACGAGCGAGGCCTGGGCTTTTGACAGCGCATTCATGACCGCGCCGATTTCATCCTGCGAGTCAGATTTGCAGTCTTGCCGCAAATCGCCCGCACCAATGCGCTGTGCCGCCAGCTCAACGCGGGCCAGCGGCCGACCAATGCTGCGGCCCAAGCGCCATGAGGTAAACGCAGCGAAACCTGTGGTTAGCACAAACAGCAAACCCAACACCTGGAACAGACGGGAAAACTGTACATCAATGTCCTTTCGCAGTTCAACCAGAACATGGCGCTCTGCATCGGCGAGTTGTTGCGTGGCACGCACATAGCGGGCCGACTTCGGCAACAACTCATCCTTGGCCAAACGCCGTGTGGCCGTGTCGGCACCTTCTTTTTTTCCCTGTACCACTTGCGTCTGTACCGCCAACCAGTCGGCATCCGCCGCCGCAACAGCCTCTGCCAGCCGCTTTGATTCGGGGGTTTCAACTTTGGCCAAGTAACTGGCTTGCAGGTCGGCGCTCTCCTTGACCACAGCCTTGATCTGTTCCTCGAACTCGAAAGCCAGGTCGGGTCCGCCGCTGTAGGCAATACCAATTACCCTGGCCGAATTTTGCCTGGCGTTGCCACTCCAGCGCTCGGCCATTGCGCTCAGGTCAGCCTGAAGCTCAACCTTTTGGCTCAACAGCCTGACCTGCTGTGACTGCCAACCGGTCACTGCCAAGGCACCAAAAAAAAGCAAGACCACCAGGGCAAAGCCGCTATGCAAACGCGTACGGATGGAAAGATGCATCGTATTCCCAATGTTGTTCAACATGACGACGACGTTGGCGCTCCCAAATTATCAAGCGAGAGGCAAAACGCAATCGGATTGATGATACCCACTGCGCGTCATCTTTGTGACACACCCGTTGCATCAATCGGTATTGGCGTATAACGCAGAGACAACCACCGCCAACCGGCCCAACAATTATGTTTAACGTGAAGGATCGAGTAATGCGTCTGTTCAAATTCAAAAATTTGAATTCAATCGCGGCTTGCGCCCCTCCTACAGAAGTCCGCCTTGGCTTGTCTTGTTTGTAGGAGGGGCGCAAGCCGCGAATACCTTCTTTCATCATTCGGTGGTGGGCTTGGCGACCATGCAAGTTAGTGGGGCACTGTCAACTGAAGATGCAACCGAAACGCTGTCTCAACAGGAATGGCTTCAAGCGAGCCTGTATGTAGCCCCAAGAAAGCCACTTTCTTGCGCCATCCATTGCAAAACCGGCACCGTACCGGGCAGCACTGGGCTGACGGCTACCGGCAAGCTCTGCCAGGCAAAGGTTTGCGATTCGCGCATTTGCAATTCGCCCGTCCAGTCAAACACCTTGCAAAAGTGCAGGCGAACCAGCGCATGCGGATAGTCCACCAGTTCCTCGCGCCAACGCTTGACCTGACCGATGTAAAGACCCAGCTCTTCATGGAGTTCGCGTGCCAGGGCTTGCTCTACGGTTTCCGTAGGCTCCAGCTTACCGCCAGGGAACTCCCAGTAGCCGGCATACACCTTGCCGCAGGGGCGCGAGGTAAGCAAAAAATCGCCACCCGGGCGGATCAGCACCCCTACGGCCACTTCGACCACGGCACGATCGGTGCCGCCGCTGCGCGCCTGATCGGCATCAGCCACCAAAATGGAGGGACGGCCAGTCTGCTGCGTCATACACCCAAGGCGTGCTGACCGGCGTAGTCGCGCGCAAACTGGTAGGCCACGCGACCGCTACGCGAGCCACGCTCCAGCGCCCAGATCAGCGCCTGCGGACGGGCTGCATCAATCGCGCTGGCATTGACCCCAAACGAGGCCAGCCATTGCGCCACGATGGCCAGGTATTCATCCTGGGCAAACGGGTAAAAGCTGACCCACAGGCCAAAACGCTCGGAGAGCGAGATTTTTTCTTCGACACCTTCACCCGGATGCACTTCGCCATCATCGGTGTGGGTGTAGCTCAGGTTTTCCTTCATGTACTCGGGCAGCAGGTGGCGGCGGTTGCTGGTGGCGTAAATCAGCACGTTGGGTGTGGTGGCGGCCACCGAGCCATCCAAAATCGATTTCAGTGCCTTGTAACCGGGCTCGCCGTCTTCAAAGCTCAGATCATCGCAAAACACGATGAATTTTTCGGGTCGTTCCGACACCAGGTCAACAATGTCGGGCAAGTCGGTCAGGTCGGCTTTGTCCACTTCAACCAGTCGCAGGCCCTGTGCGGCGTATTCGTTCAGGCAAGCCCGAATCAGCGACGATTTGCCGGTGCCGCGCGCACCGGTCAACAACACGTTGTTGGCCAGCTGGCCGCTGACGAACTGCAAGGTGTTGCGCTGGATTTTTTCTTTTTGCGGGTCAATTTCTTTCAAGTCGGCCAAGCGCATGGCTCCGATGTGGCGCACCGGCTCCAGGCTGCTGCGCCCGGCACTGCGCTTGCGGTAGCGAAAAGCGTTTGACGCGGACCAGTCTGGCGCGGGCAACGCTTGTGGCAGCACCGCCTCGATACGCTCTATCAGTTGTTCGGCGCGCTGCAGCAGATGCTCAAAATTCGGGTTCATGAACGGTAATCAGCATTGATCGACACGTAGTCGTGGCTCAGGTCGCAAGTCCAGACGGTGTCGCTGGCCGTGCCGCGCCCCAGCACCACGCGCACGGTGATCTCGCTTTGCTGCATGACGCGCTGGCCGTCTTCTTCACGGTAAGCCGGGTTGCGCCCGCCCTGTACTGCCACCAGCACCTCGTCGAGGTACAAGTCGATGCCAGTTTGATCCAGGTCGGTTATGCCGGCATAGCCGACTGCTGCCAGAATGCGGCCCAGGTTGGGGTCGCTGGCAAAAAATGCGGTTTTAACCAATGGTGAGTGGGCAATGGCATAGGCCACCTGGCGGCACTCGGCTTGCGTCTGGCCGCCTTCCACCCTGATTGAGATAAATTTAGTAGCACCCTCGCCATCTCGCACAATGGCTTGCGCCAGTTTTTGTGCCACACCCAGCATGGCTGTGCGCAACGCCCTGCCGGCAGTGCTGTCCAGTGAGTCAATCGGCGTATGCGCGGCGCGGTTGGTGGCAATCACGACAAACGAGTCGTTGGTGGAGGTGTCACCATCCACGGTAACGCGGTTGAACGAGCCTTCGGCCAACTCCAGCGCCAGTTGTTTCATCAACGCCGGGCTGACGCAGGCATCGGTGGCCATAAAGCCCAGCATGGTGGCCATGTTGGGGCGAATCATGCCGGCACCTTTACTGATGCCGGTGATGCTGATTTGCACGCCATCAATCATCACCTGCGCACCAAATGCCTTGGCCACCGTGTCGGTGGTCATGATGGCTTCAGCGGCGCGTAGCCAGTGGTCTGGCCGTGCATCGGAAATAGCCGCATCCAGACCCGCTTCAATACGCTCAACCGGCAAGGTTTCCATGATCACACCCGTGGAAAAAGGCAACACCTGTTGCGCCAATATGGCCAGGCGTGCCGCCAACGCGCCGCAGGTGTTCCTGGCGCGCGCCAAACCATCGACACCGGTACCGGCGTTGGCATTACCCGTGTTGATCAGCATGGCGCGAATGCCTTGCTCACCGGCCAAGTGGTCACGACATATCTGCACAGGCGCAGCACAAAACCGGTTTTGCGTGAACACGCCGGCCACCGAAGCCTGCGGTTCAATCAAGACCACCGTCAAATCCTTGCGGTTGGCTTTGCGAATACCGGCTTCCACGACACCAATGCGCACACCGGCAATCGGAAAAAGTTCAGCGGGGTTGGGGGCAGAAAGGTTGACTGGCATGGTGATCTCTCGGGCTGTGGTCGGTCAATAAAGGGGCTGTAACGAAAAAAATCGGGCACAAGGCCCGATTTTGCGACAGATGCATTTCAGGCTAGCTTGCCGTGGCACTGCTTGTATTTTTTGCCACTGCCGCAGGGGCAGGGGTCGTTGCGCCCAACGCGTGGCACCGCTTTGGCAATCGTGTCGGCATCCACCACGGTTTGCACTTCGCCGGTTTCAGTCGGTGCGCTGTAGGTCACATTGGTCATGTGCTCAGCACGGCTTTCCATCTCTACGGCGGCTCTGGCGGCTTCCTCGTTGGACTGGATGCGCACCGTCATCAACACTTTGGTGACTTCATTTTTGACGGCATCGAGCATTTGGCCAAACAGCTCAAACGCCTCACGCTTGTATTCCTGCTTGGGCTGCTTTTGTGCATAGCCGCGCAAATGGATGCCCTGGCGCAAATAATCCAGCGCGCTCAGGTGATCGCGCCAATTGGTGTCGATGCTTTGCAGCAACACCATGCGCTCAAACTGGGTGAAGTTTTCATTGCCAACCAGTGCCACTTTGTCTTCAAAGGCCTGATTGGCGTGCTTGGTCACCGTGTCGAGCAGTTCATGGTCAGTGATGGCGCTCGCCGCGTTGACCTGGTGCTGCAATGGCAGGGTCATTTGCCACTCGTCTTGCAACAGTTTTTCAAGGGCTGGCAAGTTCCATTGTTCCTCAACCGACTCCGCTGGCACATATTGGCGAACGATGTCCTGGAAACAGCCCTCACGCAGCGACTGGATTTGCGCTGACAAATCAGTGGCATCCAAAATCTCGTTGCGCTGCTGGTAAATCACCTTACGTTGGTCGTTGGACACATCGTCGTATTCGAGCAACTGCTTACGCATGTCAAAGTTGCGCGCCTCGACCTTGCGCTGGGCGCTTTCGATGCTGCGGGTCACAATGCCGGCCTCAATGGCTTCGCCTTCAGGCATTTTGAGGCGATCCATGATGGCCT
>JFJP01027203.1_pt1 | contig 17004 bp, 16 predicted proteins | sample 431651 | NCBI WGS metagenome assembly JFJP01 (sample SAMN02602958, study PRJNA72255) | Microbial mat metagenome, whole genome shotgun sequencing project. | biome: fresh water; feature: sink hole; material: water; isolation source: purple microbial (photo- and chemosynthetic) mats found in... | reverse complement strand
CTCAAAATATTGTGTTTTTTTTATTATTTTTCTAAAAATAATTTTTTTTATAAAAAAAAACGATCCCAAAAAAAATATGGACTAAATTTATTTATTAATTTGAAAAAAAAAAATTGTGAAAGCTTTAATAAATTAAAATAATTAAAACAAACTCTATAAATTTAGTAGTAACAAATTAATTTGATTTACGCAAAATTTTTTTGCAAAAGTTAAGGAATTTCTCAGTGTTTTTAATTTTCTGATGATTTCTAAGAAATATTAACGAAAATCCAATTTTTTTTTTTTTGTTGAGTATTTCTTCAAATCACTTGCCTTTTCGGAAATGGAATCCTCAGACAAAAACATAAGAATAGATTATGTAAAATATTCTGAGTACAATATTTTTCTTTTTGTGAACAATGCCAAAAATTAAAGAAATGAGCCACCGCTGAAAATAACCTCTTGTTTATCTGAAGAATTGCCAAAAATTGAGTCCAAACTCATAATAGGAGCCTTTGGTTTTGTGTTTGATGACCAAAAAAGATTAGTCTTAACAAAACTAAGGAAAAGAGGATGGGACATTCCTGGTTTGAATAATAAAATTAAATATGATCAATAAATAAATAATCAAATCAGGAGGCAAATCAGAAGAGAAAGATAAGTCAAATCCCAATGTTTTGGATATGCTTATTGAAACTTTTAAAAGAGGTTAATTTTTTTTAGAAAAAAACAATTTTTTTTCTCTCCAAGTATTAGTGACAAATATTAAACATTTTTTCAATAGAAACTCTAGAGGAATCGTCAATTACTGTAAAAGATATTAAATTAATTGCATATAGGAAAACAGAACGTTCACCTGAGAATGTATCAAGTAAATTTCCACATCCTGGTAAATTTGGAGAGAAAAAATTTTTGATTTATTCATTTTTTAAGTGACTTATATGTTCTATTTTTTCGCGAAAATTGATGAGATTCTTGAGTTTAAAGTTGAACCTCAGGAAAACGGAGCTATAGATCGAGGGTTTTTTGCGAAAGAAGAAGCTGAAAAACATGAAACTATCTTCTTAAAACATCCAACGATGTTTGAAAGGGCTTATAGCATTCTGCTTTAGATTATGAAATATTAAGATCAAATTGGTTAAAAATATTTCCGAGTTTTAAAAATGCTTCAATTTAATATAATTTTTTTTTCGTTTGTGAAAAAAATAGGTTTTAAATTTTCTATTATGGTAAATGAAAAAAAACAAGACTGAACAAATTTTTTTTTTTTAATAAAAAATAATTTTTCATATTACTTGACCACTTTCAAAAATGGAATTTTACATTTACCTATTGTAGGTTAAATTTGACCCACAATATTATTGTAGGTCAAATTTGAATAAGAATCTGAGTTCCTTTTTAAAAACCTCTAAAAAAAAACCTAATTTACGATTTCTTTCAATAACAAAATCATTAAAATTTTATTATTATTTAAAAATCAGTCTCCTCTTTTTGTTTCTAGTATTAAGGTTTTTTTGTTTTTTTTGTTAAATTTTTTTTTAAAATAAAGAAATTTCATATTATTTTATGCTCATATTTCTTGAAAAAAATTAGAAAATGAATTCATTTATACATAATAGATTAGTAAAATGAAAGTGGAAGATTATATCATTTTGGAAAATGAATAAAAGCTTTCAATTTTTTTTTTTGCCACAAAAAGTTTTAAAAAAATTTTAATGAAAAAATTTAATTAAAATCTCTATTCTCTATTCTATGTTCGAGTTCACGATTTATATATTAGAAAAAAAATATTTTAAAGGACACAATTAATTTCTTTTTTTTTAATTTTCTTTAACCCTTTGAACACTAATTTCATTCCACAATTCCTATTTTTTTAGAATCTCAATTAAATTTCCTACATCCACTCTTCTTATTCAAATTGTTAAATGTCTCTCAAAAATTATATGGACTGTTTTCTGTTTTTTTTTTGTTAATGAATGCTATCGAGATTAAAAATAAAAAATGTATAAAATAAAAAGGATCCTTTTGATAGAGATTAAATAAAAGCTTTCAATTCTCATTTTTAACGTTAAAAAAAAATGAATTCAAAAGATTTGGGTTAAAATTTCGAATAAAATTTCTTTTATGTATAGAAGTTATTCTATAGAATTATTATGAATTTTATTTTGCAAAAAATTTTTGCGAAATTTCTTTCATGATCAAAAATAAATTATGTATTTTATAAGCCAAAGTTTGATAAAAAAATTTTGTCCAAAATATATGTTTATAGAATTTAGAATTATTTTCTGGAAAAAAAGTGTAGAGCAAATTTTTTTTTTTCTTATGCAAAAAATTTTTGCAAAATTTATTATTTCTTTCTATAGAATGTTTATTTATTATTAATTTAAAAAAAAAAAACAATCTATGATAAAGAAAAAAATAATGTCTTCTCTAATCTCTTGATAGAACAAAATTACTCAGCTCAAATTTAAGAAAATCATCAGAAATATTTTTTCTTTAAAAAAAAAACATAATTTTTTTGTTAATCAAATTTATGCATAACTTCCCCAATAATAATTATATATTCTATATATAAAAATGAAATCAAACAATCTCCTTTCAATGAGCTATTCCTATCAACACTTCAGAGTCAATGACGCTGAAAACTAATGAATCATTTCCCAACAGCATTTCTTCATTGATTTATGAAATTCCAATTCAACAATCTGAAATATACAGAGAAAGAAAGAACTTATCAATAAAAAGATTTCTGAATTCTTTCTAATTATCAAATTTTTGCACATATTCTGGCAATTCATGAAGATTTAATTGATGTTTTTTCTTTTAAAAGTCTTTAAATCTAGTTTTTCTACCAAAAGATAAATTTGAAAGGAATGACATAAATTTCATATTTAATGAAAAAATTTAATGCAATTTGTCTTCATTTATTGAGAATGAAGTGAATTCGCTTTCGCAAAGCACAATAAGCTCTATTTAAAATCAGATTCTAAAAGGATTGCAGTACCTTCATTCCTCTACTTCTGGGAACAAAATTTGATAGCTTTCATAATATTATCGAATTTATAAGCCTCTGCCTTCAGAAGAGGATCCTCAAAGAAATAAAAAAAAATTGTCTCGAAAAAGATCAAAATAAAGTTAAATGATTTCGAAGGCAGAAATAATGAACAGAAGGCTCAATGATTTTGCACTAGTTTATGACTCGAAAAAAAGAATCAATTGCTTTATATCATAAATATTTTATTGAATTTAAATGCGTAAAAGAGAAGGTCACTTCCGAGTTGCCTTTAAATGATTTCGATTTCAATGAATTGAATTGGAAATATCTTAAACCACATCAATTAAATGAAATGATTTATAATGAAATGTTTTTGATTAATTATCCTGACAAATCAAAAAATATCAAAAGTCATTTAAAATTTATTGAAGAGTTCTTTAAGTATTTTAATTATAAAATTTATTCATTTCAATTTATGTGACAATCATAAACTTTGCTAAAAAAGATTTTTTAAAACTATTCATTTTTTTTTTGTATAATTAATTTAAATTAATTTTGCTAGTTTTGATTTTTTTACCAAAAAAATGAAAGTAAATTTAAATATACAAAAAATTCTATTTCATTTAATTTTTTAAATAAATTTAATGATCTCTTAAAAATATCATCTAAACTCCCAACTTTTGAAGGATTCTATTGGAATATTTTATTATCTGAGCATCTCCGGTATATTTTGGGGGCTAATTTTCAATTGAAATCCATCACAAAATAAATTACAAAAGAAAATTTTAAAACCCTCAATCCCTTATCCTAAATTATTAATTACCTGAAATTGCTCAACTAAGCTTCTTATATTCAGTTCTTCAAAGACTTTTCTGCATTCAGGATACAAGCATAAATTTCCTATTGAAAATAATGCGATTCTTTTCGGTGAAGTTGACTTTATAATAACTTTTAATTAAAGCTTTTAATAATCTATATTTACTGGCCCAGGATCATTTTTGACAACTTCCATCATTTGATGCAAAGCTCCATATTTAATCAAATCTCTAGCTAATATATTTGAATTCCTCACAAAATTGCCTAATGCTCCAGCAGCATTGGCTCTAGTTTTTTCCTTTTTAAATAACAAATTATCATTTATATATATTATTTTATTGACTTCAGGATCCTTTAATAGCTCAATAAGATTTGGAATGACTGGTCTTAAATGTTCATAAAGCTTATCATTGTGAAAGCCAGCATTTCCAACAGCGAAACATGCAAATTTCCTTGTGTTTTTATCAGAGTCTTGACAACATTGGATGGCGTCTTTGATGAGATCATATTTCACCAGCATATCATAGAAATAGTTTGAATGTCTGCATATGTTACCAATTAAATTGCAAACTTTAGCTCGAATGGCTTCAATGGAGATAAAGAAAATAAGAATTTATTTCAATAAATATGAAAAAAAAATATAAAATTTAATAAAATATTGATTTTTTTTAAAAAATTTAGGTTTTTACATGGTTCATTATGATGAATCAAAATTTTAAGTTCAGGATAAATTACAATCTGATGTATTCCCTCGTAATAATCCTTTGATAATCTGGACAATTGGCTCAGAATATTTAAACTATCCACTATGATAGCTAATAGAAAATATCAAAATTCAATATCTGGGATTTTTTATTTTACTTATAGAATTCTCCAAGGAAAGCAAATTGAATTTCGAAATTAAGCTCAATCCTTGATAATTATAGAATTGCGCAGCAAAAGGCTTCTCTTCTTCATGATTAAGAACAAGCCGAGATAAAAGGGACCATGCAACGCCCAAATGTTCTTTTGGTAGTATTTTCATCACGTTTATTGTTGAGGGAATTATTTCACAATTGTTAATTTCCTTTATGATTAAATCTAATTCTTTCTCATTTGTCTTTAATAATTTTTTTCTTTTTTTTCTTTAATTTTGATGAAAATTTCATACTATTTTGGAAAAAGCTAAATTAAGAATCCTCATTAATTGAAGCACAATCAAATGAACACATGTAATTCCACCTCCGTAAGCAATAGGCCATTCTTCAATGGCAACAAGATTTGAATCCTTGAGAATCGAGCATAATGTTTTCAAAGTATTTTCCTGAAAAAATTGAATTCAAAACAAAAAAATTAAAAAAAATTTACTTGAAAAATCTTTTGGAAAAAACTGGTGAAATCAGCTTGAAGTGCATCATGAATAAACATTAAAAATGAGATAAACCCTTTTGGAGAGAGATCTGATTTCGGTGATAGATTCAAAATCATGTTGATTAAAGCATTATCGATGCCACTATCTTCAATTAATTTAAACAATTCACCCATTTTTTGATATTCTTTATGATGTCTAGTCTATTTTTACACGAATTAAAATTTTTTTATGAATTTAATCAGAAAGAAACCAAAATTTTCTGCAAAAGATAAATAATCCCATCATTAAACCCAGAAATCGGGCATCCAAAGCTACTTCCTTCAACTTTTCTGATTTCCTCAAATTTATTCAGATTTTTTTTTATTAATAAATCATTCAAAGATTTGAAAAACACCAAATTTTCGAGTTTTATCAACAATCCTTTAGACAACATATTATCAAATTGCAGGATTTCCCCCATGAGATTTGCAGTGATTATCGAACATATTGGATTTACAATAAGGTTTTTATCAAATAAGTCAGCTAAATAAACTAGATTTAAATTGATTTCGATGTTTTCTTTGCGCATAATATTATTTTTAATGATGAGAATCAATATTTGTAGACCAGTTGCCACCAAAAGATTTTCTTCATTATAAATGGTCTGCATTAATAATGCGAAGAAATTCTTATTATTTTGTATTTTTTCAATGATTTCTTTTGATAATCTGCAAAATTGCAAAATAATCTAAAATTATATTTTTATTTTTCACAAATCGAATGATTTTTTCAATTAAAATAAACTCTTAAGATTGATAATTTGGTAAGATTGCTCTCTTCATCTGCAGAATAAAGCTTGATAAATAGATTCAGGAAATCGAATTCATTCAAAGTGTTCAAAATTGATTGTCGAAGGCAATCAAACAAAGGATAAGATTCATTAAATTCAATGACACCTTTTTTAAAATTTAATAAAATAAAATATAAATATATCACTCTATATGATAACTATCATTTTTATAATAAAAATAAAAATTAATACTTTCATTTGAGCCTCTTTTCCAAGGAAATCCAAATAAATCCCCATAAATCGGATGTACAAGCACTCCTAAAACCTGTATCGTGTATCTTTGCAGCGACGTTGCATTTTCAAATAAAAGGAGAATTTGCTTGATATCTTGGATGAATTTCACTTCAATAAGATCTTTGAAGAAATTGAATGATCTTTGTGGGTTTGTGGAGGCTTGGTTAGAGAAAATTCCAACAGTTTTTATCAAATTTATCAAGAATATTTGATGTAGAGAGTCTGTCAATGCTGTTCCTAATTTCGCTAAGCCTGGTAAAAGACTTAAAAATCCTTTCAAATAAATATTTTCAATGCCAACATTCTTATCAAAATTTGCTTTTGCTAAAAGTCCAATTGTTTTGATTCCTTCAGAAATGAGATCTATGAACAATTTACTATTTTCAGATTTCAGCAAAGATTTTATTTGATTCAGGACTAAAGAAGGTATTAACACATTCTTTATGATATCGATTTTGTTTTCTTCTTCTATTTTGGCTTTCATTATAATTAAACAAAGCACTCTAAACCCACATAAAAGGGTAGTTTTTTTCTCTTTATTCTTTATGATTTCTATGGTATTCACCTGCAAAAGACTTAGTAATTTGTCTAATAAATTTGGGTCCTGTCTCATCAAAGTAGCAGTCTTTTCATCTTGTGCTTGAATCTCGAATTTACTCCATGTTTCATCCAAACAAACAGACACTTTTTTTGGGCTTATTCCATCAGTTTGTGAAGGTGTTTTATTGATTTGATAATCAAAATTTGTGATGTTTGTAATAATATTCAAATTTTCCTTGTCATTCATAAGTTTTGGATTGCTTTTTTTCTTATTAAGTTCTTCAGGACCAGCAGTAATCCTTGAACTTTTCATCTCAGGAATTGTCTGATTTGATGCAGCCGGTTTTTCAAGCATAGTTTCCATTGAATTAAGTTCAGAAGGGCTTTTAGGCAAATGATCTAATCCAGCCCATTGATTATATTTTTCTTGTCTTTTTTTTCTTTCGTTTTTCTCTTGTTCAGTCTCTCTTATAAAAGGGTGAGTAAGAAGATCAGGCCATGAAAGTCTTTCACCTGGGATTTTATTCAATAAACCTTTGAGAAAATTTTTGAAATCAGGTGTCATGTTATCAGGAAATTTCACTGGTTCTTTTATGATCAATTGAATCAAGGAATAAATGCTGTTTGTATAAAAAGGAGGCTGGCCTACAAATAATTCATATATTATAACCCCTAAAGACCAAAGATCTGCTGTATGATTATAAGGCATCTCTTGTACAAGTTCTGGAGCCATATATAAAGGCGTTCCTTTTATTGAAGTCAGAACGACTGTATTATTGGACATAGCTCTTGCAAAACCGAAATCACAGAGTTTTACGACACCATTGGCACTTATTAAGATATTTTGGGGCTTCATATCTCGATGAATAATACGATTGCTGTGGAGATAATGCAAAGAAAAGACTAATTGCTGAGCGATTTTCCGAACTTCTACCTCAGGAAGGCTTTTATCATCCTCTAATATTTCGAAAAGCTCGCCTTGTGCAAACTTTTTTCAAAAGATTTTAAAAGAGAAAATATTGTGAAAGAACCTCTGTAACAACACAGAATTCGTGAGATGTTTCGAAAGCATCTAAAAGCATAATAATGTTCTCATGGCGTAAACGCTTCAATATTTCGATTTCTTGTCGAAGATTAGCCAGATCTTTTTCTGCTTTGCCTCTTAAAGAAAAATAAAATTTTTCGAAAATTCAATTAAAAAAATAAAAACCTTTTGCTTATAAATTTTAAAGCCACCACTTGTCCAGATTGTTTTCTACGACCTTTGAAAACTTTTCCAAAAGAGCCTTCTCCTATAGGGTGCAGCACATGGTAATTTTCCATTAACCAAAAGAAAAGATCGTTGTTTTTTTATTTTTAATTAATTTAGTTTAATTAATTTTTTTTTTTGAATTGAATAATTGAATTTTTATTTTTTGTTTGAATAATTAAATTTTGTGTTTTTTATAGTGATTTGAATAAATCACTAATGTATATATATATTAAAAATCTCAAGAAAAAATACAAATTATAAAATATTAATAAAAAAACAAGAAAATATGGAAGATCAATTAAGAATCGCATTCATTCATCCAGACCTTGGAATAGGTGGAGCTGAACAACTAGTTATCAGTCTAGCTGTAGCTCTTCAAAACAAAGGCCATTATGTCAAAATTTTTACTCCATATCACGATCCTACTCATTGTTTCAAAGAAACAACTGATGGGACTCTTAATGTTGAAGTCCGAGGCAGTTGTTTTCCCAGAACTATTTTCGGGAGATTTGTGGCATTTTGTGCTTATGTTCGCATGATTTTAGCAGCATTATACATCATCTGTTATGGTGGACATTATGATTGCATCGTTGTAGATCAGGTTTCTGTTTGTGTGCCTTTGTTAAGACTTTTCCGCAGAAAAGTTATGTTTTATTGCCATTTCCCTGATAAATTGCTCTGCACACAAAGAACATCTTATATAAAGCGTTTCTATAGGTTTTTCTTAGACTTTTTTGAAGAAATCACGCTAATGCCAGCAAATCTTATTTTAGTTAATAGCAAATTCACCCAAAGTATCTTTTATTCAAGTTTTCGCATATTGTCTCGTCTCAAAAAACCTACAGATGTTTTATACCCTTCAATAGATATCAAGAAATTTGATTCACTTAATGAATCCCTCATTAGCCAAAACTTCTCTAATAAAGAGTTTGTTATATCAGAGCCATTTTTCTTATCTTTGAATCGATTTGAGCGCAAAAAGAATATAAATTTAGCTATACAAGCTTTAGAGAAATTAAAAGCCCAAATACCAAATAGCAATGTGAAATTAGTCATTGCAGGAGGATATGACTCAACAATGGCAGAAAATGTACAACATAAAATCGAATTAGAAAATTTAGCAAAGCAATTGAATGTTGAAAATTCAGTGATATTTAGACTTAATGTTAGTGATGAAGAAAGAGGTTATCTATTGAAAAATGCGTTGGCTTTATTGTATACACCAGAAAATGAGCATTTTGGGATTGTTCCTTTAGAAGCACAATACATGAAAACTCCAGTGTTGGCATCGAATAGCGGTGGACCAAAAGAGACGGTTATTGACGGCGAAACAGGGTTCTTGTTGGGAAAGAAAATAGAGGATTGGGCGATAAAAATGAAAAACTTAGTTGAGGATGGAGATTTGAAAAAAACAATGGGAAAGAAAGGAAAGGAAAATGTGCTGAATAAGTTTAGTTTTAAAGCTTTTTCGAATTTCACTGATGAATTTGTCAAGAGAACCATCGGAATTAAAGGAAGAATCGAATAAGAATTCAATAAATTTGAGTATAAATTAAAAAAAAAATATCCCAAAAAAAATAAAAAATTTTAATTTAAATTTTACCTAGTTTCGTTTGGTATTTGTTTTATCCTTTTCACGATAAGATAGACAATATTTTTTGAAGATTCAGTCAAAAATTATATTTATCAAAATTAAAAAAAAAAAATTAAAATTAAAGTGAAAATGACAGTACTAAAAAAAAAAATTTTTTCGTTTTATAAATTCCCTGAATATTTAAGTTTTAGTTTTCGAAAGATTGTCTTAATGGAGACTGATTTGAATTATAATATTATCATTGCAAGGGCTTCTATATTTGTGATTAAGATGAAGAACCTACTAATTTTCCTAAGAATTTGTTAAACATGGCGAAGGCCAAACGAACAATACGAGATTTTTGAAGTTTTCGATACTAATTTATTATAAAAAACACTGTAATTTTTTTTTTATTTAAATGAAAAATAATTTCTTCTTCTTTTTTTAACAATTAAACAATTTAAATGAATTAGTTTTCACTCTAAAGGAATTTCCTTTCTTTCAATGTTACCATGATATATTCCTTTAATATTAATTGTTCCGTTTATAAACATCATCACCTCTTTTTGATCATTTATTATGGTGTTTCCTTTAAATCCTTTTAATGCCAGAACCGATAGCATTCCTTGAGGATCGAGTTTTGCCATTTGCGCAATAGATCCATCAAATTTCAATCTATCTGCTAAAATTTCTACCCGAACAGAGGCTTTGAAAGGAAGCACAACATCCACTAACTCCCATGTTATTTTGTATTCTAGTCTCCTCTTAGCAGGCACTGTAATCATTGTGTCAATTTTAAACTCATTTTCATGAGTTATATGAAGAACGAATGGACTTTCTAAAAGAAGGTTTTTAGCGTTAAATTCTTTACAATTCGATTGAGACTTAAAATCATAAAAAAGAGCATTTATCTTCAGAGAATGATTACTCAGAAATTCTGTTTCTGGTGATTTTGAGAAAGTCCAAGCAAAGGATTTTTCATTAGTTTGATTTATTGGAAGATTTATAATATTAGGCAAATCACTATCATTGGTAAAATTCCAAGTAAATGATGATTGGTTCATAGAAGCAAATTGAGCAAGATTTTCTATTGATGGAGGATAAATAAAATTTTCCACAAAACCTTTAAGCTTAAAATTATCAGGAATAAAAGAAAATTTGTCTTTGGGGATATCATCTTTCATACAAAGTGATTTGTTTTCAATGCTAACGAATTTATTGCACTCCTTATGATAAAAACCAAAGGCATTTTGATTTTCTCCATCGGGAAGAAAACGAAACAAAGTTGAATTTCTCCATTCACCACCAGGTTGATATTGTTTCCAATTACGAATTACAACCCAATCAGCTTGTTTATTATGAATTTTTGGGCAATAATTTAAAAATCCAGCATTTTTTTTATGGAATATATTATAAAAGGGATATAAGTCTTTGAATTCTTTAGAAGAATCTAGAGTGATGGCAAAAATAGAGGCTTCATGATTGTCAGACAAATTCCCTTCTTTTACTCTTTCTTCATCATTGATAATAAGAGATGATGTCTGTGCGCTGCGAAGAGAATAAAAGATGCCAGTGACCAGGTTTGTCGAGAATCCTTTGGAAGTTTGGACTGTGATATTTGGAAAAAATTCTTTTTTTTGCATTTATTTTCCAAATTGTAATTTACTTAATTTAAAAAGATTGAAGGTTTGTGATATTTAATTTCAAGCGAAAAAGTTTTTTATAATATTTTATAAAAGAATAACATGTGAAAAACAAATGATACAATTATTTTATATTTAAGCGTTCTCTTTGTGAAAAAAAGTGCATATAAATTGAAAAAATATTTTTAATAAATTTAAGGGTCTTCAACAAAAAACATGTCATTTTTGTTATTTATATATTTGATATTGTATGGGAATATGTTGTTTTCCAATATATTTTTTAAATCATTTGAGTCGACCTACGAATAAAATAAGATGAAATTTTTTTCTGATTTCTCTTATAATTTAAATTCTATTTGCAACCTTAAAAGCTCAATGCTCTTCATATTCTCTTTATCTAATAGATCATATCTAATTTGTTGGAAAATCAAATTTTCGCTAAGGCGTTTTATTGCTTCATTGCTCTTTTTTATTTAATTTTTTATAATTTTTAAAGAAAACTAGAAGAACTTCAGTTTCGTTTCCTGTGCAGAGGAACGGGTCACCACAAGTTTCCTTTTTTTCAGTTACTATTTTGCTATTAGGAATGATAGGAGCCTCAGCAGATTTAATACTTTCCCAATCAATATCTAGAATTAATCGAAAAAATTTAATAATTTTATACAGAAACTAAAAATGATAAAAATTCATAATTTTAAAAAATCTCGATTTATAAAAATTAATTAAAAAAAAGGAAAATCATCATAGAAATCAACCTTTAAAAAAGGGGTGTTTTTTGAGTTCAAAGCAACATTGTGACCCTAATCTTTTATTCGGATCAGGTTCTAGCAATTTTTGCAAAAGGTCAAAAGCACAAGGACTCAATTGGTCTTCCTTATCCCCTATCTCTATTTGATCCCATGGTATCTTATTATTGACGATATTATCGAATATTTTTTCAATAGAATCATCATTAAACGGAGGCACTCCCACAAGAAATTCAAATAGAACAATGCCAACACTCCAATGATCGAGTGCCGGATTCGATAAATCTCCTTCTCCTTTAATTATTTCCGGGGCAATATAGTCAGGAGTTCCAATAATTCTATTTTGTTTTTTTTGATGTGCTAAAGATAGAAGATTTGTGCTTATTGATATATTTTTTGAATCATGGACTTGAATAATGTCTAATTCATTTGTTGAGACGTTTTTACTAATAACTCCGCCCATAAAAACCTCTTTATTATCAGAGAATTCAACAGGCGAAACATCTAATTTATTCTCTAATAAGATCTGATTATCGCTTTGATAGTTTTTGATTGAAATCGTTGATAACCCGAAATCTGCTAATTTTATATGACCTTTTGAGTCTAATAAGATGTTTTCAGGTTTTAAATCCCTGTGAATTATATTCAAATTATGCAGATGTTCTACTGCTAAAATCAGTTCTGCTATATAAAATCGACTTGTCTCTTCATCTAAAGCTTCATATTGCTTAAGAATTGTGCTCATATCACCATACATGTATTCCATTACAAAACAAAGGAACGTTTTGTGAGTGAAACGGAAAAAGCATTTTACAACGAAATGACCAAAAATTTTATCAAAAACCTCACTTTCGTTCTGCAGACTGTCAAATTTGTTCTTGTTCGCGTTGTCAAGTACATTCACGATTTTCATTGCGTAGAAATCTTCTGTTTTCTTGCGCTTCACGAGATAAACTCGACCATAAGCACCTTTGTTTATCAATCGCAGGAAACGAAAATCTTTTATTCCGATATCACTTTTATGGAAAATAAAAATAAATTGATAAAATATCAATAAAAATAAAATGAGTGATAAAAAATCAAAAGACTTGTTATTCGATTTGACATCTTCAAGATAATGATGTCTATATCCACTTGATTTTAGTTCCCCATCACTGTGATTCGATTTCATTTCTCCCTTGCTTACGATTGAATCATTATCCGACTCCTGAAGCATAAGCTCTTTATATGACCCTCCTTCCAAATCCTCAATATCATTTTCAATCGCAATTGCTCTTTCAATAGTATTATTAGTTTTTTTCATTGAGAAATTCAATTCTTTTCCGAAATTTGACATTTTTTCTGGAGAATGCTGATTTCTTGATGAATTATCTCTCTTGGTCGGTGTGCAGCTGTTCATTCTTGAAAGCATTATTCTGTTTTCGATATCATAAGAGCTTCTGACTTTTTCATGATGGCTCAATTCTTTCCATTTGCTTCTGAAACCAACCCCATCATAATTGATAGAATCCAGTATAATATTACTGCCACCAGGCTTATGTGACTCTATAAACCTTCTTTCTCTTTCTTTTATAGGGGAAAAACTATTGCGTTTCCGAAAACTTGGCATTTCTTTAAAAGTATTTTTGAATATTCCTGAAAATTTCTTGCGTGAATCTGGATATAATTTTGAAGGAAACGTTGATTTCCATATAGAACATCGTATAAAGGGAGTTATATCACATTTTTGGTTTTTTAAATCATTTTCTTTAATAAGACGAGTTGTGTTGCTGAGTTTTTGAGAAAAATTCGAATACTCCTAGAAAAAATTGTAAGAAAAAGGCTGAAAATCTTTTTTTAAAAAGGGTAATTAAAGGGTAGAAAACCTCAATTAAGTTCAGATAGCAATTCAGTTTGTTGATTTTGATAATCCAGCTCTCTTTTGACTCAGTGCGAAAAGCTGCATTGTCACTTGATGTAAATCCTATCAAAGATTTCCTTATTTTTTCAATTGAAATTAAAATTCTTTTTGTCAAATCTTTTAAAATAAAAAAAATCATTAAATTAAGTATTTTTCGAATTTTACCTGAATTATCATTATAGATGTGATTTTGGATTTCCAAAGAAAATCCTTCAATTTCTCTAATATTATTCAACAACATCTCATTTTCATTAATTTTCTGATAAGTCTTGATGATATTAATTCTGGATTTGAGCTTCGTACATGCATTTTCTGTAAAGCTCTCATTGAGAATGATATTATCTAGGGTTTTATGACCAATTTGGCAAGAGGTCAGCATTGCGGTTTTGGAGAAAAGGTTGGGAGATGTTTGGTTTGAAGGGATAATTCGTTTATTCAAGCCATTTGTTTTGGAATCTTTGCGAATGTTGATCGCAGAATTCTCCAATTTTAATAGATTCTCTTCAGAATCATGTTGTATTATCTGACCATTTGCTTTCATTTGATTTTTGAATCTCTTATTGAAATCATTGAGCTCACGTTTCTTCAATAATTTGCTTTCAGTAGTATGTTCTTTCAAACGAAGAGGATAACCGTTGAAGGCAAAAGGAGAAGATTTCTGGCATTTTTTCAAAAATATACGAATTTTTGAAATCAATTCATCCTTTATATTATTCTCTTCAGAAGGATATTGTGAATTATTCAAGCCATTGTTGTCGGTTTTCACTGTTGATTTCAAATCACCGAGATTTGGAGATATCACTATTTGATATTCACTATTTTCAAAATTCTCATCATTGTTCAAAAGCTTCATGTATTTAATTTTTAAACGTCTGTGAAAAACAAATATAGGTAAATTTTTGGAAAAAAATGGTTCATTAAGAAAAAGTCTAAATTTTAAGAGAGAAAACTTAGATGTAAAATTCAAAAAATGCCAATTTTGAATAAAAATGAATCAAAAAATTATCCAAAAATATAAATAAAAAGAAACTATAAATAAAACAATTTTTTTAAGAAAAAAACAACTCTTCAAATTTTTTTTTATTAAATATGAATAATCAATCAATTGAATTTATTTTACTTCTCAACATTAGTTTCTAATTGTAATTCCCTTTTGATGATTTCTAATTCATTATGAAATTTCTTCATTTTTTTTGACAACTGCCCCAATATTTGATTTAATTCAGCTGTTTCCTTGCATTTCATGAAATGAAACTCCATAAGTTTGATGTTATCAAACATAAACATTTTCAAGCAAATTTTGCAAATGATTTTCTTTAATGGAATCGAGGATTTTTTCCATTCTTCGATATGGTTTTTAAAATGTTTCTTGAATAATTGTTCTAGGTTTTTTGTGTTATTTTTCTTGTTAAAATTCTTATTTAAATCAAAGAAAATCTCGAAATTATGCAAGTATTTTCGCAGAATATGACAAATTTTCAAAGCAACTCTAAAAAAAAAATTTAAAAAAAAAAAAAATTCAAAAAAAAAAAAACTTTTTTATTTGATTGGATTCAGACCATTTTCTTTCTATTTCTTCAAAAAATTTTAAATATTCACAAATTATCTCATGTTTTTGCTCGAAATTGCAAACATTCTCATTAAGTTTCAAGAAATTAGAGTTTCCTTTCTTCAAAGGGAATTTTTATTAATTTCTAAAGTAATAAAAAATAAAATTACTGATTCCTCGTCAAACCCCTCATTTCGAAGCAAAGTAAATAAATTAGAATATAACAAAATAAATTCTTTGAAAAACATTTTGCTTTTTTCTTTGAGATATTTTTTGAAATTCTTGTTCGTGGAAAAATTTGAAATATCAAGGAGACAACACGATTGGCTTTTGATGAAGTTTTTATTCATAGAACCTTGTGAGAAATTTGAAAGTTGAATCATCATTGGTAAGTTTGTAGAACTGCACATTTCATATTTTTTTTTTGAATAGATGGGCTGTAGTTCAGGATAATTAAAGGGTGTCTCGATTTCTGCGTAGGAGTCAGCATGGATTTTTTGAGTCATAAAACTCTTTTATCAAAAAATAGTTATTTTTGATTTATTTTAAAGATAAAATATAAAATTTAGGGAAAGTTTTATAATATATTTTGACGAAATACTTATTGATTTCGTTTTATTTTAAAAATCAATGATATTTAAGAAAAAAATTAATTGCAAATGTTTATTTAACCAATTGAATTTGGTCTCATCCTTCCTTCAAATTCTTTTGAAAATTTATATAAATTTCTTTTTTTAAAATTAATCAGAAGAACTGTCCAAAATGCTATTCTTTGTTAACTTTTCTTGTGATTTTTTTTTTAGTTTCTTTTCTTTTTTCTTCAAATCCTTGGTTTTTTCCTCAAAACTAGAGTCGATACTAGATGAAGAACTAGAATTGATTGCGAAGTTTTCCAATCTTTTTCGCAATTCGAATTCTTGGTTGCTTTTTAATGGATTAAAATCGGGTCTCAATGGGTTTTTCCAATCATAAAATGAAGGTTTATGGGTTTTTTCCAATTTATTTATTGAGCTTTTCATAGAGTTTTTATGCGAAAAATTTAAAGATTCTTTGGAAGAATGATTGATTCCTTTTGAAATTTCTGCAAAAGCCTTGTTTTTTTGAGATTTAGCTTTGAATTCATTGATATTCGTAGTATTTCGATCTTCATTTCCTGATGAAAAACTAGATTTTTTCAAAAAAAAATTGGGATTTTCTTTTGGTTTTCTTTTATCTGAAAGCTTAACCATTAGAAAATCGATTGATTTTTCATGTTTTTTAAAGATTTCATTCAGTTCTTCGTTATGTTTGGCTTTGATTTGGGGGATTTCGATTTCTATAAGATTTTGAATAGATTTTTGCAACTTGCTTTCAAAAGAAAATTGAACTTTGTTGAGTTTTTCCATTAATTTCTGATTTTCTTCGAGAATCTGAGATCTTATTGTTGAAATATTCTTCATTTTTGTTTTAAATTTAAAAAAAAAAAAATTAATAAATCAATTTCTGAAAATTTTTTTTTTTTGTCTATGTTATTCAATATGTCTATGTTATGTTATATATTTAAAGAAAAATTTTATTTTTAATAAAAAGCTGTTTTTTTTTTAATTAATTGTTCTTT
>JFJP01027202.1_pt1 | contig 17004 bp, 23 predicted proteins | sample 431651 | NCBI WGS metagenome assembly JFJP01 (sample SAMN02602958, study PRJNA72255) | Microbial mat metagenome, whole genome shotgun sequencing project. | biome: fresh water; feature: sink hole; material: water; isolation source: purple microbial (photo- and chemosynthetic) mats found in... | reverse complement strand
AAAAAATTATAAGGGGGCAAAATAACTTATTTTAAATAAATAATCAATCTTTTTTATTAAAGAAAAAAAAATAAAGTCCTTCTACATGTCATCATTTGAAAGATCATCGTCACTAAAATCTTTCGCTTCATTTTTTATTTCTTCTTCCTCTTTTATGAACTGTTCCAAAGTTTTCAATCTTTATTGTTTTTTTAATATTTAAAAATAATGCAAACTCTTTATTTTTGAAATAAAACTTAGTTTCTTCTAATTCATCCGCATTTTTCCTGTTTCCTTCATCCAAAATATCTAATCTATTCATAGAAATTGTATGATTCATGAGAATTAATTTAGCTTCATTGATTTTCTTATTTTTTGGACCTGCATCGCCACTAACATAAAATGGGTCAAGTTTCTCATTCTCTTCATAAAACTTCCCTTTTTCAAAATTGCTGACGTCTTGACTGTCTTTTACAACAGGCTTTATTGGAGCTTCTTTTTTCCTGAAATTAAACCAATCAATTCCTAATTTACAATAAAATAAATTAATTTCTAACTAAATAAAAATGAACATACCTTCAAAAAATTTGTGTGCTTTTATTTCTTCGAATCCTTTTGCTCCAAGTCTTGTCTTATAATTAGGGTCCAAAAGTCTATCAATCAAATCTTTTGCATCAGGCGTAATGCAATCCTCTTCATACCCTTTATTTTTAATTATAAAATTAATATTCACTAATAAATCAATTCATATTAAATTCACCTATACTTATTTCATTCCAAGGAATCCTATGATTTTTTATATTATCAAACGTTTTTTCAACAGTGTCATCATTAAAAGGCGGTTTACCAATAAGCATTTCAAATAAAATAATGCCAATGCTCCACCAATCGATCACAGGATTTTGAAGACCTTCCCCTTCAAGTACTTCAGGAGCAATATAATCAGGTGTGCCAACAATTTTCTGATTTTTGTTAATTGGTTTCATTGAATCTCTTTTACTTTGATCAGGTGAAAGAATTAAGCTAGGTGTCAAAATACTCAAAGAGTCCTCAATCAGAATATTTTTTTTATTGTCTTTGAAAGTAAAAGAAAAAGAATTCATCGGACGCTTGTTTTTGAAAACATCTTTGAAAAGATTTGAAGGATCATTATTAGATTTAGAGAAAATAGACTTATTGAGTTGTGGAGTGCAATTAGAAAGGCTTTGTATAGCGGAACTGTTATGTTCATCAATTTTATTACGAATTTGTAAAATATCTCCTAATTCATGTTGTTTTTTTTTGTTTTGTATGACAAAGCCGATGTCACTTAAACCGAAATCCGTCAGTTTTATATGACCTTCAGAATCTAGTAAAATGTTATCCGGTTTTAAATCTCGATGAATGATATTTTTAGAATGTAAATGCTTGACTGCCAAAATAATTTCAACAAGATAAAACTTTGAAACATCTTCGTCAAATCTCCCGTATTTCTCAAGCAGTGACCCTAAATCTCCTCCCAACATGTATTCCATTACAAAACATATGTATATTTCATAGGTGAAAGTGAAAACAGCTTTTACCACAAAATCCCCATCAACTAATTTAAAAATTTGATTTTCTTTGTGAAGTGAATCCAAATGATTTTTCGACATCTGCCAACAAAAATTTCAATAAAAAAATTATATTTAAAAATTAATTAACTTTTTCAGCGAAATTCACTATTTTCATGGCATAAATATCCCCAGTTTTTGTTCTTTTCACAAGCCAAACCCTTCCATATGCTCCTTTGCTAATCAGTTTTATAAATTCAAAATCCACGATTTTAATCTGTTCATTTAAGATAAAATTGGTCTCATTTTTCAGATTATGGTTAAAATAAACTCTTTCTAAACAATTATCACTTAAAAACATATCATTATCATCATCTTCATCTTCATTGTTATCTTTTTCTACATAAGCTAATTTTCTTTTGTTTTTGCCATTTACCAGCCTCGTTTCGCCATCTGAATAACCTCTTGTTTGTCCACAATTAAAAAACTCATAAGTGATATTCACATCAAAAATATTCTTGAAAAATTTAGACTTTGCTTTTTTACCTTCTAATAAAGTATTTGTGTTTATGTTTTTTATTGTAGTTTCAACAAATGTGCCTTAAAACATAAATTAATTTTTATTAAATTACTCAAAATACGCTAATATATATAAAGATTTTTTTTAAAATAATTTTCTAAATAAAACAGATAATCTTTACTCCTTCTTTGACGCAAAAGAAGTCTTTTTTTCGTGATTGCTTCTTCATTTCCTGGTTCTTCTTCTGGCCTTTGGTATTCCTTGGTTGCAACGTAGCTCTTTTTTCTTTTTGTATAGATTAATCGTGCAGATTTAGAAATTGATGACTGTCTTCTCAAAAAATTTAGAGGAATATCCTCAAAAGAATTCTTGATAGAAGACATTTTAATTGGCATATTCTTTTCATTTTCTTCAGAGTATTTCACATTATTATTTACTTTAATTCCTTCATGATCATCTAAAATCTGAGAAGACACCCTTTTTAGGTCGAAATTAAAAACTGAGGAATGATTATCATTTTTATCAGCTTTTGAATCATTGTGAAATTTTCGACTGCTTGTTTTTAAAACACTTTTCCGCAAGAAGCTGGAATTTTCTTCTTGTTTTATGGGAGTAGTTTCCATTGGAGAATCTTCTTTTATGTTCAGGCTTTCCTTCTGGTCTTCGAAATTCTGTTTTGAGAAAGTATTGATTGGGCAATATTTAGAAAATTTTGATTTATCTTTGAAAGTGGAGGAAGGGGGGGAAGAAACATTGTTAATTGACTGTATTTTTTTCTCTAAATCCCAAAAAGTGATCAGCTGTTCATGAAGATTCTAAAATGAAAATATGAATAAAATAAATAATAATTTGTGAATGAAAAAAACATTTAATGCTGATTTAATTTCTTTGATTTTTGAATTGAAAATAGAATAATTGTTGGAACCCAATTTTTTGCATAAAGCTGTAATTTTTTTGAAGGTTTGCTCAAAAATGATCTTCATTTCTAATAAAAATATTTTAATGCATTACGTTTGATGGAAGTTTTAATTATAAAACTTTTTAAATTGGGCATTTCAAGACAAGAGCCAGTTTTGATATAAAGTAAACATAGATTTTTTAATAAATCACATATTTTGATGATGTTCTTATTTTCTTTTATATTCTGCGTGTTTTTCATAATTTTAAACCCTTTGTCAATCTCATTCATTTCTTTTTTATTCAACAAACTACTTTCACTTTTTTCAAGCAACAAACTCTTTCTTTCATTTAAACCAGATTGCAAATCGTTAGTTTTCATTCCAATAAAAATGTTTTCTTCATCCATGGATTTTTTAATATTCTTCAAACTGCTATCAATATTTAAATCATTTTCATCACCGAGGTCAGAATCAGATTCATCATTTTGACTAATTTTTTTTTGTTTCAAATCCACTAATTTATTTCCCGGTGTTAAACTTCTTTTTGAATCATTAGATACAAATTTTTGAGTTAAGTTTAAATTCGGAATACTGTCACATAAACTCTTTCTATTTTTATAATTTGGGATTTTTATTATAATATTAGAATTGTTTCTTTTGATCTCATCATCAGAAAACTGATAATAATCAATATGGAACAGTTCACGATTCCTTTTCGGCAACACATCATCTGATTTCTCTTTTTGCAAGAACAACTGCTTTTCAAATCCATCATTTTTTTGTTGATAGAAATTATTGCTTTTTGAAATAGATAAAGCTTTCTGCGCTTTTTTAATTTGATTCCTAATTTTATTTTTTCAAATTAAATTTACCAGTAAATGTTTTTTTAATTTAAAAAAAAAATTTCTATACTTTATAATCATGTTTTGTATGTTGAAAGATCGTCTGTATTTCATTAAATTTGTTAAGATTTCATAGTTAATCATATCGACATTCTTTTTAATTTCTATCTTTGTTTCTGTCAATTTTAGGCAAATCACAGAATGATTTTTAATCGTTTTGGCTAAAACTGATGTCGCGCAAATTTTGCAAACAATTTGTTCATTTTCATAAGATAAAAGAAACGAAGCTTTCAATGATTTCGTGCCTTCCCTTTTCAAGAAAACAGTCCATTTTTTCAATTTATACAGAAAGTAATTGCTGAGATATTTATTTTGCTTTTTCTTGTAGTTTTCGCTGCTTTCAATTAAATCATCACTTATTTTCGAAATAATTGATTTAAAACTTTCAGAACTATCTTTTGATTGTTTTTTCAATGAAACTTCATAAGAAAAAATTTAAAAAGAAATGTATATAGATAGTATATACATAGAATAGTTTTCAAATTGTGGGAGTTTTTTGATTCAGCCAAAAATAAAACAAAGTTGTTTTTTTTTTCTGGATACAAAAGTTTCTGCTCATCTTCTTTAAAAATATTCTTAAAAACCTTATTCAAAGAAGTTTTATCAGATAGATCATTGAAGCATTTTTTAAAGGATTTATTAGGAGTTTTTTTATAAGCTGAGAAATCTCCATGTATAAAAGAATGAGCAACATCATGATAATAGAACAAATATACAATTTTAGAAAAACAAGACCTCAGTATTCTCAAAATTCTAAAATATATTTTAAAATTTTTCAGAAATTTTCTAATTTACTTATAAATTTCGAGATATCTTTGACATTCAATTTTTTTTGTTTCATTCACATTCGAAAAATCTTTGAATCTGGAGGCTGTGCTTCTAATTTTTGGAGAAAATAAAGAAGGAATTGAATCTTTTCTTCTAACTGATTGGTTTTCATTTTTTGTCTTCCATTCCTCTGAATTTCTTTTTTCAGTATTTTTAAGTAAAGGCAAATAATCTTTCAAAGCCAAAGCTTTATTTGTAGTGCTATTGGGCGGAATTTTATCCAAATTATACATTTTCATCGTAGATTCATTACTAAAGGAAGTTCTTCGTTTTGTTGCACTTGCCGATTGAAACTTATGGGAATTCATTAATGATGGGGTTTGGGCAGTTTTTTTAGCGAGAAAAGGATTGGAACTCATCATAGAATTAAGCATGGCAGAAGGTGAGGAAGGAATCCCCAATGAAGAAGATACTCTTTCTAAGATAGCCTTTTCATTTTTCTCGATATTTTCTAATATTTCTTGACATTTGATTTGAAGGGAAAGAATCGGGGTTTGAAGAAAAACTATGATGCATTTGACTATTTCTTTCAAAATGATTTTCTTCAATCATTAAATTTTAAAGATCAGAACAAAATTTTTGATTATTTACATACCTCAAACACGGTTTCTTCTGCGTTTTCTAAAGGAATCATTTCAAGAATCTCAAAGAAATCGAAAGTTAACTAAATTTTTAATGATTTTTTTAGAAACTCCAATGTTTTTTTTCTATACTTTTTTCTTAGTTTTCTTCAATGCAAACAAATAACTACTATTATGAATGAATTTATCACAACAACAAAGATATTCATCAAAGCTTTGACTTCTAATTTTCCAATGTTTTTTTGTTTGATTTTCCTTCTTATTTTTTATCAAAGCTTCCCAAACAATTTCCCAATGGGCTTTTTCAAATCGCTTTTTTTGTGAATTTTGTTCTATTCTATTTAATAATCCATCCTCAGGAATTAAAACAGTTAAATGTTTCAATCCTCCTACTTTAATGTTTTTTCGAGTAGAAAATGTTTTTAGTGCAGGATTCGTTGGAGATCGAGATGCTTTTCTAGGACTTTTTTCAGGAAGATCAATTTTTAAGAAGACATTTGCTTTCTTTTGGGAATTAGCCATTTTTTTTAATAGGAAATCACTCATTGTAATGTCCTGAGGATAATCAAGAAGTTTATATAATGCATTTGGGTTTTTTAGAAAAGTATCAGAAAAAAATTCATCATCAGACATACTGAGAGAAGGTTCATCAAGATAGTGGTGGTAATCTTTGGCGTTTTTCAAGTTAAATTCCATTCGAATGAAAAAAAATCAGAGGTTGTGAAGGATTCAATAATTTTAAATGTCTTTTTTATGAAATAATTGAAAAAATTCCCTTTTTTATTTTAATGAATTTTTTATTTTATATTCAATTTTTTTGTTTTTGAGATTTCAAACAAAATTTAAAATTTCTTGCTTTATTAATAAAGAACATCAATCAAATCTTGAAAAAACTTCTTGGAATTTATTTTAATTTATAGAGAACGTCAAACATTCCTGTTCCCACTTTCGGTACCTTATTTTAAAATTATAAAATCAATGAATGAAATATTTTTTTCTTAAGAAATTTTTTACTCTTCCCAAAACTATTTGAGATGAAGGAGTTTGTAAACTGTCATTTTCTTTACAAGTGGAGGCATGTGTTAAAAAGTTCATCGTTGTTTCATAGCTCATTTTTAAAAATGAAGATGCTGAATCCTTTTTGTTATTAATAAAATAAAATCTCTATTCTGAATATTAATTATAATTTACTTGCATTCCTGTACGATTCATTGCTTTAATTTCTCCAGGAAAACTCATATAATCAGCAATTAATGACAAATGGCGATAATCAACTGAGATATGATAAGCTGAAAAGACATTGTAGATTTCTTTTATAATAGAGTTTCTTGCTGCTTCAATCTTAAATTATTTATAAAAATTTGTTTGTATGTTTGAAATTTTTACTCCATAAGTTTTGAAGATTGATTGAATATCATTGGAATAAATTTTATTCACATCGATAAAGGGGCAATTCCAGCAAGCCTTATAGTTAACACCTGCATAAATAAATAATTCTTTTGAAGAATATTATTTAAAATGAAATTAGACCTTCTGTTTGAATTTGGTATTGTGATTTATCGTTTTTTTCATTTTTTAGAAGATGTGTTTTTGTTATGCCCTTTATTTCATATACCAAAGTGTTTGAAAGAATCAATTCAACAAGGCTTTATTCAAATTAGAACTTAAATTAAAATAATTTTTATTTTCTAATTTTTTACTTTATCATCAAAAGTTTCTTTGAGTCCAAAGGCAATTTGAATTTAATAATACATTTGTTATCAACGAAAGAAAATTTCTTTATAAATAGAATAAAATGAGCAAAAGTTTTAGTTGATTAATAAATTACCTTCAAATATTGTTTAAATTGTCCTCCCATTTCTACATTATTATCGATTTTTACTTCCTCTTCTTTGATTTCTTCTTCAGCACCTTGCTTTTGAGAGTCGTCTGAATTTTTTCTGCTGGTTTGATCAGGATCTTTTATCGTTGTATTTATAGTATTTTCATCTAATTCTTTAAAAGTGTCCATATCATCTTCTTCTTGTTGATCTTTTGGATCTGCTACTTCTTCCTCAGCTTTTATATTTAATTTTTTTCAATTTTTTGGATTATTTTATATAATTTACTTGTTTTTATAACTTTCGGTCTACTTTCCCATTCTTTAGTCGCACCTTTTTTCAATTGTTTATGAATATGAGTCAACAAATTTGGAATGAAATTTTTTTGTAATTTCTGTTTAAAATAAAAAATGATCAAAAATTAAAAAGAAATTACATATTTAATCGTGCTTTCATCAATTCCAAACCCATATTTGATGGCATTTAATTCTTCAAATGTTAAAATCAACTTGTAAATTCTCGCCCTTTCCTCAAACCCCAATATTTTTCCTTTTTTGCTCAATTTATTTTTTTCATTGATCTCAATATTATTTATCAATTCCAGCATAATCACTCTTTGCAGCTTTCTACAATATTTTTCTGCTTGTTCCTTTGATAAAGTCTCATCATTGAATTTCAAAGTCATTGTTGGAGTCTTTATTTTATCAGTAGCAGTCATCAAAATTTCTCTCAAACGAGGTATACCTAAAGTCACATTGGCTCCTCCATGGCCAGCCAAATGAAATGTATTTAAGGTCATTTGTGTGGAAGGTTCTCCGACAGATTGAGCTGCTATTGGACCTACAGCTTCTCCTGGCGTGATCAATGAATAAAAATATTTGATGGTGAATAAAGTGAACAGTTTTTTCTCATCAAAAAATGTTTGGTTTAAAAAAATGCTGTTTTCCTTTTTATTTCTTTCATTTTGAATGAAATCAGAGATTGAAAAATAGGCTTTCTCAGAAACAGCACCTAGGTATGATCCAGGGAAAAATTTGCTTAAAATTGTTTCAGATCGCAGAAGTGATGGATTCGTTTTTCTTTCTTTTAGATATTCTCTCACATCTTTTTGATTCAACGCATTTGCTAATTTTTTCGGGTTATATCTTTGTGAATAGCCTTTGAAATTCTTTCCTATGAAATTGAATTTTTCCAAAAATTGTCTCTTGGTGGGATCAATAGAATCTTCTCCATACAGGAATTGCACAATTGAACCATCTGAATCTCTTACCGTGAAATCATAATTCACGATCAAAGATTCTAAATGTTTCATCAAACATCTCTGCAAATAACCACTTCTGCTCGTCTTGACTGCAGTATCAATCAAACCTTCTCTTCCTGCCATACAATGAAAGAAGAAATCCTGTGGTCTAAGTCCTGTTAAAAAACGATCAGTTATGTATCCTCCAGCTCGGGGGTTTGGATCATATGGCAGAAAACAAGGCAAAGTTTTGCCAGAGGTCATTACTGGAACCCTTCTACCTTCTAATTCTTGCTGGCCGAGCATCACACTGACTTGATTATGATTAACTGTGCTTCCTTTAGCTCCTGATAGAACCATTGTGCTAAAATAATTCTCAGGGTAGAGTTTTCTGAGACCGTTGTTGGTTAAACGAAGAATCTATATAATTTTTTAAAGATTATTTAAGATTTTATTTACTTTGGAAGTTGATTGATTCAATGTACCTTTCATTTCTTGATCCAATTCTGCCAGGATATCTTCTGTTATTTTTTTTTTCAGAAAAATTATTGTTAATTTGTTTCTTATTTTTAGATTTTATTTTACTTTCCAACAAAACTTTTTTTTGAAGACTTTTTAAAATTGGGTGATCTTTCGATATGTAATCAATATCTGGTTTTCTATGTAAAACATGGGAATTGTAAACTCCTTTGTCATTTATTTTGTAGTTTGATCTATTGCATAGATTCCAACTTTTCAAGGGAGTGAAATTTTCTAAACCAGCATAGGCTGCCATATGTGCAACCGCTGACAAATGGGCCTCATTAATTAATACCTTTCTTTCATTTTCATTGAATTTATCTAAAAACAAATCTTCAACTCCACAAGAAAAACCATTAATTTGTAAAAAGGATGTAAATAATCTTGACAAAGAAGTCAACAATTTGCCGGTGAGCGCGGAGCCATAAAGTTCATAAAATGAATGAATAACACCAAACTCAGTATTTCCGATTTGGTTTTTATCCAAAACTCCTTGCATAAGTTCATTATCACACAAAATAACCTGTGTTTCTTCCTTGCCAAAAATTCCGAATACATCAGCCGGAAGTTTTGATTTAGATTCCATATTCAATCCAACCATTTCTTTGCTCGGATCTTCTTTGTCACTATTTACCAGAACTTTCAAAATGTTGGAAATTAATTGTTTCCCTATAAATTATTGATTTAAATTTAGAATAAATCAAGCTTATTTTTAATGAACCTGTCCATAAAGGCTTGGGCCTCATAATAGCAGGTTTTAAAAGAATTATCCTTTTTTCTCTCCCAGAATATGTATTAACAATGTTCCAAGTTGCAATATAAAGCAATTGCTGATATATTTCTTTGGTGAGAAAATTATCTTTGCTTGTCAAATAAGAAGCACTTAAAACTGAATCCTGAATCAGACCTCGAATAGGTTTTCCATCTTTCGGCACTATTTCATATTTAAATATTGATTAAATTTAAATAAACATTTCAATTATATTGAACCTATATATTGTTTATCAGTCAATGATATTGAATAAGCCTCTGATCTTGCAATTTGATTTTGAATGAAATGCAAATTCATTTCATCACCATCAAAATCTGCGTTATACGAATTGCAATTCGCGTAATGCATTCTTATAGTTTGTTCTTTCGGCAAAACCCTGGCAATGTGACTCATGATACTGGGCTTATGTAAAGTGGGCTGTCGATTAAACAAAAGAACATCTCCAGTCATTAAATGTCTATAAACAATCTTTTTTTGGAAATTATTCAAAAGTGTTTTGGCAAGGGCTATTCTTTGCTGTTCATTTCTTGTCTCTAATGCAATTCTGTTTCCATTCTCTTCAATCATATTAGCTCCTGGATATGTGAAAGGCCCATTTATAATCAAGCTTCTTAATTTTTTTAGATTGTATTCATTGACATATTCTGGAAAACTTAATTTTTTGGCCATAAACAAAGGAACACCTACTTCATTTGTATCAAGATAAGGATCAGGACTAATAACAGATCTTGCGGCGAAATTTACTCTAAATTTTTTATTTTTTAAGTAAAAATAGAATTTGATGGTTTTAAAAACCTTTTGCCCATCATTTTCATACGAAATAAACCTTCTTTTTTCTCTAACAATTGCTTTATTCCTGTTCCTTCACGATCAGCTGCTTTGTTAGCTTTAGTTGTATCATAGAAACAATTTACACAATCTTGGATTTCTAACCATTTTTTTATAATATCAGTCAATTTCGAAACTTTTTTTAGAGGAAGGCTCTTCTTTATTTCAAGGATTGAAATGTCTTTGTTGCTTTGCTCGTCATTTGAAGCATCCAAATTAGTAATATCGGTTTTTTTTTGGGTTAATGAATTTTTCAACTCCATATTCAAAAGCAATAATTTAGTTAGGGTTACAGTTTGTCCATGTAAAAAGGTTTGATCTTGAGGAAAAATTAATATTTTCAGATAAAATTTTTATAAAATAAAAATTAATTAATTTATATAATAATTTAAAATAATTTCATCCAATATGAAATTTTGATTTTTGGTCAGAACAAAAATATTAAAAAATTTTCTTAAAACCTGATAATTTATTTTCAGGACGAAAACGATTTGGAGGGACAGGAATCAGCTCAAGGAAAAACATTCGATATCCTGATGAAACTATTTTATAACCATGTTCCAAACTACTTAAAGTTTTTTCATTCACTATAACATTTCCAAACAACAGATCCAGAATATCTCTTTCAGTACTCCACAAAAATTTTAAATGATCCAAAACCTAAAATATTTTTAATTTAATGAAGATTTTTCATAAAAACCTCAAGAGGATTCAAAAAATTTTGTTTTTTTGTTTTTTCTCTATTGCCTAATTGGCTTTTTTCTTCCTTTAGTGGTTTTGAAGGAGTTTTATTTTCAATTTCATTTTGATCATCATTTTCTTGTATGTCGATATTTTTAGTTTCTCTAAAATCAAATCAGTTAATTTTAAATTTTAGATTTTTTGATGTAAACTGAGATTTTTTGGTCGAAATAAAAAATTTGCTGGTGCCTTCTTTTCTAATTTGACAAGTTTTTTTTTTACAATGAGGACAAGCAAGAGAATTCACGCTTTCCCAAAACTTTGTTATAACTTCTCTTTATTTAAAAAAAAAAAGAAAGTTTTTATTGTTATTTATTTTAGTATTTACCTCAAAATTTTATTGATTCCTGATGTAATAACAGCTCCATTTTCGAAATCTTCAGGTTTATTTTTCACTTCCAAAAATTTTAATAGATTTTCTTTCTTTAAATTGATTCCTTCCGCGATTTCAACCAAAAGATCTTCATATTTGTAATCAGGAATAGGTTCTGGTTCAGATGGTTTCTGTGGTTTTTTTTTTTTTTTTATTGGTAATTGAATTTCTTCTGTTTCAGATGTTTTTCGTGATTGTGATTTAGAAACTCCCATGTTTGTGCTAGCGTCGCCATCTTTATCTTTATCATGTTCATTTCTTATCTTTAACATTCTTTTCAACTCCAGTTCAACGAAATTACTCCCCGATAATTTGTCATATTCTAAACTTTGAGTTAGATACCCAAGCTTCAGTAAGAGAATCACTATTCTAAAACTCTCAATTCTTTTTTGAAAAAATTTTTGACATTTTATGATAATTTTTTTTTTTTACTTTTCTTGAGTTATTCTTAACCGATGACAGGAAAAGCATTTGGACCTATTATAAAAATCATTAGTTTATTTTTTTAAATTCAGCTCAGAATACTTCAAAAGTTTATGGAGCTTATCCATGAGAAAAGGATTGTAGACAGGCAATAAAAGTTCAATATGTCCTATATGACCGGGGCATTGAAGACCTTCTTGTCCACAGGTCACACATCTATTTTATTCAAATTTAACAAAGAGATCTATTTTAAAAAAACAAAAACCTTGCAAATTTATCATAAGGAGACACCCCCATAGCAGGGTCGTATAGGCCACCTTAAATTTATATCAAAGTTTTATTGTTTTGAAAAAAAGTCAAAAACCTTTTTTGGGACGGTTAATTTGATCAAATGCTGCTGGATTATTGATTTCTTTCACGCTCAACTTTCGGATTTCTTCTGGCTGATAATAACCGAAAAGAACTCCGTTGAGTCTTTTCATGATTTTTTGGGGATGGGACATTTTATTTTAGATATGGTTTTAAATATAATATATTGTGATTTAGACTTAGATCAAATTATTTTATTTGAAGAAGTCGATTTTTTTTTAAGAGATTTTAATGGAAATTTTTGAAATTTATAGTGAAACTAATTTATAAAATAAGGAAATTTTTAAAAAAAAATGAGCCTTTATTTAAATATTAATAAAATAAGGGAACCAAAAAGGAGCAAATAATATTTTTAATTGTTTTTAATAATTGGAAAATGCCTTTGTTCACAAAATTTTTTTGAGCGGAACTATCCTTCGTTTAATACCATTCAAAAATTTCCAAAATTTAATTCCCTAACATTATATATTTCTGTTTTTGTTTTAATTTTTTACATTATTATTTTTCCCATCATTTTTTTATGGAAGAAGCCAACTTCGATTGGAACGTTCTGAGTAAAAACACCTTATTTTTCTTCACACTCTTAAAAAAAAACTTAGACAATTCAATCAACTCAACTTTAATGTCATTTAATCGACAGTTGAATCAAGTAATTTCATTATTTTTCTGATTTTTAAAAAGGAATTTTCTCATTTATGTGTAAAAAAGGATGAAAGGCCTTCGACTTCAACAGGAAAAACTATGATGAATCACGCAGATTTGAATGATGAGACAGAAAGAGATCTATCAAACAATGCTAATCCTTTCGAAATTGAAGGAATTAGTAAATTTTTATTCAATTAGAAAAGTTTTCTTATTTAAAAAAAAAAACAGCCGAAGGAGGTTTATCAAGAGAAATCATTTTCAAACAAATAAAAAGAATGAAAATGGGTCACTCTTCAAAAGAATGCACTGTTTGTTTTAATAAATTTAATAAAGGTAATTTTTTAGCTTGGATTAGTCAAATTAATGTTGCGAAATTTTAGAAGAATTAATTAGAAAGTTGCCTTGCAAACACATTTTTCATGAAGGCTGCATTATTCCTTGGCTTTCGAAAAACATAAAATGTCCTAATTGCAGGTTTAATTTAAAAGAACATTTTTCCGACATTTCCGAAGAAAACAATTCTATTTAATAATAATAATGATTGAAATAGCTAAAAGCTCCAGGCAAAACAAACTATTCATCAATTTTTCTTTCTTATTAATATTAATAAGAACCCAAACAAAATCTATTATTAATTCAAAAAAATTAAAAATTCATTTTAATTTTATCCAAATATTATTTTTTATGAATTTATAATTTTTTTTTTTTAATTTAATTAATTATCATTTTTTTTGAAAAATCAATTAAAACTAAAAAAATGAAACACCTTGAGGAATTAAGTCGTTCCAGACCTTTTAAGCTTTTCAACTTAATGCCAGAAGAAATAGCGAAGAACGAACCCCCTTCTTTTTTTATCCCTACTCACAACGTTAATTGCAAATTCGACACAGCACCAATTCTTGACAAACATGGTTATCTAATGAAAGATCGAGCCAAAACAGTGTTTAAAAAAGCAGGAAATGCAACAACTATTGTTAATCGTTTTCGTAAAAACTTATTAGTTTTTATTAAAATAGTTAAAAATTATTTAATTAAGTGAATAGTAAAAAATCATGCACTAGACTTACCAGTTCAATTTTTACTAAAACTCCAACAACCTCTCTTGAATCCCGGAAATCTCGAGAACTTTTTCTGTCAAATCCAATAAAATTTGTTCCTTATTCAATAAATAGATCAGCACTTTTTGATAAAGGTTGTGTGACATGTGGAAAAGACAATATTGACGTAAAATATTATGGTGAAAGACATATCTGTTTACGCTGTCGTAATTTCCTGAAAACTGCAAATAACGATACGGTTCATGTCTATTTGAATGAAAATGGGGATGCAGAAGCTGTTGGAGAAAGAATAATTGAAAATGGAGCGAAGAGTTATTATTGCGTTGAGACCAATAAATTATGGTTTAAAGATTATCGGTGCTATGCAACTTTAGCACAAGAAAATGAATTAATTGTTTTATTGCACGATGATCAATCGCTAAAAAAGATTGCAGAGAAAGCTGAAGCGAAATCGATGAAGAAGAAATAATTATTCTTTAGTTCTTATTGACATTCAAGAGAATGAAAAAGGAGAAAGTTTTGAAATAAAAACGAGTTCAGAAATTTTATAGAAAATTATTGAAATCATAAATATTTTTTTAAATTAATTTTATTTTTTCTTTAAATTCAATAATAAAAATGAGTGAAAAAAAATTTTTATTTGATTCTAATGAAAAAGAAAATTCCGAAAACTCAAAAGCTTACAAAGAACTAACTGAGTTCAGCCAAGTAAGAATCGTCCATAATGAAATTTGAAAAATAAAATATGTTTTTAGGAACCTAAAAATTTCAAAAGATTAAGCACAGATAAAGAATTGTTTAAAAAATATTACAAATTTCTTTTTGAAGAAATAATAGATGGAGTACAGTAGAATATTTTTTTATTTTTAATAAAATTTGTTTAGAAATCCAAGACATTTTCATTTTTGTTTTCTTTCATTAAATCCCTCTTTACTTCCAAAGAAAAAACCTCATTTCATTTTATTTTTTCATTGATTCCTGTAATCACTTCTATTCATTTGTTAAAAAATTATTCACAAATAAAAGAAAACACAAGCAAAAATTTTGAAGGTTGATTTAAATTTCTCAGAAAAAATCAATAAATATCATAAAAGGACTAGAAGTGATAATTCTTGAAATAATGAATTTTTTACAAGAAATTCAAAAATCAAAAGAGGAAAATCCCAAAGCAGAGACGGAAAAAGAATCAAATTTCCTTATCCTAAATTTTTTCGATGATTTCAATGCAAATTATTATTTAAATCCATTTTTAAACAATATTTTTAGAAGAAATATTCTGATCTTCTCAAAAACAATGAAAATGAAATTGAAGGTTTCCATTTTTCCGAGGAAAATAAAAATTATCCAAATCTGGAAATATATGAATGTCTTTTGATTTCATATTGCAAATATTTGGAATATTATCCAGATTATTGTTTACATGATTTTCTTTTTTTGGCTTCGATGTTATTTTAATTATTTATATATAAAACAAAAATATTTTTGAAAAAGAATTTCAGGAACACAAATAAAAATTGATGATCTGAGAAATTATATAATATTAGAAAAAGAAATGAAACAATCGATATTTCTTTTTAGACTATCTGAAAAAAGTTTAGAATGCGTTGAATTGACTCTATATTATATTGGTAAATCAAGTAAAAGCTTAAGAGAGATAAGCGAAAAAATAATGAAGAATATTTATATTAAAGCTTGCAATGAAAATAAATTTAAAGTAAAAAAAAATTAATTTTTTTTTTCATTATTTCTTTTATTAGGCTATTTATTTATACAAAAACATAAAAGATATTTTGGATGATGATTTCGCAAATATATTTTAACAATTTTATTTTATTTTGAAGTATGAATATTTTGATTTTATAGAAAGTTAAAAAAATTGTAGGATAGAATACATTTTCTTGAAATAAATTAAAATATTTTGCATTTGGTTTACTTTTATAATATTTTTTTTTTTAAGAGAAAAATAAACTTCAAAAATTAAAAAAATTTTTTTTTTTCTTTATTATGGATATGAGTTTTAAAGTTACAGCGACAGCTGATCAAAATGAACGAAATAAAGGTAACTTGAAAAAATTCTACTAAGAATTCTCATTTATTTTAAGATCATGCGATAAATTTTTTTGATATCTATGAAATGAGTTGCGAACTAAAAGATGAATTAGACATTATCTCCACAAAATTCCAAATGAATTCATTGGCTATATATATGGAAAAAAGAAATCTCGATAAAATTGTAAAGATTCAAAGTTTTCTTCGAATGAAAAGCAAACAAAAAGATTGTTTTATAATAATAAAAAAAATCACAAAAAATATGAGATATCGGAAAAACATTGTTTTCGAGCTTTTGAATACTGAAGAGAATTTTATTAAAAATTTGGCTTTGATAATAAATAATCTCATTGTTCCTTTAAGAAATAAATGTCTTGCGATTTCAGAGCAAAAACTTAAATTAATTTTATCAGTTTTCTCTAATATAGAGCTAATAAAGAGTTTTAATGAAAAGCTTTTCAATAGATTATCATTTATTTTGAAGAATTATCATCATAATGTGGTTTTCGGCAAGATAGTGATGGAATTTCTGCCTTTTTTTAAATTATATTATGAATATTGCAATGAATTTATGAAAAATAATGAGACAATAGCAAAAATCAAGAGTGAAAATAGTCCTGATTCTAAAATAATCTCGCAATGGCTTACATCGCTTGAATACACTTCTGCTTTAAAAAATTTAGATTTAACTTCAATGTTAGTCATGCCAGTTCAAAGATTACCTAAATATGTTCTTTTGTTTAAAGATCTCGTCAAACACACAGATGAATTGCATCCAGATCATCAATATTTGAAAAAATGTTTGGTAATGTTTATGGAAATTAATGAAGAAAACAATAAAAAGATGAATTTCTATTTGAAAAATATGAAAATCTTTGAGTTGCAGAATTTATATGGTCAAAAAACTATTAAATAATAAAGACTTT
>JFJP01005691.1_pt1 | contig 17004 bp, 9 predicted proteins | sample 431651 | NCBI WGS metagenome assembly JFJP01 (sample SAMN02602958, study PRJNA72255) | Microbial mat metagenome, whole genome shotgun sequencing project. | biome: fresh water; feature: sink hole; material: water; isolation source: purple microbial (photo- and chemosynthetic) mats found in... | reverse complement strand
GCTTGAGGGTCAGAATTTCACCCCGGTCAGATTCGAGCAAATGCAGGTAGTTAAGCAGGTCGCGCACATGGCGAATCTGCATGCGCCGCTCAATCCGGCGCTGCACGGTGGCCGGCTTGTACTCCCGGAAATTGATGCCGCCCACTTGGTAGAGCAGATGCAAAATGCCGTCCATCGGGTTGGCATCGGATTCGCTCAGCTCTTTGCCCTTGGGCTTGACTGACACATCCAGCACATTTTTGACATGGCTGACAATCCGGCTGGCCAACATTTCGGGCGGCAGCACCTCGTCAACCAGGCCGGTGGCAATGACACTGCGCGGCATGCCGTCAAACTTGGCCGTCTCGGGGTCTTGTGCCAGCAGGAAACCGCCCGCATCATTGATGGCCAACACAGCGGTTGCCAAACTCTTTGGCCACCGAGGTAAAAAACAGGTCAATCGGCAAACTCAGGCCATGCGGGTTTTTCGGAACCAGGCGCAGCTGCGAGCCCGCTACCGTCATGTTTTTGCCGGGCGGAATCAGGTAGACATGGTTGATCTGCATCTCCAGACCGTTTTCGGCCATCAGCACCGGCATGTGGGTGTGGCGCGCCAGCAGGTTGTCCATCATGCTTTTGTGGTCGGGCGACAGGTGCTGAATCACCACATAAACCGCACCCGATTCGGCATCGAGCTCATCAAAAAAGCGCTCCAGGGCATCGAGCCCGCCCGCTGAGGCACCGATGGCCACCACATAGGGTCTGAACGGCTTGGGCTCGGTCACGGGGTCCGAATCACCCTGCTGACCAAGCGGCACAGATGGTTCTGAGGGTGTGTCTTCCCGATTTTGTTTGGGTTTGTTGGTTCGCGCCATGATACGAAGAACGGATTTCAAATGCCGAATATAACCGGTTTGTCAACTATTTCCGTCCAACCGCAGGCAACAACCAAGCGTTGCGCAACTGGCGCCCATCAACCAGCCTTCGACGTGCCTTCAACCCCGGTATCCAGTTGGTGCCGGCCAGCGGCAGCCGGGCCATGGCGGCGGCCTTTACGGTGAGCGCCACCAGGTCTTCTGGCTCCAGGTGGTGCACATCCTGCTTGCCGCAGGCCCGCGCCAGGGTGGTCAGCTCCATGGTCAGGGTTTTCAGGTAATTGAGTGCATACGGCTCAGCCAACGATGAACAACTTCTGCTGTGGGGCGAACGTGTGCTTGATGTCGGCAGCCTCGATGAAGTATTTGCGGCTCGGCACTGAGTTGGGAACACGCCGTTGCCTGCTTTGAGGGCTGAACGACTGTGGCAGTTATTTATAAATTAAATAGCTGTCGGCGCTTTCTGCATAAGGGCTGGAGGCCAATTTGGCTTGTAAACCGAGGGTCCGCCAGACTTGCTCGACCCGTGTCGTCACGTCGCCACCCATGGTCAGTGGCTCGCGCCACTCTCGGCTGGTTTTACCGGGCCACTTATGGGTGGCATCCTGCCACATCTTGCTGCCCAGGCCACTGACTGGCGAGGCAAAGTCAAGTTAATCAATCGGCGTGTTGTTGGCCAGCAGGGTGTCGTGCGTCGGGTCCACGCGAAAAAAGCGAAATGAGGGACAGACCACGGTTTTCCTCAGCACTGCAACGATGGCACAAGCCAATCGCTATGTTTTATGAAGCATCCAGCGCTTGCAGTGATTGGGCTGGAGGCACATTTCATGTGAAATGCCAGATTGCGGCTTCTGAGCGTGGGCGCGAAGCGGTGACCGTGAGCTTCGATGAGCGCTGAGACCGATACTCGCCGCTCATCACGCCACAGTCGCCCGGGTCGCCAGTGAGCTTGCGGCGATGTCGCGCACGCATTGACGTGCCAAGACCGCCGTTCGCAGCCGCAGTGTGCTCAACTCGACATCGTGGTAGTGTCAACAGTTTTGCCGCCTGTTGCCGGCTGATTACACTGGAGTCCACCGTGACATCAACCACCCGCCCCAACGCTGCCATGCGCGGCATTGCCTCCAACCTGGAGCGTGTCATGCACGGCCAGGCGGACAACATTCGCAGAATCATCGGTGCCTGGGTTTGTGGGCTGCATGTTTTGCTGGACGACAACCCCGGAACCGGCAAAACCACGCTGGCCAAGGCGCTGGCACTGTCGGTGGAGGCGAGCTTTTCCAGGGTTCAGTTCACCCCCGATTTATTACCCAGCGACATCGTCGGTGTGTCCATTTTTGACGCAAAAAGCCAGGCATTCCAGTTTCACGATGGGCCGGTATTTGCCCACGTGTTGCTGGCCGACGAGATCAATCGGGCCTCACCGCGTACCCAGTCGGCCTTGCTTGAAGCCATGGCTGAAGCGCAGGTAACGGTGGATGGTGAACGAAAGGCGTTGCCCCAGCCCTACCTGGTGATTGCCACGCAAAACCCGATCGATCAGGCCGGCACCTATCCTTTACCCGAGGCCCAGATGGATCGCTTTGGCGTGCGGCTTGGTTTGGGTTATGTCAGCGCGCAAGACGAGATGCGCTTGCTTGACTATTCATTGGCGCACCACCCGCTGGCTCAATTGCGGGCCTGCGCAAACGTGGCAGACCTCCTGGCAGCGCGTGAAGCCGCCGCCAAGGTGCAGGTGGCGCAGCCATTGCGCGAGTACATTGTGGCGCTGGTGCAAGCCACCCGAAAGCATCCTGGCGTGCATGTGGGAGCCAGTCCACGAGCATCCATCGCACTGTTCCAGTTGGCGCGTGCCCTGGCATTTTTTGATGACAGTGACTTCGTCACCCCGGATGGCATTCAGGACATTGCCTGTGATGTGCTGGCGCACCGGCTCACCCTGGACCCGCAGGCCCGGTATGGCGGCACCACCGGCGCTGACGTGGTGGAAGCGATCCTGGCGCAAGTCCCGGTCCCGGTCTGATCGCACCACCCGGCAGAGAACTGTGGGGCGGCTTAGACTATTAACCGCTTGTCGGGTACCGGTCTGACCCTTGCTTTTCTGACGGTTTTTGCGGGGGCACTGGGTTTGAATACCGAGGTTAATCTGGCGCATCTGGTTTTTTCGCTGGGAATCGGGCTGTTGGCGACAGATGCCATTGCAGTGGCCATAACAAGACGGCGCGCCCCCGCGCTGTCAGCCACCCGCCACCTGCCATCATTCGTGACCTTGGGGCAAACGGCGCAATACCGGATGCTGGTTCGCAATGACGGTGCCGTTGCGGCCGCTCGGTGTGTTTTGGTCGAGGTCATGCATCAACCCTGGTTTAACGGTGCAAGTACCGTGTCGAGCCGACACCTAAGTTACCCGGTGTTTCTTCGACTGCTGCGCAGATGGCGGGTGCTTGAACCACAGCGACAGGATCTGCCCGCGCTGGCTATTTCCCAGATCGTGAAAGTCACCCTGCGGGCAAACCCCACGGCGCGTGGTCTGGCGACATTTGAGTCGCTGTGCGCGGTGATCACCGGGCCACTGGGCCTGGTTGAAAGCCGCCTCGCGGTGGCTGTCGCGCCGACCACACTGATGGTCTTGCCGCAACGCATTGCGGTTGAACTGCCGCCGCCCCAGGGTCAGCGTATTTTGCAAGCAGGGGGAATATCGCTTGCCAACCAGGTTGGGGACTCGCAAGAGTTTCGATCCCTGCGTGACTACCGCGCCGGCGACCCGATGCGATCAATCCACTGGCGCAGTTTCGCGCGCACCGGCAAACCGGTGGTGCGTGAGTACCAGCAGGAGTATTTCACCCGGCACACGCTGGTCCTTGACACGGCCTGCGGCCCATCGCGCCAGGAGGCCTTCGAAGCTTCTGTCTCGATTGCCGCCTGGCTTGTGGCTCGGCCCTTGGATGCGGACAGCCTGCTTGACCTCATGTTTGTAGGCGAGCGGGTCCATCGGGTCACCATGGGGCGCAGTCTGGGCAACGCCGACAGCTTGCTGCGTGTGCTCGCCACCGTGATGCCAACACCCCCGGACAGCGTGACGCAACTGCTGGCCACGCTGGCGCGCAACGCTGCCGAGCTTTCTTCGCTGGTGGTCATTTTTCAGGACTGGGATGCACCCCGCCAGGCCGTCATTGCCAAACTGATGGCACACGGCCTGCGCCCCATCGTGTTGCTGGTTGAGCCTGACGATGCGCCGGTCGCACCGCCGATTGAGGCAAAGTGGACCGGTACCCTGCATCGCTTGCCCTTGTCCACACTGAACACTTTGGGCCGTTTGTCATGACAACGATAGCGTTGCTACAGGCCATGGCACTGGTGCTCTGGGGCTTTGCCCTGGGTGTTCCGGCTTTGGGTGCCGGCATGGCACTGGTTCGCCTGGCACTGCCCCTGACCAAAGTCCAGACGGCTTTCAGCGATGTTGCACTACAACGCCTGGTGGCGGCCCTGTTTGTGTTTTCGGTGCTGCTGCTGGTGGTTTTTGGGGTCGCACAGGCATTACCCGAGGGGCTTTTCACCGCCGTGTCCTGGCTGCCATTGGTCTGGTTTGCCCTGCTGCTGGTGGAGGCCATGAATAACACGCCGTTGCGATGGGGCCACTTCGTCGGGCCATCGCACCGGGCACCACAGCAGCATCGCGGCGAGGCCGTTGTTTTTGGCGCTCCATTTATCGCCTTGACCGTGCTGTCAGCCTCGGTGCTGCCGGTAGTGACGGACTGGTTTTTTGGCGGTGCGAGTGCCGTCGTGTGCGGCTGGCTTTTTGCCGACGGTGCACCCAGGGGAAAGCGTGGCATCCTCACATTTGTGCTTGCGGCGCTGGTGGCGATCGGGTCTGCGTGGGGCTTGGCAGCCGCATTGCACCAGGCTCAGACGCTGACCCAGGATGCGTTTGTCGCGGCCTTCAGCAGCGTGGACAACAACCCTTACAAGAGCCAGACACACATTGGTGACCTGGGTCGCATCAAACTGTCAGATCAAATCGTCTGGCGAGTTGACCTGCCCACCAAAATTCAAACCCCGGTGCTATTGCGAAGCGGTGTGTTTACACACTACGCAAATGGTGGTTGGTTGGCACGCCAGAGCCCCTTTGTGGCCCTGGCGCAAACCGCCGGAGTCGGGCTGCCCGTCATGCAGCTTCATGGGAGGGGGCAAAGTACGGGGCTGCTTCTGCCACTCCCGAAAGACGCTGGTAAATTGGCCAGTGCTGCAGGTGACCTGGGTGTGGTAGAACGTAACGCCAACGCGATTGTGCGATTGACACGGATGCCTTCGATGCTGGATGTCCAGGTGTGGCCAGCTAAAGCCGAGCCGTCGGTTGCACCAGAATCGGCCGATCTCGTCACCCCTGCTGCTGTGCGTGAATGGATCGCCCGCATTCCAGAGCTTGATGCCTTGCGCGCTGCGGGCGAGCTCCAGCGTCTACAGGCAACAAAGGCATGGTTTGCCTCCGGTTTTGGCTACACCCTTTTTCTCGGTGATGACAAGGAGGGTGCTCGAGACCTGGAACGGTTTCTGTTCACAGATCGTGCCGGGCACTGCGAATATTTCGCCACCGCCACGGTGTTATTGCTGCGGGCTCAAGGAATTCCAGCGCGTTATGTGACCGGCTTTGCACTACAGGAATACAGTGAGCTGGAGCAGGCCCACCTGGTGCGGATGAGCCACGCCCATGCCTGGGCCGAAGCTTTTGTTGCCGGACGCTGGGTAGAGGTGGACACGACACCCTCCAACTGGATGGCTGCGCAGGAGGAGCAGGCCGCCATGCTGAAGCCGCTGGGTGATGTCATCTCATTCGCCTGGTACCGACTATCCCAGTTGATTTTGACACTGGCTGACACGATGTCGGTGCTGGTGCTGGCCGCCATTGCTTCGCTGCTGGGGCTGCTTTTTGCTGCCTATCTGCTCAGGCACGGTGTACCTTGGCGCAGGTTTCGCGTTGCCACCATCCCGCAGCTTGAGTCTGCTGATTGCGAACAGGCAGCCAGCGTAAAGGCCTTTTGGGCACTGGAACGTGAGTGGACAGTGTTGGGACTGGATCGAAGGCCCGGAGAAACGCCCAAAGCCTGGTTCAGGCGGGTGTCAGTGCAGGCAACAACGGTGCGAAACATGGCGCAGATCGCCGTTGCAGGCAAGGTGATCGAGGCGCTGTATCAGGATCGGTATCGACGTGCCTGACCGTTGTGGGTGAACCTGCCATGAGACCACTGGATCGCCTCGTCATAGATCGCCGCACCGTGCGGCCACATGAGGTCAAAATACCCGTGAATAAACTTTCCCCCCGTATAGTTCCCTTTGTGTACCTTCACAACTCCCGAGACCAGCATGCAAGCTCACATCTCCCGTGTAACACCAGCCCTCATCCTTGCCCTTGTATCAGCCACTCTGTTGATCGGTGCCCAATCTGCGCTAGCCCAGGCACCAGTGGACAGCGTCGCGGTCGAAACCTTCGCGCCGCAGGGCGAAGTGCGACAGATTCGCCAGGTGGCAGTGCGGTTCACGGCCGACATGGTGGCACTGGGTGCCAGCGGTGCACCGGCACCGCTGAAACTGGAGTGCTCGCCAGGCAGCCCAGCTGCCGTCGGCCGCTGGGTCGATGCGCGACGCTTTGTCTTCGAATGGCCGCGTGATCTGCCGGTCGGTACCCGATGCCAGGTCAGCCTGCAAAACGGCGTTCAGAGCCTTGCAGGGCGCGCCGTGGTTCCAGCCGGTCCGTGGCTGTTTAGCACCGGCGGACCGAAGATCGCCGAGTTGCTGACGCGTGACGCGCGTGAGCAGATTCGTGAAGACCAGATCTTTCTCATCCGTGCGGATGCCGTGGCCGACCAGGCTTCGGTTGACCGGCACCTCAAATGCGAGGTGAAGGGTAGCCAGGCCAACCCCATGCAGCGTCTTACCGCCGCTGAAGGGATGCGCGAGATGCAGGCCTACCGGCGCGACTTCACCCAGGCTGAATGGGAGCGCAATGGCTGGATGGCACTGCGCTGCGCCGGGCCGCTGCCCAACGCCACGCCGGTGCGCTTGATCTGGGGCGCCGCCATCGCCACGCCGAACCAGGTGGCCAGCGGCAGCGACCAGATCACCGGCTTCACAACCCGTCCGCCCTTCAACCTGCAGATCAGTTGCGCGGTACTGGCCTTCACCCCGGGCTGCGATACACGCCAGGCGCTGCTGCTGCAATTCTCTGCACCGGTCCCGGTGGCAATGCTGGAGCGCATTCGCCTGGCCACGCCTGAGGGCAAACCGGTCGCCCTCGTCAAGCCGCCACCGGGTGTCAACTCAGTCACCAGTGTGACGGCCGAACTGCTGGCGGTCAGCGACGGCCCCGCCAGCATCACCGCAACGCTCCGTGATACCGTGCGCGATGCGGACGGCCGCACGCTCGCCAACGCAGATCGTTTTCCAAAAACCATCGGGTTCGCGCGCAAACCCGCTTATGTGGGTTTTGTCAATGAGGGCATGCAGGTGCTGCCACGCACCTCGGCCAGCGGTGCACCGGCGCAGTTGGTGGTGGCGGCCCGCCATGTCGAAGCTGCCGTGGCAGTGCAGGCGGCGCGTATTTCCGGTCTTCAAGGCGAAACCGGTGAAAAGGCCGCCCTGGCGCTGCTTCGATCCAGTGCGCAGTGGCCGCAGCAGGGCGGGGAAACACCCTACCCGGTGTTGCGTCAACTCGCCTCCCAGTTGCCCCAGCCGTTGCGTATGTCGCTGGCCACCTCCGGTGGCCCCATGGCCTTCACCGGTCTGCCCCTGACACAGCCCGGCATGTGGCTGGTGGAACTCGACAGTCCGCGGCACCGTGGCGACCATCCATCCGGCCGCAACCCGAGCGCGCCGCGCGCCACCCTGGTTCAGGTGACCGACCTCAATGTCACGGCACGGATCAGTACGCACGGGCGCTCGCTGGTCTGGGTGACGGGCTTGACCAGCGGCAAGCCCGTGCCTGATGTGAGCCTGGCCGTCTACGACTGCGCCGACCGCGAGGTCTGGCGCGGCCGCAGTGCCGCCGACGGCAGCGCCACCTTCGATGTGCGCGCCGAGTGCGCTGGCAGCGACAACACTGGCACTTACCACGTTGTGGCACGCAAAGACGATGACATGGTGGTACTCGACCTGGCGCGTATGTGGGGTGCCAACCAGCCGGCACCCGGCATCGGCCATGTGGTGCTCGACCGAACCCTGCTCAAGGCCGGCGAAACCCTGCATCTTGAATCGCATGTGCGCGGGCCGGTCGCCAGCGGTTTTGCAATCTTGCCGCCCTTCAGCGGCACACTCGAAGTGCGCCACCAATCCGGCGAGGTGGTGCACCGCAGCAAGCTTAGCTGGGACGCGCAGGGCTGTGCGCAAGCCAGTTGGACCATCCCGACCAGCGCCAGGCTTGGCCAGTACACCGTGCGGGTGCGCCATGCTGATTTTGGTGCCGATGCCACGGCGAGCCTGCAGGTGGAGGAATTCCGCGCCCCGGTATTTGATGCCAGCCTCGCTGGCACCGCCCAATGGCGCACGCCACAGGAGCAGGTGCTGCCGATGGCAGCCTCGGTACGCTTCTTCGCCGGTGGTGCAGCCGCCGGTGCACAAGTGACGCTCAAGGGCCAGTGGCGCATGGGTGCACCACCCTTGCGTGCCGGCTTCGATTTCCTGAACCGGCGCATTGCACCGTTTGCCGCGCTTCCCCTGATGCCGCGTCGCCTGCAACTTGACCAGACCGGTGCCGCGGCAGCCACGATCACGCCGCCGCCGCTCACCCATGCGGTCAGCTTGTTCGCAGAAATGGAGTTCGCCGACCCGAACGGCGAAGTGCAAACCGTTGCCAACAGCTTTGCCGTCTGGCCAAGCCCGAACCGTATTGGCATCAAGGCTGCCGTGTTGCCACATGCGCCCGGGTCGGCCGCGCAGGCGCAGCGCGGGGTTCAATTGAGCGGTGTCATGCTCGGCCCGGATGGCCAGCCCATCGCCGGCAAAGCCATGCGATTTAGCGTGACGCGCGCGCGGCCCAACAACGCAGGCTACTACGACCTTTTCGGCACTGAGTCCGGCGCCTGTGAAGCGGTCACCGACGGCAGGGGCGAGGCCCACTGCGTCTGGCAGGTGCCGCCTCCGGCCAGTGGCAAGGACAACGGCCAGTGGCTGTTCAGCGCCAAGGTGGAAGGCGAAAAGCATGTCGCCACCACCCTGCTGTACGACTGGGACCTGGCCTGGCAACCCACCCGGGCCGTGTTGGAGGTCGAGGGCCTCAATTTACAGGATGCCCAGGCGATGCTGACGGCCGACTCCCCTGCCATGCTGCGCGTGCGGGCGCCGTTTGCCCCAGCCACGCTGCTGCTGACGGTCGAGCGCGAGGGCGTGCTGGCGCACAGCGTCCATGCCTTGGCCAGCAAGGACGAACGCATCGCGCTGGCACTGGCAGGCCACTACGCGCCCAATGTGCTGGTGAGCGCCACCCTGGTCAGTGCGCTGCGTGATGGCAGCACCGGCGCAGATGGCACGCCAAAGCTGAGCTCCGGCGAAACCATCCACCTGCGCGTCAAGCCCAGCGCCTATTCGCTGGCGCTCACTGTGGTGCCGCGCGGCAACGAATTTCGGCCACGCGGCCGCGCCCTGGTTGACCTGTCAGTGCGCGATCAAGCGGGCAAACCACTGGCCGGAGCGCGCATCACGGTGGTGGTGGTAGACGAGGCTCTGTTGGCGCTCAAGGACAACCCGACCTGGGCCCTGCTCACGGCGATGACGCGCCACCGCGCCAGCGATGTGCGTTCCCAGTCTGTGGATGCACTGCTGTCGCGCCAGCCTGCGCTGGGGCCACAGCACGCCTTTCGCGCGCGCGACGAGCGCTTGGCACGGCGCAATGTAGACATCGCAGGGCGGGTGGAGGATAAATTCGTCGAAGATGCACCGCCTTCGCCACCCCCCATGCCTGCGCCCATGGCCATGATGGCGGCTCGCGGAGCACCCGCCGAGGCGAAGTCGGGCGACGGCAGCCCCCCGCCGGTGCGGTCTGATTTTTCGTCCCTTGCCCTATGGCAAACCGACGTGGTTGCCGACGCCAATGGCCATGCCGCGGTCGAGGTGCCGCTCAACGACAGCCTGACACGCTGGCGCGTCGTGGCCATCGCCACGCAGGGTGCCGGACGTTTTGGCACAGGGGAGGCCACGCTGACCACCACCCAGCCATTGCAGCTGGTCAGCGGCCTGCCGGGCAGCGTGCGCAGCGGCGACGCGCTGGAACAAAAGGTGACGCTGCGCAATACCAGCCCGCGTGCGCTGGAGGTCGCCTTCGAGGCGCTGGCAACCCTGGAGTTCGACGGCAATGTGGTCGGCGTGCGCCGCCCTGAGGGTGCTGCCCTGGCAGCACGCGGTCTGCAGTTGGCACGCAAGTTCAAGCTCAAGGCCGGCGAGAACCGCGATTTCATCTGGCCGGTCAGCGTGCCGGACGGCACCCGCGCGTTGCGCTGGCGCATCGCGGCGCAGGCCGCAGACCTGGGTGACATCGTCGAAGTGACCCAGGTCGTCACACCAGCGGTCCCCGTCACCGTGCGTCAGGCCACCCTGCTGCAGGTAACCGGCAATGCTGACATGCGTGTGACCCAGCCGCCGGGTGCCTTGCCTCAGACCGGCGGCGTTTCGCTCGCCTGGAAGGCCAGCCTCACCGAGGCAGCGCTGACCGAGGTGCGCAAGTGGATGGCGGCCTACCCCTTCGCTTGCCTGGAACAAAAAGCCTCGCGCGCTGCGGCCCTGCGCGACCGCCAGGGCTGGGACAGCCTGATGAGCGAGCTGCCCAAATACGTAGACCGTAACGGCCTGGTGCGCTACTTTCCCACCGAGCAGTTGCCAGGCAGTGAAGTTCTGACACTCTACCTGCTCGACACTGCGGCGGCGCTCGGCTGGCCGATTCCGGCCGAGCAACGCGTGCGCCTGCTCAAAGGGGTGCGTGACCTGCATGAGGGCAAGGCCAAATCGCTCGACTGGGCGCCGCGCGAAACCGAGGTGTCCAGTGCCCTGGCGCGCCAGGCCACACTGGCCGAGCAGCAGCCCGACATCAGCACCGGACCACGCGTGCAGCCCCGAGAGATGGATAGGCTGCCGACCACGTCCGTCATCGACTGGGTGCGCTTCCTGCTGGCCTCACCGCGGGAACTTGCGCGGGCCCAGTCGCTGCAGGCTGCAGCAGCGCTGCTGCGCTCGCGTTATGACATCCAGGGCACCCGGCTGAACTGGCGCAGCGAGGAGCACGAGAACTGGTGGTGGTTCATGTGGAACGGCAATGTTGCCGCGGCGCGCACCGCCTGGGTGGTCACCCGCTGGAGCCGTGAAGACGCCGGCTGGAACACCGATCTGCCCCTGCTGGTGAACGGCCTGATTGGACGCCAGCGCAACGGCCACTGGGGCACCACCACCGCCAACGCATGGGGTTCGTTGGCACTGGCTGCATTCACCACCCAGCGTGAAAGCGTTGCCGTCCGCGGTGCCTCGATCGCCACGCTGGGTGGCAGCGCCATGCGGGTCGATTGGCAGTTGCCTGGCGCAAGCACCGAGGCCACTCTGCCCTGGCCAGGCCAGGGCTCAACCGACACTTTGCACCTGAGCCATCAGGGCAGCGGCGCGCCCTGGGCCAGCATCGGGATTCGCGCGGCGGTCAAGCTCGACAGTGCGGTATCGCAAGGCCTGTCGGTGACGCGCGAGGTGACCCCGGTAGAGCAAAAGACCAAAGGCACCTGGAGCGTCGGCGACATCATGCGGGTCAAACTGGCCATGCGCAGCAACGCCGACCTGGGCTGGGTGGTGGTGCGCGATCCGGTGCCCAGTGGCGCGACCATTCTTGGGCGTGGGCTGGCGCGCGAAAGCGCGCTGGCGCAATCAGGCACAGTGCGCGGTCGCGGCAATTGGCCGGCGTTTGAGGAACGCGCCGCCGAAAGCTACCGCGCCTATTTCCGCCAGGTGGACAAAGGCGATTGGAGCGTGGAGTACAACGTCCGCATCAACAATGCGGGGCGCTTCGAGTTTCCGCCGACACGCATCGAGGCGATGTACGCGCCGGAAATCTTCGGCGAAACGCCGATCGCTGCGCTGGTAGCAAAGCCGTGACCAAAATTCCTCGATCCTTTATGGGGTGAGGCCAAGTTTAGATTTCACACAGGAATCAATCCCTACCGACTTTTCCCCGCCGGTGCCGTTGCAAGCGCAGGCATGCCATTAACCGCGCCGACCACATCTGCAGATCTGAAGGGGGTATGCGCCACGTCAATACAAGGGCAGATTCTGCGTGACCGCCATGATGCCAGCCGCTACCATCGGTGCCCATGCACCCATTCAAACTCACCCTTGCCGATTTCACGCTCGAACACTTCATGCAGCACTACTGGCAGCAAAAGCCGGTGGTCATTCGCCAGGGATTCAAACATTTCCAGGACCCCATCAGCCCCGAGGATCTGGCCGGGTTGGCGTGTGAAGAACAAGTCGACTCGCGCCTGGTCTACAAAAAGCGAAGCAAAACAGGTGAGCAATGGCAGGCCGAGAACGGCCCCTTTGAATCGTATGAACACCTGGGCCAAACCGGCTGGTCGCTCATCGTGCAGGCGGTCAACCACTGGTCACCCGAGGTGGCCGAGCTGGTCAAGCCTTTTGCGTTCATTCCCAAGTGGCGGCTCGACGATGTGATGATCAGTTACGCCACGCCCAAGGGTGGCGTGGGTCCACATATTGACCTGTATGACGTGTTCATCTGCCAGGGCTCCGGGCGGCGCCAGTGGCGCGTTGGCGACCGCGGCGAGCACCGCCAGTTTGCCGCGCACGCGGCGCTGTTGCACGTGGACCCGTTCGAAGCCATGATCGATGTCGAGCTGCTGCCCGGCGACATTTTGTACATTCCGCCGGGCTTTCCGCACGACGGCGTGTCGCTGGAGACGTCCATGAGTTTCTCGGTCGGTTTTCGGGGCAAGTCGGCCTGCGACATGCTCAGCGGCTTAGCCGACCATGTCATCGACCAGGAGCTGGGCAGCGCGCTGTTTAGCGATCCGGGTCGTCCGATTCATAAAAACCAGGGCCAGATCAACGCCAGCGACTTCGCAATGATCAAGAAGCAGCTGCAGTCGGTGCTGGACGACGATACGCTGGTTGCTGACTTTGCAGGCAGCTTCCTGTCCCGAACCAAGTGCCAGCTTGACCTGCAGGCGCTGGACCAACCGCTGGACGGGGCCGACCTGGTCAACACTCTGAAAACACAGCCGCTGGTGCGCACCGGCGGCCTGCGCTGCTTTTACGTTGATGCCACGGTAGGCGAAGGTGTTGGTTATGTCGACGGCGAGCGCCACGCCTTTGGAGCCAAGGCGCAAGCTGCAGTCACCGCGCTGTGCGACCACGACACGGTCAGCCACACCCAGTTGCGTGGCGGCTTGAAGAACCCGCAGTTTGTGGCAGCACTCACCCAGTGGGTGAATGCCGGCTACTGGTATTTCCAGGACTGACTGCTTGGGCAATACCTGGCTTTCCGGCTAAGTGCCGTTCTGTTACCCCGCTGGCACACATGTCTTCGAGCATCCTCTGGCGTAGCGGTGGTGTCAGCCGCCCATCACCGCCACCTTGCGGCCGGTCTTGGTGAAGGTGATGCCCATGGTTCAGAAGGTCACCAACACATCTTCATCGCGCAAGACACACTGGCAGGCCAGCCGCCACGGTGAGGGCAGGTCGTTGGTTTCAGCGGCCTTGATCTGCTCTGCGGTGATCTTGCCTGCCAGTCGCAGCACGGTTTTCTCTTTTTCGGTCATCGCCACGCCGATGGGCCGGTTGTTTGACAACACCTGCACCTGCACCTGGCACGAGCCACATTCGCCGTTCTGGCATTCATAGGCCACGGGCACCTTGTTGGCCTGGGCCACCGACAGCAGTGTCTTGGTGTCGCCGGCAACCGCGTAGACCGTCAGGTCTTTTTTCATTTGCGGCGAGCTAAAAGTTACGTTGGGCATGGTGGTCTTCCTTCAGCGAATGATGTCGTAGCTGTAGTCGGTCTTGCCGATGTCCATGGTGTTGGCATCGAGTGCCTCAAAGAACTCGTCAAGCAAGGTGATCAGCACGCGCATGCCGCCGTCATAACCCCAGGTGGGAAAACGGTGGTAGTGGTGGCGGTCAAAAATCGGGAACACCATGCGCACCAGCGGTGTCTTGGTGTCGCGCTCAAGGAATTTGCCGTAGGTGTTGCCAATCATGAAATCGACCGGCTCGGTGAACAGCAGTGAACGCAGGTGCCACAGGTCACGTTTGGGGTAAGACTTGCACCCCTTGCCGTAGGGTGAGGAGTCAAACAGCGCCTGCATCTTGATCTCCCACTCTTTGCCGCCATTGGTGGCCACCACGTGGGTTGGCTCGGCACCCAATTCCAGCAAAAAGGCTGAATAACCCAGCATCTGGTCCGGGTCACCGTACAGGGCATAACGCTTGCCGTGCAGATGCGCCTGGCTGTCGGCCATCGCATCGACCAGTTCGCCGCGCTCTTTTTCCAGTTGTGCCGGAATCGGTTTGCCCGTCAGACGCGAGATTTCCATCAGGAAATTGTCCGTGCCCGCAACACCCACCGGCGCATTCAGTACCACCACTTCCTGCTCATGTTCACGAATGAACTTGGCGGTTTTTTCGCAGCAATATTCCTGGAACACGATGGTTGCCCTGGCGTGCAACGCAGCCACCACGTCCGCTTTGGTGGTGCCGCCGGCGTACATACGGAACTCGCCGTCGGTGGGGGTGTTCCAGTTCTCTGAGGGGTCACAGATGATGTTGACCTTGATGCCAAACAGGTCAAAGATGCGGCGGATTTCCTTCATGTTGCCCACCACATAGCCGTCAAAACCACCAATAAAGTTGATGGAATCATCGGGCACGCGCACCAACGGCTCGGTGGTCTTGGCCTTGCCGTCCCAGAAGTGGCGCAGCACGCCCAGCAGGGCGTTGTCATAACCGGTGATATGGCTGCCCACAAACGCCGGGGTGTGAGCAAACGGTACGTCAAAGTCTTCGGGGATACTGCCCTTTTGCTTGCTGGTCTTGATGAAGGCATCGACATCATCGCCAATGACTTCGGCCATGCAGGTGGTGGACACCGCAATCATGTCAGGCTTGTACAAGCTGTAGGCGTTGGCCAGGCCATCGACCATGTTGTTCAGGCCACCAAACACGGCAGCGTCTTCGGTCATGCTCGATGACACGCAACTGGTGGGTTCCTTGAAATGGCGGCTAAAGTGCGAGCGGTAATAGGCTACGCAGCCCTGGCTGCCATGCACAAAACTCAGCGTTCTGGCAAAGCCGTTGGCGACAAACACGGCACCCAGGGGCTGGCAGGCTTTGGCCGGGTTCACCGCCAGCGAATCGCGGGCGAAGTTCTTTTGCTTGTAATCTTCGGTCTTGGTCCACTCGACGATCTGTTGGACAGAAGCATCGCTGTGCTTGAACTCGAAGGCTTTCTTTTTGCCCAGCATGTCCTGGTATTCAGGCTCGCGGAACAACATTTCGTGGTCGATGACTTTTTCAGCTACTTGAGGCATGGCTGGCTCCAAAGGTGGGTAGGTAATGCTTTTCCCGTTCGCCCAGAGTTGGTTCTGTCCTGACCCTGTCGAAGGGCAGGAAGGCTTCGACAAGCTCAGCCCGAACGGGGCTTGAATGACTAAATTTGCAGCAGGGGTGTCAGGCAGCCTTTTTCCAGGGCGCTTGGGTCAGACCCCAGATCGGGCTGGAAATGGCCATGTCCATGTCACGGGCAAAAATGGCAAAGCCGTCGTAGCCGTGGTACGGGCCGGAATAGTCCCAGCTGTGCATCTGGCGGAACGGCACGCCCATCTTCTGGAACACATACTTTTCCTTGATGCCCGAGCCCACCAGGTCGGGCTTGACCTTGTCGACAAAGTTCTCAAACTCGTAGCCGGTCACATCGTCATAAATCAGCGTGGCATCCTTGATGTAGTGGGTGGTGCGCTGGTAATCGTCGTTGTGGCCAAACTCGTAGCCGGTGCCAACCACCACCATGCCAAGGTCTTCGTAAGCCCCAATCACATGACGCGGACGCAAACCGCCCACATACAGCATGACGGTTTTGCCCTCCAGGCGCGGCTTGTACTTGTCCACCACGGCCTGCATCAGCGGCTTGTATTTGGCAATGACTTCTTCGGCCTTGGCCTTGATGGTGTCATCAAAGTGACCCGCAATTTCGCGCAGGCTCTTTTCGATCATGGTTGGGCCAAAGAAGTTGTATTCCACCCAGGGCGTGCCATACTTTTCTTCCATGTGCCGGCTGATGTAGTTCATCGAACGGTAGCAGTGCAGCACATTGAGCTTGGCCTTGGGGGTGTTCTCGATTTCGGCGATGGTGCCGTCACCCGACCACTGCGAGATCACGCGCAAGCCCATTTCTTCCAGCAAAATGCGGCTCGACCAGGCATCCCCACCAATGTTGTAGTCGCCAATGATGGCCACGTCATACGGCGTCGAGACAAATTCGGTGTATTTGCTGGGGTCGGTCTTGTCAAACACCCAATCTCGAATTGCATCGTTGGCCAAATGGTGACCGAGCGACTGGCTGACACCCCGGAAACCTTCGCAGCGCACCGGCACGATGGTTTTGCCGGCGTATTCCTTGCTCTTCTTCTTCGACACGGCTTCGATGTCGTCGCCAATCAGGCCAATTGGGCATTCCGACTGGATCGAGATGCCCTTGTTCAGCGGGAACAGCACCTGGATTTCGTCAATGATTTTGTCGAGCTTCTTGTCACCGCCAAAAACAATGTCTTTTTCCTGAAAGTCTGAGGTGAACTGCATCGTGACAAAGGTGTCGATGCCGGTGGTGCCAACATAATAGTTGCGCCGTGCCGCCCACGAATACTGGCCGCAGCCGACCGGCCCGTGGCTGATGTGGACCATGTCCTTGATCGGGCCCCACACCACGCCTTTGGAGCCAGCGTAGGCGCAGCCGCGAATCGTCATTACGCCGGGTAATGACTTGATATTGGATTTGACGCCGCAGTCGGGCTTGCCGTTTTCAAACGTGCCCAGGTGCTTGGCGCGCCGCTTGGCCATCTTTTCGGGATAGGCCTTCAGCACTTCATCAATCAGGGCCTTGTTGGTGGCCTTGCGCTCTTCA
>JFJP01043300.1_pt1 | contig 17005 bp, 16 predicted proteins | sample 431651 | NCBI WGS metagenome assembly JFJP01 (sample SAMN02602958, study PRJNA72255) | Microbial mat metagenome, whole genome shotgun sequencing project. | biome: fresh water; feature: sink hole; material: water; isolation source: purple microbial (photo- and chemosynthetic) mats found in... | reverse complement strand
GCCGAACCGGTGCCGGCCGCCGGGGTCATCACACCGAAGCACTCAGGAAGTCGCAAGTTTCAACCCACACGGAACAGCGCGGAACCTGAATCGGCACTATCCCGAGATTGAGGTGTCCCAGGTTGCGCAGTACGCTCGCAATGAATGGTCGAGTCAGGAAATAACTTCTGCCGTCGATCTTCCGGCATGTCAAAGACATCCGGACCTGAGCGTGTCCTGTACAGCAAGCCCGAACTGGTTTCAGGTGAGTGCAGTATAGACATCTACTTCGCCGAATGTCGCCAGATGTAGACGATGCCGAATACAACAGCGGCGAATATGATGATCGAGACATAGGGGATGGTCGTATAGGTCTCCGTCTTATCAAAACCCCAATCCACTTCGATCGTCCGCGTATGCGTGTCCCGGCAATTCGTGAGGCCAAGGACCAAAACGACGACACCAGCAAGAGTGGACAACCCAAGTGAGTTGTCATGGTATTCTTTATCCCTCGCCTGGCATTCGGCAGCCTCGGATTCCTGTCGGGCCTTCTGCTCAGCATCCATCCGGTCTCGCTCCCTGCGTTGATGTGCATCGATCGCTGCAGCAGCACCAGGAACGCTACGTGTTATTGAAGTGGAGAGCTCACCTGCCGTAAGGATATCGTCACGGGCTAGTTTTTGCACCGTGCGAGCGATGCCACCATCACGCGTCATGATGATGACACCGGCATAGTGACCTGACGATGCCAGGTGAACAGCGTACTCGATCTGCTTCCTGTCCACAGCCGAGTCGGCTCCCAAGGGGACATCTGGAAGCGAATAACGGCCATCCGCGAAACAGTCTGACTCAGCGAAAAGACCATGAGCAGCGACAATGAGACCTCGAGCTGCCGCTGCCAATGTTCTCCGGTCACCTCGGAGCAGGCCCTCAATCTCGCGCATCACCTCAGTGGTGATTATATGCTCGTAGTCGATCACTTCCAGGTGCGACAGCGGGAAAACATCCTGAACGCCCATCTGCCGTTCGGCTGCATGCAGGAGATACGACGTGTCATGTATGACCGCGACGCGAAGGGGCATGCTCATCGAAGTCCTTTGCTTCGGAATAGTGCTTTAGACAAAAAATGCTTGGCTACACATTCCTATGCAGTCCATTTCCAAATACCTGACCACGCCGATGAACCTGAACATTCGACCCCATATCAGCTTCCACTCGTTCAATCGCATCAATCAGGGCCCGCTCAGCAAACGTCCCTGGTCGCAGATACAGCGGCTTTCCACTGTTATCCCGCAAGAACTGTTTCACGCGATCAGCAACATCGGCATCAATCTTGAAGCTGATGGTGCGCTTGAGAACAGGCTTCACCGACCGGGCCATACCTGAGTATGCAGAATCAGGATGACCATGCCAAGAAGGTTGACCAGGTTTATCGGTGGACATGGTTTACCAGCGCCTGCACGACCGGAGCCGTGCAGGCGCTTGTATTGTTAGGCCGCACGCATCGGCGGATATTCACGACGTGGGGCAGGCCTGCGTGCTGATGGCTTGGGACTGCCATGGGCTGGGGCGAGGAAACGACTGACAGGACTGGGCCAGTCACTTGGAAGCTGGTGGGCTCGCCGGCCAACCATGCCGATAGAGCCGGACATGACGCCCGACTGCTCATTGAGGCTCAGTGGGCTGGACAACTGCGACAGAGGGATCTCAAGAGACACGATGACTCCTTTAGCCGCATAAGCGGCATAACCGGGGTACCGGGATTGTTGGTTAGGCCGTGACCGACGACCGGGCGGGAGGAGCAGCCATAGCTGCGGACTTCCATCATATATGATAGCCGATACCGGATCCGCCCTACACCAGACCCCCGGCTCGGTCGATACGTCCGAGACGCCCACCCCCCTACGGGATCGGATTTGCTGAATCTCTTGGATATTCTGGGGTATCAGACCACGGCCATTAAGGCTCAGCCACCTAAAACAGGCCCTCCAGAAAATGCTTATTCAGTTCTGACAATGGTTTACGTGTGTAAAAAAATAAATGGTTCCGGGCATAGCCGGTCATGACCAATGAATACGCCGGAACCCAGGAAGCCCTCAATACGAGACACCAAGGACCAACCTCTCCCTACGAAACACCATAAAGTGATACACAATAGTATAGTTTATAGGGTTGGGGGCTGGGAGAAGGATTAACGGCCACACAGTCATGACCATGCCTCCGCCCCATAATAGCGGCAATGATATTGGACTATGGGTGTCTCTACAGGCGTTTAAAGCCATTACCGTCGATGTAACTACGGCATTATGCCTGAACACAGAAAGTAACCATATCCTATTCGGGCTGAACTCGATTGCCCGTCCTAGGTTCGTCATCCAGTGCTCGTGGGGACATAAACCTCATACACAGCCTGGGGCGCTTACCCGGTCATCTCGGGAACTTCGGTTACACATCCAAGACCAACCCAGTTCAACCTTCCCTGTCTGCGTATTATGCTGGGCAAAACCCGATAATGACACCCTGCGATTTGCTGGGCAATATGCCCTACACTCCTGGGGCATGCAGATTGCCGTTGATCGCATGGAGCCGCCATTGCTGTTTCAGATCGTTGATGCAGCTATGGGCTATACAGATCTAGCCACGAGATCGGTAATAGCATCACCCGTATTTCAAACCGCCTTGCTACCACAGCCCATTTCAGCCAAGTGGCTCAGGACAAAGCGGCCAGACTCCCCTGCAACTTCTGCTCAGCAACCATCATCAAACAAACGCATATTACCGCCCGCTCAAGAGACAGTACGTGTAAATATCAAGGTTAATGATCTTCCCGACGCGCTTTTACCGGCACGCATCATTACAGCCGGCCGCTCTATCGGTTTTCATGCCTACGCCTTATCAAGTACCTGCCTTGGTGATATTGCCCTCAGTGCTGACTGGTCACGCTACCTCCTCAGACTAACAGATGCTTGGCCATGCCCGAGATACCACTATTTAACTCGGTATTCACTACGCGGTCCAATAACCACACCCACACGGTTCTGTGAACCATTAAACCAAGCTATTCTAGCCCGACATGCCGGCGTCTATGCCAAACGAGGTAATCCAGAAGCCATAGCCGTTTTCGGTTGGGAACTCACAACATGGACATGCATCGATATGGACAATCACCAAGGTGAATTGTCGATATCGCATCTCCTACAAATGGTCCGATGCCTAAAATCTCTGTTTCCTCAGGCTGTCCTAGAGGCCAGATACGCTATTGCAGACCAAGACTTCCAGGAGCAGCATGCTGTAATAGCCCTCTGGAAAGATCGCTCACGGTTACGCCACAGAAACCCATTGGACACTAGGACATACATAGCTGGCATCCATTGCTGGATAAACTGGGGTAGGTGGCAGAAGTCGAGTGATGTTCTGATTCAAGTCAGGCAACTATTACAACAATCCGGCTTTCCAGACACCGGGATTGACCTGTTCCCAACTCCGACCAAGGCCGTAACTCTACCTCTACGCCGGGTCATACAACGTAGCAGTAAATCATTACAAGCCGATCCATCATATGAAATTGTCGATGAGAACCTATTGCCACTGGTTGATCGCTATTCATTGTCTTCTCCACCGAAGACAGTCCTACAATATACGACTGAGATGTGGAGTTCCTTCAGCAAGTCCTGGGCAGCTGCAGCTAGTAGTACCGAGCAGCGATTGTTACCTGAAAGTCTCTTGCTCACCTGTGATCCCATCTATTCAGGATTACTGTGGGCATCAACCGAGAACGCACAGAAAGCGGCTGACCAAGCAGAACCCATAGAGGATCAGCGCGTACCTGCCTGGAAAGCCACATTACAGGATCATGCGCGGATTATTCCGGTTGTAATGCCTGCGCCACTGCAGGTTACCGATATGCCGTCTAAAGCCAAAAGAATGACCAAGGGTAGGGATCTGGTGGCAGCACAGTTTGTAATGCCTCAGTCAGTATCCACACCGTCAGCCAGACATATACCTCCGAGTACGGTGGCCCCAAAGAGCCAGGAGTTCATATCTGCACAGACGATAGCCGAACGACAGGGTGGTTTTACAGCAGGACAAAGAAATGAGCAGAGCCTGCAACTCGTACAATTCTGCATGGCCCATGGCTACGACCTACAATTTGCCAAAGCTATCTTCCAGGCACGGTGGAGCATCAGTGGCACCAAGACACCCCTGAAGGATGCCCTGCAGATATTCACCCGCATGTTCAAGGACTGGTCGAAAAAGTATAAGCCAAAACAACAGGCTACCGTAGAAGTCAGTGATATAGAGTCAAAAATTGAAGGAATCCTTACTGATGCTGGCGAATTGACGCCTAAGAGAAACAAGGCCCGCACTCAGATACGGGACATCCTGGTGCAGGTCATTACCGCAGCCATCAAGGATCCCAGAACATGGTCGTGCCGATTGTTACCGGATAGCTATCTCATGAAGACTGGGAAGGTCACAGGATCATGCCGTAGGGTTCCCAACAAAGTCAAAAACATATTGAGACATATCAACTGCGTTCCTTTATCGGCCGATGATGCCCAGAGTCGATTACAGGATATAGAATCCAAACAGTACGTAGGCAGAGCCCTCTATTGGGACATACAACCACTGATGCGCTCCATACTCCCCTAGTATACTATACTATTGCGTATCACTTTTGGATCATGAACCAATGTCCATGATCAGGGACGCGTACTTCCTGTATCGCCTTGTTCGTACCTCCACCCTTCGCCGCACTCCCCATCTCCTGAACTTTGCCTTCACTGCCACCGCTCCCCACGGTTGCCACTGCGTACCTATTACTCATCATAACCCTATCCCATGCCCGCTACCCCCATAGACCCCACCGAAGAGTTACCCTGGGAACTCCTGGATCGCGCAACTGCCGTAGACCTTGACGACCGCGCTATCCGTCTCGGCCGCCCGCGTATAACTACATGTCTGTATTTGGCATCTCAGTCTTCCGCACCCTGGAACTGGATTTCTCTGGGTAAGCGGTCCACCCGTAGGCTCGATCTTGGTCCATATGATCAACTGGACTGTACCTGCCGCGACGCATGCCTACTCCTTGGCCAAACCTCCATGGACCCTGTCCTTGTAACCATATGGGGTGATACAGGCCGAACAGCGCTGCTCTGGACTATCAACGGCCCAGAACGCCTCCCTTCATCCGATATCCTTCCCAAGATTGTGTCGAAGAAGTGGCTATCCATACCGTTTATACCTATAACCGAGGGAGCCATTGCCGAGGTTAAGGCTTACCGGCCTCCACTGAATCGCCCCAAAAATCACCGCCGAATGGACGAAGAGTGGAATCCATTCTTCCTATGAACACGTAGCCGTTAAGCCGGTATAGACCAACAGGACTTATGGTGGAAACTGCCAACATGGTCTCTCTCAACGCTGTCCATGAGCATCGTCTCCGCTGGAACCGGTTGGCTGCCCGGATATTTGACGCGTTACCGTTCCTTGGTGTCGATAAACATGATGTCCGGTTTACCGGCGATCCCTTTGTCCTGCAGATCAGCGGCTGGGTTACCATATCCTTGATCGAGACCACCACTGGACCGCATGCGCTGATCAGGACTGATAAGCCGCCGGGCCTAATCTGCTCGATCGACCTGGCAGCTACGGACGAGGCGGTCATCCGTGATGTCATTGATGTGCTGGATGCCGCTGTCCGTCGCCGCCGTCGACACGTTGATGCCGAGCAGCAGGCCAAGGAAGCCGAACTCCACGGCATGGTCACGGACCTGGGCTTGATCTGCCAGCAGACAGGCGGGACGCCTCTGCGTGCTGAATTCCGTGACAACTACGGCACGTTGCACGGTAGCTTGGACCGCATCGAAACGCGGTCAGATCGTCCAGATCAAGCACGGTTCGGCATCACGCTGAACTTGGCACCGATGGCTTATGCGGATGCACTGCGTGTTCTCCAGGCAGCCAGGGATCTTGCTGCTCAGACGGCAACGAACGACCCCGTTACTGGCATGGAACCGCCCCAGGAGCCCTGTGCTGCCGGGTGCTGGCTGTAGCTGCACTGGTCAACAGATGGATTCGGACATCCACCATTCTTCTTGTAAGATCCCAACCTGGCGCAGACACTTTTAGTTCCTGCGGCCTTGCCTGTGCTGTCCCTTGATACTTGGCTCGACGACATCCGGCGCTATAAAGTCCCCATGCGCTAGCGGCATTCCGATCACTTCTTTGTGTTGGACCAACCCCCAACCGAAGGAGTGCTATGTCTGCCGTCCGCCGCCCTGTCGCTGCAAGTTATCAGAAGGCCTACTGGATCGATCGCGCCTTCCCGCCCGGATTTAACGCCGGCACCCGTGGGGTAGCCCACCATCTCGCCCTGGAACCATACCGGAAGGCTGTCATTGCGGCCATCGAGCACGCCCTGCTCGTCGCTGACCAGATCCCGGGGTGTGATGACGTCGAGTGCGCCAATATCGCCGCTTACTTCGCCGGCCTGCCGCATCCACGCGATGTGCATACCGCCATGGGCCTCGTGCGCCTGGAAGAGGACTTCAACCGGGTGGCCGAACGCCTGATCCGCGCCTATCGGCCCCGGCTGTATTCTCGCCTATTCCGCCCTGAGGCCATCGGCGCCTGAGCCTGCACAACCCGGTCCAGGACCTCGCTAGCCACGTACTGGTGGGGCACTGGATTGCCGGGCGGCGACAGCCATCTCAAGCGATCCGAAGCCGGGGGTGTCAACTCCCGTGTTGACATCTAGAGACCTATTTTTCCTCGTATGATGCCAGCGTACCCCGCCATTCCCCCAACCTAAGGAACACGATGGCACTCGACTCCGTTACCCTCGAAAACACCAACCTGGGCCCTGATCAGCCGGCATGCCCTGCCGGCGTCGACCCTGGCCTCTTGGACGCTGCGCGCAAGAAGCTCGCCGTAAAGCGGGCCGCCCAGGAGGCCGACAAGACGCAGCGGCAACTGGACGGCCGTGCTGCTCCAGTTGCAACGGCATCGACGCCCAGTGTCGACGAGTCCGCGGCCACTGTTCAGGACCTGCCGGTTCATCCTGCGGCAGCAGCCTTTCCGATGATGTCCCCCGAGGAGATCAAGGCTCTGTCCGACGACATTGCCGCCAACGGCCTGAGCCATCCGATCGTGGTCTGGAAGGGCCAGGTCATCGATGGCCGCAACCGCCTCAAGGCCTGCCGGTTGGCCGGAGTCGAACCGGCCTACGCAGTGAAAGACGACCTGGAGGAGGAACAGATCCTCAACTTCGTGATGTCGGCCAACGTCAACCGCCGCCATCTGGATACCCCGCAGCGGGAGGCCATTGCCGCCAGGATAGCGAACCTGCGACGCGGCAACGTCGACAGCCAGAGGACTGGTCCGTCAAGTTGCGGGACCAGCGTAGCCGAGGCGGCCAAGCTCATGGACGTCTCGGTATCAGGGGTCGAGCGCGCCAAGACGCTGAACGAGCGAGCGCCCGAGCTCGCTGCCAAGGTGCTCGCCGGAGAGAAGGTCGGCAACCGCAAGCTGACGACCAGCGGGGCACTAAAGCAGGTGAAGGAAGCCGCCAAGAAGGCGGCTCCGCCACCGCAATCCGACGATGCAGATCCACCGGAGCGAGCCAGCACACCGGAACCCAGCCCGTCCTTCGACATCCTCGTCGAGGTGCTGCCACGGCTCCAGTCGGACTGGAGCAGCGTCCTCGCGGCAGCGAACCACGCACACAGCGACGACCTCCTGGGCCTGCTACGGCGCCTGGTGAAGCCAATGTCGAAGTTGGCACCCATCGATGCGGCGGCCGTCCTGCAGTGGGTCGCCGATCACCATGTAGTCACCACCGGAGGAGCCAAGCCATGACGAACGCAACCCTATCTACCGTCAAGACCGGCGTCGCCGAGTGGGCCAACCATTCGGTCAATCTGATCAACGGCTGCCGGCACGAATGCCGGTACTGCTACGCGGCCTTCAACGCGTGCGATCGCTACCATCGGATACCGCGGAGTCAGTGGCCGCAGCCGGTGGTCCGCGACCACGACGTCCGGAAGCGTCGGCGGAAGATGGAAGGCCGCGTGATGTTCCCGACCACGCACGACATCACCCCCGAGGAACTGGGACCCTGCCTGACGGTCTTGGGCAAACTCCTGGCCGCCGGTAACGAGGTCCTGATCGTCTCGAAGCCGCACCTGGAGTGCATCCAGGCCATCTGCGACCAGTTCGCCGATCACCGCAGCCAGATCCTGTTCCGCTTCACCATTGGAGCCGACAACGACGACCTGCTCCGCTACTGGGAGCCAGGGGCGCCGGACTTCGCCGAGCGGTTCGCGTGTCTGCGCCTGGCCCACGAACGCGTGTTCGCCACCAGCGTGAGCATGGAGCCGATGCTCGATGTCGCCCATGCCCCGCGTCTGGTCAACCGCCTGCTGCCCTACGTCACCGAGACGATCTGGTTGGGCAAGATGAACGGGATCAGCTGCCGCGTCCGGGCAGAGACGGACGAGGACCACCAGCGGATCGACGCCATCACCGCCGAGCAGAACGACGAAGCGATACGGTCTCTGTACGCCGAACTGCAGAGTATTCCCCAGGTTCGGTGGAAGGATTCGATCAAGAAGGTGATGGGCATTCCGCTGGAGAAGGCCGCGAAAGACAGCCCCGAACACGCACAGGAGCAGGGGCCAGATGCCGGTGCCCAAGCCTGAGGCCCCACACGCCGGACCCCCTGCCGTTCACGTTGGACGGCAGGGGTGGCCAGTCGCGATAAAGCCCGCCAGTGTGGGTGCGGCTACTCGACCATCAACCTGTCAAATCGAGATGTGACATCATGAAACCTGATTGCCGATTCCATATACCAGCGCTCATCACGGCCCCAGCGGCCACAACCCAAGGAACGACTCCGATGACGAACGACAACGACATGCACGAATCCAGCTCCAAGCTCATGGCCCTGATCCGGGCGATTGACCTCCAGACGAACGCTCGGCTGGCCGAAGCCAAGAAGCACAACCTGGGTCAGCGCGCCCAGGAGATCGCACTGCTGGAGGCCGACAACGCCAAGCGGCAGCTGCGGAGCGCCCAGATTTCCTATGAAGCCGCGGTGCCAAGCGACGTCGCCACAGCTCGGCGTCCCGAGAACGCCTTCAAGTTGGTTCGGATCCGTGGCACCCTCGGCAAGATGGAGGAGCCCCACCAAGTCGATATCCCGCGCGCAGAAAGCACGCTGGTCGACCTCATGGGCGAACTCTCCAGCGAAAGTGACCACCCAGCGGTAAAGGCCCTGATGAGTCGGATCACCATCACCGGCGAAGGGACGGCCACCATTGAGACGCAGGCTTTCATTGACCGCAAACTGGTGACCTGCCTCCAAGACCACGGCCAGCGCTTCGCCAACTGGGAGTTTCTGCTCTTGGTCGTGCCCGGGACCGAGTTCGGCTCCGCACCTGCTGGAACCGGCATGACCTCGTCGGCGACGATCAGTAGCTACCACTTCTACCTAGTGGACGCACGCCCGCTTATCTCCGCGATCCAGATGGTCGGCCCAACGCCAGGCGAGATCGAGGCCGGCCTACGTCGGTACGCCACGGACCCGCATGTGCTTGATTCGGTTACAGCTGCGGTCGTGCGATTTCTGGAGATTAAATGCCTGGACCGGCTGCCGTTGCTTCACGAGGCCATCCGCTTCCAGGTCCTGGCCGCGGCAACAGAAGGACTGCGGGCGCACACCCTGCTCATCGGGCCCCCGAGCGTCGGCAAGTCCAAGGTTCACAAGGCCGCCAAGCTGGTGCAGCCCGTCTTCCGGTTTGCGCTGCCGACCAAGGTGACCGAGGCCGGGCTGATCGGCGATGGCCACAGCAACGCCAAGCAGCGCCGGCCAGGACTGATCCCACAGTGCCATACCGGATTGTTCAGTGTGGAGGACTTCAACCAGGCGAATTCCCTTAAGAACCAGCGGTTCTGCGCCGTATTCACCCACACGATGGCTGAAGGTCGTGTCGCGGACGCCAGCGCGGCCCGCGTCGAGTACCATGCGGAGGTCTCGATCCTCTTGGACGCCAACCGGAAGTCCGATGTGCGGAAGGTCGGCACCGACAAGGAGGGCTTCGAACGGGTGGTCGCCGACATCGGCGTGCCGATGAACGTGCTGTCGCGCATGACCTACATCGCCGAGATCCCACGCGATCCCAAGACCCAGTTGGTCGTGACCTCGGCTATGATTGCTCAAACGAGCAGCCTACCGAGCGTCGAGCGCCAAGTTCTCGAAGAGCAGCTGCGCCAGTTCCAGGTCTACGCGGCCCTGATGCGCGAACGCCATGCTCGCGTTGAGATCCCGGCTGATGTTCGCCGGCAGATCGAGAAGTACGTGCTGGCGGCATGCAACACGACCGAATCCCACTTCGAGCGGCACAGTGAATTCGCCGACTTTATGACGCGCCTGGGGCAGCAAGCGCTGATGCTCGTCCAGGCCCATGCTCGCCTGCACAACCGCGGTGAAGCGGTGCTGGCCGACGTCGATGCCATTTTCCCGTTCCTGTGGCGGAAACTCGACTGGGTGAAGACCACCCTCTTCGGTGGCCAGGCCGAGACCGCCGTCGTGGACGCCAACGCGATGGCACGGAGGACGCTGATCCGGCTGAGGCTGAAGAAGTGGCCCGAACCAACCTGCACCCCGCTGCAAATCCAGCGTCAGCTCGGCCTGCAGAGTGCCAGCTTGGCCACCATCGCTGACGACCTGCGCTCTCTGCTTGGAGATCCGGATGGCACCGACGTGTTCTGCGTCACGACTTCGGAGCGCATCGGTGCCTAACTTCGACGGTACTGCCGCCATCGTCCCGGGGTTTCCACGCCCCGAGACGGAAGGCCCACACTACGAGGCCGAGAAGGCCTATGTCAGCGCGCACGGCTTCCCCCGCCCGATCCTGGTTGATCGGGCGGGGGAAGTCTGGGCTGGTCGCACGCTGGTGAACATCGCCAACGACCTGGGCCTGGAGCCACCACGCCAGGTCGTTGACGATGGCTTTGCTGCGTCCGTCAACGAGTTGGCGACCCGCGATCTGACCGTACTGGAGTGGGCGGACCTCGTGCAGGCCGTCAACGACCAGAGCAGCACAAAGTTTGTGCTGGAGGACGCACCGAAGCGGTCGGCGGCGGTGAGCGGCTGGTTCAAAGCACATCTCGGCAAGGCCCGCGGCTTCAGCCCTAGCCAAGTTGAGCAGTACCTGCGCGTGGCGCGATGCTCACCCGAGGTGCGAGCGCAGTTGGTTGACGTAGCAACCCTCCACGAGGCCATCCGACGACTCCGTGCGCTGGAGGAAAAGCCAGTTGCACCAGACGACAGCGAACTGATAGAGGAGATGGAGATGACCACCACCATAGCATCATCTGATGGACTACCGACTGCCAACGAGACGGCGGCCCTGACGACCGCCATCGCATTCATGGAGGCCACCGAGCGGGTGCAGGCCTGGACGCCTAGTAGCCTGGAAATCCTACGGGGACTCCGTGACGCTATCGAGGAGATACTGGCTCGCTGAGCCTTAGGAGATCGACTTATCATGAACATGACCATCAACGCCGTTTATCAGCGCCTCAAGAGGCGCCTTGCGTGGGAAAACAAAGTCCTGCACAAGGCACGCGGAGCGTACAGGCGGGGATTCTTCGGAGCCTACTACACCATGGGCCTAACTAGCGGTGCTGTCATCGATTGCCATATCGACATCGTGGTATTGGCTAAGCGCTACGGACTCCTACCTGGGGTTGAAGCCGTAGATGGATATGGCCCCGTGCCGCCCCTACATGATGACCTGCCGCGACCTCAGCCCAGGATCGGAGCGTAATCAGCGAAACGTAGCTGAGTCCTTCGGCCTCACAACACCAGCCAGCCCACCGCCCAGAAAAGGCGGTGGGCTGTTGCATTACAGTTCGAGATCAGGCTCCCAGCACTGCCACGATGATCTTCCGTTGAGCTGCGGTGGCCCGGTGCGTCGCCACAGCCAGGGCATCGGCGGCTAGTTCGGCAGCCTCCGCCAGGGATACGCCCTTGGTCTTCGCGACCTTGGCTGGCTTGGCAGCAGCTTTCACCGGGGCTGCCTTCTTGGACTTCTTCGCCTTCTTGCCCCTGCTGACCTTGGCCGTCTTGCCAGCCTTGGCCTTGCCAGCCTTTGCCGCCGGCTTGGTCATGGTCTGGAACTCTTCAGCCGAGAGGCCGAGGAACTTGGCGTACTTCGGAGCGGTCGTCGCGTTCGGGACGGACTTGCCCTTCAGGACGGCGGTCACGGACTGCACATTGGCGCCGATAGCCTTGGCGAGGGCCGCAATGGAGAGCTTGCCCTCCTTCTGCTTGGTCTTGAGGGCGGAGGAGAGCGGGGTGGTGGGCATCGCCGCAGCATCGACGCTCAGGCCATCGAGGCAACTCGCCATAACCGCGGTCCCAGATTATCACCGTCGGCATTGTCTGTCCCCCGGAATCCGTCACGGTCCGGCATGCCAGGAAGGGCGGTTGTGACTGCCCGGCCATGCTGCTCGACGCTACCTCTGGGCCGCCCCCGGCACGCCCACTACGGTGTTGGGGAGCAGTCCCAAACGGACGAGTTCACGTTGTACTGCAGCCAAAGTGTACGGTTTGGCCACCCATGCAGCTGCCTGCGTGAAATCCAGCATATCTGAGTTCATGGTCTCGGCACCTGTGACCATCAGCACCTTCGTGACGTGTAATGGTGTATTCGGACCTTGCTGAGACTCGATAGCGCGCAGGCGAAGTAGTGTCTCTATGCCAGAGATGCCGCCCATTTCGATGTCGAGGCAGACCAAATCGTAGGGCTCATTGCTGTTGAATGCCGCCGTGATGGCATCCAAAGCGTCTTCACCAGATACGAAGGCATCAACACGACCGATTTTCTTGAGGCATCCCTGAAGAACAAGGCGCCCGACCTTGTCGTCATCTGCTATCAGGATGCGCATCGGCTCAATATTTCTGCTGCATAGAAGCCTACAAGTGAAAACTGCCGGCCTCCGCGGTCGAGAACTGCCGGCGGACCGACTGAACATGTCCAAGGACGGATGCGTGGATGGCCTTCCGAGAGCGTCTGCTGCTCGACCTCATGCGCAGTGCGAAAAGCGCGGTGGTCATCGTGTGGTTGCATATTTTATGGTCCCACGTATTTGGTCGACTGGTATGGGATCGGGTGTCCTGATAGTTGCACGCGAAACCCATATAGGGTACGCTGGGTATATGGCAGACGACTCCGATCCCATGCTTCCGTACCTCCATCAGGTGCGACTCATTGACCGGCAGCATCGCAGGCTCTTCGATTTGATCACCAACCTGGCCAGCGGAAAAATCGACACCCCATCCGCCATAGACGATCTCGACGCCTATGTGGATCGCCACTTCCGCGTCGAAGAAGAGATCATGGAGACCCTGGAATATCCGGATCGGGCGGGGCATGTTCGCGAGCACGACCAGTTCAGGTCCAAGGTAGCGCACCTGCGCGGCGGCGAATCGGGTTCGTTCGCCATATCAGATTCGGTGGTACGCTATCTGCGCGTGTGGCTGCAGTCCCATATCGGCGGTACGGACCGGGGGCTCTGCGATTTCATCAAGAAGGAAGGATTGTGACCAGGCAGGGCGGATCCGGTCAGGGATCAACGACGCCTACACTGGGCCGTCGTCGATTTCGCCGAGCAGCGACTCACCAATGGTGAATCGCTGCGCAGGTGCATCAGACCCCCGAGCACATCCGCGAGGTTCTGGCCTCGCTGTTGGCGAACTTGTCAAACCGGCCAGCCCAGGCGCCAGGCCCCGGTAGCCCACATCTACTCGGCCATGCCTTGCCCGGGCGCGTCCACCTGCGTAGGATGCGGCATCGACCATGCCGACCCCGAAGCTGTCGACTTCGCCGAGCAGAGGGACTGGTTCGCCCAAAGGCTCCGGCCCCTGGGATTCGAGCACGGTACGCTCTATACCTACCGCTACACCGACGCGGAGTGCATGATGAAGGTCGAGTTGGTCGACAGCCATGATGGCTACTTCATCTACCTCTACGTGCAGGCCGATGATGAGCACGTATTCCGCGCCGAGGCCGTGGCTGAGGCCTTCGATGCCCATGTCGTCGAAATGGCTGGGACGAGGCGGATCTCGCTGTCGGACTCCAGGTAAACCGTCGTCAAGGTGCCGACGGTTTCCGACCCCCAACCCGTATGTCACAATTGCCCCTCATGCCGCAACCCGATGGTAGATCGTGAGTAAGCCCCCAAGCCGATCCTTCCTGGCGACTGCGCCGCTGCGATTGGCCAGGAGGGGGTCGGTAGCGATTACGGCGCCGTGGAGGGCGGTGTGAACCTGCTGTCGGTGAGGACTACCTGATCGGCGGCTGCGGTGGGTGAGGTTTATGTGAGATACGGGGTCGGATGGGGCAGCTTCTTGGCAGCCGAAACCGGGATCTGAAGGGACATGGGCAATCTCCGTGGGGGTTGATGTGGTGTCGTGAAACGCAAACACCCGCCGTGGATACGGCGGGTGCTGTGATCGATGATCGAAACGGTAGCTGACTAGCGACGCCGGCGCAGGCCAAGCAGGGTCAAGCCAGCAAGCAGGAGTCCCACTGCTCCACCGGCTCCACAGCCGCCTCCGCCGCCACCAGATACCGTGGAACCGCCGCTACCACTGGCAGCGATGGTGATGACCAGCGTGGCCGAGCCGGTTCCGGTGCCATTGGTCGCCGTAATGGTGGCATTGGTCGTTCCCACTGCTGTCGGAGTTCCGGTGATCGAACCCGTTGCCGTGTTCACTGTCAGGCCAGCAGGCAGACCCGAGGCATTGAAGCTGGTCGGGGTATAGCTGCCCGTGATCTGGTACGAGAAGGCGGAGCCGACGATACCGGCAGCGGTCAACGTGCTGGTGATCGCAGGCGGAGCCGTGACGGTGATGACCAGGGTCGCCGTTCCCGAACCGGATGCGTTGGTCGCACTGATCGTGACGTTCGACGTTCCAACCGTCGTCGGTGATCCCGACACGGCTCCGGTGGACGTGTTCACACTCAGACCCACAGGCAGGCCCGTCGCGTTGAAGCTGGTCGGGGTGTTGCTGCCGGTGATCTGGTAGGTGAACGCCGTTCCGACGACACCGGCAGCCGTGAGGGTGCTGGAGATCGTTGGCGGCAGCGAGGTGACGCCACTGCCGATCCAGGCTGAGTTCGCAGGGGTAGTTGCAGCGGCAGCCGTTCCATAGCCGCCATCGGTGGCGGAAACCCGGACCCGGATCGCCTTGCTGGCATCGCCAGCCGCCACAGTATAGGTGTTGCTGGTGGCTCCGCCGATGGTCGCGGCGTTGGTTCCCGCCGTGTCGTCAGCCCGCCACCACTGGTAGGCGAAGGTCAGACTGGCTGGTGCCGTTTCATGGTCCGTCCAGGTTCCGGTGCTGGCGGTGAGAACTGTGCTGCCTAAGCTGTTGGTCCCCGTGATGCTCGGCAAGAAAGTGTTGACCGGAGCCTGGTTCACCGCGTTGACCGTGATGACGAAGCTGGTGGAACCCATCAGAGTGCCATCGCTGACCGTCACCGTTATGGTACTGGTCCCGTACTGATCAACCGCAGGCGTTGCGATTAGCGACCAGGCGGTGCCACTGCCGGAGACGGCAAGACCGGCGTTCGGGATCAGCGTGGTGTTGCTGCTCGTCGCCGTGACTGCCAGGTTAGTCGTGCCGTCAAGATCGGCCACGGCGATCGGGATCGACGCCGTAGCGACTTCCTGGTTGGTAGCGACGTTGCTTATCGCGGTGATCGTTGGCGCACGGTTGTACTCGTAGGCCCCGCAATCCGGTGTGCCGCCGTTGCTGCGACTGGCTCCCAGCGCATCGAGTGTGATGCCGCTGATGGAGACTCCTACGTTGATGCCTGCGCTGCCAGTCTGGAGCGCCAAGCCGTCATCGGAGGTTCGGAAGATGCTGTCTGCACCAGCCGGGTTACCTGCATTCACGAAGGTCGGCGTTGCATCGACCACACCACCACCATTGACGATGGTCGGAGTCGGTGCCGTCAGGTACTGCCACAGGCCAACGCCAGCGGTTCCGCCAGTCAGGACTGTGTACGAGACCCGCAAGGTCGTGGTCCGGTCCTCCTGCTGCATGAGGACCTGTGCGCCATTCGTAGCGGTGTTTCCTGATACGATGCAGTCCCGCAGCGTCAGATCGGTGTCATCAGCGAAGATCGCACCACCGGCTGAATCAGAGCCACCGCTTCCATTGAACGCGCCACCTTGATTGCTGTAGAGCGTGCAGAAACGAAGGTCCATTGTCAGCGGGGAACTACCAGACATGGATGACCGTGGATAGGAGCCTATGGCACCTCCAATCTCAGAACGGTTGCCGGTGAACACGCAGTTCGTGACCACCGTGCCGCTGCCCTCGACGAAGAGACCGCCACCGATAGTGTCGGCATCGTTGGCCGAAAATACCGTCTGGATGATGGTGACACCAGTTCCGCCGCCAACATAGAGACCGCCTCCCTTGCCAACCCAGGTGCTGGTGTTGCCAGGTGCCGCTGCCGTCGTGTTCCTGATAAACTGGCAGGCATCAATGGAGGCTGTCCCCAGGCAGTAGACGCCACCGCCGCCGCCAGATCCAGTGACCCGGTACATGCGGTTGTACCGCACCGTGGAGCCACGCAGGACATCGGCTGCACGCATCAAGAAGGCACCGCCACCCTGGGCTTCACAGGAGTTGTTCTCAATAATGGTGTTCTCGATAGTCATGCCGCCGCTGGCAGCGGTCCCGCCACTGGCCAGAGCCGTCGCCTCGGCGTTAGATCCGGTCAGGATGCCGCCTCCGATGCAGTTGGCCACGTTGGGATCCGTGTTGCCCGATGGCTGGTAGTTGGCATTGCCGCCGCGAATACTGAATCCGTCAAGACGCGCACCGCTAGCCCCGCGCACGACATGATACAATGCCGTTGACTTTGCGCTCTGAGACACCGGCATGACCTCACGCTGCCGCTCTGTTTTTCACCGTTCGATCGAAGCGCCAGCGCCCGTA
>JFJP01034122.1_pt1 | contig 17005 bp, 13 predicted proteins | sample 431651 | NCBI WGS metagenome assembly JFJP01 (sample SAMN02602958, study PRJNA72255) | Microbial mat metagenome, whole genome shotgun sequencing project. | biome: fresh water; feature: sink hole; material: water; isolation source: purple microbial (photo- and chemosynthetic) mats found in... | reverse complement strand
GCCTCTTTGTTGAGTTCCAGCCGGGCCCGGGTGCCCAGGAACAGACCCACTGTCATGGTGGCAATGACTCCGCTGACGTGAAAAACATGGTCGGCGACCAAGAAGCTGAGGTAGGCGGCTGCAACGGTCAAACCCAACTGGGCCGCGGCCATGGCCGAAGTCATGCGCAAGGCCAGACTCATCAGTCCCGCAAAAACGGCCCCGACGACCACCCCGCCGGCGGCGACCTGGATAAACTGAACTACCCCCGAGGCTACTGCTTCGGCATTGAACAGGGGCACGGCGGCAAAGCCCAGCATGACACGGAACATCACAATGGCCGTGCCGTCGTTAAGCAGACTCTCGCCCTCCACCAGGCTGTTGAGGCGTTTGGGGGCACCGATTTCCTTGAACAGCGCTACAACCGCCACAGGGTCGGTGGCCGAGATCAGGGCTCCAAAAACCAGGCTGGGAATTAAAGGGAGTCCCAGAAGGTAGTGCATTCCCAGCCCCACCAGAATGGTGGACAGCAGCAGGGAGACGACGGCCAGGGCCGTAATGGGAACGATGTCGCGCTTGAGTTCGTGAGAGTCGAAGTTGTAAGCCGATTCAAAAATCAGGGGAGGGAGCAGAACGTACATGATGATTTCAGGAAACAGCAGCTGAATTTCCTGCAGGGGCACTCCCTCCTGCATTCGCAAAATAAAGCCTGCGGCGATGCCCATGACCACCAGGAAGACGCTGTGGGGAATGTGGAGATAGTCGGCCAGCTTGGTTCCGAGAAAGCCCAGAGTCAGCAGGACCATCAGAACGGTGATGTACTCGACCATGATCCTTTCAGTTTAGGTCATGGGGGAGCATTGTCTATACCCAATCACTATTCTGAACGACTCACCTGAAACTGAGCCATGGAGGTCACCAATTCGGCCGTGTCTTTCAGGTTCTTTCGTGACTCGTGTCCGACCTGGTCAACCACGGAAAGCAGTTCCCCTGTTCCCTCTGACTCTTGAGCAATGGTGTTTTGAATGCCCTGAGCAGCCTCAACAATGCGATTGGTCGCTTCCCTCATTTCTCCCGAGCGTTGGCGTTGATTCTCACACATGGCACGAATGGTCTGAGTCGCCTCAGTCAGGCTGGTCACACTGGCCAGGAGCTCTTCCGCGCCTACTTTCTGTTCACTCATACTGGCGGCAATGGTTCTGACCAACTTGCCCGTATCGTCAACGCTCTCACGAATCTTCTCAAAGCTTCCCCCCGCTTGATCGGCGAGGGTGGTGCCCGTCACGATGCGAGCGGTCATGGAGTGGATCAGGGTGACAATCTCTTTAGCACTTTTGGCGGACAATTCGGCTAACTTCCGGACCTCGTCGGCCACCACCGCAAACCCAGCGCCTGCAGTTCCAGCGTGGGCGGCTTCAATGGCGGCATTCATGGCCAGTAAGTTCGTTTGGGCTGCTATTTTGGAAATCGTTGCTACAATGGCCCCCACGGACTGGGAGGCTTCTGAGAGCTCCTTCAGAGCTGCCCTCGTGGCCTTCAGCGCTTGGTCCCCTTCCGTTGCATCAGTCCGCAGTTGTCCAGCAACGGAGTCCGCTTTTGCCGCTGTCCCTGACACACTGGCAATGTTAGCCGCCATTTCGGCCACCGCAGCGGAACTCTGCTCCACATGGCTGGACTGATGGGCAACCTTCTCTGCCACCGTTTCGATGGACTGGGCCATGGATTCGATCACACCACGCGTCTTTTCGACTTCCTGGGTCTGTGCCCCAGCCGATTCTCCCATGGAACGTAGGGACTGTTTGAGATGCTCGACATTGACCCGGGCGACCTCGGCGTTGCTCGTCACTGTCTTGGCAGAACCCTCTACCGAGGTGGCCAGGTCGCGGGTACGGCCAATCAAACCTTCCAAGGTCCCAAGAAATCGGTTGAAGGCACCAGAAAGAGCTCCGATTTCATCATCTCGTGAGACGACGATTCTTTTGCTGAGATCGCCTCCACCTGCCGCAATTTCTTCGATCCGGGTATTCACCGCTCGGATTCGTGAGACCACCGAGCCGGCGATGGTCCAAATCAGAACGAAACCCCAGGCCAAACAAACCAGGGCCAAAGAGACCATTTCACCGGGAAAGCTCGACTCAAAGGTTTCTGAGGCGAAGCCGGACTGTTTGGCATAACCCAGGGCCGCCGTTGTGAAAAGAGAAGCGGCCAAGGCCGTTGGGGCCAGTGCCGCTAAGATAATCCGTAACCCCAGACCGATGGCCTGGCTCCTGGCGGCAGGTTCCCTGGTTCCAAGAACCTCCAGGGGTTTTTGGAGCTGGTTCTCAATCAGAAGAATGACCTGCAATGCCGTCATGGTCCCGATGGACAGATTGAACACAATAAACAGGGGGATCTCGAAAGGCCCATACGGGGATTTTCCGGTCAAAACATAGACAAGGATGGTGACAAGAGGCGCAATGAAAAAGCCCAGGACTTCCACCACCAGAACCACCGGGAACACCTGGTTGTTGGCCTTTCGCGCCTTCTGGCGAAGCCCCTCGTCCACAGGCCGACCCGCAGAAATCTCTCCATAGGCTTGGTCCAAGGGTGTGAGGGCTTTCCAGAGCAGCCAACAGGCACCAAGGATGGTGGTCACCACGATAAACGAGAAGAAACCGATCTTCTCGATGACCCGGGTCCAGTCCCGATTTAAATAGATGGCGACAAACGCTTGCATTCCATAGGCACCAGCCAAGCTGACCCCGGCAAGGGTGATCATGGCCTTCCAGCGTAGGGAGAACTGCCCCATAAGAGCCTCCTGAATCCCTTCATTGTCAGTCGGGATTGGAACGCGGTCAAGGGATGGAGCATGGCCTCCTGTGCAGAAAAGCGCGGTCTGATTTTCTGTCAGCTCACTCTGTGAAGTAGTCGGGAACCTCCAGGAGCAAGCGGCCTTTGACGGTAGGCAACAAGTAACCACCATCCGCCTGCCTGGGCAGCTCCGCTCCCCCGGGAAAAACCTTCACGCTTTTTGCGGCCTTTGGTAGTACCAGCCGTTCTCCGGCAAAACTCCCGCCTTCTTCAATCATGTCGATGCTCAGGGCCTTGCGGGTGGGAATGTAGTGTAGCAGGGTCAGAAGCAACGTGCTTCCTCGGCGTCGGGGAACGCACAGAACGGTGGTGGGAAGGCCGTCACCGAAGGGCGCTGCACCGATCAGCCGCTGCATGGCCAGCTTCCAGCCATCACGGACGGCGATGTTGCCCGATTCCCGGTATTCACGGAAAATCGGGTCGGCGAAGTACACAAACTTTTGACCGGCCACGACGGCAGGATTGGTTTCGGCCTGAGCCCGAGGCGGCGTCTGGAAATGGCTGCTGAACTTGAGGTCGGTCCGCCGGAAATAGGGAAGAACTCTGTCGACCAGCACCGTTGTCTGGGGGCCCGCTTCGACCACAGAGCCAGGAAGATAGACAACCCTGTCGCTGCGCGAGAGGGCAGGGCTGAAATCGGCGCGGGTGCGCCAGTAAGTAGGATACCGGTCCACCTCACCAAGGTTCTTCAAGCCGGTTTCAGCCAGAAGGCAGGTTCCTGCCGACGAAAAAGCGCTGTTCCCCGAGAACACAACACTTCCACCAGCTTCCCTGTGCTTCTGAACTTTGGCCACCAGGGCAGGCGTCAGAACCACACTGTCGGGAAGAATCAGGCAGTCCAGGCCGCTCCAATCCGCCTGATCATCGAGAACGACGGTGTCGTAGTGGGCCTCGTCAGCCATCATGACGGCACCTTCCAGAGAAAGATCGGTGAGATTCGCGTCGAGGGTGGGGTCCCCCGGGGCGACGATGCCCACCTGCGCAAGAGGTGTGGAACCGGCATAGAAGGGTTCCGCTGCGGCGCACTGGCTGAACACGGCGCCGATGAGGTCGTAGGCTCCGGCATCGAGGGTTCCCCGGGGAGGAAGCTGGTCGCCGATGGAGTTGGCGCCACCGAGGGCCTGGCTGCGGAAGCACTCGTACTCAAGCGCCGCCTGGGGCTTGAGGCCCCCGAAGTCGCCCCACATCTTCTGAAAGCGGCCCGTCATGCCCAGCCAGGGCTTGCCCCAGGAGCCAAAGGCCCGCGCCAGTCTGGGGAAGTGCTGGTACCCCCAGAACCCCGAAGGCAGGGATTCCAGCTCCCAGTGGGTCTGCAGACCGTGGCGGGTTCTCACCCCTGCCCGGGAATCGGCAAAAATGGGATTGGGCGAATTGTAAAAGACCGTGGCTTCGGGATGTTTCCCGAGCACCAGAGGAGTGAAGCGTTTACCGAAGGCGGCTTGGGCTTCGGCCTCGAACTGCGCCTGGGTGGCGCGGTCGGTGCCCATCAGGCCCCGCTGCTCGCGGAATTTACGGCTGGACTCACTCCAGCAGGCATCCTGGTGGAAAAACACAATATCAAAGAAGATGCCGTCCACAGGGTAACGGTCCAGGATCTCGCGGACATGAGCCTCGATATAGTTCTGGTAATCGGAGTTCAGGAAGTTGTTGAAGATCCAGGGAGCCTGTCCGGCCGGCTCGCCGGTGCCAGGGCGGTTGACCTGGGCGAAGGTGCCGTCTTTCTTCATCTGCCGCCATTCCGGGTGCTTGGCCGCCGCGTCTTCCTCCCAGGCGACTGTGGTGTAGATCGGAGCGCGGATGCCTTCGCGGTGAAGGGCCTCGATCTGTTCCCCCAGAAGGTCCCGACCCCGGAGGGCCGGGTGGGCGGTGCCGGTTTTGGTGGGGTAGTAGCATTGGCCGTGGTGGCACTTGGCAAACACAGTCACGCTGTTGACATGGGCTGCCTTCATGGTACGGGCAAACTCCCGAGCATCAAACTCACTGCCGACATCATCGATATAGGGCGAAGTGTGAAAGTCGAGGTGCACCTGCCGCTGGTGGGATACAAGGGGATGGATTTTCATTCTTGCATTGTAGGGGGAGTTCTCATTTTCGTGGATGGACCGAATCGACGCAGTTATGTAAAATATCGCTATGGTCGTCGGAGATTCCCCCACAACGAAGCGAGAAAGGGCACTCCAGAACCTGGTTGCCAAGGTCTTGGTCAGCCGGCGGTTCACTCTCGATTCAACCTGGGATTTCGATCTGGTCAGCCCGTTCTGGCGCCTCTACGCACAAAGCCGCTCTGGGGCCAGCATCGTCTGGAAAGGTCAAACCAGGAAGCTGGAGCCCGACTGCATCCACTTGATCCCGGCGTGGCTGAGGTTTCAGACCAGGACCGAGGTGCCGCTCGAACAGGATTATCTGCATTTCTCGCTGGCGGGCATTCCCGCCGATTTGCAGCGCCGGTTGTTTGACCGCCCTTTTGCCCTGCCTGTGGATTCCATCCTGTCCCCGCTCTTAGAAGTTTGGCGCCAGGGGCTCTCCTGGCCGGAAGCCAGCCTCTCGGACCACAGCTGGGCGTCCGCCCTGGTCCATGCCTGCCTGGCTGAGGTTTTCCGCCAGCTGCCCGACTCGGGACCCGATGCATTTTTCCGATCGTTCTCTGAGACCAGCCCTGTTCATCCGGCCTTGGAGCACCTGGAGGCGCATTTGGCGGAACCGCCGTCGGTGGGCGAGCTGGCCGCCCGGTGCGGGATGAGTCCCGACCATTTCATCCGCGTGTTCCGGACGTGGACCGGAACCACCCCTGCCCAATATGGTTTGGAGCGTCGGGTGGAAGCAGCGGCGGAGTTGTTGACCGAAACCGGCCGGAGCATCAAAGATATTGCCGAAGCCACCGGCTTCGTCGACCGGTTTCATTTCACAAAGGTGGTCAAGGCAAGACTGGGGCTGCCTCCAGCCGAGTACCGTCGCCTGCACTGGGTGCGCTGAGGGGGGTAAGCCCTTTGAGGGCCTGGAGGAACTTTCTGGCAGAGACGTTCATGAACGTCTATAGTAAAACGATGGAAGATCTTCTGATTCAGAACGCTTTGACCCGAGTCTCGCCAGGCGAGTTGGTTGATATTGCCGTGACCGGGGGCAGCATCGCGCGGATCGGGCCGCCGTGGGGTGGTAAGGCCCGCGAGGTCTTTGATGCCGGTGGAGGTCTGGTCACCGAGTCGTACGTGAACGGTCACCTCCACCTCGACAAGGTCTACACGCTGGAGAGGGCCGGTCAGGAGGCTCTGGGGTCGTACACCAGCGGCAAGATGGGCGGCGCGATGACGGCCATCGAGCAGGCGGCCCGATTCAAAAACCAGTACGACCAGGCGTGGATCCTCCCCAACGTACGCCGGGCCCTCGACTTGGCAGTCAAGTTTGGCAACACTCACATCCGGGCCTTCGCCGATGTCGACACCCAGGCCCGCCTCGAGGGCGTGAAGGCGTTGCTGCAGGCCAAGCAGGAGTACCGAGGCCAGGTGGAACTGCAAATCGTCGCCTTTCCCCAGGACGGCCTGGCCCGCGACCCGGGGGCCGAGGGGTGGGTGCGGCAGGCCCTCGAACTGGGGGCCGATGTGGTCGGGGGCATCCCCTGGATCGAGTACACCGACGCCGACAGCCGCGACCATATTGACCGTCTATTTGCTCTGGCCATCGAATTCGACAAGCCTGTTTCGATGCTGGTCGACGATGCCGGCGACCCGGGCCTGCGGACGCTGGAGTACCTGGCCGTTAAAACCCTCGAGACAGGCTGGCAGGGTCGCGTCACCGCCCAGCACGCCCGGGCGATGGCCCTCTACCCCGAACCCTACTATCGCAAGGTTGAGCACTTGCTCAAGACGGCCCGCATCGGCGTGGTCAGCGACCCGCACACAGGGCCGCTCCACGCCCGCATCGGCGACCTGCGCGCGGCCGGGGTCGCCGTAGCGCTTGGCCAGGACGACATCAGCGATGCCTACTACCCTTACGGCCGATGCAATATGCCCGAGGTAGCGTTTCTGGCAAGCCACCTAACCGGTCTGCTGACTTTCGACGACATGCAGCTTCTGTACGACATGATCACCACCGAGGCGGCCCGGGTTCTGGGCATCGAGGGCCACGTTCTTGCGGTAGGCAACCCGGCCAACCTCGTGGTCCTCGAGGCACCCAGCGTTTGGGAGGCCCTGCGCCACCACGAGGCCCCCCGGCTGGTGGTCAAGGACGGTCGCTGTTGGTCACCCCGAACCCCAATAAGGTAAGCAGGCGTTGCACCAAACCCATTCAGAACCCCTCCGTCACCGGCTTTCGCGGCTTTTTGAACCTTGCCAAGCCCATACTGCGGACCTGCGCCACGTGGTAGGCGTCGTGCGGGGGAATCCAGATCAGGGCCTCGCCCAAGGTGCAGTCCCAGGCTGGAAAGGGTTCACCGAGACGACCCTCATCGAGGTTCCGCACAGCCGCCAGAAACGTGCTGTGGACCAAGTCCGAGTAGTCCAAGGCTTTCTTCCAGGCCTCGTCCGAAATGTCTGGAATCGGGGGGAAGCTCCCCTCCTTCCAGGGGTAGGGGTCACAGGGGCCCGAGGCTCCCAGATGCCGCACCACCACGTATTTGAAGAAGACGCAGTGGAGTAGGTTGTCCCACGCCGAGTAGCCTTCCACGGTATTACGGTCGGCGGCTTCAGCAGCGGTGAGCGGCCTCAGGGTCTCCATCAGAGACTGGCCGTTGAAGGTGTGACCCCGGTATTCGCGGTCAGCCATGTCCAAAAGCAGGTTCAGGTTGTTGCTCATGGAGTCATTCTAACACGGGGGCGACAAAGGCCCATACCCAGTATTCCAGCGGCATGCGGCCGAATGCGAACAGGCTGGGAAAGTTGGTGATCATAAAGATGGGAATGACAAAGACACCGACGAATTTCCCCACTTGGATGGGCAGCAGATCGGCCAGGGAGAAGGTTTTGTCCGCGAGAACAGGTTCCGAAACGAACCCTTCAGTCCTTCGCGTTTTTCGTAATAGGAGAGATCGCGGCCCAAAGCCTGCACTTGGATGACGGATATACCCTACTTTAGCATGACTGAAAGCAGTTTCAGGAGTATCCTAACCTCATGTGGTACAAACCTTACGGCTCAACGGGAAAGCAAGTCTCGGCAATAGGCTTCGGCGGAATGCGATTTCAGAAGATTGATGAGAGCAAACCAGAATATGACTACGATGCCTGCGCGGCACTTCTTCTGGAGGCGCAGGCGCAGGGGGTCAACTATTTTGACACGGCTCCCTTCTATTGTGACGATCAGAGCGAAGCTATCTTCGGCCACGCCATGAAGGATTTGCAGAAAGCCGGGACGCCGCTGTACGTCTCGACCAAATCCAGCGAAAAAGAGGGCCCCAAACTGCGTGCCCAGCTGGAAAAGTCGCTCAAGCGCCTGAATTTGCAAAAAATCACCTTCTTCCATATCTGGTGTGTGCTCGATATGGCCGACTACCGCAGCAGGCTGGGACCCAACGGCGCCTACGAAGCCGCCAAGAAGGCGCAGGCCGAAGGGCTGATCGACCACGTGGTGTTCTCCACCCATTGCAACGGTGCCGAAATTGAAACCATCGTCAACGAAGGGTTGTTCGAGGGCATTACCCTGGGTTACAACATCCTCAATTTCCGTTTCCGCCAGCAAGGCTTGGCCGCTGCCGCCAAAAAAGGGCTGGGCGTGGTGACAATGAACCCCCTCGGGGGCGGGGTCATTCCCCAGCGCGGCGAAAAACTGGCGTTTTTAAAGACACCAGAGGACGCCACCGTTGTTGACGCGGCCTTACGCTTCAACCTGGCCCACGAGGCCATCAGCGTGGTGCTGCCCGGCCTAGGGACCCTGGACGAGGTATCGCAAGACTGTGCTGTCGGCAATCGGATGGGAGTTCAGGCGAAGGCTCCCGGTTCGCCCGCCGTCTTTTCCGCCTTTGTGGAATCGCGCAAAAACGCCCTGGAGCACCGCACTGCCGCCGCGCTCGACACCCTGTGCACTGGGTGCCAGTATTGTCTGCCTTGCCCTCAGGACATCGCCATTCCCAAGTTCATGCTGTCGTACAACGAAAAGATTTTTGGAGAAAGCAAGGACACCCTGGGCATGCTCAAGGGGCACTGGGGCATCAAGGCCGATCTGGCGGCCACCTGCATCGAATGCGGTGAATGCGAAGAGCGCTGCACGCAACATCTGCCGATCATCCGCAGGCTGGATGAAATATCTCACTGGGCGGGGGCCAAATAATCATGGAATATCGCATTTTGGGAAGTTCAGGCCTCAGGGTCTCGGCGCTCAGCTTCGGCACGGGAACCTTCGGCGGCAACCATCCTTTTTTTGGAAAATGGGGCAGCGCGGGCGTGGCCGAGGCCCAGCGGCAGGTCGGTTTGTGTCTTGATGCCGGGGTCACGCTGTTTGATACCGCCGATGTGTACTCCCACGGTCAATCCGAAGAAATTCTCGGGCAGACCCTGAAGGGTTGCCGTGACAAGGTGCTGATATCCACCAAGGCCACCTTCCGCATGAGCGATGAACCCAACGATGTGGGGCACTCCCGCCACCATCTGCTGCGCTCAGTGGAAGCCAGTCTGAAACGCCTGGGCACCGACTACCTCGACCTGTTCATTCTGCACGGCTTCGACGCCAAGACGGCTGTCGACGACACTATCCGTACCCTGGACGACCTGGTCCGCAGCGGAAAGGTGCGGAATATCGGCTGCTCGAATTATTCGGGCTGGCATACCATGAAATCGCTGGCCGCCTCGGACAAGCACGGGTTGTCCCGCTTCACCGTCCAGCAGGTTCACTATTCGCTGTTGTTCCGGGAACTCGAATGGGAACTGATGCCGCTGGCACTCGATCAGGGCATCGGCACCATGGTCTGGGGACCGCTGTCGCAAGGCCGGCTCAGCGGCAAATTCCGCCGCAACCAGCCCATTCCCGCCGGCAGCCGGGTCGATCAGGGTGCCGGGGAAGGCTCGCCGGTTCCCGACGAGCTGCTGTACCAGATTGTGGATGTGCTCGACGCCCTCGCCGCCGAAACCGGCAAGAGCGTTTCGCAGGTTTCGCTCAACTGGCTGCTGCAGAGGCCTTCGGTTTCGACGGTGATTGTCGGTGCCCGCACCGAAAAGCAGTTGATCGACAACCTGGGCGCGGTGGACTGGAGCCTGAGTGCCGAACAGGTGGCTCGGCTGGACAAGGTGAGCGAGATTCCCACCATCTACCCCTACTGGCACCAGAGGGGGTTCGGCGAACGCAACCCCACCCCGGTGAAATACTACCGGTAGATTACCCCTTCTTTCCGGGTGCAAGTTTTCCGATGATCCAGGCTGCCCCCAACACCTCTAGCAGGCTCAAGGGTACCGCAGCCCATAGGATGTTGAGAGGGAAAACTTGCATGTTGTACAAGGGTATCCACATCATGGGGAATCCGGCTACCCAAGCAGTCGCGACACTGCTCCAAAAGGGGATGGAGCGAAGCATTCTCCAGATCACCCCGGCAAATAAGAAGCTCCAGAGCATCCACAAAGGACCGCTGACCATGGGATTGGCAACGAAGTTGATGCCTAAGTTGGCGTAATGCTCCAGCCAGAGTTTCTGAACCAGAAACTCGTTCCGTAGAAATTCAGAGGCCGTGATCCAAAGTCCGGCTAAAACAACGGCGAGAATGTTTCTTTTCATGCTACGTCTCCAAACGTTTGAGATAGCACAGTCCCCCCAGGTATTTGAAGGAAAAGCTCGAAGCAGTGACGGATAAGCTGGGCGAAATCGTGATCTCGGTGATGACAGTGGTTCCTTGGGTGTACACCAAGGTGAGCACACCGCTCTTGTACGACCAGGTCGCGACGGTGCTGTTCAAAAGGGCCGACCCATTCTGATAAAAGTACGCTCTGGGCGAAGCCCAGCTGGCTCGGGTTTCATCAGGTACCCAGGTGGTACCGATGATCAGATCGCGGACGGCCTGATCGGGGTCGGTAGTGGGCTGCTGGCAGCTTGTGAAAAGCAGGCTCGCCAGCAGTAAAAGGGCAAAACGCACTGGGAACCGGTTCATTTTGTTCCGAACCGGTGGGAGGCCAACCCGGGGACCTCGACATCCAGAGCGAAAATCGAGCCGGCCAGAACTTCCGCCTCGCGTTCGGCGGGGCTCAGGTCCTCCCGGGCGGTTGTCACAAAGAGAGTCTTCAGGTCCGGGCCGCCGACGCCTTTGGGAGAAATCCGTACCAACTGCGAACCCGCCCACCGGGCGCTCCACACGCAGCCTTCAGAATCGACCGTCAGGCCGTCGGGAACACCCGGTGCCACGGTGCCATCGGCGAAAACTTGGCGGTCGGTGATACGCCCCGTGGCGACATCCCAGCGGTAACGCCAGATCAGGCGGGGAGGGCTGTCGCTCAGGTAAAACCATTGACCGTCGGGGCTCCAGTCCAGACCGTTCGAAATGGTCAGTCCGGTTTCCAGAATTTCGGAGCGCCCGTCGGGGAAGAAGCGTTGAAAGGGGGCAATGGGATCTTGGTGGGCGCGGTCCTTGGCTCCCACCCAGAACGCTCCGTCGGGACCTGCCTTGCCGTCATTGAGAGCCATGAGTTTGCGGTCGTGGCGTGAGGGGGCCAGCAGGCGGGGTGTGCCTCCCCAGGAAAAGAGCATGATTTCGTTTTCAAAGGCCCCCAGCAGAGAACCGTCGGCAGCCAGCCCTAGGCAACTGATGCGGCTGGTCGGGGTCCATGATTCCGGGGTTTGGTGCTGAGTCCCGTCGAACCGGGAACGCCAGATGGTCCCTTCGAGAACATTGAGCCAATAGAGGGTCTGGGTTCTTTCGTCCCAAAGGGGACCTTCGCTGAGTTCATTGGGCTGGCGGAAGAGCAGTCGGGGGTTGTCCATCCTTCCAGCCTACCGTAGACTCGCCGCGATGACCACTCTTTTGTTTGTTCGCCATGGCGAAACCGATTGGAACCGGCAGGGACGCTTTCAGGGAAGTCAGGATATTCCCCTTAACGAGGACGGCCGGGCCCAGGCCCGCCGCCTGGCGGCCGCTTGGAACGAAGGCGGCGATGTCTTGGTCTCCAGTCCGTTGAGCCGGGCCCGCGAAACCGCCGAAATTCTCAGTGCCGCCCTGGGACTACCCCTACGCAACACCGATACCCGTCTCGCCGAGCGCAGCTACGGGGCAGGGGAAGGCCTGACGATGGCGGAACGCAACGAGCGTTTTAACGACGGTGCTGTCCCCGGAATTGAACCGCCTGAGGCACTTCGCTTCCGAGCGTTGAACTTTCTGGAGTCTGTGACCCTGGAGCATCCAGGCCGCCGTGTCGTGGCTGTTTCGCATGGAGGTTTCATCAACGCAGTTCTTTCTTTGGTCTCGGAGGGCTACCTGGGCTCGGGCAAAACCTTTTTGGGGAATGCCAGTGTCACCACCCTGGCCCTTTCGGCCTCGGGTTGGTCGGTGGTTTCGGTGGGCGTGAGCTTTGAAGCACCTGTGCTTTGAGTCCACCCCCGGCAAACCCCTTGTTGATCTGTTGGCGCGCGTGCTCGAACCCATTGTCGGCCGGCCTGTCACCCTGGAGCAGACCCTTCAGCTTCTAGCCCAGGGAAGCGTGTTCCGCGACAAGAAGCGGTATCGGGACCCAGACATTCCCAGCCCAGGGGCTCCCTTCGAGGTCTTTTGGCCCGACCTTCCCGTCGAAGAATTCTCCCTCGACCCTGCACGGGTCTTCTGGGAGGACGAGCACCTGCTGGTGGTTGATAAGCCCGCTGGAGTGAATACCGGGCCCTCGCCGTTTTCCGATATCGACTGCCTGACCTGGGGTGTTCAAAAGCATCTGGGGCCGGCCTTTCCTATCAATGCCGTGCATCGGCTGGACCGCGACACCCAGGGGCTGATCTTTTTTGCCAAGCATAAAGACGCCGAACTGGCTCTGCACCGAATGTTCCGCGAAAGGCAGGTGCGCAAGGTTTACCGGGCTGTGACACCGTTCTTTGTTCCCCCCGGCGGCCCTCCCCAGGCTGTCTACCGGTGGCGCGATACCCTCGACTTTCGCGGCAAGGTTCAAACGGCGGCTACCACCGTTTTGCGCAGCGGAACCGACCCCCAAGGACGGTTTGTCTGGACTGTTTTGCCTCACACCGGCCGCCCCCACCAGATCCGCCGCCACTTTTCCCGCTACCTCGTCCCTCTGTGGGGAGACCGGGCTTACGCCCCCGGCCTTTATGGGCCGGAAAGCGAGCTGGGCCTGGCTTGTGTGGCCTACCGTTGCCGCCATCCTGTCACCGGCGAACGGCTTGACGTCTAGTGGTTAGGACTCAAGATTCTCATTCTTGAAACACGGGTTCGATCCCCGTAGGAGGTACTTTTTCCCACCAAAGCTACTGCGGAGTCTTCGGGCTTCACAAAACCCTCCCTCAAATGCTCGTGTACTTCCAGTACACTCCGCTTTTCGGATCGGGTTTTGTTTTGCCCGAAGCCTTCCTCGCTACGCTTTGGTGGAAAAAAGGGGTTGTTGCAGAACCTTCGCAAGAGAGCTGCTATTGAGCTGCTATCACCTCCCTCGCTGACGCATCGGTCGGGTGTGTCAGTTCGTTCCGTACTCATGCTCGCTCCGAAAGCCTGGAGGAGCGAGTGGCTGCGTGGGGAGACAACGCGGACGTTTTCGCTCAGCCGAAGGGTACGCTCCGTGCGTCACTTTGTCGTCGGCTTAGCCCGAAGCCTTCCTCGCTACGCTTTGGTGGAAAAAAGGGGTTGTTGCAGAACCTTCCCATGAGAGCTGCTTTTGGGTTGCTATCACCTCCCTCGCTGACGCATCGGTCGGGTGACTACCTTGTGACCATAACCAGACTTCCTTGCAACAGACCATCATCAGTCACCGTGGCTCTGACTTGCAGATCATCGCGTGCGCCGGTGCGGGAAAGACAGAGTCGATCTCGCGGCGGGTTGCCGCACTCCTTGAAGAAGGTGTACCTCCGGCCGCGATCATTGCCTTCACATTCACCGAGAAGGCAGGGGCCGAGCTCAAGGAACGTATCTTTCAACGCACTGAGGACCTGCTGGGCCGCGATTTCCTCGACACCTTGAGCGCCATGTTTATCGGCACGATTCACGGCTACTGCTTCCGGCTCCTTCAGGACAATGTTCCCGAGTACGGCAATTACGACGTGCTGGACGACCACAAGCACGCAGGTTTCTTGAGCCGCGAGTTCAAGCGTCTGGGTCTGGCCCAGTACTCCAAGCGGCATTGGGACGCTATTGGTGAATGGATTCGCTATACGGACGTTGCGGGCAATGAGTTGTACACCGACGAACAGATGGAAACCGCAGGACTGGGTGAGACTTGGAAGCTCTACAAGGAAACTCTCGACAAGTATCACTTTTTGACGTTCTCGATGGTCATCGCCAAGGCCGTCGAGTCACTCCAGCGCGAAGACATCTACCAGAAGGTTCACGGGCCTTTGCGCTACCTCATCGTGGACGAGTACCAGGACATCAATCCAGCACAAGAAAAGCTGATCCAGCTTCTCGCCCAAGCCCCGGTTGAACTTTGCGTGGTGGGCGACGATGACCAAGCCATTTACCAGTGGCGTGGTTCCGACATCGACAACATGATCACCTTCAAGCTCCGTAAACCGGGAGCCAAGCTGGTTGAGCTTCTGGAAAACCGGCGCAGCCGACCCGAGATCGTCAACCGCGCTTCCGCCTTCACGCAGACCATTTCGTACCGCCTGGAGAAAAGCATGCTTCCGGTGCGGGCGGCACAACAGCCGAGTGTGATTCCATGGAGTGCTGAAACCGCCGAGGACGAGGCGGCCGTATTGGCCGATACAATCTTGGAACTCAAGGCGCGGGGAGGGGCTTGGTCCGACATGGCGCTCCTGTTTCGCTCCGTGCGAACCAGCGCGCCCGAGTTCCTGGAAGCCTTCCGTGAGCGGGACATTCCCTTCTCTGCTGGCGGACGGACAGGGCTCTTCATGCAAGCCGATATGATCGCCATTGGAGAACTCTACGCCTGGCTGGCTGGCAGCAATTGGCGCGAGGGACCATTTGGAGAGTTTTACGAACCGGACCTGACGGACGTGGCGAAGTCGTTGCACCAACTTTTCCCCCATGGTCCGGCATCGGATGAGCTGGAAGGTTTCGTCCAAGACTGGCAGTCGTTCTACAAGAAGACCAACAAGCCCTTCGACCTGGTAGGCGACTTCTATCGGCTCCTGAGTTTCCTAAAGGTCGCCGACCAACTGGACCCGGACTCCTCTGTGGACTCAGCTCGCCTCGGGGCCTTCGCGCGCTTCAGCACAATTCTGGCCGACTTTGAAAGCGTTACCCGGCGTGGCCGGTATGTCGAAGAAGCAGGCGCTGTTGTGTATCGCGGCGGACAGAATCGCGGGGTGTGGTACCTCACGAGCCTGCTGAACTATTTGCTTCACTACGCCCACGGCAACTACGAAGACTTCGAGGGTGAGGACGGCAAAGGGGCGGATGCTGTCCAGGTTCTGACTATTCACCAGTCAAAGGGCCTTGAGTGGCCCATCGTGTTCCTTCCCAGCATGGTTGAGGGTCGTTTTCCCAGCCGCCGCAGCGGACGCGAACAAAACTGGCCGTTCCCCGACAGCGTGATGGGGAACGATACCAAGGCCGCCTACCAAGGAACCGAGGACGAGGAACGCCGGTTGTTCTACACGGCCGTCACACGTGCCCGGGACGGGTTGTACCTTTCATACTTCCGACGCAAGAAGAACAGCTTCAAACCTTCACCTTTTCTGGGCGAGTTTCTCGACAATACCGACATACCGCTTTGCGAAGTTCTCCCTGTGGTACCCTTCACCGAGGCCGCCAAGGTTACCGAGAATCCGCCTGTCGCCGTCAGCTTCTCCGACACGGCACTTTGGCAGGATTGCGGTTACAAGTACCGCCTTGCCACCATCTACGGCTTTCAACAGAGCATTGCCGAGGAGCTGGGGTACGGACGTGCCTTACACCATGTGCTGCGCCATTTGGCCGAGACTACCCAAGCAACGGGAACCGTTCCTGAGCCTTCGATGCGAAAGGCGCTCATCAGCAAGGAGTTCTACCTCCCCTTTGCCGACAACCCGACGTTTGAGCGCATGTACGGCGCAGCGGGCAGGCTTGTCGAACAGTACGTTGCCAATCACCAGGACGACCTGCTCCGAGTTTGGGCCGTTGAGCGACCGTTCGAGTTGCATACGGCCGACGGTACCTTGTCCGGGCGAGCCGACGTGATTCTCGATCGCGAAGATGGAGAACACGGGCATTTGGCAATAGTTGACTACAAAGTGGCAAAGGACGAGGAACGTGAGCTCCGCTACCAACAACAGCTCCAGATCTACACCCACGCGGGCCGCCGCGAAGGTGTGAACGTCACCGCTGCCTACCTTCACGGCCTCGCAGGTTCCGACCGCGAGATTGTCGATGTATCAGATGCCGCTATTGAGTTGGCCGTCACCAAAGCCACGGCCACCATGGCTTCCATCCGCCAGAAGGACTTCCCGCCACAAGCTGAAGCCCCTAACTGCAAAGCCTGCGACTTCAAACGCGTTTGCCGCCACTGTCACTACCAGGTGAAGGCTAATCTGGAGTTGGGCGAATGAGCCGATTCCGCTCACCTTCGACCTTGCTTGATTTCGCACTTGGGATTATACTTCGAGACAACAAGGCCGCCCACGCCACTGCTTGCATGCGTACCCGGGGCGGCTCTCTTTTTTTCTGGCGGATGCCGTGAAGCCCTACACCAAACCAGCCACGACGCTGGAAGAGCAACTCGACCTCCTGGTATCGAGAGGTCTGGTCGTTGAAGATCGCCCCTCCGCTATTCATTGGCTCTCACAGGTCTCGTACTACCGTCTGCGGGGCTACACCTTTCCGTTTCAGAACAACGCTGAGGTTGGCCACCCCTTCTGGAAGCCTACGGAACTGACTTGGCTCAGAGAACTCTACGAGTTTGACAGAAACCTTCGTCTCGTGGTGATGGATGGGATTGAACGTGTCGAAGTCGCGGTTCGGACGCAGGTTGTGCTGAACCTTTCTTTAGCCCAAGGACCTTGGTGGTTCGAAGACAGTTCGCTCTTTGCCCGCCCTGAACTCCATGTCAGAGACCTCGGTGAACTCGACAAAGAGCTCCAGAGATCTCACGAAGTCTTCCTAGACCACTACAAGAAAGAATAC
>JFJP01020436.1_pt1 | contig 17005 bp, 15 predicted proteins | sample 431651 | NCBI WGS metagenome assembly JFJP01 (sample SAMN02602958, study PRJNA72255) | Microbial mat metagenome, whole genome shotgun sequencing project. | biome: fresh water; feature: sink hole; material: water; isolation source: purple microbial (photo- and chemosynthetic) mats found in... | reverse complement strand
CGGCGCTGACCCGCAACGGTGACCAGGGACCGGACCCGGAGATGCCACTGCGCTGCAGAAGCGTGGGAAGGCCGGGCGAGGGATGATCTGGAAGTCCGGAGACCGGCCTGGGCCTCGCGCTTGCAACCCTCGGGGACGGGGAGCGGCCTGCACGGACTCCGTCCGTCTCCAGGGCCGTTCCATCATTTCCGCCGGATCGCTTGCGCGGGCCACGCCGTGGCATGCCGCCAGGGCGTGGGTCCACGTCGGATCGCCGCCTAGGACGGCGTATCAACGCATGCCCCGCACCCTCTCCCTGACCCTTCTCGCCATCGCCTTCGCGGCGGCGGCCGAGGAATCCCCCACCATCATCGTCACTGCCGAGCGCGGCGACAGCGAACTGGCCAGGTCGGCCGTCTCGGTCGAAGTCATCGAGGCCAAGCAGATCCGCGATCGCGGCTATGCGCTCAACCAGGCCGACTGGCTGCGCGAACTGCCCGGCGTGACGGTCCTCGGCACCAACGGCGGCGTCGATGGCGGCACCGCCAAGCTGAGCCTGCGCGGTGTCGATCCCTCGTTCAACGCCATGCTCATCGATGGCATCCCGCTTGGCGACGCCTCCTCGATCGATGGGTTGATCAATCCGGCGGTGCTCAACCCGGCCGGGACCGGACGTATCGAGGTCCTCAAGGGTGCCCAGTCCGGACTCTACGGCGGCGGCGCGGTAGGCGGCGTGATCAACCTCATCTCCGCCCGGCCGACCAGCCAGGGCGAAAGGCGCGTCCGCATTGGTGGCGGCAGTTTCCGCACCGGTCTGGTCGAGGCCCAGGCGAGCGGCCCCGCCGGCAAGGGCGTGGGCTACGCGCTCGGTGCTACCGGGCTGTCCTCGGCAGGCATCTCGACCACCACCGACAGCGCTACGAGTGGTGATCCCGCCGGTCACGAGGCCGATGGGGTGCGGCGCTTCTCTGCCATCGGCCGGGTCGAATTGAAGCCCACGCAGGAGTTGATGCTGTATGGCGCCGGCCTGTCCCTGCGCGGTAACCAGGAATTCGACGCCTTTCCGCCGCCCACCTACATGGCCGATCCCGAGGACGCCGGCAGCCACATGACCTCGCGCCTGACCCGCTTGTCCTCCGGCGGCGAGTGGAAGCACGGAGCGACGACCCTCTCTGGCGACCTGGCCAAGACCTGGATCGAACGGGTGACCACCGATTCGAGCAATCCGGGCGACGATACCTACTCGTCCGCCGAGACCTGGCTGTCGCTGCGCATCCAGCAGCGCCTGCAGGGTGGCTTCCGCCTCGGCGCCGGCGTCGATGACCGCCGCTCGCAGGGGCGTCAGGTGAAGGCCGGATCGGGCACGATCTGGGATGACGCGGTCGGCCAACATGGCGCCTACGGTCTGCTCGGCTGGAGCGGAACGCACGGCGACGCCAGCGTGACCGGACGGGTCGACCGCCATGACGCCTTCGGCAAGCACAGCAGCGGCCGCGCTGCCGCCGCCATCTTCACCGAGGATCTGGCGTGGAAGCTGCGTACCGCCATCGGCAACGGCTTCGTCGCCCCGACCCTCTACCAGCTGCATGGCCAATTCCCGCCCTACAGCTTTGCCGGCAATCCCGATCTTGAACCGCAGACCGCGCTGCAGTTCGAGGTCGGCGCCGATGCCAGCCCGGTCGAGGGGGTCACGCTGTCGGCCACGGTGTTCCGCACCATGTACGACCGCCGTATCAGCTATTTCAGCAATCCCGTGTCGCCGTGGAACGCCACCTACATCAACGGCACCAGCGATGAGGATGTGCGCGGCGTGGAGGCGGGTGCGGGCATCACCGACATCGCCTCGCTCGGCCTCGACCTGGAAGGCTGGTACACCCATCTCGACAGCAACGATGGCACTGGCAAGCCGGCCTACTATACGCCGGAGGACAGCGGCGGCGTCCGCCTCACCGCACGTCAGAATGGGAACCACATGGCGTGGTGGGAGAGCGCAGGCGTGCAGGCGAACCAGGGCATCCGCTCGTTTGGAGCCTACGTCGGTACTTCCGCCGTGGTCTCGCTCGCCGCCGGGGTGCTGATCGACCGACGCTGGGAGGCGGTGCTGCGCATCGACAACGCGCTCGACCAGCACTACGAGACGACGCCCGGCTACACCACGGTTCCGCGCTCGGCCTACCTCAGTCTGGGGGCGAAGTTCTGAGCCGGATGCCGCGCAACCTCGGCACGGTCCTCGCTGTCCTCGCCGCCATCCTGGCGGTCAGCGTCGCCTTGTCCCTGGCCACCGGCTCGGGCGGGGTGCGCGCGGAGGAGGCGTTGCTCGACCTGCGGCTGATGCGTACCGCCTGCGCGGCGCTGGCCGGGGCGGCGCTGGCGGTCGCGGGGGTGCTGGTGCAGGGATTGTTCCGCAATCCGCTGGCCTCGCCGGATGTCGTCGGAACCACCGCCGGGGCTACCTTGGGAGGCCAGTTGGCGCTCGTCGCACACGCCGCCGCCATCGGCGTGCTACCGGCCTGGCTGGCGCCCGAACTGCTCCTGCCGCTTGGCTGCCTGGCTGGCGCGGCGACCGCCCTGGCGTTGCTGTTGGCCACCGCCGGACGTGGCGGTGGTGGCATGGTCGCGGTGCTGTTGACCGGCTTCGTCATCACCGCTGTGGTGGGCGCGTTCAGCGGTTTGCTGACCAGCCTGGCGGCGGGCCGCTGGGAGCTGGCTCGTGCCCTGACCGGCTTCGGCCAGGGCGGCGTGGACGGCAAGGGACTTGGGCACATCGCCCTGGCTGTGCCTCTGGTCGGGGCCGGGATCATCGCCGCCTGGGCGTGGGGCCGGACCTGCGATCTGCTGCTCGCCGGCGAGGAGGAGGCGGCTGCGCTGGGCGTCGATACCGGCCGGGCCCGGCGTTGGTTGCTGGCGTGGACCGCCCTGCTCGCCGCCGCCGCCGTCGCGGTCGGCGGGGCGCTCAGCTTCATCGGCTTGGTCGTGCCGCACGCCCTGCGCCCGTTTGCCGGGGTCGAGCATCGTCGGCTGGTGCCGGCTGCTGCTCTTGGCGGCGCCGCCCTGCTGGTGCTTTGCGACGTGGTGGCACGGGCCGTGCCCCTGGGTGCCGACTGGTTTGGGGTGCATGGCGCCGGCGAGTTGCCGCTGGGCGTCGTCACCGGCCTGGTCGGCGGGCCGGTCTTCTTGATTCTGCTCATCCGCGCCCGCCGGGAGGGCACGCTGTGAGCCTGCTTGTCTCCGGCCTCACTGTCCGTCGTGGCCCCTGCGAGGTGCTGCAGGAGGTCTCCTTCCAGGCGGCGGCCGGCCAGGTGACGGCCCTGGTCGGGCCCAACGGCGCGGGCAAGAGCACGCTGCTCAAGGCGGTGCTCGGCCTGCTGCCGGCGCAGGGGCGCATCGCTTTCGCTGGCCAGGACCTCGGCGCCATGCACGCGCAGGCGCGGGCTCGGCTGGTCGCCTATGTGCCGCAGCGCAGCCAGCTGGCTGCAGCCCTGCCGGTTCGCGCGGCGGTGGCGGCGGCACGCTTCTCGCACCATGGCTGGCTGGGCACGCCAAGCGCCACCGACCGGGCTGCGGTCGACGACGCCCTGGTGGCGGTCGATGCCGTGGCGCTTGCCGAACGCACCTTCAGCACGCTGTCGGCCGGCGAACAGCAGCGTGTGCTGGTCGCCCGCGCCCTTGCCACCGGCGCTCCGTGCGTGCTCATGGATGAGCCGACCGCTTCGCTGGATGTCGGCCACGCCCTGACCCTGCTCGAACTGACCCGCCGGCTTGCCAGCGCCGGCCGCTGCATCGTCATCGTGCTGCATCATCTTGATGATGCGCGCCGTTCAGCCGACCGCATCGCGCTGCTGCATCGCGGACGGATCCTCGCTGAGGGCGCACCGGATGCCGTGCTGGTCGAGCCGATCCTGGCCGAGGCCTTCCGCGTCGCGCCGGTGCAGGGCGGCGCTCTCGGCTTCCGCCTGCTGGGGCGCACGCCATGACCGTGGTGAATCTCGTCGGCTATGTCGTGGCGCTGCTGCTTGCCGGTTTCGCCGTGATCGCGGTTGGCCATCCGCTGACCCCGGTGGCCGCAGTGGTGGAGCGCACCGGCGCGGTAAACATCGAGATCCTGCCTGACGGGCGCAAGGCGATCCGTGATGCGCGCGGAACGCTGGTGGCGCTCGCCGAATGGAAACGCATCGTCGCGTTGGATCTGGTCAGTGATGAATTGCTCGGCCATCTCGTCGAACCGCGACGCATCACCGCTGTCAGCACGTGGGCCCAGGGGCCCGAGGCGTGGCGCCATGCCGGTGTCCCGCGTCTGCCCGGCCTCACCGATCTGGAGGCGGTGATCGGCCTGAAGCCGGATCTGCTCCTGGTCTCGACCTTCGGCGGTGAGAGCGATCGCATCGCCCGGCTGCGCGACAGTGGCATCGCCGTGTTTGATCTTGGCCAGGCCGGCGGTCTGCGTGAGTTGACCGCGAACCTGAGGCGCATCGCCCTGCTGGTCGGTGCACCCGAGCGTGGCGAACGGCTGGCCAGCCAACTCGAACAGCGCATGGCTGCGGTTGCCGCACGCTTGCCAGCCACGGTACAACGGCGGCGCGCGCTCATCCTCACGCCGGCCGGTGAACAGGTCTATGGCGGCACCACCGGCACTTCGTACCACGACATCGTCATCGCTGCCGGTCTGAGCGATGCGGCCGAGGGGCGCTTTGCCGAACCCTGGCCGCGCATCGGTGCCGAACAGGCCCTGGCCATGGATCCAGAGGTGATCGTCACGCGCAGCGGCGCCAGCGAGGCGTTGCGCCGCCTGCCTGGCTTCGACCGGCTGCGCGCCGTGCGCAACGGGGCGGTCATTGAACTACCGGTCGAACTGTTCGACAGTCCCGGCCTATCGATGCTCGACGCTGCCGAACTCCTGCACCTCAAGGCCTACCCGTGAAGTCGCTCCTGGTCTCTGGTGGCGCGCGCAGCGGCAAATCCTCGTATGCCCAGCAGCGTGCGGAATCGCTGCCCGGACCCCGGCACTACCTCGCCACCGCCCATCTCGATGCCGCCGATGCCGAGATGGCGGCGCGCATCAGCCGCCATCGCGCCGATCGCGCCGGGCGCGGCTGGGACACCGTCGAGGTGCCGGCGGATCTCGCTGCCGCGATTCCTTCAGGTGGAGTCGCGGTGGTCGATTGCGTGACCCTGTGGCTGGCCGGCCGGGCGATGGCGCTGCAATGGGATGACGAGGCGATCCTTGGTGAGGTCGATCGGCTCTGCGCGGTGGTGTCGGATCCGCCCTGCACCCTGCTGCTGGTGACCAACGAGGTGGGCTCGGGGGTGGTGCCCGAAACAGTGATGGGCCGCCAGTTCCGCGACCTGCAGGGCTGGGCCAATCAGCGGCTGGCGCGCGCGGCGCATGAGGTGGTGTTGTGCGTCTGCGGTCTGCCGATGACGGTAAAGCCATGCGCGCGCTGATCGCTGCGATCCGCTTCCTCACCCGCGTGCCGCTACCCGGCCCGCCGACCCGGGTCGAGGACCTGCCGCCGGCGGTGGGCTGGTATCCGCTGGTCGGGGCCGGCGTCGGCGCGGCGATCGGCGGCATCTTCCTCGCCCTGGCGGTCGGCTTGCCGCCGTGGGTCGCGGCCGTGCTGGCAGTGGCGGCTGGTCTGCTGCTGACCGGCGGTTTCCATGAGGACGGTGCGACCGACGCGACCGATGGTCTGGGTGGTGGTTTCACCCGCGAAAAGGTCCTGCTGATCATGAAGGATTCGCGCATCGGCGCCTACGGCGGGATGGCCCTGTGGACGGTGCTGACCCTGCGCGCCGCCTGCCTCGTCGCGCTCGGTACGGCGGCCGTGCCGGCGCTGATGCTGGCGATGGCGTGGGGGCGCTGGACTGCCGCGCCGCTGACCCGCCTACCCGCCCTGGGCGAGGGTCTGGCCAAGGAGATCACCGCACAGATTCCACGCTGGGTGCCATGGCTGGCGACCGCGTTGGTCATCGCCGCAACCCTGCTGGCCGAGCGCCTCGGCGTCGCGCGCTCCGCCTGGGCCGGCTGCGCCGCTGTCGTCATCACCGTGCTGTGGGGCTTCTACCTGATGCGGCGGCTCGGTGGCCAGAGCGGCGATCTGCTCGGGGCCGGCAACCAGCTTGCCGAGGGCGTCGTGCTGATCGTGCTGCTGTGGGGGCGGGCATGAGCCCGCTCTACCTCATGCGTCATGGCCCGTTGTCGCTCAGCGGAGCCCCGATCGGCTGGCGAGATGATCCGCCGAGCGACGAGGCGTTGCGGCGTTGGCCGGCAGTGAAGCAGCATGTCCTGGGTCTGGGCATCGCTCGGGTGATCAGCAGCGATCTGGCCCGCTCGCGCATCCCGGCTGCCGACCTCGGCCTGCCGCATGAGGTGATGCGCGCCCTGCGCGAGCAGAGCTTCGGCTCGTGGGAGGGGGTGCCGTGGAGCGACAACGCCGCGGCGGCCTACATCTACGCCGACCCGATCACCGCCGTCCCGCCGGGTGGCGAGGCGTACAAGACCTGCGCCGCACGAGCCATCGCCGCCGCTGTGATGGCGTTGGATCACCGGCCGACCCTGATCCTCGCCCACGCCGGCAGCCTGCGTGCGATCCTTGCGGCGTGGATCGGCCTGCCCATCCCGCGCGCCCTCGACCTGGCTTGGGATCCGTACGGGCTCAGTTGCCTCGACTGCTACGACGTCGGTCGCGGCGTGTTGCGCTGGCATAATCGCGTCCCTGGTTGAACGGCGCAGCCTGGCATCATATCTGGCGTATGGCCAAGCCCACCATCCCCGCAACTCTCGTCCGCACCTTACGTGAACTGCGTGATCGCACCGTGCCGTTGTTCGACGCCAACGAGCGCATGCTCGCGGCGCGCTACCGCAAAGGTGGCTGGACCGCGCGGCAGGTGCTGGTGCATATCAGCGACATCGAGGCGGTCTTTCTTGAGCGCATGCGTCGGCTGCTCGCCCAGGACAAGGCCCTTCTGATGGCGGTCGATCCGGATGCCTGGGCGGACCGGCTCGGCTATGCCAAGCGCGATCTCGGGGTGGCCCAGTCTCAGTTCGTCGCCGCACGCTCGTCGATCATCGAGTTGATCGAGATGCATCGCGGCGAGGCTGATCGGTGCGCCGTGCATAGTGAACAGGGCAAGTTGACCTTCGCCGACGTGGTCAAGCGCGTCGAGTGGCACCATCGCCACCACCTCGAACAGGTCGAACTGGCGCTGGCCTGACGCTCAGGCCTGGCCGATGAAGTGACGGAGGATCACGTAGGTGATCGCCGCCATCGCCGCCGAGGCCGGGATGGTCAGGACCCAGGCGATCATGATGTTGGCGACCACGCCCCAGCGTACGGCGCTGAAACGTTTGGCTGAGCCAGCTCCGAGCACGGCGGCATTGATGCAATGCGTGGTCGAGACCGGAATGCCGAAATGGGCGGTCAGGAACAGGGTGGCGGTGCCGCTGGTCTGCGCCGCCAGACCCTGGGCCGGGCTGATGCGGGTCAGCTTGGCGCCCATCGTCTTGATGATGCGCTTACCGCCGGCCATGGTGCCGAGGCCGATGGCGATGGCGCACGACAGCATGACCCAGTAGGGGATGCCGTAGCTGATCTTGCCCGCCTTCTCGGTCTGGTGCGGCAGCACCCAGTCGGGCAGGCCGAAGGGCTGACCGGCGGCGGTGCAGGCGCCCATGTAGGTGATCATGCCCAGGGCGATGATGCCCATGACCTTCTGCGCATCGTTGAGGCCGTGGCTGACCGAGAACGCGGCCCCCGAGATGATCTGCAGGCCTTTCGACCAGGTGTCGACCTGGTTGGCGCGCGCCCGGCGGAACGCCCAATACAGCCCGATCATGGCAATGAAGGCGACAATGAAGCCGATGAGCGGTGAGAGCACCAGCCAGAGGATGGGCTTTTGCAGCAGGGTCATCCAGTTGAAGGCGCCCCAGCCCGAGCCGACGACCACGGCGCCAGCGATGCCGCCGATCAGTGCGTGCGAGGAGGATGAAGGCAGTCCCCACCACCACGTCAGCAGGTTCCATATGCTGGCGCCGACCAGGGCCGAAAGCACGGCGACCTGACCCAGGGCGAGCGGGTCGTGGACGAAACCGTTGACGAAGAACTTGGCCACCTCGGTGCCGAGCAGGGCGCCGGCGAAGTTGCACACCCCGCTGAGCACGACGGCGGCGACGAGACTGAGGGCGCCAGTCGCCACGGTCGTGGCGATGGCGTTGGCGGCGTCGTGGAACCCGTTGATGAAGTCGAAGATCAGCGCGGTGAGGACGACGACCAGCAGCAGGGTCAGCGCAAGGGTCACGACTGCTTCACCGCCACCGTGGTGATCAGGTCGGCGACCTGCTCGCAGCGGTTGATCGCCTTCTCGAGGTCGTCGAGCACCTCGCGTTCGCGCAGGATGGTCTTGGCGTCGATCGCGGGATCATGGAACAGCTTGGAGAGGGCGTCGCGATAGACCACGTCGCCATCCTTCTCGCTGATCGTCACCCGGGCGCAGATGCGTAGAGCCTCGGGATAGGCATGGACGCGCAACTTGACCATGGCCTGGTTGAGCAGGTCGGTGCTTTCGACCAGCTTGACGATGAGCAGGCGCATCGCCGGGGTCGGTTTCTCGACCGCGAAGGTGACGCAGGCCCGCGCCGTGGCGTTGGTCAGGTCGAGGATGTCGTCGGTGCGCTTGCTCAGGCGCTGCAGATCCTCGCGGTCGATCGGCGTGACGAAGGTCGCCGACAGGGCATCGAGCATGGCATGCACCTGGGCGTCGCCCTGGTGTTCGAGATCCTGGATGCGGTCGCGGATCTGCTCGGGCACGGCGCCCGGCTGGGCGATCTCGGCCAGGGCCTTGGCACCATCGTGGGCGAGTTGCGCCTGGCGTTCGAGAAACCCGTAGAAGTGCTCGGCGCGAGGGCGGACCAGACGGAGGAAGGCGTTCAGCATGGGGCGGACAGTGCATCGTCCCGTCTGGCCCGGTCAAGGAATGATGAAGATTGTATTTGGTCTTGATGTAGGGATGTCGTCGGGTGCTCAGGGCGGTGGAATCAGTCGCTGATTCAGCCGGCCACCGTAACCACGATCGGTGTCGGGATCGTAGTCCCTCGCAAGCGTACTGAGGGCCGGTTGGAAGAACGAGCGGAGGTGGCTCCAGACCTTGGGCAGGCCGACCGGTTGGATGGCGCTGACGGTGAAGCGGCTCTCGTTGCGGTTGTGGCGGAACGAGGGTGCAACCAACAGGGCGCGGATTCGCTCGGGCTGCAGCGGACGTTGCTGCAACAGATCGTCGGCGCAGGTGCCCGAGCCCGCCACGCAAACTGCGTCCTCCCACGGGAGGAGCAGGTTCGTCTTGGTGTCCGCCGGCACCGCGCGGCGGATGTGGTACAGGGCCAGGGATGCGGCCCCGGTCGTCGCGGTGGTGAAGAAGGCGTCGAAGGCCGTGGCTGCATGCTCACGCCAGGCCGGTGGAGCGGCCAGGGCACTCCACGGGATTTCGCCATCCGCCACCAGGATGAGAAAGTCGAGGGAAAGCGGCGCACGCGGCACCGGGCCGGCAGAGACCGTCATCGTCAAGGCGCGGGCAGTGGCAGGCACGCGCAGACGGCAGCCGGCGAAGGAGACCTCCTCGGCACCGCGCATCTGCACCAACCACGCGGTCTGCTCTGCAATGCTACCAATGCTGGTGACGGCCGGCTTCCAGTTGGCGTTGCCGGTCTTCGGCGGCCCGGTGAGGACAAGGTCACCTTGGATGAAGGCGGTGAAGGGGTCGGTGGCGCTCGGCACGATCAGCGGACCGATCGCAGGCAGGCCTTCAGCGGGAGGCGCAGGATATGGCTGGCCACGGCCCTGCGCGAGCAGTTCGATGCGCTGCACCAGAAGCACGCCGTGGCTGCCAGTAAATGCACAGACGCGCAGTCCCTCCTGGATCCATCGGGAGTAGGCGATGAGGGGATTCTTCGCGCCTAGCCCGGCGCGGCGGAAGTTGCGACTGAGTCCTCCGTCCAGAGGGATGACGAGGTCGCGCCATTCCGTTCCGGCCTCGAGTGCGACCGGGGTGGTCAGGACATCGCTGGTGGCGAAATAACTGGTCGGCCCGCCCACGGCGAGACGGAAGGATCCCTCAAGCACCCGGCAGCGCAGTCGTACGGCGTCGCAGGTCGGGTCGAGATAATCCGGACCGGTGGTGCTGGCGAGATCGAAGTGCGCGCTCGTCCAGGGCAGATCCGAGTTGATGGCTACACGCAGGCAGCGGACGCCGTCAATCTCTGCATAGGACATTTGGGAGTATTGCGCAGCGGCCAACCGCTGTTCTTTGCTCCACGACCACGGGTTGATGGCCGGGCCGACCTCGCCTATCCGAACGGATGCTGCGTCGAGGGTCACCGTGAGCACTCTGTCCTCTGCGAGCGCCGTGGCACATAGCATGGCGGGGAGGAGAGTATGGATCAGGATGATGGCCCAACGGGCGCTCGTCCAGTTGCGCGAATCCATGGATTTCTCCCCTATGGTCGTGATGGATGGAGCAAACCAGCCGAGCTCACCAACTACGCCAGAATGGGGCTGGGGTCAGAAGCGGAAGCGTGCGACGGCTTGGCTGAGGTCGGCTGCAATCTTGCTCAGTTCATTAGCGGCATTGAGCGTTTCGGCTGCGCCGGTGGCGGTTTCCATGGCAGCACCGGCGACCGAGCCGATGCTTGCGGTGATGTCTGTACCCGCCTGCGAGATCTTGCCGATGTCGCCGGCCAACTCACGATTGACCGCGGCCTGCTTTTCGACCGCGCCGGAAATGGTCTGCTGGAGAGCATTGATGTTGAGCACGATCTTCGAGATGTGCTCCAGGGCCTCATGAGCGGCCTTCGTATCGCCCTGGATGCCGGCCACTCGTTTGGCGATGTCGCTGGTGGCAGCAGTGGTCTTGCGTGCGAGGTCCTTGACCTCGCCAGCGACGACCGCGAATCCGCGTCCCGCCTCACCTGCGCGTGCCGCTTCGATGGTGGCGTTGAGCGCCAGCAGGTTGGTCTGCTCCGCGATCTCTGCGATGACCTTGACGATGTGACCGATTTCATCGGACGAGGTCCCCAGCCTGGTCATCGCCTTGTCCGCCTCTCCGGCGGCGGCGACACCTTCCTGGGCGACCGCTGTTGCCTGGTTTGCACTCGTGGAGATCTCGCTGACAGTGGTGCCAAGTTCCTCGACTCCTGCGGTAAAGGCGCTGATGTTCGCGGCGATTGCCGAAGCCGTTCCTGCGGCCAGTCCGGACTGGGTCGAAGAGGTCTCCGCGTTGCCACTGAGTTGATGGCTGACGGTCGAGAGACCCTCTGCAGCGCGGCCAAGCTGCGCCATGGTCCCACCCATGGTCTGCAGCGCGGCCCGTTGACTGTTGATCAGACTGCCGACGCCGGCTCCGACCTTGCCCAGGGCATCATTGCCAGGGTCGGTGCAACCGGCTGTCAGATCGCCGGTGGTCGCGGTCGAGATGGCGCTGAGCATGCGTTCCACGCGGGCGGACAGGCGGCGGCGGGAGATCTGCCACCACACCAAGGCAGTCACGACGCCGAACGCGATAAGTGGTATCGCCCATGTCAGGGTGGTCGTCAGCAGACGTTTGGAGGCGATCGCCGGCATCCCTGCCACGGTGGCCGCGTCCAGGCCAGGCCATGCCAAACCAGCCATGCTCCGGACTGGTCTGGGAGATCTACTTTCCGGACGTCGCAATAGGCGAGTTCCTGGTCAACCGTTCCTGAAGCCACGGCGTCACGGGAGCGGCGCCAACTGGCCGCGGGGTCCTGGTTGGCGATGACGATACTCTGACCGGGCGAGGTCAGCGCATAGGTCCCGTCGGGCAGCAGGTCGATCAGGGCGCGATTGAGGATGATCGCGCTGATGCAGCCGTGGAGGGTTCCGTCAGCGTCCAGGACCGGGACGGACATGACGAGGCCGGTGCGGTCGGCATCATCGCGGCGGTTCGCATCCATCCTGCTGTTGTCACAGGTGATGACCGGTTTGCCGCTGAGCAGTGGCAGGTGCAGGCTGTTGTCGACCACGGTCGCTTGCGGATGGCTGCGAAACCAGGCGAGTTGATCGCGGATGAGCCGGTATTCGAAGGTCTCGGTCTCCTCCAGGGTCATGCCGGAAGGAGGAGTTCCATTCGCTTTTTCGACTGTCTTTGCCGAGGTTCTGCCGGTTATCAACTGATCGAACGAGTCGAGCGGTTCACGCACCGATCCGGCATCCGGGTCGAGGTCGGCCGGAACGATGTAGACCTCGGACATCGAAACATGGGATGCCAATGAGTTATACAGCTCCTGGATGGTCACCCTGGCGTCGCCGCTTGGCGCCACCCGGACCCGGCAGGCCTGCTGCACGCCGGGCAAACGGGCCATGGTGCGGATGCCATCATAGATCAGGCCCAGGGTCTGATTGAGCCGGCTTGTCACCTGATCATCGGCGAGGAGCATCTCAGTGCGGAAGTCTGCGGCGATGCGCTCCCTCTCGGCGTTCGTCAGATGGATGCCATAGGCGGTGATGATCGAGGCGAGGATGAACAGGAGTGCAGTCCCGAACATCAAGCGCCCATTCAAAACGCGGGAGAGGTTAGACATGAACGAAACCTAGTAGCCATGGCCGGGGATCGCAAGTTCCTCTCACCAACGTTTTCGGACAAGGTTGAAAGATATGCAGCGTTCAATGACCGGGATCGGCTGTTTGCAGCGCATCTCCCGTCCTGGTTGCCCACACACCCAGAGACCTAACCTGCTGCTATGTACCGTCCCATGCTGCTCACCATGTGCCTGGCTCTGATCCTGGCTGGCGAGGCCGACGATGCGGTATGGGCGGGCCGTCTCGGCACACTGCTTGGCGGCGTTGGGGAGAACACGGTGTCGGCCTGCGCCGTCGCGCCGGATGGCACGGTGTGGATCGGCAGTAATGCCGAGCCCCCGGCCGGGGCGCTGGAAGTGTTCGAATTGCCGGGAGCCGGCGGCGGATGCCTATTGCGCTACGATGCACCTTCCGGACTGCTGCTGTCCGCGACACGCCTGCCCGGTGCCCCGATCCGCGTGCGTGTCGCCGCCGACGGCAGCGTGTTTGTCGCTGCCGGCAGCATGCTCGCCCTCGAATCCGACGGCCGGACTCTGCGCTGGAGCGGTGGGCCAGCCGGACGCTTTGACCTTGATGGCGCGGGCGGTGTGTGGGTGGCGCAACGCGATCGGGTTGTGCATGTCGCTGCCGGCGGAACCGAAGCAGGGTCCTTCGCTGCCGGAACCGGCTGGGGCAACGAGGACATCGCCGTTGATCCCAAGGATGGCAGCATCTTCGTCTGCGGATCGCGCAGCGATCGTGGCGTGTCGAACCCGGTGCACGTGCCGTGGTTGCGGGCCTATGGTGCCGACGGCCAGCGGCGCTGGACCGCCTGGGACTTCCCGGGTAAGGAGTGCGACCGGGTTGGAGACATGGCCGACTCGCACCCCCGCCGCCTGTGGTTCGGCGCTGATCGACGGCTCTACCTCGCCGGTGACTGCGAGGGTGGCAATACCCCATACCGCCACGATCCGCTCAAGGCCGGCGGCGAGGTCGGCAAGGTATTCGATGGTGCCGCCTTCGGCGAGACCTGGCGGGCGTTCACCTCCTGTCGCATGCTCTTTGTCGGCGCTTTCGATCCGGCCAAGGGGTCGCTGCTGCGTGGCAGCTTCTGCTACGGGTTCAACAACAACCCGGCAAGCAAACGTCTGGAGATCGGCGATGCCGATGTCGGCGATCTGTGCAGTGACGAGGATGGGCGTGTTTTTCTCACCGGCGTGATGCGCTGCGCCTTGCCTCGCACCGCGAATGCCGTGCACAAGGCTTCTGCTCCTGCGGATGGCAAGGGCCGTTGGGGGAATGCAGCGGCCATCGATGAGTGCTTCCTTGTCGTCTTCGGTCGCGATCTCGTGGGCGTCGAGTTCGCCAGCGGATTCAACCAGGGCGCGCTGGCGAGCGTCGCTTCGCAGGGCAAGGCGGTTGGCGCCGCCGGCGGCTGGGTCGCAGTGGGTGGGTTGGCTCGATCGCCTTCCGCTGGTCCGGCAGCCGCCTCGATCTGGCTGCAAGGGGCATGGCAGAGCGCTTACGCCGGAACCTCGGACGGCTATCTGGCTGTGCTTGGTCCGGAGGGCAAGACCCTGCGCGATGATCCGGTGTTGCGTGCCCAAGCTGCTCTCAAGCGCATTTTTCCAACCTTGGCGGGTGCGTCCAATCGTCAGGATCTGGGTGTCCTGATCGGTGAGTTGGCTACCTCAGGCGAACAGGGCGCCCGCGCTGCAAAGGTGCTGACGCGTATCGCTGCCGGTGAGATTGAACGGGCCAAGAACGCAGTCGCTGAGGATTATGCTCCGCTGCAGGTGGTACTCAGCGCCGTGGCGACAGCCTGGGTTCCGACTGCGGAAGCAGCAGCGGCGGCCGAACGTGCCAAGACCCTGGCCGCTGATCCCGGCTTTGCCATCTCGACCGAGATCCATCGCCAGCTCGCATCTTTCCAGCGGGCCGAGGCGGTGCTCCGACCGGTGCGCGAGGCGCAGGCCGAGACCTGGGCTGATCGTGCCTGGCAGTCCCGCAATGCCTCTTCGCTCAAACGTCTGCAGGCGATCGCCAAGGATCTGAAGAAGCGCTTCCCCCAGGCTCAGACCACTGCCTTGGCGCTGGCCACCTGCGAGGGTCTGATCATCCCGTTGAGCGAGGCGCAAGAGCAGCAGGCGGCGCGTCTGGCGCGCTACTGGAGTACCGCCGGCCGCTTGGCCCTGCCGCGCAAGCTGAAGGAGCACGACGCCGGCAATGGCGACTATCGCAAGCTCAACGATGCCGTACTCAAGGAGTTGGAGGCGACGCTCAAGGAGTTGCGCGAAGCCGATGCGAAGTCTCCCTACACCGCCGCTGCCGAGGAGCACGCCCGGACGATCCACCTGAAGTAGCTCGGAAGGATACGCTACAGGAAATCGCCCAGCGGCTGCACCTGCAGGCGCACCCCGCCGAGGTCGAGGACATCGCTGAGGGGATCCCCGTCGCAGGTCCATCCCTCCGGCGATCGCGCGAGTTCGACTGTCGCGGTTGCATCGGCGATGGGGACATCGCCCGCTGCGCCCAGGCGGAGCCGCTCCGGAACCATGGCGTAGGCCAAGCCAGGGCGATTGCCGGGGCGGAACAGCACGATCGACCCGGGCAGTACCAGAACGGTCAATCGGGCAACTCCAGCGAGCGCCAGTTCGACCATCCCGGTGACCGTCCGGCTGGTGCCGGCCGCCAGGATGACGTCGTCGATGGTCGTGCCGTTGGCACTGCCAAGATCCTCAATGATCGCGCTGCCGTCATCAGCGAGGCTGATCGCTACGTGCTTCCGGCTGACTCGCGATAGGCGTTCGCGATGCATCTCCTCGGGATAGTCGCGCATCACCAGATCGACCCCGGCGGTACGCTGCTTGCCCAGCACGATGCGTCGGCGGTTCCACACCACCAGGCTCGGATCGCCCTCGGGACCGTGCAGCAGCAAGGCGTCATCCGCCATCGCCTGCGGGCATGGTGCGACGTGCTCGCGCAGGGGGATCGGCACCCCGGATTGGATCGCGCAGGCGAGCAGTATCGGCGCCAGGGCCCGGCGCACGGCAGTGGCGGAGTCCGGCCTGTCTTCCGGCCGCTTGGCCAACAGCCTGGCGACCAGTTCCGCCAGGCCCGGCGGCAGCCCTGGCACCAGGCTGTCGAGGTGTGGCGGCTGGATGGTGCGATGCGCGTGCATCACTTCAGCGCTGCGCCCGCAGAATGGGGCGCGTCCGGCCAGGCAGGTGAAGAGGAGGCAGCCCAGGGCGTAGAGGTCGGCCCGACCGTCGATCGCGTCGCGTCCGTCAATCTGCTCGGGAGCCATGGCGTTGGGCGTGCCGACCGCGACTCCCGCCATGGTCAGACGCGTGGCGCCAGCGCTGGTCGGGCGGGCGAGGCCAAAATCGCCGAGCAGGATCGATCCATCGGCGTGCACAAAGATATTGGCCGGTTTGAGGTCGCGGTGGATCACGCCACAGGCATGTGCGTGATCGAGGGCGTCGGCAAGCTGATCCGCGACTGCCAGGGCGGCGGCGGGGCGCAGGGGGCCACCACGCGCCAGCTCGGCGGCGAGATCTCCAGTCGGCACCCAGGACAGCACAAGGTAGCGCGTGCCATCGCCGGCGATGCCGCCATCAAGACATGGGACGATGCGGGGATGCTGCAGTCCGGCGGTGATGCGGGCCTCGCGGGCGAATCGTTCAATCAGTTCCCCATCCGCTGAGGCGCGCTCGGACTCAACCGAACCAGCCGTCCATACTGAACCGCCGGCCTCCCCGCCTAGCAGCGGCGCCCGGCCGCTGAGCGTAGCGGTAAGCCACACCGTTCCCATGGTCCCGCCGCCCAGCCGGGCAAGGGCGCGCCAACGGCCGAAGCCGGGATGCCCTGGCGGTGGCAGCAGATCTCCAAGATGATCGGCGACGGTTGTTGCGCCGGCTGCGCGCAGAGCCTCGACCAGTCCATCGCGTTCCACGCCACGCATGGTCTCGGTGATGCGGGCTAGGTCCTGTTGATCGAGCCAACCTCTACGTGCAGCAGCGCGGGCCAGGGCTTCAGCAGACAGCGTGTGGTTCATCAGCCTGGACCTTGTGGCATGGCCATAGGTCGCAAGCGCATCCCGCCTTGGCTGTGGAACTGCTCAGCGACGGTAGCGGTGTCGTTGCAACCGTCGGCGACGCGCTGACCGCACCGCGCGCCCTGGTGCGATGGCTGCGATTTCGCCGCTGCCGGTGTCGTCCAAGCGAGGGATCTTGCCTTTGGCAAGATCCTCAAGGGCCTTCACCAGGGCGTCACCATCGGACAGGCGGTTATCGGGGTCCTTCGCCAACATCAGCTCCATCAGTTGCTGGCAATCGCGCGGGATGGTTGTCGGGTATACCGCATCTTCGGTACAGACGCGGACGATCAGGTCGATCACGGTGCTGCCGCTGAACGGCGTCTGGCCGGTCATGGCGAAGAACATGGTGGCGCCCAGGCTGAAG
>JFJP01032822.1_pt1 | contig 17010 bp, 13 predicted proteins | sample 431651 | NCBI WGS metagenome assembly JFJP01 (sample SAMN02602958, study PRJNA72255) | Microbial mat metagenome, whole genome shotgun sequencing project. | biome: fresh water; feature: sink hole; material: water; isolation source: purple microbial (photo- and chemosynthetic) mats found in... | reverse complement strand
CAGTAAATTGCTTAAGCAAAAAATTACATAACACATCAAAGGCAAATTTATGCTAGCAACGACTGTAAAAATTTCAGAGCATGGAAAAGTGATTATTCCGAGTAATATTTGTGATTCATTTCATTGGACTGATGGAATGGAATTAATGCTTGTTGCAACAGAGTCTGGCGTTATGCTCATGTCACAAACCCAACAAAAACTTTCTGCAAAATCCTTGCGTGGCTGTTTGCAACACAAAGGTGAACCCATTTCAACAGAACAACTTTGCCAGACTTATTAAATTAAAGCGTTTTACTTATTTCAGAGAAATAACAATGGAACTTTCTGCAATATCAACATCCGCATCTGAAGGTGGTTATATTGCTTTTAACACTGAAACGGGAACAACAACGCAAGGTGAAACAGTCGAGGAAGCCTTGGCAAATTTGCGAGAAGCAACAGAACTTTATCTTGAAGAATTTCCATTGCATACTACATCCCGTTCACTTTTAATGTAGCATTAAAAAGTTTAGATATGAAACTTTATTTAGATGTGTGTTGTCTTAATCGTCCATTTGATGATCAAACACAAGATAGAATTCATCTTGAATCAGAAGCAGTTTTAGCTATTCTTCGGCATTTGGAAGAAAGTAAATGGATATGGGTTAGTAGCAGCGTTGTTTTATATGAAATTAATCAAATTCCTAATGGTGACAGAAAGCAACGGATTCTTCGGTTGTGCGATAAATCATCTAATATCATTAAATTGGATGATAGCATTTATGAATTCTCAGAAAAATTAAAAGAAATCGGTTTCAAATCATACGATGCACTTCATTTAGCTTGTGCACAAATGGCGAAGGTAGATGTATTTCTTTCAACAGATGATAAGTTATTAAAGAAAGCTCTTCAAAATACAAATATTTTGAATATGCTTATTGATAATCCCCTAAGTTGGTTACAAAAAATATGGTGATATTATGAATAGCTGCGCAGTAACGCTTGAACAAGTAAGACAACTTGGTATTGTTGCCCTTATTCAACAACTTGGAACAGTAGGAATGATTAGGTTTTTACAACAATCTGAAACAGGTTGGGGTGATTACACAAAGGAAAAAGAACAATGGTTAGGAAGTCCTGATCTGAAAGATTTGTTTAATGATGTTAAGCATTGTTTTTCTTAACTATAATCGTCTTTCAGAAACTCGCCACACCCTCGACCAATTACATAAGATTTGCTCACATCGCGCCGATATTGAAATCATTGCGGTCGATAATGGCTCAACGGATGGAACGTTGGAATATTTGAATACCCAAACCGATTGGATTAAAGTGATTTCAACGGGCGCTAATTTAGGGATTGCGGGCTATAACATTGGATTTGAGCAATCGATTGGAAAATATATTTTAGTGTTAGATGACGATTCTTATCCCGCCGATCAAAAAACCTTAGATAATTTAATAGCTTATTTAGATCAAAATCCACAAATGGGTGTGGTGGCGTGTCAAATAGAAAATCCCGAAGGAGAAATCGTTCATACTTGGCATTTGCCTTTAGAAGATCAACCTCAACATTCTTTAGCATTTATTGGATGTGGGTTTGCAATTCGGCGAGATTTGTTTAAAGAAGTGGGTTGGTATCCTGAAGACTTTTTCCTATATCAAAATGAAATCGATGTTGCAATCAAAGTTCGTCGGGCGGGATTTCAAATTTTCTATGCGCCCACTTGTCGAGTTGTTCATCGTGGGAAACCTTCAGATCGTCCGAATTGGCGACGCATTTATTATCCGACTAGAAATACTATTTGGCTCATTCGCCGTTATTTTCCTTTATCGAGCAGTTTTTATTTGATTTTCTCAAGGTTATGTATTGGATTAGTTCGGGCGTTGCAATGTCGTGAATTAGGGTGGTATTTCAAAGCCGTTCGAGAAGCCTTTCAAACGCCGATTCCCGTTCAAGTTCTTCCCAAACCTTTACGCCGTGAATTAAACCCTTTTTGGCGACAAAATAGCCTTTGGCATCAACTCACGGGTCATTTGTAGAAAGGAATCTAAAAGCCGCCATAATGCCCAGCGGTGGCGATGGCAACGGTTAAAGTGCCAACCAAAAGATTAAAAAAGACAAGGTTGCGGATTTTATCGAGGCTATTTTTAGCATCAAGCCAATTTTGGATCGCAACAGCTTGTTTGAATTGAGGAAATCTTACAAAGAAAATATAAGAAAACACTGCGGTCATTATCAAACCTAACGTGAGCATAAGATGCACTGAGATTTTAACGTGCGCAAACCCGCCCATTTCGCCAAAGATTCGCCATAACCCACTGATCCACAAAAAAATAATTGCGTGCCAAACCCATAGAAAAAACCGCTTTAATACGCCATTCCACAGCATTAAGCGTTGCGGCGGTTCGAGGATTTCCAATGCCGTCGGACGTAAGGCGAAATGGGCAAAAAACATCCCGCCAATCCAAATAACAGCTCCCAACACATGAAATAGCATATTAATAGCAGATAACATCTTGATTTCCTTAGGTTTGTTCAGTTACAGAATTATCATTTTCGCGGCGTGGTTGAGGCGGCTTATTCGGACGCTTGTTGCGGCGCGGACGACGATTCGCGGGCGGAATTGGTGGACGTGATTTATCCCCATTTTCAGGTTTATTCAACGCCGCTTTGGGTTTCACCAACGACTGCACGGCGCTATTTTTTTGCTCATTTGCGTCGGGAGTTGATGCCGTCCAATTTTGCCATTTTTCCTTAATTAACGCCCAAAAACTCGGTTTTTCTGGCAACATTGGCGCTCGAGTCGGCACAATGCCCTTCACCGCTGGCTCTTCGTATTCAGTGGGTTTGATCGTTGAATAATCGGTTTCCACGACATTTTGGGGCTTAACGGCTTGATGATAGCTCGGTTTGTCGACCGTTTTGTCATCCTCACGCACCCGCGACACTTCATAATGCGGGCTTTCCATGTATTGATTGGGGATAATCACCACACTAATTTCTTGGCGATGTTCAATGTCTTGTAAAGTTTGGCGTTTTTCGTTCAACAAATAAGTGCCAACATTAACAGGCACTTGCGCGATCACTCGACCTGTGCCGCCTTTCATTGCCTCTTCTTCGATCAATCGCAAAATCGCCAACGCGAGAGATTCCGCGCTTCTGACCGTGCCTTGCCCATTACAACGCGGACAAATCACTTGGCTCGACTCGCCCAACGACGGACGCAACCGTTGCCGCGACATTTCCAATAATCCAAATCGCGAAATTCGTCCCACTTGAACCCGCGCCCGATCTTGTTTGAGGGCTTCTTTGAGGCGATTTTCGACTTCGCGTTGATTGCGGTGATTGCTCATGTCGATGAAATCAATGACGACCAACCCACCTAAATCTCGCAAACGTAATTGACGCGCCACTTCATCGACCGCTTCTAAGTTGGTGTTTAACGCGGTTTCTTCGATGTCGCCGCCTTTGGTTGCGCGGGAAGAATTGATGTCGACCGCCAACAAAGCCTCAGTGTGATCAATGACAATCGACCCGCCCGACGGCAAACGCACTTCACGTTGAAAAGCGGTTTCGATTTGGCTTTCGATTTGATAGCGCGTAAAAAGCGGCACTTTGTCGCGATACAATTTCACCCGACTCAAACAATGTGGCATGACGTGGCGCATGAAATCGCTTGCCTCTTGAAACACGGCTTCGTCATCGATCAAGATTTCGTTAATATCTTCGCGCAAATAATCCCGAATCGCTCGAATAATGACGTTGCTTTCTTGATGAATTAAGAGCGGCGCGGCACGTTTTGAAGCGGATTCGTTGATTGCCTGCCACAAACGCAGCAAATATTCCAAATCCCACGCGAGTTCTTCGGTATTTTTGCCGACACCCGCCGTTCTCAAAATCACGCCCATCCCTTCGGGCATTTTTAGACCGTTTAAGGCTTGACGGGCTTCATTTCGATCATCGCCTTCGATTCGACGCGAAACCCCGCCCGCCCGAGGATTATTTGGCATTAATACCAAATAACGTCCCGCCAAACTAATGTAAGTCGTTAAAGCTGCGCCTTTATTTCCGCGTTCTTCTTTGTCGACTTGAACAATAATTTCTTGACCTTCTTTGAGGACGTTTTTGATTTGGGGACGACCGCCCGCATTATTTTGAGGTTCTTCAATGGGTTGTGTGGCTTCATCGCCTTCGACCCATTCTTCGTCGCCTTCGACAAAATAAGTGCTGCGGGCAACGTCTTTGAGCGGCAAAAACCCGTGTCGATCTGCGCCATAATCGATAAAAGCGGCTTCTAAACTTGGCTCAATGCGGGTGATGATGCCTTTATAAATGTTAGACTTAACTTGGCGACGGGTGCGTGTTTCGATGTCGAAATTATATAAGCGCGACCCATCAACCACCGCCACGCGCAGCTCTTCGGGCTGGGTTGCGTTGATTAAGATTCTCTTCATGTTGTCTGTAATCCTACGGATTTAAAACTCACTTTCTGCTATCTTATTGAAAAATATGAGTTTTGTGACATTATTAAACGGCGGTGCATTCAAAAATAGCAACACGCCAAAATATGCAATTAACTGTCTTATAAGCTATTGTTTTGAAAGGAAAATATTTATTTTGAGTCCATTCCTTTCGTGCGTTAAACTTGCTGTGCCACGCCTTTTGGGTCGCGCATCGAGCAAGCGCTGTGCAGTTTTTTGCGTTGGTTCTACATCGTCAACCGCATATAGCTGAATAATCAACAACCTATTTCAAAAAAATGCTCTTCTGCATTGTTCAGGTTGCTATTTATTATCCTAAGGGGGTGTGCGGGGTTGCTTTGTTAAACCAAGCGCTAAATATAACACGCCACACTTAACCCGCAAACATAAAAAAACCTGCAAGTTTTATAATCCCTTACAGGTTTTCGTTTAAATAAGTGTTTTTTAAACAAACCCATTACTTCATGATTTAAAAACGGTAATGCAAAGAAAACATCCAGTTTCGCAAGGTTTGAGGAATTGCATTATTGGGATAATTTGAAGCCGCCGTGTAATAGTGCGTATTAAATAGATTGTAAATGTCTATATTTGCTGATAAATTTTTATAAATTGCCGCACCCAAATGCAAATCAAATACCGCGCTTCCCGCCACATCAACGTGAAGAGTCGGCGTTTTAGAGCTGCTCGGAATCATATTCACAGGGCTGTTGCTACGCATTTGTAATGTCGCAAAATAATCTTTGTTATATTTCAACGTTGAACCCACTTTAAATACATGTGCCGACGCATAAGGTAAGTTCAATTCTATATTAAAACCTGGATAAGTATTTTTTCCTTGTAAATAACTATAATTCGCCCAAAAATCCATTTTCCAATTATTAGTTAAAGCATAACTTCCATTCAAACTTAATTCCAAACCATAACGGTTACTTCGCCCAGAATTGTAATTGCTTTTAGTGCTTAAAATTTGACCGCCTGTAATAAACTGATTCGCAATCGGATCATTTGCCGATAAAATCAAATTGTTCGCTTTGGTGTAATAGGTACTTAAAGTCAAATTCAAATGTTCATCAATACGATGTAAAATATTAAATTCTAGGCTTTTTGCTTTCTCTGGCATTAAATTTGGACTGGGTGCTTTAAAAACCGAACTAATATATTGTCCTGCGGCGTTTTGTTTGCCCGTAAAAATCCCGTATGTTTCAAACAAATCCATCGCCGATGGCGCACGAAAAGCCTCTCCATACAATAACTTAAAAACTGTTTGATTATCTCGACGATACACCAATCCCAATCGTGGATTAAAGGTTTCTCCATATCCCGAGTTGTAATCATAACGCACGCCGATCATTGACGACCATTGCTCATTCCATGCCGATTGCAATTGCAAATACATAGAACGGGTTTGATAACGTAATTCAATAATCTCAATTGGCAAACTATTATTCGTGCCTAAATGATGTAAATTTTGTTCAGTTGGAGAAAGGCTTGTGTTATAAGGCGTTGGCAAATCCGTTGTTTTAGGTAATGAATAATAATGTGCATAACTAAATCCTCCCGTTAATTGGTGAATATCATTGATTTGAAAACTAAGCTGTTGCTCGATACTTTCTTTCGTGCCTTTGGCATAAATATAACAACTAATGTATTCACAATAACGGTTTCTAAATTTCGACATATTACCAATTTCATAACCACTGTATTCGAATTGAGTTGTTCCACTTAATTTGTCATTAAAACGATGATTGTATTTTGCGTAAAAATTATTGGTAATGGTTTCCCAAATTAAATCTTCACCGTATGGAGTAATTTTTGGGGGTTCGCCAGTGGTTGATGGGTTTCTCAAAATATTCCTTTGATAACCGATAGTTAGATGATCATTAATATTTAATTTGCTATAGAAACTTTGGCTTTTCAAAGGGGCGGTGAAAGGGTTGCGTTCATTTGCTTTTTCAACGACTTGACCGCTTGAATTCGTTAAATTAACCATTTGAAATAAATGAGGATAATCATTTGCCAAGTCCTTGTCATTAAAACTATGTTTATGCGCCCCCACACTTAAACTAATATTTTCATTTAATTTCTTACCCGCATACGCATAAGTATAACGATAATTATGATTGCCTGTTGTTATGCCAATTTTTCCTCCATCAACTTCATTAGGTTTCTCTGTAATAATATTAATCACACCACCAAATGCGTCCGTTCCGTACACTGCTGATGCAGGACCATATACGATTTCAACTTGTTTTACATGATACAAAGGAAAATTCTCAGCGATGGGCAACCCTTCACCCGTTGGAGAATCGATGCGCACTCCATCTTGTAAGATCAAGAATTTATTAGTAAATAAATGTCCACGAAAGGTCACGGTGTGATAGAAAATTTGATGATTTTTTTCTTGGATTTGTACACCGGGTAAATCGCGCATCAAATCAATTAAACTGGTGTAATGTCGGGTTTCAATTTGATCTTTGGTAATAACGAGGATATTAGCGGGCGTATCACTAATTTTTTCTTCAAATCTTGATGCACTTGTAATGGGAATTTCCATCAATTCATCTAAAGATAATTTGCTCAATGCAGAAATTCTTTTTTTTGCCGCTTCATTCTCGTTATTTTTAGAGGAATGTTCGTTGGCACACAAAGGATAATGGATTAGCATAATTATCAAAAAAGGTATTAATTTCATATAGTTAAACCTTGTTTTTAACCGTTAAAATCATAATGCAATGCGAATTAAAAGCGATATTGCAATAAGTCTCTTGAATTAATCAGAATAAGCTCAAATTAATCTATTAAAACAAACAGATAGCGTATTTATACAGAATCTATTTATGCTCTTAAATGCAAATCAAATACCGCATTTTTCATGCCGTTCCAATGGTAGTCAATTTATTTTAAAATACCTTAAAAATCAATTCATTCCACAAATTATCTTTTTTAATGTATAATCAAATGGTGAAGAAAGCAAACTGAAATCTACTCAAATAAGAAATAGTCCTTATTTTTAACGCCGCAAACACAATCTAACACAAAATGAACTGATTAATTTAGCGCTCAAATACATTATCAAAAATAATAAGTTAAGCGGTTTTTGAAAAATAACTTGCGATAGGGGGTACTTAACAGGCAAAATGAAGGGATTGCTGGCATCACATCTGCTTAGATGATACGGTTGATTTTTTACTTTAAGTCACATTTCGAGGAGAGGAATTGTGGATAAACACACTACCCAAACGAACCCATCGCGGGCGAGTTCTTCCGACGGCGGCAAACGCTATTTACCCATTGCATTAAGTTTGACAGTGGGAATTTTGGTGTCGATCGGTCTGTATTTTTTTGTACACGCATGGGAAGAAGAACGCACTCGCAACACATTTCAAGCCGCCGCCGACGATCGCGCCACCGCCATCGATCGAGCGCTAAAACATAAACTTGAGTTAGTCACCTCCAGCATGGGCGCTTTTTTTCAAGCCGTTGGAACAAACGTGACCCCCGATGTCTTTAAAAATTACGTCATGCCATTGATTAGTAAGGATAATTCAATCAAAGCGATCGAGTGGATTCCTTTCGTGAGCGCCGACAAACGTGCCGAGTTTTCAGCCGATGCGCAGAAAATTTATCCTAACTTTCAAATCAATGAGTTAAACGCCGATAATAAAATTGTCCCCGCCACTCAACGCGATAGCTATTTGCCATTGTTTTATGTGCAACCGATTGAAGGAAATGAAGTTTCTATCGGTTTAGATATTTCTGCCGACAAACAACGCCGAGCCTTACTTTTGGCAGCACGCGACAGCGGCGAACCTATGACAATTTCTCACGTCACCTTAGCCCCCGACACCGCCAATCAATCGGGATCGGTGATTTTCTTACCTATCTACAAACCCAACGCCCCCCAACAAACCATTGCCCAACGTCGTGATGCGTTTGCGGGTTTTGTAATGGCAGTGTATTTGGTCGGCGATGTCCTTGATATTGCAATGAAAACCCTCGAACCGCGTCCCATTGATATTCGGGTCTTCGATAATTCTGAGGATATTGAAGAAGATGCGCGATTCTTACATTTCTTAGCAGGTCAAGTCGACGAAAGTATTTTAGATAAAGTCCCCGAAGCAGAACTGAACCAAGAGTTCGCCAACATTAAACTGAAAATCGAACGTAAGTTCTTGATTGGCGGAAGAACACTGACAGTGGTATGCAGCGCCGCGCCTGGTTATCATCTGCTGGCGGGTTATCGTTGGCAGGCGGTGACAGTCTTAGTTTCTGGATTGTTCATCACGTTATTGTTGGCGTTGTATTTCCACAACTCGATGCGCCACGCCTATTTAATGGCAGAAGCCGCTGAATCAGCCAATTTAGCCCAATCTCGTTTCTTAGCAAACATGAGCCACCAATTACGCACGCCATTAAACGCAATCATTGGTTACAGCGAATTAGTGCGCGAAGAAGTCGAAGATACGCCTAATTCAGCGATTGCCTCAGATGTCGATCGGATTTACATTTCTGCCAAATATTTGCTGTCAATGAGCGACGGCATTTTGGATTTGTCGAAGATTAAAACTGGCAAAATCGAACTCCATTCAGAAACCTGCAAAATCATGCACTTGGTTGAAGAAGTCGAAAGCATCGCCACCGTTCTTTCTCGCCAAAATGGCAACACCCTAATTGTCAATTGCCCGTCCGACATTGGCACAATGCAAACCGATTTAACTCGCTTACATCAAGTGTTATTTAATTTGATTAATAATGCCTCTGAAGCCACTGAAAACGGTCAAATTCATTTAGATGTTTCTCGTGAATTAGAAGCTGGCAAAGAATGGATTCGTTTCTCAGTGCGAGATACCAGCGGCGGAATGCCCGCAGAACGTCGTGAATGGCTCTTAAAAGCCCTCGCAAAAGCCGACCCGCATGCGAGTGGCGGTGAACAGTCCGTGCGCTTAGGCTTAGCCATTAGCTCGCATTTCTGGCAAATGATGCACGGGCGTTTTGATATCGAAGTTGAACCTGGTAAAGGCACAACTTACATTCTCAAATTACCCGCCCATAATTTTTAATTAATTCAATTCGTTTTAAAAACACAAAGGCTGGCATTTCTTTCAGAAGTGTCAGTCTTTTTTTATGCACTATCCAAATATTGGTGATGAATAATTTAGAATGTTACCTCCCTTCTAGTTCCCACGCTCGAGCGTGGGAACTAGAAGTATCTGCATTGAGCTGAGCATCTTAATTTATGCACTATCCAAATATTTATCTATTTCTTCCATGAGTTGCTGGGTTTTAGATAATGCAACTAAAATGCGTTGATAATGGGTTATTTCCTCTATCGTTAAAACCCGATCTTTGCGATCTTTTAACCATTTTTCACACACTTGATAACCGCCCACTCTAAATTCCCACAACTCTTTTTCAACCTTTCCAAAATAATGCGTTTCATTCACATAAATTCGTTTTTGATGCTCATCGTATTTGATTTTTTGAACAGTAACATTTTCAACTAATTGTGGAATCGTTTTCGCAAATGGAAATAAAGGACGTTGTTGCGCATCTTCAACCTCAATTTTGTCTAATAAATGCAATCCAATTAATTGTTCACCGATTTTAATAAGTGATTGAAATTGTTGAATATTTTTAGGTGGTGGCAAACGGGGAAAATCGGTTTTTAAGCGTTCCGCATAACGTTGGCGATAACTCGGCGCGTGAAATACCGCATACATATATTGTAAAATCATTTCTGCACTAATATTTTCGGGTAAATTAAACGGTTCAACTTGCTTTAATTTCAACGCCTTCGCAAACCCTTCTAAAAACTCTTTTTTGAAATTCGGGATTTTTAACGTTTCTCCACTTATCTCTGTTTGATAAAGATAAAGGGGAAACAAATAAGGTGTTCCATGCGTGCTATACATACTTCGATCCGTCATTGCATAACGAGTAACAAATATTTCACATTCATCTGGGACACCAACAATTTGTCGAACACTTGCTAATGCTAAATTTTCTTTTAAAAAATGGCTAGTTATTTCTGTTCTTGGTCGTCCTAAGAAACCGCTCACTTTTCCAGTAAAATAACTCCAACGACAATCAAAAGGTCTATATTGCACAACAAATGGCTGACCTCTATTTTTAATAATATCTTGTTTTGCATTTGTTATATTCCAACTTGTAGAATCTTCTCCCAAATTATATTTATTGCGTAATTCATTTGTATTCATATTTTTCAAATCATCTAATACTAAATTTAAGGAGTCTTTTGTAAAATGAATTGTAAAAGAATCCTTTTTTGTTTGTAATGTGGAATTAAAATAATCAAAAACATCTTTTAATCCCCAGAAATGCTGATAAGGATCGTTTTCCTCAATGAGTGTTTTAGGAATAAAAAAGAAATCAGGGGCTTGTGGTTGCAAAGTTGTCCATTTAGTGGTTGAAATATCACTTGCATCGAGTTGTTGATATTTAGTTTCTCTTAATCCAAACATTTCTGCATGAAATACCGTTGCTTGAGATTGTTCTTCAAAAAGAGAAGGTGGTTTTTTAACAAAAATAACAATGCACACACCTTGTTGAATATCAAAGACATTTTCATCTTTTGAACCATCGGGACAAGTTTCTTTTTTCTTACTACTTCCATGCAAATCTAAAATATAAATTTCATCAAAACTTTCTAATAAAGATTGACGCATAAAACGATGCGTTAAACCATCAATAAAAGTATTATTACAAATAAAGGCTAAAATCCCCGAACCTGTTTGATCAATTCGCCATTGTCCAAAACGAATAAATTTAATAAAATCATCATTTAAGTTTAACTTCTTTTCTTCACTTGATAATTTTACTTTATCTCGAACTTTGTAATCATCTAATAAATGTAAAATCCATTTGTTTTTGTTCATCATGCCATAATTAGAATAAGGCGGATTTCCTAAGATCACTAAAATCGGTTTTTCGTTTTTAATATTAGCGGCTTGATCGGCTTCTTGAGAAATAAAATTTGGAATCAAAGAAGATTTCTTATTAGTAGGTTCTTCTAATGTATTTGTTAAATAAATTTCAAATCGTTGTTGTTTAAAAGTCGATGCTAAAAAACCTTTTTCATTCAATAACATAGTTAATTTCAAATGCGCAACAACATACGGCGCAAGCAATATTTCAAATCCAAACAAACGTTGCAATAATTGAGTCTTTTCAACATAATGTTTCCATTGACCTAATTCTCTGGGATTTTCTTTAACAATATCAAAGATATGATTAATCACATTAAATAAAAAACTTCCTGTGCCAGTGGCGGGGTCTAAAATCAAAGTTTCTTTATCCGCTAAACCAAATTTTTTACCGAAATGTTGCTTTAATACTTGATCAACGGATCGAACGATATAAGAAACGACCGATTCTGGGGTGTAATAAACGCCTCGAGCTTTGCGTTTTTCTTTATCGTATTTTGCTAAAAAGGTTTCATAAAAATGGACAACAATATCTTCTTGATATTTGCGTTTTCCAAATGCCATTAAAACCGTTTCCATGTAATCACCCATTAACAAATTTGCAATGTCATCTGCAATCCACGCGACATTCGGGTCTAGTTTGTCGCCAGCAATGTGAGCAAAGAGTGCAAATAAGAACGGATTGCTCTCTGAAATAAGCTCAGTTGCACTATGGCGAGTAAATTTTTGTCCTCCCGCTAACGCATAACGAGCAGTGAATAATCCATAGGTAATTGTTTGCGCATAAATATCCGCAAATTCTTCTGGTTTCAAATCAGGTAATAACGCTGTTTTAAATGAATTATACAAATCGGATAATTGAGGATTTTTAGAGAGCAAACTATTTAACAATTCATTACGCATTTGACGGGTGCGACGAGCTAATAATTCTGCTAAATCATGCGGTGAATGAATTTGAGTTGTGAAAGCCTCATAAGATTGCCGTTTAAAGAAGTTTTCAAATAATTTAAATAACGCAGTTGCTTTTTCTGGTTTAACGGTTGTTTCTTGCGGAAAATCAAATAAATTGACGCTGTCTTGTTTGACGCGATTGACATACAGTTGAAACTCGATATGATTAGTAATAATAAAATTATCCAAACACTCTTTAAAAATATCATTTTGGTGTTTTGCATGACCAGTTAATTTGTTTAAATTAACCCCAAAACCTTCTGCTTCTAAATAACCTAATGGTGCGCTATGATATTGATTTGTAAAGATAAAATCGGGTCTTCCTACCGATATTTGCTCAAACTTTCCCGTTTCTGGATGGGGACGTTCTATGATGAGTTTTCTTCCTTCTAATAAAGGAATTGCTCCCATGCCATTTAATTCTGCTGCTTGCCTGAGTAAATTATCTAAATCTGTGCGATAAGATAATTCTGGTGTTGAATGAACGTTGGAATGAATTGAAAGGACTTTTTTGCAATAGTTATTACAAAGTTGATGAAATGGTTCGAGAGTCATAATTTTTTATTGCTCATGTTTGTAACCAAATTGGATTTCTACGCGAGCAACAATTCCAGGAGAAGGTTGATAATTACGAGCAAATTCTTTTCTCACCCAACGATAATGCGGCTCAATTTCAAAGAACAACCAAGGTCGATAGAAACTCTGCCGATAACGCACGCTGAAACCCGTTTCTTCTAATCCACTAATATTGTCGGTGGGTTTAGTTGCTCCACTTAACCAAAACGTTAATGCACCCGCTTGTTCTTTCGTAAAATGATGAAATAATGCGATTTCAGAAAGCCATTCTTTTCCTTTGCTGACTTCAGAAACCCCTAAGTTTTGACTAAAGCGTAAAAGGGTTTGTGGGGCTAAGAGTTTCTCTACATCAACGCGGGTATTTTCTCCCACGCCTTCGCTGCCTTCCCAAAACACACTTTGCGTTAAACGCACCAATGAATCTTCCTCTAAAGGATAAGTGTAACGATAACGTCCTTGCAATCGTAAATTAATGGTTTTATTGAAACGTAATCCTACATTCATTGAAAACGCCGACCGAGCCTTTTGTGAAACGTCCCACCTCAACCCAACTGTATTTGATTTATTGGAGTTATTTTTGTTTAATAAATGCGTGGATTGATTACCTTGACTTAACACATCCATTGCATCTTTATCGTGTTCACTTTGTAATAATAAATGCAGCTTTTTCTCAACGTTGGGAAACTCAATTCGTCCATTTAATCTTATGTTTGTATCAAATCCTTCAACTTTACGATAACCCGCCGTCGTTGTTAAACGAATATAACGATTGACACTTTCTGCTTCATCGCGTTCATTAGCAAAGAAACGATCAAACCATATCGCAGAACTACAAACACTCTCAGAAATATAAGCCTGCGTTTGATCTAACCATAGATCACTTTCAGGTTTTTCAATGCAATTCTTTTCATTTTCTTGCGCTTGTACAAACCCCGTAAAGAAAATAAAAATTAAGAGATTTTTGCTCATCTTTATACCCTACATTGAACCTCAATTTCTTTAATATCAAATTGCTGAACATTTGCTACTGGATCAAACCTTAATTCATCGGTAAATCCAGTCGAACTATTTACTGTAAAAATAACATTCTTGAAATCACTACTAGTATGAACCATTTGAACTGCTGATGCGCTTTCTTGATAATCAGTTTGATTAGGTGTTTTGAAAAAAATCTGCGCATGAGTAGACTGAGAAACTCTCATGGAAACTTCTACTTCTAACGTTTTACATGTAGTCATTTTCTGTAAGTTTCCAATATTAAAAATAATCATTGGATCATTAGTTTTTGATTGCAAAGAGAACACACCATTTTTATGTTCATTAACGGTGGCTTGTTTTAATTCAATAATATCATCTAAATGCTCTGATATTCGAAAAACAGATGAAAGAGGAGCAAGCATTGGAATAGTCCGAGTAAAGGAAGCTTTCCTTTCTTTTGCTTTAAAAAATGCTGATTTCAAAGGAGCTGGGTAAAGTGCTGGACAATTAATATCTGTTCCTCTTTGTAGTTCTTTAATAATACAAAGAGTTCCATCAACTCTAATTCTAGCTTCATATTCAAAATACTTGCTATGATCAAAAACGCCAGCATACAAGGTAATAGGTATAATAATCAATGGAATAGTGATAGCAACTTTAGATTGTAAATTATTTGAATATTTTTTTATTGTAATTAATAATATTGCAACCACCCAAGACCAAAAGATAGTTACCCAAAAATAATGAAATCGATGAAAGCCAAATGAAAAAATTTGAATAGGTGATGTCACATCTTCGGGGCGTAAATTTGTTCTTCCTGCAGAAATTAGTATTAAATACATAAATATCATTCCAAAAATACCCATAAATATAAGTATTGGTGAAATAATTTCTAGCGATTGTTTTTTATGTTTAATTACATTTTTTAACACAAGATATATTAATATAAAAACTAGCCCTAGAATAATGCAAGTTACTATAAAAGATAAAACAGGTTGATTAAAAGGTAACATTAAAGAACGAGCGATTTTTCCTAGCATAAAAAACCAGAAATCGCTTTCAATGGGTAATGCTAATGGTGCATCAGGACGGTGTGTTCCCTTTTGCACGACTGCAATAACCCATGCTTGTGCAAATGTGGTAATAAGTCCAGGTATTAAAAGGGATAATCCTCCAATAAATACAGATTTTCGTTCTGAAGTTTCTATAAAAAAACTAAAGATCAGAAAAACAATGCTCAATGCTAAAATAGCAAATGCACCACTAATATAAGACAAACCTGAAATAAAACCTAATATAATAATTATTGGGATATAACGATTACTCCAAGTTCCTTTCAAAATAAGATATATTGCTAAAAGAATTACAACAAGAGGAATGGCTTGATGATATGCCATATCTTGAAGTCCCCAATAAGTGCTCGGTTGAATAATAAATAAGGTTAAACTAAATGCTGATGCAATAAGTAATTTTTCTTTCAAAACTAATGATAATAACTTCCACTGTAGAAATAATAATGATCCTAAAATACCAACCATCGAAATAAATTGATACGCAATAGAGTTTCCATTAAGAAAACGGAAAGCAAGAGAATCAAGCATTTTTCCTATCGGATATAGCGTATCATTTGCACTTACAAAAAGATATTTCAAACCAAGAGAACCTATCGCTCCTTCACGATAAACTCTCCAATCATCTAAATAAGGCAAATCAATTCCAAAACGAAGCCATGATAATGCACTAATTACCAAACCCATAATAGGAAAAGAAATAAATATCCAAATTAGTTTTTCTTGCCATTTGCTTTGCATAGAGTTACTCCAAAAGTATAAAAATTTGTTACTTGTTATAAGAGGGTGAAGAGGTTAATACATATTTATTTAATAAATAGGAGATTGGAATCATTAGAATAATAATAATTAGAGGTGCAAAAACTTTATCAATGTGTATTGTTTCTACAAAAACATCTAATAATAGTGCCGATAGAAAATATTGAATAACATATACAACAGGATAAGAAAAAATTCCTTTCCATGATAGTGCAACTTTGAAAACAAATACTGCATTAAACCAATATGCAAATAAAACCCCAGCAAAATAAGCTATCAAGTATGCAATTTGATAGCTTATAATCAACATTAATATGAGATAGACTCCATAAGTAAGTGTAGTATTGATAATACCTACTATAAGAAACCTTATCCATCGCTGTATTTCAAAATTATTAATCATTTTGAAATAAGTTTCATAAATTCAGAATAATCTCGAATGTAATCACTTCCATCGTAGTATTCAGAAGCAAAAACTAAAAGAACTGCATCAGAAGAATAATGATATTGAATGCCCCAAGTCATAGGAGGAAGATAAAGCCCCTGATTGTTATGTTCTAAGACAAATTCCTCTCTATTTTTACCATCATCTGCAACTACATGAACAGTTCCTTTCACGGCAATTAAAAATTGATGGCATTTCTTATGTGCGTGCTCACCTCTTATTTCACTAGTAGGAACATTAAAAACTAAAAAATAACGTAACGGCTTGAAAGGAATTTCTCGTTCAAATTCACCAACAGAAAGTTCTCCACGCATATCGGGTACTGAACGAAAAGTATGAAAGGTTACATCTGCAACAGTTGTTTGCACTTTTCCTAATGTTTGAGGATAAGATTTTTCATTAAAGGTTGTTTTATTGTTTTTAGTATCTACATAACCAATAATTTTAGCTGGATTACCAACAACAATTGCATTGGGCGGAACGGATCGAGTCACAACTGATCCAGCTCCAATCATGGCATTTGTTCCTATTGAAATATTAGGTAAAATGGTTGCATTTGCTCCAATTGACGCACCTTTTTGAATAGTCGTGCGGGCAAAACTTTCTGGGTAAATTTTACTTCTAGGAAAACGATCATTGGTGAAAGTGACATTAGGTCCAATAAAAACATCATCTTCGATGCTAATTCCGTCCCAAAGTTGAACACCACATTTAATTGTGACTCGATCACCAATGACTACATCATTCTCTATAAAACAATGTGAACAAATATTCACATCCTTTCCAATCTTTGCGTTAGGTAACACAACAACGAATTGCCATA
>JFJP01038540.1_pt1 | contig 17011 bp, 12 predicted proteins | sample 431651 | NCBI WGS metagenome assembly JFJP01 (sample SAMN02602958, study PRJNA72255) | Microbial mat metagenome, whole genome shotgun sequencing project. | biome: fresh water; feature: sink hole; material: water; isolation source: purple microbial (photo- and chemosynthetic) mats found in... | reverse complement strand
TGACATATCTTAAAATTTACAATTTCTAATTTTTAATTTCTAATTAATTATCCTGATTTCAGTAGTAATTCCAATCGCTTTGCGATACATGGCACTCACACCGCAATATCTTTCTTCCGACAAATTAATGGCTTTTTCAAGTTTATCCATCGGTAAATCATTGCCTTTAAACTCGTAAATAACACGCATTTGCGAAAATTGTTTTGGGTGTTCTTCGGTTAAATCGCCTTCAACAACAACGTTAAAAGCTTCCACTTCAACCCTCATTTTTTTCAGAATTGAAACCACATCCATCCCGGTGCAACCTGCCAATGCAACCAGCATCAGTGGTTTTGGGCGCGGACCACGGTTTTCGCCACCAACTGGTTCGGCGGCATCAATAATAATTTTATGCCCGTTTACTTCGGCTTCAAAAGCCATATTTTCGAGCCAGTTTACTTTTACTATTTCTGTTGACATTATTTAAACCTGTTGTTTTTTAATGGAGCGCAAAGATAATCCGGTTTTCCAAAATATTGCTTAATTAATTGAATGGTTTGATAAATTTGCAGCGGGAATTCAAAAACAAAATCGAAGAATCGGGAAGCCAAATAAATTTGGAAAAGCTGGAACAAATGAATAAAAACAGTTAAAAATGAAATTTACAGAAGAACAAAAAAAACAACTTGAAACCGAAATGGTGCTTTCGGCCACCAGAAGCAGTGGCCCCGGTGGACAAAATGTAAACAAGGTGAACACACAGGTTGAATTGCGTTTTTCAGTTAAAAATTCAAACCTGTTTTCTGATAACGAAAAAGACCGCATTTTTTTAAAACTCAAAAACAAAATTAATTCTGAAGGAGAATTGATTCTCACATCGCAAACAGCCCGCACACAATTGGATAATAAAGAAAATGTTATTGAGAAATTTTACGAATTGATTGAGAAAGCGCTGACCATTCAGAAAAAAAGACTAAAATCGAGACCTACGGCTGCATCAAGATTAAAAAGAATGGAATCGAAAAAAAGTCAGGCATTAAAAAAGCTTTTTCGTAAACCACCCGAAACATAAAACTGCTCTATTTTTAAATTTCGTTTCAAATTAGTTTCTTTGCACAACAAAAAAAAGAAGCATTTTAATGGTTCAATTTGCAAGAAATATCCGCGACCTCATTATACGTACTGTAGATTGGTTTTACTTTCCCATTGTACAATTTATTCCACGCGAAATTTTCAGATATGCCGTAACCGGTGGAATGAATACCATGCTCGATTTGTTACTTTATTTTATTTTTTACCGGTATATTCTGAACATGCAAATAGTTGACCTCGGTTTTGTTGCAATAAGCGCTCACATTGCTGCGTTTATGATGGTTTTCCCGATAACTTTTCTTTCAGGATTTATTCTTGCAAAATATGTAACATTCAGCGCTTCTGAACTTTGCGGTCGCATTCAACTTTTCAGGTACGGTATAACAGTTTTTGGGGCAATCATTTTAAATTATATTTTTCTGAAACTTTTTGTTGAGTATTTTGGATGGTACGCTACCCTTTCAAAGGGGGTAACAACAATAATCGTTGTTTTGTACAGCTACGTTTCACAACGGTATTTTTCGTTTAAAACTGCCCAATTGTTACTTTCAAAAAATACAGTTGATTAACCCTGATCATGTTTTAAATTTTTCTGCAGTATTCATGCCGTATCCAAATTTGGTTATCTTTATCGGTTAAGAAATATGAACGAATTCCGGCAAAAATATTATCCCACGGTTTTACAGGCTATCCACCTGTTAATTCTTTATATTTTTATTCAAACAGTGGTCGATTTTCCGCTGGCAATGATTGATTATTATAAAGACACGGAATATTTGTACCACCCAGTTAAAAAAATTGTACTTGGTGTTGGTTCAACTCTGTTTATTTTGGTTTTTGGTTTTAAAAAATCAAAAATGCTCCTTTTTGATGTTTTTCCGGTTAAATTTTTCAATCCGTTAATTGTAATTCCGGTTATTGCTTTTTTATGGGCAATGCAAAATTTGTTGGAAATTCCGAGTGCCATGCTCAATAAATATTTACCAGCTCCGTCGTGGTTTTGGGAATTGTTCAATAAGATATTTGAAGGCGATTTTGGCTGGTGGGGCGCTTTTATGAAAGTTGCAGTGGTTGCTCCGGTTGTTGAAGAACTGATTTTCAGGGGATTGATTTTACAGGGATTTAGACGCAATTATACTGCATTTACAGCAGTTGTTATGTCGGCATTGTTATTTGCGCTGTTTCATTTAAATCCCTGGCAGTTTCCGGCTACCTTTGTTTTGGGTTTGTTCCTCGGATGGATTATGCTGCGTACAAACAATATTTTGTTAGCCATTTTAGGTCATTCTATTCATAATTTCCTTGTTCTGTTGTCAATTACATATTGGAACGAAATTCATCAAAATGCATTCTATCTGATGGAAAAAGGGAAAATATATTTCACAAGTTTACTGTTGGTTTTACTTTCGTTACTGCTTATTTTTTTGATGAGCTACAAATGGCAGAAAAAGCAGAAATAACTTTAAAAAAACTTCAATGGATTATGTTTTAATCGTGCTCGGAATTATTTTAATGATTACAGGGATTTTAGGATGCGTTCTTCCGTTACTTCCCGGTCCGCCATTGAATTACCTGGGATTACTGCTGCTTCATTTCACTGCCGGGTATCAGTTTTCAACCCGTTTTTTAGTGATTTGGGGAATTGTAACCGTTGTGGTTTACATATTCGACCTTATTATTCCGGTTTGGGGAACCAAAAAATTTGGCGGAAGCAAAAGGGGTGTTTGGGGAAGTATAATCGGGCTGGTAGCAGGGCTGTTCTTTTTTCCTCCCTTCGGAATAATTATCGGTCCATTTGCAGGCGCTGTAATTGGCGAATTAACCACAGGAAAAGATTCAAAATCAGCGCTAAAATCGGGATTTGGTTCGTTTGTCGGATTCCTGGCCGGTACAATTTTAAAACTCGTTGCATCGGGAATGATGACCTGGTATTTTGGGAAAGCGTTGATTATGGGCTAAAAAGATTCAAATCCATTTTATACATACTCTTTTAGATTTAAAAACGTTTATTATCGTAGTTTTGCGAAAAATTTTAAAGGTGACGAACAAGATTATAAATACTTCATTATCAAAAGCGAAGCCAACCCCAAATAAAAAGGGCAATTCAAAAAAGAAATCCGGTAAGTTTAATTTTTTAAAACTTACATTACAAACAGTTGCAATTCTGTTTTTTTTGGTAAGCATGTTTTTTATTCTGGTTTTTATTGGCGTTTTTGGGCCGGTTCCTTCAAAACAACAGTTGCAGGATATTAATAATCCGGTTGCTTCCGAAGTTCTTTCTTCCAATGGTAAAGTGATTGGCCGTTATTATATCGAAAATCGAAGTAATATTCGTTTTGATGAAATTTCTCCAAGTATTATAAATGCTTTAATTGCTACCGAAGATTCCCGGTTTTATGAACACCGCGGAATTGACGAAATTGCACTTTTGCGTGTATTTGTGAAATCGATTCTTTTGCAAAACAGCAATGCCGGAGGCGGAAGTACTTTGAGTCAGCAGATTGCCAAAAATCTTTATCCACGCGCCGATTACGGATTTTTTTCGCTTCCGGTCAATAAACTTCGCGAGGCAATTATTGCATACCGAATGGAGCGAATTTATTCAAAGGAAGAAATTCTAACACTTTATCTCAACACAGTTCCTTTTTCGGAAAATATTTTTGGAATTGAAGTTGCGGCAGAACGTTTTTTCTCGAAGTCACCAAAAAACCTCAACGTACATGAAGCCGCAGTTTTAATTGGAATGTTGAAAGCCAATAATTATTATAATCCTCACACCAACCCCGACAGGGCAAAAGAAAGGCGAAATGTTGTACTCGACCAGATGGCAAAAAACGAGTACATCACCAAAAAGGAAGCAGAAAAATTTAAAGCCATGCCGCTCGTTGTTAAGTACAGTGTAATAACCTACAATCAGGGGCCGGCGCCTTATTTTGCAGAAAGGCTGAAACCGCAGCTTGTAAAATGGTGTAAGCAAAACACCAAGGAAAACGGCGAACCATACAATTTATTCACCGACGGACTAAGAATAACAACCACCATCGATTACTCGCTGCAGTTATACGCTCAGCAAAGTATGAAAGAAAACATGAAAAATCTTCAGTCGGTTTTTGACTCCCACTGGAAATCGCGGGATATGTTTGCTGAAAATCCTGACATTTTAAAAAGCGCTTTGAGAAGCAAAGATGTTAGCGGCAAAAAAATGGATGAAAAAATCCGTGCTTCTCTTTTTACATGGAATGGTTTAAAAGACACCACCATCACCCGACTCGATTCGTTGAAACATTATCTTAAATTATTAAACACGGGTTTTATGGCCATTGAACCACAAACCGGAGCTTTAAAAGCGTGGGTGGGAGGAATCGATTTCCGTTTTTTTAAATACGATCATATTACCGCCCCGCGTCAAACAGGCTCGGTTTTTAAACCATTTGTTTACCTCGCTGCTCTCGAAAGCGGAATATCGCCTGATAAATATTATCCAAATCAGCAAATAGTTTACGAAGAATATCAAAACTGGTCGCCTCAAAATTCACACAACAATTATGGCGGTTATTACTCGATGAAAGGGGCGCTGGCACAATCACTGAACACGGTTTCAGTTGAAGTGTTGCTTGATGCCGGAATTTCGAATACCATTGATATTGTTGAGAATCTTGGAATATCGGCCGATTTACCCGAATATCCTTCTCTTGCACTTGGTGTTGCTTCTGTTTCGTTAAAAGAAATAGTTGAGGCATACGCAACCATTGTAAATGATGGAAAACCCGTTGAAACACATTATTTGGTTGAAATTGCCGACAGGGATGGAAAGGTACTTGAGAAATTCAACTATTCTGCGGAAAAAGAAAGTGTAGTTTCGGCTGAAAATTGCAGAGCAGTAATAAACATGATGCAGGCAGTTATTACCGAGGGTACCGGAAGTGCTATACGTAACCGGTATAATATTGAGGGCGATTTTGCCGGAAAAACAGGAACCACACAGGACAATTCCGATGGATGGTTTATCGGTCTAACTCCGGAATTGGTAACCGGTTGCTGGGTTGGCGCCGACGATCCGAGGGTACATTTCAGAACTATAACTTACGGACAGGGTGCATATATGGCGTTACCAATTGTCGGGAGCTTTTTCAGTAAAACCTATAACGATGCCAGATTCACAAAATTAAAAAACAACTTGTTTACACCACCCGCTCCCGAATTATATGCAATGTTGAATAATCCTCAGTTTAAAGAAGTAATGGAAATTGAAAAAAGGGAATTTCAACTCGCTGATATTTTTAGGAGCAAAGCTAAACGAGAGGAATTAAGAGCAATCGAGAAAAAGACTGAACCAGCCGCAGAGAAAGAAGTAACGCAAGAAAAACCTGTTTGGACTAAAATAAAAGATATCTTTAAAAAGAAGGAGAAGTAAAATGAATTTCCGGATTTTTATATTCCGGTTCTATAAAAAAGATTAATTTTGAAGCTTCAAAAAAACGGGGTATAGCGCAGCCCGGTAGCGTGCGTCGTTCGGGACGACGAAGTCGTCGGTTCAAATCCGGCTACCCCGACTAAAATAATTGATGAGCCTGAAAATCATTTGATTTTCAGGCTTTTTCATTTTGTAAAAATCAAAACAACAAAATAAGGTACCATGATTAGCTTACAGCAAAAATCTGCAACTAGCGCATTATAAGTAAGTTATTGTAATCCCGGAGCAGTAAAGTACTTCGCGAAGAAAGAAATTCCTGCAAATAGGTTTAACGATGCTGGTTTTATTTGTATTTTCATGCCGAAAAAGTTATTGTCCTACTTTGTTTGTTTTGCAGCATTACAATCAGGCGATCTTTTTCAACCTTGCAGCGTTGCGTAGAATGATTTTATGCAATGTTTTATAAGGGTTTGTTAATTACTTTCTTACGGATATAAGCTATAAAAACAACATGAATATCAACGAACCAGCTACAATAATGATTTTTGCAGCCTTAATTTCCTTGCTGCTTTCATTGTATGCATGGCGAAAAAAACAGAACAATGCGGGTAAATATCTGAGTTTACTTTTGATTTCATCAGCAATTTGGTCTTTGTTTTACGGATTTGAAATTTACTCAACTAACATTGAGATAATGAAAATCTACCTTTTTATTTCCTATTTTGGAATTACTTCACTTCCTGTATTTTGGTTACTGTTTGCTTTGCGTTACACAGGGTCTGAAAAATGGTTAAAAACAAACGCGCACATTTTGCTTTTTACTGTTCCGCTTTTAACAATGGTTATGCAGGCTACCAACCAGTTTCACTCATTGTTCTATAAATCAATTACCCTGGGAGAAATCAATAATATAAACTATTTGAAACTTGAACCCGGAATCTTTTGGTGGATTAACATTGGTTATTCACATATTATTACACTTGCCGGGCTAATTTTATTTATTCAATTCATATTTAAGCTGGAAAAAGAACAAAAAATTCCTGTATTTTTCTTTTTAGCCAGTGCATTACTACCGTATATTGTAAATGTTTTTTATATATCAGGAATTCGTCCGTTTGGATTTCTTGATTTAACACCAGTCGCTTTTATGATAATGGGGTTTATTATTATTTACGGTGTAATTGTTTTTAAGCTTTTCGATATAAACCCTTTGGCAATTGACTTATTTTTTAAAAACACACCTGATGTAATTTTTGTAAGAAATAGTCAGGGAAACATTGTTAATTCGAACCCCGCAGCACAAAAACTGTTCAACAATTTCTCAACCCTCAACCCAAATTTCAATGTCGATAATAAAAAAATTGCTGATTCACTGATTTTTGATGATGCTACCGAAATGACTGAAATTAAAATATTCGGGAAGCAATATGAAAAAACTGTAACAAATATTAATAACCAGAGAGGAAAAAATATTGGAACATTAATAATGTTACGCGATATTACTAAAGCGAAAGAAGCGCAGGAAGAAATTGAGAAACTGGTTAGCCTCCAAAATCTTTTAATGCGCATGGCTTCAAATTATATCAACCTTAAAATAGAAGAAATTGAAAACGGTATCAAACAATCGTTATTCGAAATTGGTACGTATGCCGAAGCTGACCGCGCTTATGTTTTTAATTATAACTGGGAAAAATATACATGCTCAAACACTTACGAATGGTGTGCAAATGATATAAACAGTGAAATAGAGAATTTGCAGGATGTTTCTTTGACTCAAATACCCGATTGGATTGAGACCCATAAGAAAGGAAAACCATTGATAGTTTCGGATGTTTTTTTGCTGCCGAAAGAAAGCATGTTACGCCAAATTTTGGAACCTCAGGGAATTAAAACCCTGATTACCATACCTATTATGCAAAATAATTATTGCCATGGTTTTATTGGTTTCGATTTTGTAAAAAACGTTCACATCATTAAAGAATATGAAAAAACATTATTAACAGTTTATGCCGACATTCTAATTAACCTTTTTGAGAGGGCGAACCTTGAGAAAAACCTGATTAAAGAAAAAGAAAATGCTAATGCCGCCAATAAAGCAAAATCAGAATTTCTGGCCAATATGAGCCACGAAATAAGAACCCCAATGAATTCAATTCTCGGTTTTGCTGAAGTAATACTTAATACAACCGCTGAAAAACATCAGAAAAACTACCTTAAAACCATTCTCAACAGCGGAAAAACCTTGCTGTCACTAATTAACGATATTCTCGATTTATCTAAAATTGAAGCAGGCCGATTGGAATTTTTTCCCGAACCAACCAATTTGAAAATTCTGATTAACGAAATAGGACAATTATTTCTATTTAAACTGAAGGAAAAAAATATTGATTTCTCTATTGAAATTGACAAAGAATTTCCGGATGCAATTATAATTGACGATTTAAGAATCAGACAAATATTACTTAATCTGATAGGTAATGCAGTAAAATTTACCAACGCGGGTTTTGTTAAAGTTAAAATAGAAGTATTGCAGAAAAAAGAAAATTTGGTGGATATTCAAATTAAAGTTATTGATACAGGAATTGGAATAGAGAAAAACAATTACGATTCGCTATTTGAAACTTTTAGTCAGCAATCTGGTCAAATTAGCAGAAAATATGGTGGAACCGGCTTGGGGCTTGCTATAACCAAGCGGTTGGTTGAACTGATGAATGGAGAAGTTTATGTTGAGAGCGAAATTGACAAGGGAAGTTGCTTTACCGTTCGTTTTTTGGAATTAAAAACCGCTAAATCAGGAAAAATAAAAACCGATGTTTTTGAGTGGGCTGAAAATGACATTGTTTTTAAACCTGCCAAAATACTGGTTGTAGATGATATTTTGTACAACCGTCAGTTGGTTGCCACATTTTTGAAAGATTATGATTTCGAGTTTATTCATGCTATTAACGGAGTGGAAGCAATTGAAAAAGCACTAACTGTGTTTCCGGACATTATTTTTATGGACCTAAGAATGCCTAAGATGGATGGTTATGCGGCAACAGAATTCATAAAAAACAATGAAAAAACTGCCAGTATCCCGATAATTGCTTTAACTGCTTCAATTATGCAAAGCGACCTGAAAGTTGTTCAGAAAAGTTTCGATGGATATATTCAAAAACCATTTAATAAACAAACATTACTCTCTCAATTGGTTAAATTTCTTCATTTTAGTGAACTCCCGCAAAAATCTGTTCATGATTCAGAAATGAATGAAGGAGTTATTAAAAATAACGAGAGCAAAGTTTTATCTGATGAAATGAAGCAACTATTTCAGAAAGAGTTGGGAATCGATCTTATTATTTCCAAAGATTCTGTGATTGTGGATGATATATTAAAAATAATCCCAAAACTCGAGGCGTTTGCAACGGTTCATAAAATTGAATCGCTGCAAATAAAAACACAACAGCTAAAATCATTTATTGAAGAATTTGATTTAGATGAAATGCATCATTGTTTGTATTCCATAAATGAATTGTTCAGTTAAAGAACTATAACATAACGCAACCATCGGGAATTTCAATGTAAAAAGATGTACCCTTTCCTGTCTCACTTTCCACGCTTATTTCACCGTTATTTAATTTCACAAAATCATTACATAAATTAAGCCCAAGTCCACTACCCGATTCCGAGTTTGTACCATAAGTTGTTAAATGTTGAGACGAATCGAAAAGTTTTGGAATATTTTCTATTGGAATTCCTACACCTGTGTCTTTAACTTCAATCCGAATTGAATTTTCCAATTTAACCGATGATATAATAATGCTACCGTAATTCGGAGTAAATTTAATTGCATTTGACAACAGATTTCTAAAAACCGATGTTATTGTATTTAAATCAGCACAAATTGTTGTTCCTTTTAAAACATTATTTACAAACTCAATGTTTTTTGCAATTATATTTTTTTTATGGAGCAGATAAACACTATTTACCAAATCAGCCAAATCGATTTTCTCTTTATTTATCGAAATATTACCGCTTTGGGATCTTCCCCAACCAAGCAGGTTATCGAGTAAGCCAAATGCTTCGTTGGTGGTTTTTAACAGAAAATCAACTGTTGTTTGCAATTCTTCGCGTGATGCCTGGCTAATAGTTTCCGACAAAAACTCAAGTGTCATCTTTACACTACCTAACGGTGAACGCAAATCATGACCAATAACCGAAAACATCTTATCTTTTAATGAATTTAAGTCAGATAAATATTTTGTGTTTTTCTTCAAAGCATCCTGGGTAAATTTCAATTCCAGATGCGTTTCAACACGGCTAATTAGTTCTTCTTTATTAAAAGGCTTAGTAATATAATCAACTCCACCAACCTCAAAACCCTTAACAATATTGGCTTTCTCGTTTAAGGCAGTTAAAAATATAACAGGAATGTTTTCATTTTCCTTTTTCGATTTAATTATTTCGCAGGTTTCGTAACCATCCATTCCAGGCATCATAATATCCAAAAGCACCAAATCGGGTCTTGTTTTTTCTACCATTTCTATAGCGCTTTGACCATTGGTTGCTATAACTAACCTGTAATTCAATTCGCGCAGGGTGATTGCAATAATTTTTAAGTTGTTCGAATTATCATCAACAATTAATACAGTTGGATTGATGTCCTGAAATTTTGAAATCATTGACAATTAATTTTTTAATAAGTACATTTATTTAACAATTTGAATAATCTCTTTTATTTTTCTGATTTTAACAGGTGGTCAAAATTTTTAACCTGTAATATACAAATTCTCACTGGTCAGTTTAACTATTGCAAATTCTCCGAGGTTACCAATATTTACAGAGCCAGTAAACGAATCCTCAGAAGTCATCATACGAACCATACCTTACACCAGATTAGAGAGTCAACAAAACCTGATCCCTCTGTTACTATTAATCTTTTCATTTTTATACAGTTCAAATAATTACTGATTTACGTCCAATGCTGTAATAATTAAAATTAAGTTCCTGCATTTCTTCGGGTTCGTATATATTACGTCCGTCAAAGATTGTATTGCTTTTCATCAGTTTTTGTATAACTCTGAAATTCGGAATCCTGAATTCCGGCCATTCAGTAACTATAATAAGTGCATCAACATCAATACAAGCTTCAAATTCATCATTGGCGTAGGTTATTTTGTTCCCCAGTATTCGTTGAGCTTCTTCCATTGCCACCGGATCATATGCCACTACATTTGCGCCTTCATTTAAAAGCATATCAATTATTACCAGTGAAGGTGCTTCCCTCATATCATCGGTTTTAGGCTTAAACGAAAGACCCCATAAACCAAATTTCAATCCATTCAGTTTATTGCCAAAATGACTTTTCACCTTTGAAACCAAAACTGATTTTTGACGATAATTAACCGCTTCAACGGCTTTTAAGATTTCAAGTGAATGGCCATATTCATCGGCTGTTTTAATTAAAGCCTGCACATCTTTTGGAAAGCAAGACCCACCGTAACCTGTTCCGGGGTAAATAAATTTGTTTCCAATTCGTGCGTCAGAACCAATTCCTTTACGAACCATACTAACATCAGCGCCAACAAGTTCACAAAGGTTGGCAATGTCATTCATAAAACTAATTTTTGTTGCAAGCATCGAATTTGCTGCATACTTTGTCATCTCAGAGGAAGCAATATCCATGAAAAGGATTGGGTGGCCGTTTAAAAGAAATGGTTTATATAACCGACGCATTGTTTTCTCGGCTTCGTTCGATTCAATTCCAACCACTATTCTGTCAGGTTTCAGAAAATCGTCAACAGCACTTCCTTCTTTTAAAAATTCAGGATTTGATGCTACATCAAATAAAACATCAGCGTTCCTGTTTTTTAGTTCTTCTGAAATTGCAGCTTTTACTTTCATTGATGTTCCTACCGGAACAGTGCTTTTGGTAACAATTACCATGTAATGATCGATATAACGCCCAATTTCACGGGCTACTCCCAGAACGTATTTTAAATCAGCGCTGCCATCTTCGTCGGGTGGAGTTCCAACTGCAATAAAAACGGCATCTGTGTCAGTCAAACTTTCTCTTAAGTTTGTTGTAAATGATAATCTTCCTTTTTCAACGTTTCTTTTATAAATATCTTCGAGACCTGGCTCATATATAGGAATATGACCACTTTTCAACAAATTTATTTTACTTTCGTTCACATCAACACAAACCACATCAATTCCGGTTTCCGCAAAACAAGTACCGGAAACTAATCCAACGTAACCAGTGCCTACTATTGAAATTTTCATAGCAAATAATTAACATTACAACTTTAATGGTGGTCAAATTTAGTAAAAAACTCTTTAAACTTTAAGATATCAATGAACAATAATTATGTAAAAATAATTTTCTGCTTAAGATTTTTAAATTACTTTATAATAACATTAAATTAGCAAAAATTTGTCGGCTTGTTTTAAATCGCCGGCCTATTTTTATATAATCTTATAACTAAACTCTATGGATCAGGATATTACCATCTATTCTTTGTTGTTTTTATGCAACACAATGATTTCCTTTTTTGTTGCCCTTTTATCATGGCAGCATCGTTCAGTTAAAAGTGCAAAAGAGTTGGTTAAGCTAATGACGGCGGCTGGTATTTGGTCATTTTTTATCATTTTGGAAACTTCTTATACCACTGTTGAAGAAAAAATATTTTGGGCAAAAATGGCTTACATTGGGGCAGTTACAACTCCTGTGTTTTATCTGTTTTTTGTAATTTCTTTTATTGGTTTGAAAAAGCTCCTGACACTAAGAAACCAGATTTTTTGTTTCATTATTCCAGTCATTACACTTATTCTGGCATTTACAAACGATAAACATTTGTTAATCTGGTCGGGATTTTCCGAAATTTCAGTGAATTCAAACATGATGGAGTTTTATCACGGACCTGCCTTTTGGATATTTTACATGGGATACAACTACCTCCTTTTTCTGATTGCCACCATTTTACTTTTCAAGCATTTATTAAAACGTTCAGGGACTATTGTATTAAAAGGAGTAATTACTTTTGTTGGCGGACTCTTTCCATGGCTTGCCAGTGTTTTTTACCTGTCAGGTGTTAATATTCTTCCAGGGTTGGATTTAGTACCCGGCAGCATTATTTTAAGCGGAGTTCTTTTCTCTTTTGCCATACTTAATATTAAATTTCTGGATTTAGCCCCGATGGCCCGCGAAACTTTAGTCGAAAATTTAACCGATGGCATAATTGTACTTGATATTAAGAATAGAATTCAGGATATAAATTCAGTGGCAATTGGTCTTCTTGAAGTTGAAGATGCTGGTTTAATTGGGTTAAAAGTTACAGCACTTGAAACTGAATATAAGAAAATTGTGAATGTGATTACTGATAAAGCTGATTATGAAACCATTGAATGTATTAAAGGAGAGAACAAAAAGTTTTTCAGTATCATAAAAAGAAACATAAAAAACTATCCGGGAAGCCGGTTGATTGTTTTACGCGATGCTACTGAACAAAAACTGGTACAGGAGGAATTAATTAAAAGTGAACGACGTTACCGCGAACTTACCGAATTCTTGCCTGAAATGATTTGCGAAGTCAATTTAGATGGAGTATTGTTGTACGCTAATAAGTTTGCGCTGACTAAATTTGGATATACAAATGAAGAAGTGATGTCGGGCTCAATAAATATTTTTAATCTATTTGTACCGGAAGAAATTCCAAGGGTTAAAAATAATATTGAAAACATTATTTACAGCAAATCAACCAGAGCCAATGAATATAACGTTAAAAAGAAAAATGGAAAAGTATTTCCGGTTATAGTTCATTCTTCGCCAATTTACAAGGACAAAACAATAATTGGGCTTCGGGGAGTTATGATTGATATTACCGACCGCAAGAACCAGGAAATACAAATTGAAAGAAACCTGAGACAGCAAGAAATATTATCACAGATTTCAATTTATTACAATTCAACAGTTGACTTTGAGGAAAAAACAAAAAAGGCACTTCAAATAATCGGCGAATTCACGCAGGTTAGCCGGGTGTACATTTTTGAAGATTCGCCCGATGGAAACTACACCAACAACACCTATGAATGGTGTAATGAAGGTATTATCCCCCAAATTAACGAATTGCATGATATTCCTTATGAGATAATTCCATCATGGAAAAAATTTCTTATTGATGAAGGAATTGTATTTTCAGAAAACATAAGCATGCTTCCGCAAGACATAAGAGACATTCTTGAACCTCAGAAAATCCTTTCTATTATAGTTCTGCCTTTGTTTATGGATGGAAAATTCTTTGGTTTTGTTGGGTTCGATGAATGTACGAAATACCGGAAATGGACAAAATCTGAAATAGAACTGCTTAGAACCATATCAAATGTTATAGCTAATGCTTTTCTGCGCAACAAAATCAATAATGAATTGCTAAGCAGCTTAAGCGAAATTTCAGGTATCATCAATTCAATTCCTGATTCAATTATCAGAATCGAAAGCAACGGGCGAATAGTTTCCTGCGATTCACAAATTCAGCAAGGTTTATTTCTGAACTTTAAACCAGGCGAGGATGAATTTATTGATACAATTTTAAGTAATGACCTTGCATACTCATTTAATACGGCAATAAAAGAGTGTTTGGTTCAGGACAAATTTAAATTTGATTTTACGCACCTGGTTAGAGATGAAATTGAATTTTATGAAGCACGATTTATAAAACTGAAAACCAACCAGGTTTTGGCAATTATCAGAAATGTTACTGAAAGTAAAGTACAGGAAAGACAATTGCAAATAGCTAAGACAAAGGCAGAAGAAGCTTCAAGGGCAAAGTCAGAGTTTTTAGCCAATGTATCGCACGAAATCCGTACTCCGTTAAATGCCATACTTGGCTTAAGCCAGTGGCTTTCTGAAAATACATCCGATAAGCAGCACCAGGATTATTTAAATACTATTTTATCGAGTGGTAAAAACCTGCTGAGTTTGTTAAACGATATTCTCGATCTTTCAAAAATAGAATCGGGGAAAATGGACATTGAACTCAATTCAATAAGCTACAAAGAGATTATTAACGATATAAAACTGTTTTTTCAGCAAAAAGCCGAGAATAAAGGACTGTCATTTCAAATTAATATCGACCCTTCAGTTCCTGATTATATCATCATGGACGAACTTCGGTTTTACCAGATTTTATTTAATTTGATAAGTAATTCCGTAAAATTCACGTTAAAAGGATTTATCAATATTTCGGCATATGCCATAAAAACTTTAAACAGTGACACTATCAATCTGGTAATTGTTATTGAAGACACCGGAATAGGAATAAGCGAAGACCAGCAACAAAAAATATTCGAATCGTTTACGCAACAAAGCGGACAAAGCAACCGCGAATTTGGGGGAACCGGCCTGGGATTGGCAATTGTAAAAGGGTTACTGAATAAACTTAATGGTACGATATCGCTAAAAAGCAAAGCGGGAAAGGGGTCGGTTTTTACCTTGACTTTCAATAAAGTTAAAATTGATTATCAGGAACGTCGGGTAATTGAAGATGCGAAAGATAAACTTACACGTGTTTTAAATCCTTGCACCATAATGATTGTTGATGACATCAGTTATAACATTTTGGTTTTGAGAAAATTAATTAATTCCAACAATGTGAGGTTCATTGAAGCTCATAATGGCGCCGAAGCCATAGCCGAATTAAATAACGATAAACCCGATATCATTTTTATGGATATCAGAATGCCGGGTATGGATGGTTATGAAGTTACTGGTTACATTAAAGAGGTAAAAGAACTCGCCAATATTCCTGTAATTGCATTTACTGCTTCGGTTACACGCCAACACAACGACAAAATTGATCAGCTTTTTGATGGGTACCTGCAAAAACCCGTATTTAAAAAAGACATTGATGCCATACTTTTTAAGTTTCTGGGATACACTTTAACAAGTAATATAGATGATAAACAGGTTGATACAGTTGTGCCAACCGAAGCAGAACCGGAAACCATTCTTAATCTGCCTCAAATTTTAGCTGAAATTGATAATACACACATTATAAATTGGGGGAAAATAAAGGACAACCTCGTAATTTATGAAATTGAAGCTTTTAAAAACCAACTTGCAGAACTGGCTTTTCAGTATTCGTGCAAATGGATTTCGCAATATTGCATTGAGCTTGACTTTGGACTACAATCTTTTGATGTTGAAACAATTGAAAAGAAATTAAACGAGTTCCCTGTGTTGGTTAACAAACTAAAATCGCAGAACGTTCAATAATTACCGGTTATAAAAATATGTTTTTGTATTTACTTCAGATATTTTTTGTAATAATTCACTTTCGTTTCATCGCCAAAACGGGCATAAATGTTGGCAAAATAGCTTGCATATTTCTCGCCGGGTTCAATTTTCCATAGTTTTTCGAAAAAAGGAAGCGCTCTTTTAAAATCGGCTGTGGCCAAATCAAGTTCGGTTAAAAGAATTTTGTACTGTTTATTGGTTTTATTTTTATTGTATTTCTCCATTTCGCGCTGATAGCGGTTTTCTCCCAGCCGGTAAAATTTGTTACCATTCCATTCCAGAGCATCAATATTGGCTGGCTCCTTTTCCAAAACAACCAACGAAAGCGAATCGCAAACCTCGGTATTTTCCTTTTCCCTGTTTATCTTAAAATAGGTTTTCAGGTTCGAAATCTCATTTTTTACATTTGCATCCATCTTATTCCACGCTCCAATGGCTTCATCAAACAATTTTATTTCAAAATAAATTTCAAACAGCCTTCTGTTTACTTCGTTTAAATTTTCGGTAAAATTTGAAGCATAAAACTCCAGCGCACTCAATTCTTTTGAAATATTTTGCTGCGAACGGTAAATTTTGCCAAGGGTTGCATACATTTCAGCATCAGCAAAGTTTTTAAAACGTGCCTGATCAAACCAGCCAATTGCGAGATTTACGTCGTTTATTTTAAACGCGGTTTGCGCTGCTTCAGCGTAATCATTGCCTGAAATTTCTGAAATGGGTTGCACACTGAAATATTGTTTCCAGGCTTCAACTGCCTGTGCATAGTTGCCTTCGGCAGTTGCCTTTTCTGCAACTGCTTTTTGCGACACCCCGGTTACAGTAACTTTTGGTCCGCTGCAACCTGCCAGAAACACTACGATAATTAATCCCAATAAAAATGAAATCAGTTTCATGAGTAATTTTATTTAAGGCGCCAAAGTTAATGAATTATTGGGTTATGAAAATTTGACTGCCATTTCAACTTCTGATTCAGTTAAAGATTGAAAAATAAGTTTTTTAGCAATAAAAATTTGACAAATTGAATTTTTTGTAATTTTGGCCACGAAAACGGAGAGATGCCAGAGCGGTCGAACGGGGCGGTCTCGAAAACCGTTGTCCCGCTACGCGGGACCGAGGGTTCGAATCCCTCTCTCTCCGCTGGTTAAAAAACGAACTTCTTCTGATGTTCGTTTTTTTTTGTTCGAATCCCTCTCTCCGCTGGTTTTGTCGTTCATCTGGAATTTTTTCAATTGTTGTTTTTCCGGAAGTGGTGT
>JFJP01021669.1_pt1 | contig 17012 bp, 19 predicted proteins | sample 431651 | NCBI WGS metagenome assembly JFJP01 (sample SAMN02602958, study PRJNA72255) | Microbial mat metagenome, whole genome shotgun sequencing project. | biome: fresh water; feature: sink hole; material: water; isolation source: purple microbial (photo- and chemosynthetic) mats found in... | reverse complement strand
TCCGGCTACAATAACAGCGCTCTGTATCATTATGGAACTCCCTTTTTTCAACGATCAATACTCTTCATCTTCCATAGCTGCCAAAACCTGACGAACTTCAAGCTCTTCGGCACGGTAATCGTACTCAGTCTTGAGCAAAAAAACCACGCGTGACAAATAGTCAACGCTTTTGTTTAGCGACGAGATGATTACAAGAAAAAGTACGCCCAATCCGGCAAGAACGCCCAACGATATCAGAAGATCATGCATGTCCCCTCCTTTTCGATCTAAAATAGCATTCGCGAATCAAAGAATATCAATCACATGCAGATTGAAATGAATCCAAATAGTATTCGAACCGATTGCGAACGGTATGATCGTATTTTAAACAAAACAATACTCAAGAGGTGCAATATGAATTTTAGCGCGATAACTGGCTGGATTTTTGATATGGACGGAACACTCACCATGCCTATTCACGACTTTTCGATCATTCGAAAAGAGTTGCAAATGCCTGAAGAACAAGAAGATATTCTCATGTGGTTCCATGAACTTCCAGCGGGAATATATAAAGAGAAACAAGAAATTCTCGAACGATTGGAATTAGAACTCGCTCACCAAACAAAACCTCAACAGGCGATCCACGATCTTCTCGCACTACTTTCAGAGCGAGGGTGCAAACTGGGAGTAATAACTCGAAATAACAAAATAAACACAGAAGTAACGCTTCAGGCAGCGGGATTGGCTCACTTTTTCGAACCGGAATCGATTAAAACTCGGGAGTCTGCGGCGCCAAAACCAGATCCCGAAGCAGTTCATCAGCTCTTGGATTTATGGAATCTCCCCAAAGGCAATGTGGTTATCTGTGGCGATTACAAACACGATATCAATGCGGGAGTTGCGGCGGGAATCAGGACGATCTATTTCAATTCTCGCAATGATGAAGCGTGGAAAGTCCTAGCTGAATGCACGGTGCATACGTGGGATGAAATTATCGATCACCTCGATGACCAATAATCCCAATAGTTTGGAACACTTTCTAGAGAAGGAAAAAAACTTTGTTCAAAATGGTATAAACTGTTGATCATTAAGATAAAAGTGTTATACTTACAATGGTAATCTGCCAAACAATATTCATCGGCAGGATCATTTGTAACTGAATGAGGAGGAAGGTATGGTAAAAAAAGCACCTTACCACAGTTCTGAAGAAACTTGGCGTATGTTCCGTATAATGGCGGAATTCGTCGAAGGAATTGAAACGATGTCTAGTGTTGGCCCTTGCGTTTCGATGTTTGGATCAGCACGGACAAAACCGGATGAAAAGTACTATAAAATGGCAGAAGAGACCGCGCGAGTCATTGCTTCAAACGGGTACGGCCTTATTACTGGCGGTGGCCCTGGAATCATGGAAGCGGGTAATAAAGGAGCTTCTGAAGCGGGTGGTGTCTCTATTGGTCTCAATATCGACCTTCCCTTTGAACAACATCCCAATCCCTATCAAAATATCGAACTAGAGTTCCGCTATTTCTTCGTCCGCAAAGTAATGTTCCTTCGCTGGGCTACGGCAGTTGTTATCATGCCCGGCGGATTTGGGACGATTGACGAAATGTTCGAAACACTGACATTGATTCAAACCCAAAAAACCCCTTCACTGCCGCTTATTCTCATGGGAACTGATTTCTGGGCAGGTATGATGGACTGGATCAAAGAAAAAATGCTCTACACAAACGGCTATATCAGCGCTGAAGACCCGGGGCTATTGCACCTGACCGATGATCCGCTCGAAGCTATTCAGATTATCAATCGATTCAACAGCCGCCGCGAATCACCGACAAACTTCTAAAACAAATGATTCAAAAACAAAACGCTCCGGAGAGAATATCTCGGGAGCGTTTTTCGTTTACATCTCGCTCGAATGTGAAATGCCTAAAACTCCATCTCGACTTTATCCCCCTTGATCACCAAACAGGCGGAGAATTTCTTCCCCGCTTTCGATTTGAAACTGGTAAACTTGCTCGATTTTTTGCCGGACAGGAGCAGTTTCGCCAGTTCCGGCGTGATCTTTTTCCCGGCGATTGTTTTCCAGATCACGAGATCACAACCCGAACAGCTGTAGGATTTGTACTGTTCCATGACCGAACTTCGGCAGTTTGGGCAGGTTCCGAATGATTCGCCTTCGAGTTTCTCTTCTCGGGAAAGAATCGAGAAATTCCCGTGAGAATCCATGGCGAGATAGCCCGAACATTCCGTGCCGTCGGGAGCAACCAGTTTTCGTGGGCGGGCAAGTCTTCCTCGGGCCAAAAGTTGTTGCACCTGCTCTTCGGAAAGTTTTACGCCGAACTGTTCACCATGAAACCGGAACATACAGCCCAATTTCCACGAACTACAGCCAAATCCGCCTTTGGTTCCGACGATCACCGGCGATCCACAAAGCGGGCACGATCCGAGTCCCAAAGGCGAACTTCCCGATTTCACGGGACTCACTACGGCGGAAGCAAATTCGCGGATCGCGGAACGAAATTTTGCGGGGTCAGACTCTCCACGAGCGATTCGGTGAAGTTCCTGTTCCCACGAACCGGTCAGTTCCGGCGACGTGAGCGTTCGCTGATCCGCAAGAAGATCGATCAGTTGTTCACCGCGAGGTTGCGCGCGAAGGTTCTTTTTCTCCTTGCGAATGTAATCTCGCTTGACCAGCGTTTCGATTATCGAAGCGCGGGTCGCCGGCGTTCCTAATCCTTTTTCCTTGAGAGCTTCCCGAATCTCGTCGTCGTCGATCTCTTTCCCGCAGAACTCCATCGCCGAAAGTAGCGTCGCTTCGGTGAAGTATTTCGGCGGTTTCGTTTCGCTTTTGCGAATGATCGGATTATGAGGCCCCGACTCGCCCACGATAAACGCCGGAAGTTCCTGCTCCTCTTCGGAAGCTTTCTCTTTTGGATAGAGAACTTTCCATCCCGCAACTTTTTCGCGAATCCCGGAAGTAGAAAACTTCTCCTCTGCCGTGACCGCGGAAACTTCCGTTTTCACCCGTTCGCAAGGAGGATAGAAAATCGCCAAGAACGATTTTACGATCAGATCGTAGACCAGTTTATTCGGCCCGGTCAGCGATCCGGACAAAACGCCGGTGGGAATAATCGCGTGGTGATCGCTCACCTTGGAACTGTTGAAAAACCGTTTCAGTTTGATCACCCGCGTAATGCCACCACACTCCTGCGGATACGCCGATGCCAGTTTGTTGATTGTCGATTGGCACTGAGGAAAAATATCGTCGGAAAGATGGCGCGAATCGGTTCGCGGATAGGTGATCAGTTTTGATTCGTAGAGCGACTGAGCCACGGCGAGCGTTGCCGTGGCGCTCATGCCAGTCATGCGGTTCATGGTTCGCTGAAGTTCGGTGAGATCAAAAAGAAGCGGCGGCGGAATGGTCTGATCAGACTCTTCCACGGAAGTAATTGTCAGCGGCTGATTAGTAATCTTTTGCAAAATGATCTGCGCCGGTTCGATCGAATCAAACCGCTTTGATTCGTGGATAAACGTGGCGTTTCGGTAGAGTGTTTTCAACTCCCAAAAGGGCGACGACACAAACCGAGCAATCTCGCGGTCGCGGTTGACGATCATGGCGAGAACCGGCGTCTGAACCCTTCCCACCGAAAAGACTCCCGACCCATGGGAATATTTAACCGTGTAGGCTCGCGTCGCATTGAGTCCGATTATCCAGTCCGCTTCGGAACGACATTTCGCCGCCGAAGCCAACGAATCGTAGTCGCTCAACGGGCGAAGGTTATTGAATCCATCGCGAATCGCCGAACTGGTCAACGAACTAATCCACAACCGTTTGGCAGGAACCTTCGTCGCCCGCGCTTTTTCTTGGATATAGCGAAAAATCAACTCCCCTTCGCGCCCCGCATCAGTGGCGCAGATAATCGATTCGGATTGTTTGAACAGCGATTCGATTATCCGAAACTGAGTGCTCACCCCTTTCATTTTGTTCAGGCGAAGTTTGAACTTTTCGGGGATAAACGGAAGCGGATCAAGACTCCACCGTTTCAGCGAATCGTCGTAGGACTCCGGTTCGTCCAGTTCCACCAAATGACCAAACGCCCAGGTGATCGCGTAGCCGTTCCCTTCGATATAGCCGTCCCGTTTGGATTTTGCGCCAAGGACTCCGGCAATTTCGCGGGCGACGGATGGTTTTTCGGCAAGGATCGTGATCATGGTTTTTTCCTTATCAAAATCACAGGCATTCGACCTGTGTTGGTATAATCGCCATTCACTTAGGGTATTCAGGCAATGTCACCTATTTGCTGCGGATATTTTTTCACTATACATGACACATTTATATTTGAATCAATGCGCTTCGTTGCAAGCTTCGTCGGGGGCAACCCGCCGAATGACCGACAGTTCTTCGTTGAATATGGTATCTTCGGCCGGTTTCCCCCCGCTTCAGCCCGCCATCCTTCGCTAAGGCTCAGGAATTTGGCGGTCTTTGCTTCCCCTTCCGTGCGGGGACACCCCGCAACGCCCCGAAATCAAATACAAATACGGCTCATCATTCTTAACGACCGTATCTCTCGTTCCAGTCTCCGGCGGGAATGCCCGTTTTAGTTGTCTCCGGCATCGGAATTCAATTTCAATCCAATTCAAATGCCTTTGATGACAAAGGTTCACCGCGACACCCTTTGGGCATTTACCCAAACCTCCACCGAAATACCGGACAACCTTCGCACTTTTATGCGAACCTCCATCGGAACGCCCTACAACCTTCGCACTTTTGTGCGAACCTCCATCGGAACGCCCTACAACCTTCGCACTTTTGTGCGAACCTCAACCGGACCACCCGACGACCTTCGCACATTTGTGCAATCATAACCCGAACGTAACCAACTTAAAGCTATTTCCACATTTCGCTGAACAGATTTTCATTAAATCCCACGGTAGAATTTATCCCATCAGTGACCAGCGGCCGCTTGATCAACTTTCCATCTGATGCGAGCAGAGCAATGAGAGATTCATCGTTCATACCTTTGATTTTCTCTTTGATATTTTGTTCCCGGTAGACTACGCCACTAGTGTTGAACAATTTCGTCACTGGAACTGCGGCAGTTTTTTGAATCATTTGCAGCTCTTCTACACTTGGCGGTGTAACGGTGATATCGACAAAGGTGTAGGCGATACCTTTCGATTCAAGACTCTTTTCCGCGTTGCGACAGGTACTGCATTTCTTATATCCATAGAATGTTACCATACTTTTCTCCCACGTTAAAAAACAGAATACTACAAACGAAGTATACATTTCGACCGATCCTTTATCAACAGCATGAACTATACCTATGCTATTTTAGGTTTTCTTCACGGAGGTTTTGATGCGCGTTCTGCTCTTGCTACTCATACTAAGTTTAACTTCAGCATTTGAACTGAAAGTCGCCACGTATAACGTTGAAAATCTGTTCGACCTAAAAAAATCGGGCCACGAATACCCCCAGTACTCTCCTTCCTACGAAAACTGGAACATTGCTTCATACCAAACGAAACTAGAAAACACGAGCAACGTGATTGCCGCTCTCAATCCAGATATACTTGCAGTTCAAGAGATCGAAAATGAATCTGTTCTGAAAGCTCTTGTAAATCGTTGCAACGCCAAGGGTACGCATTTTTCCTCAGTTACCTTTGGCGAATTGCCTCATTCGCTTTCGGTTGGCGTAGGGCTCATTTCGCGCTACCCTCTCAGCAACACCGTTCGACATCCCGTAAATCTTCCAAAAAAAATCAAAACTCGTATGATCCTAGAATCCCAGGTAACTACGCCGGCGGGAACAATCCGCGTTATCGCCGTCCATTGGCCTTCAAAAGCTCAGAAAGAGAGCTTTCGCAATCTCGCAGCTCAGACAGTGAAACGAATCATCGATACACTTCCCTCAGGATGCGAATACCTCATTCTCGGGGATTTCAATTCGAACTTTGACGAAGCCTCATCACTTCTCACCGATAATCAAGATGATTCGCGAGGAATCACGGGAATAAACCACCTGCTCAAAACAACACTTTCACCAGTGGGAACACCCTTTATCCCTATAACACCAGAAGAAGTGCGATCTAAGGGGAGTTCATTTCACTACAATCCGTGGGTAGAAAAAAGTGGTACAGATCAGTTTAGCTATCGATTCAGGGGAAATTTCAATACGATTGACCACATCCTGATTCCCGCTACACTACTCGATTCAAAAGGATTACGTTATAAATCGGGATCGTTCGAACAGTTCACCCTATTCGGAGCACTTCTAGACAACTACACCCCCATTCGCTGGCAAACACTACCAACTAAAGATGGCTTTATTCACTTGAATCGCGGGTGGTCAGATCACCTTCCTGTCTCGCTACTATTGTCAACCGATTGCCCCCTGCCGAACCTTCGGAAAAGCAGTGCCGGTTCATTTGAACATTCCCACGATGGATGGATTGTTCAGAACAGCAAGTTCCTGGCGGTGCGATCAAAAGAGCAGTCTGCCGAAGGAAATTGGTCATTGCGAATCAGCGGTGAAGACAAAAAGAATGGGACTGCCGTGCGACTCACCGCGATCATACCTCCAAACCAGAAAGTGGGAACTCTCAAAATTGCCGGCGAAGGTTGCTACGGTATACGCATACAAAAACATAACAGCGAGAAATGGTTTTATCTCAAAGGAACAACCTACAGCGGATCGGCGGCTCAAACATTTTCAATCCTACCCCAAAAAAAATGGACCCAACGTTTTTTTTCGTTGAGCCCATTTAAGGCAGGCGATACGGTGAATCTTGAGATTCGATATCGCGCGAACATACAGCACGGTATGTTCATAGATGACATTTCACTGAACGGTTGGTTCAGACTTCGAGAAAAATAGGTTCGATTGGTCCACCCTTAGCCGCTCTATCGATTTTCTCACGAAGTTCTGCAGAATAACGGAACAGAGGAACCACACGCTCATTGAGAGGCACAGTTTCACCAGTTCTTATATTCCGAGCTGGACGGGGTTTTCTAACTTTTGAATAAAACGTACCAAATCCTCTGATTTCGATACTACTACCTTCTTGAAGGACTTCTGAAATTGATTCCAGAAGTTCTTCCACAACAACTTTTGCATCAATCTGGGTAAGTCCGGTTTCATCGGATACAGATTGAACCAAATCTTTTTTCGTAACAGCACTCACATCGCCCTCCTCAGTTAGTGTTTAATGTAAGTTTGCAATCATCATAAGCCAATGTCAACTATTTTTCAACAGTATAGTACACAACTCGTTAAACTGTCAATGATAATTTGTAAAGTTTTTTATTTTTTTTATTGCATCAGACACTTTTCCACAGAATCCAAGGCTGTTGTAAATGAACGGCAGAGACTATTTTATGAAGTAAACAGTACATTTTCCACAGGATACAGAGCAATGCAATGTGTAAAAATTAAAGGTACGACAAAAATCACAGGACTTTTGGGAAATCCGGTTAAACACTCCATTTCCCCCTTGATCCACAACCACGCTTTCAGTTCACTTGGTCTCGATTTTTGCTATATTCCATTAGGATGTGAACCGGATCAACTAGAAAACCTTATTCGAACACTGCGAGCCCTGAAATTTGCAGGCGCTAATGTAACAATTCCCTACAAAAGCGATGTTGTCCCATTTTGTGACGAATTATCCGAACTGTCACGACTTACCGGAACCGTGAATACGCTCTATATGCGCGAAAACAAACTCTGTGGTACAACCACCGATGGCGAGGGATTTCTTGCTGCTCTGCGTGAAGACAATGTAGATCCTCGCGGCAAAAATATTGTTATACTTGGAAATGGTGGAACTTCACGGACCCTTGCAATGATTCTTGCCCATGAAAAAATCCCCGCATCGTTGACACTTATTGGTAGAAATAGTTCAAAAGTACAACCTCTTGCCGATGAAGTTACGGAGAAAACAGGTTTTTCAGTTCAGACGGGAACATTTGACGATTGTGAATCGGCAAAATTGTTCTCACAAGCAGACATCGTGGTCAACTGCACTCCCGTGGGAATGAATCGCAATGAACCGTTATCACCACTGAAAATCGAACAAATGCATCCCAATGGGTACTATTTCGATGCGATATACAATCCCGCCGAAACGCCCTATCTTGTTCAAGCAAAACAGATTGGTGCGCGAGGACAAAATGGTCTGCGCATGCTTCTTCTTCAAGGACTGGCATCTTTTCAGTATTGGACGGGAACAACTGCGCCAGTGGAACTCTTTAATCTCAATGAACTTTTAGCTGCAATCGAAGGGAAATAATACGATGAAATGGACCGTAGAACGATCTGAACTCTCAGGAAAAATCTCTATACCGGCATCGAAATCACACACGATTCGCGCTTTTTTGATTGCAACTCTAGCCGATGGCGTATCAAAAATAATCAATCCACTCACTGAGGGCGATGGCGAATCGGCACTGAACGCTGCAAAACTATTTGGCGCCATCGTGGAAAAATCAAACAACGAATTGATAGTCACAGGCGTTGCAGGAAAACCTAATCCAGCGGCGACAATCTATATGGGAAACTCAGGAACCGGTTCAAATCTTTTCTGTTCAGCCGCGGCGATTGTAGATCGTGAAATCACCTTTGACGGAGACAGTTCACTGCGCAGTCGCCCCATGCTTCCCATTCTTAACGCACTGAAAATGCTCGGTGCCGAGTGGACTAGCGAAGGGCAGAAAGGATATCCTCCATTTGTTATCAAAGGGCCAATCAAAGGTGGCAACGTAACGGTTCAGGGAAACAATTCGCAATACCTTTCAAGTCTGTTGCTCACAGCTCCGCTTCTCGAAGGTGATACCCACATAACAGTTACCAATCTATCGGAAAAACCCTATGTTGAGATAACACTCTGGTGGCTTCGCAAAATGGGTATCAAGTTTGAAGGAAGTGTCGAAACGGGAAAATTCACAGTGTATGGCGGTCAGAGCTATGCGCCCATTTGTGAGGAGATCGCCGGGGACTTTTCAGGTGCAACGTTCTCTGCTGTTGCCGCAGCAATCACCGGCGGACCAATTTCAATTGCAAATATTGATTTTACTGATCCTCAAGGCGATAAGGAAGTTTTCAACATTCTTAAAGAGATGGGAGCCACCGTTTCAGCCAACGGCGATGGATCATATACCATGAGCGCTGAAAAACTCGTGGGTAGAGTGATTGACTTGAATGCCATGCCCGATGCACTTCCCGCTTTGGCTGTTTTGGGAACTGTTGCTGAAGGAGAAACACGACTGGTTAATGTCGCTCAAGCAAGAATAAAAGAAACCGACCGAATAACCGTAATGTTCAATGAGTTGCGTAAAATGGGTGCCGATATCGAAGAACTCCCCGATGGGTTAATCATTCGCAAAAGCAGATTACACGGTGCCGAAGTATGTGGTCACGATGACCATCGCGTAGTAATGGCTCTTTCACTAGCGGGAATGATTGCAGAAGGAATAACTACCGTTGACACGGTTGAATCTGCGGCTGTGACCTACCCGACTTTTGCAGATGATTTTATTGCACTCGGTGCAAAAATCACGCGAATCTAACTCGGTAATACTATCGATTGGAAAGTGCGGACAATAGTTCGCACTTTTTGCATTGTCAATTCTCTAGCCTGCACTTTTTTCCTTTTCACAAGGAATATTCTGCATGATTAGCATCGTTCCCCAACCATTTCCTATTCAAAATCACATCATTAGAAACAATGGCACGATCTTAGATTATCCATTTCATACTCAAGTGTGGAGGGTGCCATCATGAATCAGGTAAAAGAAGAACTCATTGAATCTGCCCTGAGCCAGTTCAACCGAATTTTCCCATGCGGCAACAAAGTGCGCATCGAAGAAGGTTTTACAATCGAAGGTAGACAGCTGTTGTTTTGGTTTAATACCGAAGACAATTCAACACATCTCTTAAGTCGTGAAATATAAAAATGGAGTCATCATGGAACTTTTAAAAATGCAGCTTATTAAATCAGCACAGGATAAGTTTTCAACTATTCTCCCGTACGATAATAAAAAAACCATCGAAGAGGGATTTTCTATCGTGGGGCCAGTGCTTCTCTTTTGGTTCAACACCGTTGACAATGGCTCCCATCTGATTTCTTCGCGCCTCTAATAGTCATAAAAAATTTGTTGTAAATCTGTTAGGGGTATTCCAATCCCAACTGCAACCATCAGTAACACCCGCGATTTTGCCACCGCAAGAGAATCAGCCACTAGAGTTCCCACAGAATCATCGTCAATTTCAAGATTACGCACAATTTTCCCCATAGGGACTCTCGATCCGCGTACAACAGGAATCCCCTGTCTGGTAAGCTCAGATATTACTCCAAGTACTGCTTCATTAACATTCCCATTGCCAACACCGGCAATCACAATTCCCTGCGCCCCCAGAGAGACTGATGAACGAATAAGATCGGAGTTCATGTCAGTGCAGCCATAGAATATATCAATTCGCGGAAGAATGACTGATTTACCTCGATGGAAGTTTGATAGATAGGTATGAACCTTAGGCGTGTCATATTCAAATGAAATCGTGTCATCTGCGATGATATGGCCAACTGGCCCATTCTCGGGCGAAATAAAGGTATCAACAGAGGTTGTATGACTTTTCACGAACGCGCGAGCGCAATGTATCACTCGATGCATAACCAGTAAGACTCCACGTCCAAAAGAATCATGCGAAACCGCAACGCGTATGGCATCTAAAAGATTTGCAGGTCCATCACTATCGATTGCGGTAGAAGGTTTCATCGCACCGGTAAATACAATTGGTTTAGAGCTTTGTACAACTAGATTCAAAAAAAATGCGCTCTCTTCCATGGTATCAGTACCGTGAGTTATAACAATGCCATCGACATCAGAACGATCAAGTATCGATTGCACCTCTATTGCAACTTTCTGAAGAGTTAGAAAGTTCATATCTTGAGACCCGACATTACAACTCTGAGCAGTTTCTATAGTTGCAATCAATCTAAAATCGGGAAGCACTTTGAGAAGTTGATCTACCGAAACAATGCCAGAATCGTACCCTGACCCATTTGATACGCCAGCAATTGTGCCACCAGTGGCAACAACGACAACTTTTTTCATCGCCGATACTCCTTATAAAAAAAGCACCCTCTTTCGAAGGTGCTTTTCAGTCAATTCACAGGGAATCTATTTTTTTCCCTTAACCAATTTCGTTTCTTTGCTATTTGGACAGCGGCTTTTCAGCTCGTCCCAAAGGGCATCGCGACGAACAGTATCCTCTTTTTTATCGTACACCACTCCTAACTTGTAAATGGCTGTACAAAAGAAGGAACCTTCTTTATACTCTTTAATGTACATTTTCAGCTGTTTTTCAGCGTCGTCATACTTTTTAAGAGCAAGCTGAGATTCAGCAATCCAATAGATTGCATCACCCTTTTCAGCGGCATCAGGATAGGCTTCAATAAAAGCGGTAAACGTACTAATCGCCTGAGAGTGATTTCCCAATTGAACATCTTTCACACCCAAATCGAACATATCTCGACGTTCAGCATTGGCGAGCGTTACTTTCAGAGAATCTTTCTGAGCTTTTTCGCGAAGTTGAGCAGTCAATTCACCCGTTTTCTGATTGATTTCACTCAATCTAGCGTGACTCTCATTTACATTTCCAGACAGTTGAACAAGCTGCTCTTCAATACGAAGAAGCATCAACTCCTGAGAAATCTTATTCGCTTTCATCTCTTCAAGCTGAACCTGATAGTACTGTCTTTCAAATCGGGCAAGCTCAGCACGCAAAGAATCATTTTGATTGTCAATCTCTGCGACACTCTGCTGAAGAGCGGTTATTTTTGAACAACCACTCAAAGCAGTAAGAGCAAGTACACTTATCAGAACGCGCACGTCACTACTCCTTAGTATTTTGCTTTGTATTCAGCACGGCGGTTAGCTTCGTGACATGCATCATCGGCACACCCTACGTTAAGAAGATTTTCTTTACCGTAAGAGATTGTTTCGATGCGAGATGCCGCTACACCAGCACGGGTGAGATAGTCGCGTACTGCTTCAGCACGTTTTTCACCAAGAGCCATGTTGTAGTCTGTAGAACCACGTTCGTCACAGTTACCTTCGATTTTTACGCTGATGTTTCCTTCAATTTTGAGGAATTTTGCAGCAATCGAAAGGAACTCTTTGCTTTCAGCAGTGAGCTGGTAGCTGTCGTATTCGAATTTGATTGTCTGAAGGTTCTTGCGAATTTCAGCTTCAAGATCGCGAACAGGTACTTCGATTTTTGGTTCTTCTTTAATAACTTCAGGCTCTTTAACTACTTCTTTCACCACTTCTTTTACTGGCTCAGGAACAGTTACAACAGGTTTTTTCTTACAGCCGGTAAAACCGACGACAACACAGAGAGCCACAGCAGCAAATACGCGCTTTTTCATACAATCACTCCTTCATAAAAGACCATGCGGGCATTTCAACATCACCAGTTTTTGTTACAGCAACAGCCTCTCCCGCTCCATCGGCTGATATTCTGTAAATATTGTTTCGACCACCGGTAGAGTGAACAAAGAGAATCTGTGAACCATCCGGTGACCACACAGGATATTCACAATGCCCTCCCATCACACCAGTGATCTTCGTCTCTTCAGAACCATCTAAAGCGATGATAAATATATCAAATTTCCCGTCTCTACGGGAAGTAAATGCAATTTTTTTTCCGTCTGGAGACCAAACAGGTGAATCCTGATAGGTTCCAGAGAATGTCAAACGTCTTTCATTTGATCCCGTATTATCCATCACATAGAGCTGAGGAGAACCGGAACGGTCAGAAATGTAGGCGATCATATAGCCATTGGGAGACCACGCTGGAGCACCGTCGTTAGCAGAAGAAACTGTTAATCGTTCAAGTTTTTCACCGCTGATATCGGAAGTGTAGATTTCTGAATTTCCATCGCGGCTTGAACTAAACACCAAACGTCCGTTAGTCGGAGAGTAATCCGGTGAAATGTTCATACCTTTGCTGTAGGAAATTTTTTCTGACACCGAACTGTTTAGATTTCCACGGTACAGTTCAGGTCTCCCCTGTTTGTATGAAACCAAAACATAGCGAGATGCATCGATAAAGGTCGGCATCATATTGATGCTACCGGAAGCGACTTTGCGCATGTTATACCCATCGTAATCCATGACATAGATATCTTTTCCGCCTGAGACGCGACGCGAAACCAGTATCGACGTTTCAAAGGGGCCGTTCTGCATAAAGAGTGTTTTAACGACATTGTTGGCAAAACGGTGGCCCGCGAGCCGAACATCTTTTTTAGGAACAGTAATTGTCTTTGTGAGAAGAAGTTTTTTTGTCACGAAATCTTTGAGATTGGCAGTCGTAATGAGCGAGTCTCCAATAATTTTATATGATCCATCCACATACATCCGAGCACCTTTTAACTTCAGTGCGTTGGTGTCGAGTCGCGCTAACTGAACAATTTCAATTTTATTTGAGAAGTCCAAGTCAGACGCAATAACTTTCCACGGAGCATTTTCGGCTTCCAATGCACCTTCGCCTTTAAAGGGAAGAACACCGATGGCAATTTCACTTTTCTGAGCATAGATTATTCCATCACTTCTGATAGAACTTGGTGCAACAGATGTATTCCCATCAATATTTTGTGGAGTATTTTGAGATAATAATCCTGCTAATGCTATAAAACTAAGAACAACTGATTTCATTTTAACCCTTATTCGTCTACGCTACATATATCATATACTTTTACAAATGGGACAGCAATTTCATTAGGCACTGATGGCATCTTAAATGCAAGCTCTACGGCTCTCTTCGCCTGCGTGTCAAAGAGAACATTACCTGAAGATTGTACCATTTCCTTTGAAATCAAGTCTCCATTTCGGGAAATACTTATCCGAATTTTGGTAATTCTTCTAGTATTATCTGTTGATTTTAAACTTTGGCGAATTCGCTGTTTTAAAATCCCTTCGTAGGACATTTCAGCTGCCGATCCAGATGAGTTAGATCCACCTTTTTTCGGTGGGCCATCAAAAAGATTGTCCAATTCACTGGCAACTTGTTGCTTAGAAAGTTTTGGTTTTTCCTCTTTTTTGGGCTCGGTCTTTTTCGGTTCCGGTTTTTTCTCTTCAATTTTCTTTTCCGGTTGTTTAGTGCTTACAACCTCTTCGGGTTCAGCCACCGGTTCAGGTTCCGGTTCTTCCACCTCTTCGGGTTGTTCCGGCGTCGAAGTAGGAACTTCTGTAGAGAAATTTTCTTCCATTGTGGGCAAGGCCATCAATTCAAACGTAGGCGGGCGATCAATCTTTGGTTCCTTGTAGAAATAGTCTAATAAAAAGGGAACCCCCACGAAAACCAAAATGTGAAGAAAGATCGAAAGGACGATGGTCCAGACAGGGCCACTCTCTTTTAGTTTCGGAAGTCCTTGCTGATCAAGAATCACCGTTACTCCTTCGGAAGCGGTTCGGTAAGAAACCCAAGTTTCACCGCACCGGCTTTCTGAATTTTGGTTATCACCGACATCACAATCCCATAGGGAACATCTCGATCACCGCTAACAAAGACGGGTATCTCTTTGCGACCATTGAAAATATTTGAAAATGCCGTTTCGAACTGAACTTCCGCCACTTCCACGTCGTTGATAAAGATTTTATTCTCTTTGTTCACAACAACTTGGATCATCTCATTGTTGGTTTCGACATTTTTGGCTTTCGCCTGTGGCAATTCTACCTGAACGCCCTGCGTCATCATGGGAGCGGTAATCATAAAGATAATCAGTAATGTGAACACCACATCGATCATGTTGGTGAGGTCCAGCGTACTTTTCAGTTGCTGCTTTCGCCGTTCACGCCGTCTGCTCACTTAACGCCTCCATCTTTAGACGCATAGAGGAGATTGAACAACTCTTGTTTTAAACGAAGCATAAAGCGGTCAGAAAACTCATCCAGTTCATCCTGAATGCGTTCTACCGTGTGAATGAAAATGTTATAGAAGAATGTCGAAGGGATCGCAACTACGAGTCCGGCGATAGTCGTCACGAGGGCCGCGGCAATACCTGGTGCTACTGTGGCAAGTGAGGCTGATCCCTGTTCGCCGATCGCCATAAACGCCACCATAATTCCCCACACAGTTCCGAGAAGTCCGAGGAACGGAGCCACTGAACTGAAAATCGCAAGGAAGAAAATCCCCATGTCCTGTTTACGAGCGAGACGACCGCTTTCTGCTTCGAGAGCTTCCTGCGCCATAAAAAACTGATTCTGAAGATAAAATGACCAGTCGGTGATTCCGCTTTTGTGTTGTTTTGCATCGGCGAGAATACGGTCATGCTCCTGAACGCCCACCATACCGAGTCTTCCGATTGGCGATCTCTGCTGATTTTCCGGAGCGCGAGTGATGTCAACAACAGAACGCATTAGATGGAATGATTCGGTGAACGAACGGTTCATGCGACGTACTGACGCAAGCGCAAAAAAACGATTGAGCACAATACCCCAGGAGACAAATGAAAAAATGATCAGCGTCCCCATAATAACATTGGTGAAAATATCCGTACCGAAAATCATTTGCATCATTGACATGATTCAGCTCCCCGTGTTCTTATCTATTCAATAGTAACTGTTTATTTCATTTGTTCTAGCAAAGTACGAACTGAATCGCACTATCGTAAACCTAATTATTGAGCGGGTTTACTGTGATTTATCTTGAAATAAGCCACTTTTGTTGTTTCATCGCGCTTAAATCGATCCCGTTTCATCGCTTCGACCACGGCATTTTTCACCGCTTCAACTCCATCCGATTCAATCATCGACTCGGTAACCGTTATACGGCTTTTGAAGCGAAGAAATGCGGCCAACTCTTCACTGAGTGAGTCTACAAAATAGCAGTTATCATCTGCGGTAGATCGTTGAGAAATATTCTCTTCCGCCATTGTTCCGGCACAAAAATCAGCTTCGTAGTGAATCTTACCGAGTTCGAGAAAGAGTTCATTCGCTACCGAGGAGAGTGATTCATTTTGCTCTTGATCAAAAAAGCAGAGGTAGCGTTCATGGTGAAGGCCACACCCCTTTTGAGCAAGCTGAAATGTGAGTTTGCGATCAATAACGCTATCGGTAAAATCGGGCAGATTCATTTTTCAACCTTTACTAATAATTTCGTGCCTAAAATACCATCGAAGCGAAAATGGTTCAACCTCTATTTACGACTTTGATTTATAGCCTTTTTTACAGATTCAATACCCGTTGATACATTCATTCTATTAACTGTACCACTTTGGGGTATATATATTATCGCGCGTACCAAATTAGCAAAGAGAGAGTTGAATGAATCTGACTGAATTGTGGCTCGGTATTGATATGGGATCAACCACGGTCAAAAGTGTGGTGATGAATCCTGCAACGAAAGAGATTATTCATTCTGAATATCGTCGTCACGACGGTTCACCGCTTCCCACACTGACCGGACTGCTCAGTGAACTGGCTGACAAATGGCCAGAGACAAAGTTCCGTGCCGCCTTTACCGGATCACAGGCGTCGGAATATGCACTCTGGCTTGATATGCCGTACATTCAGGAAGTTATCGCCGGATCAATTGCGGTTGCTCATCAGTTCCCGACCACTCGCACGTCGGTCGAACTGGGTGGTCAGGATGCGAAGATCCTCTTTTTCAATCCGGACGAACAGGCTGGTGTGAGCGACATGCGTATGAACGGTGTCTGTGCCGGCGGAACCGGTGCGTTCCTCGATCAGATCGCTGCGCTTCTGCATATTCCAATCGAAGAGTTCAACGAGTACGCTTCCCGTGGAACAACTCTCTATGATATTTCTGGGCGATGTGGCGTATTTGCGAAGACTGACATTCAGCCACTTATGAATCAAGGCGTTCCCAAAGAAGATATCGCTCTCTCATGTTTTCATGCCTTGGCAAAACAGACTATCGGCGGACTTGCGCAGGGAATGGAAATTCACAAACCGCTCCTGTTTGCCGGCGGCCCATTCTTCTTCATGCCGAAACTGATCGAAGTGT
>JFJP01038539.1_pt1 | contig 17013 bp, 10 predicted proteins | sample 431651 | NCBI WGS metagenome assembly JFJP01 (sample SAMN02602958, study PRJNA72255) | Microbial mat metagenome, whole genome shotgun sequencing project. | biome: fresh water; feature: sink hole; material: water; isolation source: purple microbial (photo- and chemosynthetic) mats found in... | reverse complement strand
TTTAATATGAATAACCTCCGGTAAAACCGGAGGCAAACTAAACGAGAAATTTGGAACCCCGAAGTGGGTTCAATTTAAATTTAAACAGTTTATTAATTGACAAATGAACTATATCTTTGTTGACGAATCTTGGGAAGATTACCAATATTGGCTTAAGACTGACAAGAAAATATTGGCAAGGATAAACGATTTAATAAAGGATATTTCAAGGACTCCGTATACTGGACTTGGTAAACCCGAACCACTTAAATATAAGTATAAAGGATATTGGTCTCGTCGGATAACGGATGAACATCGGTTGATTTACCAGGTGAAAGGAGAAGAATTAGTGATACTAAAATGCAGGTTCCATTATGATTAAAAAAACGGGAGGTAACATCATATAAATTTATTGGGCTAGCGCGCGTTTCCAAACGCGTGCACGGCTCTGATCTGGGGCAGTCTACTCGATTAGGCTTTCGTGCATTATTGTTTTAAAATTTCTATCAAATCTTTGTTTATATATAGTGTTTCTCGTCCAACTTTTTGAGATACAACAATCCCAATATTTTCTAATTCTTGAAGGTATCTGGAAGCAGCTTTTCTTTCAACATTTAATTTATGAACAACAAAATCAATTTTAGAATAAGGCTGTTCGAATAATAGTTCAACTAATTCCTTTTTATAAATCTTTGGTGATTCAGTTTGAACTTTATCAATAGTCAATTCCAATAGGTTTTTTATTTTAGATATTTTTTCGATTGTTTTTTTTGAGGTATTTTCTACTGCTTTGAGCATAAATATTATCCATTCTCCCCATTCCCCAGTCCTATTTGTTTTATTGAGCAACCTATAGTATTCCGACTTATTTTCAATGATATAAGAACTCAAATACAAAATTGGAACATCTATCAAACCATTAAGCATCAAGTATAAAATATTTAAAATTCTGCCCGTCCTGCCATTCCCATCATAAAATGGGTGGATGCTTTCGAATTGATAATGAAGAATTGCCAAATTAATTAATGGTGATAGCTCTTGGTCATTTTGGTTAAAGTGATTTATAAAGTCTGATAATAAGTCGAGGATCTCTGGTCTATCTTGTGGTGGAGTGTAGACGATTTCTCCGGTTTTGTCGTTTTTTAGGACTGTTCCCGGTGTACTTCTTATTCCTGCAGTATTATCAACCAATTCCTGTTGAATACTTACAATGTCATTAACTCTCAAAAATCCTTGCCTTTTAACAAAATCGAATCCATGGAAAATAGCTTTTCGATAATTTACAACTTCCTTTGTCTCGGATGAAATTTTAGTTTTATTTACAGTTAGTGCTTTATAAATCTCGTCTTGTGTGGTAATGATATTTTCTATTTCAGAACTGTCTTTAGCTTCTTGAAGCACAACCGCATTTATCAACATCGCTTGGTTTGGAATTGTTTTTGCAATCCCCTTTAATTCCGCTAAAGCTGCTGTAGATTTATTTGCCTGCCTTAATATTTCAATAGTCTCCACTTTCTCTCTTGCGGGAGGAAGTCTGTCAAGTGGATTATGTGGTGCATTTTGTCCCATGTCCTATTTATTTGTACCAAAAATACATTATTTGGTACAAATATTAATAATTCGCAAGTGATTTTTTTGCATGAAGCCTAACGAGTCAATTTAATTGGCAGTGTTAACAAAACACTGGCCTGCAGATCAAAGCGACCAAAACAAAAATCCTTCGCATTCCGGAAAGCTATCAAAACATTCAAATTGGTAACCCAATTTCCCTCATTTTGTTCACCTCCCCATACCATAACACCTGTTGCCGTGGTTGGTGGCGAAACGCTTTATATTGCTGTCGAAATCACATAAAATTGCCACGAAATGCCGAATTTGTGGGGTTATTTTTTTTATGTTGTATAACAATAGATTTTAAATAATCTATATATTTGCAGCTTTCATTTTTTAATGGATTGTCGTAAATTCATTTTAAAATTTTTGTATCAGTTCTAATTACATATTAAATAATAACTAATAAACAATTATGAAAAAACGTTTTGTATTGAGTGGAATGCTTACCCTGCTTGCAACGGCTGTTGCTTTCGGGAGTGAAGCAGACCTGAAGGTGCCCGAAGCTATTCAGCATGCGGGTATTTTGTATTGGGGTTTTGTAGTTTGCGGACTTGGTTTACTGTTTGGACTTTACCAGTTCATGAAAGTGAAAAAGTTACCTGCACATAAGGCAATGCTCGATGTGTCGGAAGTAATTTATAAAACTTGCGGTGCTTACCTTAAACAACAAGGTAAATTTATTGCTATTCTTTTCATCTTTATTGGTGCAGCAGTAGCCGGTTATTTTGGCTTCCTGGCCAAAGGCCACGACGGAGAATCCCTCTTCGGAATTGGCGGAGTTTTATTAATCCTCACCTGGACCGTAATTGGTATTTTGGGTTCTTATGCAGTTGCTGCATTTGGTATCCGTATGAATACCCTGGCTAACTCCCGGATGGCTTTTGCCTCGTTGGAGAAAAAACCGCTCAAACTCCTTAATATACCTTTAACAGCTGGGATGAGTATTGGTGTTATGCTTGTTTGTATCGAGCTTATCATGATGCTTGTTATCTTATTGCTTATGCCTGGTGATTTAGCCGGCGCTTGCTTTATCGGTTTTGCTATTGGCGAATCGCTTGGTGCTTCTGCCCTTCGTATTGCCGGTGGTATTTTTACCAAAATTGCCGATATCGGTTCCGACTTAATGAAAGTGGTTTTCAAAATTGGCGAAGACGATCCTCGTAACCCTGGTGTTATTGCCGACTGTACCGGTGACAATGCTGGTGACAGCGTTGGTCCAACTGCCGATGGTTTCGAAACCTATGGTGTTACCGGTGTTGCCCTTATTTCTTTTATCCTTTTGGCTGTGGGTGGAGCAGCTTTAGGCATGGATGTTCCTTTAACCGAATTACTTCAGGTTAAACTTTTAATCTGGATATTCTTCATGCGTATCTTAATGGTTGTTACTTCGGTACTTGCTTATTATATTAACGGAGCTATTACCTCGGCCAAATACTCGAATAAAGACGATATGGACTTTGAAAAACCACTTACCAGTTTGGTTTGGATCACATCCATACTTTCTATTATCGTAACCTATGCTGTTAGTTATATAATGATTCCTGACCTCAATGGTAATACCGATATGTGGTGGATTCTTTCGACCATTATTAGCTGTGGTACGCTTGGTGGAGCTCTTATCCCTGAAATTGTAAAAATATTTACTTCTCCTAAATCTGCACACGTTCAGGAAGTTGTTAGCGCTGGGAGAGAAGGTGGAGCATCATTAACCATTCTTTCGGGTTTTGTTGCCGGTAACTTCTCTGCTTTTTGGATGGGTTTGGTATTCTTTGTTTTGATGTTTGCTGCTTATTTCATGAGTACCTTTGGTTTAGACCAAATAATGTTATACCCTTCTATCTTTGCGTTTGGTTTGGTTGCCTTTGGTTTGTTGGGTATGGGACCTGTTACCATTGCTGTTGACAGCTATGGCCCTGTAACCGATAATGCACAGTCGGTATACGAATTATCGTTAATTGAAGAGATTCCGAATGTAGGCGCTGAAATTGAAAAAGAATTTGGCTTTAAACCCGATTTCGAAAAATCGAAACATTACTTAGAAGCAAACGATGGTGCCGGTAATACCTTTAAAGCTACTGCAAAACCAGTTTTAATTGGTACTGCTGTTGTTGGTGCAACCACCATGATTTTCTCGTTAATTCTGATGATTCAAAAAACGTTAGGTGTTCAACCCGAAACTATTTTGAACCTGCTTAATCCATATTCAATTCTTGGTTTTATCCTTGGTGGCGCTGTAATTTACTGGTTTACCGGTGCGTCAACTCAGGCTGTTACAACCGGTGCTTACCGTGCGGTTGAATATATTAAGAACAACATTAACCTCGATCCAAATGCTCCTAAAAAAGCGGATGAGAAATCATCTATCGAAGTGGTGAAAATCTGTACCCAATATGCACAAAAAGGGATGTTCAATATCTTTATTGCTATATTCTTCTTTGCCTTAGCATTTGCTTGTTTATCGTCTCCTTCGGGAATTGGCGGCAATAATGCAGTTGCTTTATTTGTAAGCTACCTGATTGCAATTGCTGTTGTTGGTTTATTCCAGGCAGTATTTATGGCAAACGCCGGTGGTTGCTGGGACAATGCAAAGAAAGTTGTTGAAGTTGACCTGAAAATGAAAGGTACTCCTCTTCACGATGCTACTATTGTTGGCGATACCGTTGGCGATCCTTTCAAAGATACTTCTTCGGTTGCGTTGAACCCAATTATTAAGTTTACTACTTTATTTGGTTTATTAGCTATGGAAATCGCTATCAGCGAAAGTTTCCGCGACGCTGCTCCTTATGCTGGTATTGTATTCCTGGCAATAGCGTTAGTGTTTGTATGGCGTTCGTTCTACAAAATGAGAATCGAAAAATAGTCAGTTTTCATAACCTTATATACACCTGCGTGGCTCGTCTGCGCAGGTGTTATTGTTTCTGCCCCTTTATAAATTGTATTTCCTGTTAAAATTGTTGTTTATGAGCAAAGTCTACTTTATCAATTTAAAAACCTCTCCGGGTAATAATTTATTAGTAAAACTGAATCGGCTCATTCAAGCTGCCGGGTTTTCAAAATTAAACCTGGGCAAAAAATTTGTTGCCCTTAAGATTCACTTTGGCGAGCCGGGTAACTTATCCTATATTCGTCCTAACTATACTGTTCCCATTGTTAAAGCAGTAAAAGAATTAGGAGGGGTCCCTTTTTTAACAGATTCCAATACCCTCTATAAAGGATTGCGTTCCGACGCGGTAAACCACACCGAATCGGCATTTTCAAACGGATTTAACCCCATGGTTACCGGCTGTCATGTTATCATAGCCGATGGTTTAAAAGGTACCGATTACAAAGTGGTCGAAATAAACCAAAAGCATTGTAAAACGGCAAAAATTGGGGCTGCTATAGCTAACGCCGATGTTGTGGTGTCGCTAAATCATTTTAAAGGCCACGAAATGGCCGGATTTGGCGGGTGCCTTAAAAATCTGGGTATGGGGAGTGCGTCCATAGGTGGAAAACTTGAAATGCATTCGAATTCGCAGCCAATGGTAGTTGGAGAAAATTGCACCGGATGCGGCGAATGCGAAGAAAATTGTGCGCATGGTGCCATACAGGTAGGAACCGACAATATTGCCCAAATTGACTATTTGAAATGTATTGGCTGCGGCCAATGTGTTGCGGTTTGCCAGTACGAAGCGGCTCAGGTGAAATGGGAGAATGCCGGTTTTTACGAAAAAATGGCCGAATATGGTATGGCGGTTTTAAAAGATAAGCAGCATTTTCATATTAATTTTATAATGGATGTTTCTCCAAATTGCGATTGCTGGGGACATAACGATATACCAATTATTCACGATATCGGAATTCTTGCTTCGCTTGATCCTGTGGCTATCGATAAAGCTTCGGTCGATCTGGTAAATGCAGCAGCTATTAATCCAATGAGCGCTATAGGTTCAGAGACAAATAATAGCGATGACAGATTCAAAATAACCCACCCTAAAACGAATTGGAAAGAATGCCTCGACTATGCAGAGAAAATTGGATTGGGAAGTCAGCAATATGAACTTATTGAAGTTCAATGATCAGGATCGGATTTTAATTATCCGGGAATAATCAAATTCTTTTTTGTACGATTTTATTTGAAGGTCGTTTCCATCGAATTCAGCATAGGTGTATGCCGAAATCCATTCACCCAGGTTAATATGCCGCGATGTTGGGCTAAGCTCTATATCCATGGGGATATGCCGGTGGCCAAATACGAAATAGTTAATAGGTTGTTTTTCTAAAATTTCTTTCGCATAAAGTATAAGATACTCTTTTTCTACCCCAAGAAACTCTTCATAAATTCCTTTGGAATAGCGCGATTGTTTCGACCACCAATGCCCGAAGGTGAAGGCAAGGTTGGGGTGAATTCGCGAAAACATAAATTGAAGGATAGGATTAGTGAAGATCTTCCGAAGGATTTTATAGCTGTAGTCGCCTGGCCCTAAGCCATCGCCGTGAGCAATATAAAAATTCTTTCCATTAATAGTGGTACAATAAGGTTCCCGGTGTAAAATAATTCCAATTTCTTTGGGTAAATAATCGGCTACCCAAATATCATGGTTTCCGGCAAAAAAATGAACCGGTATCCCATTGTCAACAAATTCGCAAATTTTACCGAGAAATCTTACAAATCCCCGTGGCACTACCTTTTTATATTCGTACCAGAAATCGAAAACATCGCCTACCAAAAATAATGCAGCCGCAGTAGGCTGAATCTCAGTAAGCCATTGAACAAAATGCTTCGAACGTTCTTCGCTTTTCTCCGGAGGAAATAACCCCATGTGGATATCGGAAGCAAAGTAGACCTTTTTATTTTGAGGGATTACCAATGGGTTTCTATTATTTTAATAATTCAGTCAGCCTTTCATCAAAGCTGCTTGGATTTATGCTCCGGGCGATTATGGTACCTTCTTTATCTATCAGAAAGCCTAAAGGGAGATTTTCGATATTGTATAAAGGAACAATGGAAGAGTCCCAATATTTAAGATCGCTTAAATGGTTCCAACTACCAATTTTATCTTTTTGAATGGCACTTAGCCAAACATCTTTATTCATATCGAGCGAAACAGCAACCACTTCGAGTCCCTTCGCTTTAAATTTGTTTGCCGTCTTTAATATAACAGCGTTATGCGACCTGCACGAATCGCACCACGAAGCCCAGAAATAAAGGAGAACAGTTTTGCCCTTGAAAGAAGAGAGGGACACGTTTTTGCCAGCCTGGTTAGGCAGGGAAAAATCCTGCGCAGGCGCTCCTAACGATGATAGAATCTTTTTAAGGTCTTCTTTTTTTAATTGAGCGGTAATAGTCTCGAGATTATTATGCAGCGCTATCACATAAGAAGCTTTGGGGTATTTGGGGTACAGCAACGAATCTACCATAGCATAATATTTCTGGTCTTCTTTTTTAAATAATACAAAAATACTGTCGTCGGTTTGTTGATAGAGGGCCATAATGCTCGCCAGGGATCCCGGATGTTTTTGAATGAAATCCATTGTAAAGGTTCTCTGTTCTTCAATATAGCGGTTGTAATTATTTTGAAGGGTTACCGTAATATTCTTAATGTTGGGGTTATTAATAAACATCCGGTAAACATTGTTTAAAGAATCAATTCCCCGAATGGTTTTATCCATTCTTTTGTCTAGCGCTTTCGCATAATTCGATTCGTCGGAGCCTTCTACTTCATAGGTTTGATAAAGACTATCGGATTTTCCGGAAATGAAAATTTTATCATCAGGGCGGACAATAAGGGTAATTCCGCGCTGGTTTCCAACCTTTATTTTATAAAATCCTGGTTCTTCAACCTTTAATTTAAATTTAAACCGGCCGGAAGTAGGCAGGTCTGTTGAATCAGTAAAACGTTGTCCACTCAGAGTGAGCTCCTCGATATACACTTTTTGAGGGGTAGCATTATCTAATTTACCCGAAATCTTAGCATTGGTGCTGTTTTTTCCACACGATATAAGAGCAGAAACAAATAAAGCCAAATAAAGTATTTTTCTCATAGTTATTTGAAATATGCGCAAAATTAAAAAATCATTCTAATTGTGATATTGCAATACTACATAAAGTATTAAAAACAGGAATAATAAAATGCATAAAAAACGTAATATTATTTTAAGAATATGATAATGTTAGTTTTAGAACTTATTTCCTAAATGATTGGGAATTTCGCCTTAATTTTGTTAATTTTAGCAACCTATAGGCAAAACAAAAGAACAAATTCATTTATATTTTGTTAGAAACCAATTAGTCAGTATTTAAAGATTGTCGTATGGCTTATTTACAATTTGACAAGACCAAACTTATTAATCTTGAGTATTCTCTTAATAAAGAGATACTTAGATCGAATAGGGCTGGTTCGTATGCTTGTACTACTATTATTGGATGTAATACTCGTAAATATCATGGATTATTAATTTGTCCGGTCGAAAAATTTGATAACGAGAGGTTTGTATTTCTTTCGAGCCTTGACGAAACCGTTATTCAGCACGAGAATGAATTTAATCTGGGGATTCATAAATATCCCGGCGATTCATACAATCCGAAAGGACATAAGTATGTACGGGATTTTGAAGCAGAGGTAACTGCCACCACAATCTTTCATGTGGGGGGGGTGGTTTTAAAGAAGGAAAGCCTGTTAGTTGACCAGGAAGAACAAATATTACTTCGATATACACTAGAGGAAGCTCATTCCCCTACAAAATTGCGATTTCGGCCATTTTTAGCTTTTCGAGATATTCACAGCCTTTCCAAAGCAAATATGTTTGCAAATACAAAAGTTGCGAAGGTCGAAAACGGGATTAAATCGAAGATGTATTCGGGATTTCCAAGTTTGTATATGCAATTCTCAAAGGATGTTGAATTTATTCAGGTTCCCGATTGGTACTTTAATATTGAATACACCAAAGAGCAGGAGCGGGGATACGATTTTCAGGAAGATTTATATGTACCGGGCTATTTTGAAACCGATATAAAAAAAGGGGAATCCATTATTTTCTCGGCAGCCCTGAAAGAACAAAGTACGGCAACGTTTAAGCGTAAATTTACAACTGCCTTATCAAAAAGAGGTGCTCGCAATAGCTTCAAAGAGTGTCTTATTAATGCAGCACAGCAATTTATTGTGCGAGACGATAAAAAAGTGGAGATTCTGGCTGGATTTCCATGGTTTGGCTCTTGTGGCCGGGATACTTTTATCTCCTTACCGGGTTTAACACTTGCAATTGACGATACAGAAACATTTGAAGCTGTGGTTGATTCAATGGTAAAGCAGATGCATGGAGGTTTATTCCCCAATATTGGGAATGAGAAAAACCCCGCGTTTAACTCAGTTGATGCACCATTGTGGTTTTTTTGGAGTCTGCAGCAATATGCCCAGTATACTAAAAATCCGGAAATGGTATGGGCAAAATACGAGAAGCCAATTAAATCGATTTTAAAAGGATTTAAAGAAGGACAAAAGTATAATATTCAGATGCACGAAAATGGGTTAGTTTTTGCCGGCGACCCCGGCAAAGTGCTTACCTGGATGGATGCCTTATATGGTGGTGTGGCTATTACCCCTCGTATTGGTTACCCTGTCGAAATAAATGCCCTGTGGTATAATGCTGTTTGTTTTGCTCTGGATCTTGCTTCTAAAAATAACGATAAAAAATTTGTTAGTTCTTGGAAACAAATGCCCGATTTAATTGCAAAATCGTTTCTTGAGCAATTTTGGAGCGACGATAAGCAGTATTTGGCTGATTATGTTAACGGAGATAATAAAGATTGGGCTGTACGTCCCAATATGGTGATTGCAGCATCGCTGGATTATTCTCCTTTAACAAAGGAGATGAAAAAAGCTATTGTTGATATTGTGGGTTCCGAATTATTAACTTCCAGAGGGTTGAGGACGCTTTCTCCTCAACATCCCGATTATAAAGGAACCTACGAAGGCTCTCAGGAACAGAGGGATATAGCTTACCACCAGGGAACTGTTTGGCCCTGGTTATTGGAACCCTATTGCCGGGCTTACCTCAAGCTGCATAAAAATAGCGGAGTTGCTCATGTAACGGAACTTTTGTACGGATTTGAGGAAGAAATGATGAATCACGGCATTGGTACAATTTCTGAAGTGTATAACGGAGATCCGCCTCATCTGGCCAGAGGCACTATTTCTCAGGCGTGGAGTGTGGCCGCGTTATTGCAAATGTTTAAAATGATCGAATAATTCATGAAACCTATGAAAGTATTAATGTTTGGATGGGAATTTCCTCCTCATATATCAGGCGGGCTTGGGACAGCTTGTTATGGGCTTACAAAGGGACTCTCGAAGATTCCCAATCTCGATGTTACTTTTGTTGTTCCTAAAGCCTTTGGCGATGAAGAAAACGACGCTGTTCATTTAGTCGGAGCTAATGATATTTCGGTTCTTAAGCGAAACTTCACCATTGAAGGCTTTATGCGTGAGTTAAATTTAATACAGGTTGGTGTTAAACTAATTCCATATTTAGATCCCGAAGAATATAAAAAGCAAATGTTTATTAAACAACAGGAAGTAACTCATGCTTATGAAACTGAGAATATCGGAAAACTGGAGTTTTCCGGTAAATACGGAGCAAATTTATTTCAGGAGATTTCTAATTATGCATTGGTAGCCTCTGTATTAGGGGCTGAATTGGATTTTGATATTATTCATGCGCACGACTGGTTAACCTATCCTGCCGGAATAGCAGCAAAACTTGTATCTGGCAAACCCCTTGTGATTCATGTTCATGCGACAGATTTTGACCGCAGCGGTGGAAATGTTAACCCTCAGGTTTTTCAAATCGAAAAACAAGGGATGCAGCTTGCCGACAAAATTATTACTGTTAGCAACCTTACCCGCCGAATTGTTATTGAGAAATATGAGATAGACCCAAATAAAGTTATAACAGTTTATAATGCGGTTGAACCGGTAGTTATTAAAGAGAATTTAACTACGGATAAACCTTTCAATGAAAAAATAGTAACGTTCCTTGGGAGGATTACCATGCAAAAAGGACCGGAATATTTTGTTGAGGTTGCCAACAAGGTTCTGAAACGTATGGATAACGTTCGGTTTGTGATGGCCGGAAGTGGCGATATGATGAATAAGATGATTGCCCGCGCTGCAAAATTGAAAATTATGGATAAATTCCATTTTACCGGTTTTTTAAATGGCGACGATGTTTTTCGTATGTTTTATATGAGCGATGTTTACGTTATGCCATCTATTTCGGAACCATTTGGAATTTCTCCGCTGGAGGCCATGCAATCAAATGTTCCCGTTATAATTTCAAACCAATCGGGTGTTGCCGAAATATTGAACCATGCCATTAAAGTAGATTTTTGGGATGTCAATGCAATGGCCGATGCAATTTATGGAATTCTGAATTATCCTGCCCTGCATACTATGTTTACAAAACATGGTAAAATTGAAGTTGAAGGACTTAAATGGGAAACTTCTGCACTTAAAGTAAAAGAAGTGTATGATATGGTATATAACTAGTGTTGAATAATCAAAAGAGAACAGGATGAAAACCATTTGCATGTATTTTCAGATTCATCAACCTTTTCGTTTAAAACGGTATAGGTTTTTCGATATTGGTAACGACCATTATTATTATAACGACTATACCAACGAATCGTTATTGCGAAAAATGGCCGATACTTCTTACCTTCCGGCAAGCAAAGCCCTAAAGCAGGCTATTGTTGAAAATAAAGGAAAGTTTAAAATAGCATTATCAATTTCCGGTACAACATTGGACCAATTCGAATTATATGCTCCCGAAGTATTAGAAAGTTTTCAGGATCTTGCCAAAACTGGATGTGTTGAATTTTTAGGCGAAACAGATTCTCATTCATTGGTTTCTTTGGCAAATAAAGAAGAATTTGCCAAACAGGTAAAAATTCACCGGGAAAAAATTAAGAAATATTTTAATGAGGAGCCAACAGTTTTTAGAAATACTGAGTTAATCTATTCCGATCAAATTGGAAACGACGTTCTCGAAATGGGTTTTGAAGCAATGTTAACCGAAGGAGCTAAACATATTCTTGGATGGAAAAGCCCTGACTTTTTATATTGCAGTGCAGCAAATCCTCGACTTAAGCTCTTATTGCGTAATTTTAAACTTAGCGATGATATAGCATTCAAATTCTCTAATAAAAACTGGAGTGAATACCCTTTAACTGCTGAGAAATATAAATATTGGCTCGATCAGCTCGACCCCAAAGAAGAAAATGTTAATTTGTTTTTTGACTTTGAAGCAATGGGAGGCAGGCAACATGCATCTACTGGGATATTGAATTTTATAAAGCATTTACCACAAGTAATTTTGCATGACAATCGATATTCGTTCAGCACCCCATCTGAAATTATAAAAAATCAACAGCCCATTGCTCCGGTATCTATGGAATATCCAATTTCCTGGGCCGATGAAGAAAGGGATATAACTGCCTGGCTGGGCAACGATATGCAATCCGAAGCTTTTAATAAGCTTTATTCTTTGCGAGAATTGGTAAATCAATGTGTTGATCAGAAAATTCAAATCGATTGGAAATATCTTCAGAATAGTGATCATTTCTATTATATGTCGACCAAATTTTTTACCGGAGGGTCAAACCCACTTCATTCCAATCCGTTTGGTTCTCCCTATGAGGCGTTTATCAATTATATGAATATATTAAGCGATTTCTCCATCAGGATTCAAGATGCTGTAAATCTAAAGAAATACAACGATGTGGACGAACTTCGGAAAATTCTGCATGAAAAAGATCAGCTAATAGCAAAATACCAGGGCGAATTATCGAAATCTCAGCTTAAAAAAGCAAAAGCGGTGACAAAACCAAAAGTTGAAAAAAAGACAAACAATAAACCGGATACGAAAAATTCAAAAGAAGAAGTTTTGAGCATTATATAGAAAATCAATTATTAATAATTAATAAACATTGTTGGATTTAAAGAGGGTAGGCATGAATAAAAATAATATTACACCGGATTTCTTGTTTGAAACTAGCTGGGAAGTATGTAACAAAGTTGGTGGAATTCATACTGTTATATCAACAAAGGCACTCACACTTGTGGAGCAGTTAAAAGACAATTATATTTTAATTGGCCCTGATGTTTGGCGTGATACAGATGCAAATCCCGAGTTTATTGAAGATAATCAGTTGTTCAAATCGTGGCGGGGTAGAGCTGCCGAAGAAGGTCTTGGAATCCGTATTGGACGATGGAATATCAAAGGAAATCCGATTGTTATTATTGTCGATTTCATGACTTTTGTTCCTCATAGAGATAGTATTTTCAAGAAATTTTGGGAAACCTATAAACTCGATTCCTTGACAGGAGGTTGGGATTACGTTGAACCTGCGTTGTTTGGATATGCTTCTGCAAAGGTGATCGAAAGTTTTACCCGTTTTCACTTAAGCATCCGTGACAAAGTAGTAGCTCAGTTTCACGAGTGGATGACAGGAACAGGGATACTCTATCTAAAAAGTAATATTCCCCAGATAGCGACAATATTTACTACACATGCTACCGCTGTCGGAAGGTCAATTGCCGGAAACTTACAGCCTTTATACAGTAAATTAAACCAATATAATGGGGATGTTAAGGCGGCAGAATTTAATGTTGTTGCAAAACAATCACTTGAAAAATTAGCGGCAAATAATGCCGATAGCTTCACTACTGTTAGCGACCTTACCGCGAAAGAATGCGCTCAGTTTTTGGAAAGACCTGTTGATTTGGTTACTCCAAACGGGTTTGAAGATACCTTTGTACCTTCGGTAGAATTATATATTGAACAGCGGGCATTTGCAAAAGAAAAAATGCTCGAAATATCTTCAATAATTGTAGGTCACCAACTTCCTAAAGATTCATTAATTGTTGGAATTAGTGGTCGTTATGAATTCAAAAATAAAGGAATTGATTTATTTATTGACGCGCTTGGAGCTTTAAATAACAACAAAGCCTTATCGAAAGATTTATTGGCTTTTATTTTTATACCGGCTAATCATTATGGTCCACGAAAGGATTTGCTAAATATTTTGCATGGCAACGAATCTAGTCATTGCGGAGGAAAGGTATTGTCACATAATCTTCACGATGTTGAATACGACCCTATTATGAATCGAATTAATAGTGTTGGTTTAACAAATTCGCCAGAGCAAAAAGTGAAAATTATTTTTGTGCCATGTTATCTAAATGGAGCAGATGGCCTTTTTAACCTTCCATATTATCAAGTACTTCTAGGTCTTGATTATACAGTTTTCCCTTCCTATTATGAACCTTGGGGGTATACACCTTTAGAGAGCCTCGCTTTCAAAGTGCCTACCATCACAACAACATTAGCTGGTTTTGGTTTATGGGTCCAAAATGAAGAGGGGTTCCCAAAAGATTCTATTTGTGTAATTGACCGAAACGACGAAAATGATGCCGATGTGGTAAGTTCGATTTCTGAAAATCTTCTTATAGCTTCTAAATTGAGATTTGATCAGCTTGAGAAGCTTAGAGAAGATGCAGGTAAATTATCGAAAATTGCTTTATGGAAGAATTTTATTTCGTATTACTTTTCAGCTTTCGACATAGCACTTTCTAAAGTTGAGACCAGAATTGGTCAGGTTTTTGAAAAGGAAAGTCTTATCGAACAAGTGGCACATGCTGAGAAATATCAAATTATTTCCTACCCCAAGTGGAAACGGTTAATAGTTCAAAAATTTATACCCGAACGATTAGCTGCATTGGAGGAAATCTCTAAAAACCTTTGGTGGTGCTGGAATAACGATGCCGAAGACCTGTTTGAATCGATTGACCCCAGTGTTTGGGTGGAAAGCGATAAGAACCCAATTGTTTTTCTTGAGATGATTTCTTACAATAGGTTATTAAAGCTAGAGACCGATAAGGAATTTTTGGAGAAACTTAACGAATTATATAGCCGCTTCAAAACTTATATGGCGAAGAAAGCTGAAAGAAAAGCACCAAAAATTGCTTATTTCAGTATGGAATTCGGATTGCATAGTTCTCTCAAAATTTATTCCGGGGGGCTTGGTATTTTAGCTGGCGATTACCTCAAAGAAGCATCCGATTCAAATGCCGATATGGTTGGTATTGGCATACTTTATCGGTATGGGTATTTTAAGCAGGTAATTTCAGTTAATGGTGATCAATTGGTTGTTTCCGAACTTCAACATTTTTCGAAAACCCCGGCTATTCCTATACGGGATGACGATGGGAACTGGAAAACTATTAGCATTGTTCTGCCCGGGCGAACCTTATATGCCCGGATTTGGAAAGTTGAAGTGGGGCGCATCAACTTATTTCTTTTAGATACCGATTTTGAAGAAAATGCTCCACAAGACAGATCAATAACTCATCATCTCTATGGAGGTGACGAAGAAAACAGGTTTAAACAAGAGCTCTTATTGGGAGTTGGAGGAATCAGAGCTTTGAGAGCTTTGAATATTGATGCCGATTTATTCCATTGCAATGAAGGACATGCCGCGTTTATAGGTTTGGAAAGATTGCATTACTACATCAACGATAAAAATCTTACATTCCCCGAAGCTGTTGAAATTGTGAGGGCATCCACATTATTTACAACGCATACTCCTGTTCCTGCTGGACATGACTCCTTTGAGGAAAATCTGATGCGCATGTACATGTCGCATTATCCTGAACGGTTAAGAATAGACTGGACTCAATTTATGGGGCTGGGGAAAATAAATGCAACCAATCCACATGAGCGATTTTCAATGAGTTATCTCGCGGCTAACCTCTCACAGGAAGTAAATGGTGTTTCGCGGCTTCACGGACATGTTAGCAAAGGGATATTCAGTAATCTTTGGCCAGGCTATACTCCCGATGAAATTCATATCGGATATGTAACAAATGGGGTTCACCTTCCTACCTGGGCTTCTAAAGAATGGAAGCAACTTTATGAAAAATACTTTGGAAAAAATTTCCTTTCGGAACAAATCCAAAAAGATACCTGGGAAAAGATTTATTCCGTACCAGATAAGGAAATATGGAAACTTAGAAATGGACAACGTAAAAAGCTGATAGAGTTCATTAAAGAAAGGATGAAGGCGTCGTCAATTAAACGGTTTGAAAATCCGAAACATATAGTTGAGATTGCTGAAAAGCTTAATAAGTTTACTCTCACAATTGGTTTTGCCCGAAGATTTGCTACCTATAAAAGAGCTCATTTGCTCTTTAAAGATATCGACAGGCTTGCCAGGATTGTAAATAACCCGGGAATGCCAATTCAATTTTTATTTGCAGGAAAGGCTCACCCCGCCGACAAGGCTGGTGCCGATCTCATTAAAATGATTGTTGAGATATCCCGTAGGCCTGAATTTGTAGGTAAAATCCTTTTCCTGCAAAATTATGATATGGATTTAGCGAAGCATTTGGTTCAGGGAGTTGATGTTTGGCTTAATACTCCTACTAGACCTCTGGAGGCTTCAGGTACAAGTGGCGAAAAGGCCGTCATGAATGGAGTTTTGCATTTTTCAGTGCTCGATGGATGGTGGGCCGAAGGATATTACCCGGATGCCGGTTGGGCATTACCTGAAGAAAAAACATATGATAATGCAGATTTTCAGGACGAATTGGATGCAGAAACTATATATAGCCTGTTAGAAAATGAAATAGCGCCTTTGTTTTATTTTCGCGATGATGATGATATTCCTACCGGTTGGGTAAGATATATCAAGAATTGCATTGCTAAAGTGGCACCGAATTTTACCACTACACGCATGCTTCAGGATTACACGAATCAATTTTATAACAATTTATATAAACGTTCCAGTCGCATAAATAACGATGATTTCGATATTGCCAAGGAACTATCCTCATGGAAGAAAAAGGTTTTCAGAGCATGGGAAAGTATTGAGGTTATTTCTGTAAGATATCCGGATATTTCAAAAGAACCAATTGTGTTGGGCAAGACGTATAATGGAGAAGTTGTTCTTGATTTAAATGAGCTATCTTCGGCTGATATTGGGGTTGAAATTGTAATAGCCGAAATGGTAACTCCCGAAAGTCAGGTTAATGTTATACATGCACAAGAGTTTGCCTTAGTTTCTCTCGAAGGGAAAATTGCTACGTATAAAGTTGATATAATGCCTACAAAAACGGGTGCTTATGATTTTGGAATACGTATTTTTCCTAAAAATAAAGATTTGCCTCACAAGCAAGATTTTAACCTGGTTAAATGGATTTAAGATCACATATTTAATCTTGTGAAAGGAATATGGTTGCAAATTAGTATATTCTGAGTTTTTCTCTACAATGGAGGCGGCATATTTTTTTATGTAAATCGTCATGTTAAAGAAAAAATCAGGGAATATTGAACGATCCCATATTAGGAAATAGAGCATCATAATCAATTGATTATGATGCT
>JFJP01038538.1_pt1 | contig 17016 bp, 17 predicted proteins | sample 431651 | NCBI WGS metagenome assembly JFJP01 (sample SAMN02602958, study PRJNA72255) | Microbial mat metagenome, whole genome shotgun sequencing project. | biome: fresh water; feature: sink hole; material: water; isolation source: purple microbial (photo- and chemosynthetic) mats found in... | reverse complement strand
AAGTTGCCTGTACATCTTCAGTACGGTTTAGATCATGTGGCACAATGGGGCGGAAGTATTCCTGGAGTCGGTCAGCAGCCAACTAGTTTTAGCGATTTTAAAAGGATTTTTCTGGGAAAATCTGGCGGTTCAGATGCGCTTGTTACCGATCAAATTAATGCATTGGGAAATCACATTATTTCGCAAAGTATGAAATTGGAAGCTTCCATTTCTGATTTTAAAATGAGTCTTTATTGGCAAAATATTTCTGAAGACGGGCCTATAAAAATTATGTGGAATGCCATGAACCGATACGATGGATTGGTTGGATTGTCAATACGGAATAATAATTTGCCAATAGTGAAAGGTATAGTCTATGAGTTTTTAAATACTCAGAATCAATCAGGGCCTTTTCACGACCAAGATGGTATTGTATTTGGAGGAGCCGATAGTTATTTTTCAAACGGCGTTTACCAATCAGGATGGAGCTATTTCTCAAGGACCATTGGCACACCTTTTATCTTTAATAAATACAATGATAAATACATTCAAGTCAATAATAGAGTGCAAGTGCACCATGTTGGTATTGAAGGAGATGTGCTTGGTTATCAGTACAAAGCAATGTCTGCCTTTAGTAAAAACTTAGGTACTTATGCCGAACCTATCAAAATAGAAAATACGTCTGTAATGTTGGAGGTCAAAAAGATTTTTCCAACATTATCCAATGTCGAACTGAGTTGGAGCGTAGCAGCGGATTTTGGTAAATTGTACGGTAATACTGTGGGAACTATGTTCTCAATTCGTAAAACGGGAGATTTGTTTCACTATTGATTTAAAATCAAAGGATAGTAATGCTATAAATCACTATGCCAATGAAACTTAACCCTAAAACTAAAAGAGGAATAAAAGTATTCGGCTTGTTTGATGTTGAGTCTTTTTCTTGAAGTTCAAGCAGTGATGGACGCAGTTTTTTTATTGTTGCGAAGCAAACATAAGCTCCAAAAAATCCCACCAAAGTACCACCTACAATATCAAGCGGGTAGTGAACTCCCAAATAAATGCGGGAATAAGCTGTCAATACAGCCCACAAAAAAATGGCAATTGAAAAACTTTTTTGTCGGAAAAGCAAAGAGGAGAGTAGCGCAAAGCCAAAAGCATTGGCAGCATGTGATGATACAAATCCAAATCGGCCACCAGTATAACCATTTACCAAATGTACCAAGCCATTCAAATGTTCGGCATGCGAAGGGCGTGGGCGCTCAACCCAACCTTTAATTAACCCCGATGACACTTGATCGGCAATGACTATGCAAATAATCAAAGCTAAAATTATCCATCCCGATTCTCTTTTCCAATGACGTATTACCATGTAAATAACGGCCAAATAAAGTGGTATCCAAGTATATTTCTCGCTGATAGCATACATTATCCCATCAAAAAACGGAGCATGAAATCCATTCAAAAATAGAAATAAAGTTGAATCCCAAAGTTTTATAGTTTCTAGCATGGAAGAGTTTTAAAATATTTGAATATTTGAATATTTGAAGTCCCGATAGCTATCGGGATGAAGAATTTGAAAATTTGAAGTCGCGATAGCTTTCTGGATGAAGAAATAGATATACCATTTTTTACTCTTCAACTGTCAACTGTCAACTATCAACTACCAACTACGCATTCTCATATTTTCTCGATATTCACATCTTCTACCCATCCGATGCTTCCATTTCCAAGTTTAATTTCAATCCATTTTCCCAACGAACTCTTAACATGTACTTTAGTGCCTTCATGCAATTGAAATAAATCTGTTCCGCTCCGGTCGGGTGAGCTTTTTACGGTAATTACCCCAGTCATAATTATAGCTTCATCGTGGTTTGATAATTGTTCTTTGCGAATGCCTGAGAATAAACCAGCTACCATACAGCCGATTAGTAAAACTGTGCCCACGTAAAACGAGGCTTTTCGCACTGCTCTAGAAGGGCCAAATATAAAGATGAAAGTTGAAATCAAACACAGAATAAACATGGACAAACTCAAAAATATCCATTGATTTGAAGTGAGCAATTTAGTTAAATACGCCATCCATCTTACCAAAAAGAATGATGGGGTTTGAATTACATTGTCTATTACTTTCAACTGTGCCAAAGCTAAATTTGTACTTGCATCATCAAAGTTTGGCGAAAGGCGCATCGCACGCTCGTAATTTAATATACTGCGGCCAATTTCATTGCTTTTATAATAGGCGTTACCCAAATTATAATATAACTCTGGAGCTACACCTTCATTGGTTAATATCTCTTCGTATTGTTTTGCAGCTTCTTTATATTGTCCCTTTGCGTAAGATTCATTGGCTTGCTTTACAGCACCAGTTTGAGCTAGTGCGAATAAACTAAAACAGACAAGCAAAGTTAAAAATATGTGGATACGTTTCATAATATATTCCTAAAAATATGATTGTTATTTTTTTACTAACTCTTCCAATTGACTGATAGCCTCCATCGTTTCTGCATACAAATTCCCCATTTCTTGTTGTCCCGAATTTGGAGCATAACGTGCAAATTCACACGTATTTAATATCGCCGTGAATTGATTAATTAAAACTTCATCTACACCCCTAGTTGTTAATTCATCTACGACTCTATCTTTGGTGAGCGAAGCAGAAGAAATTGATAATTTGTCGCTCAAATAGGTCCAAACTGCTTTTAATACCTCCTCGTAAAAGGAATCTTTTTTCCCCTCTTTGAGTAACTTTTGTGCTAATTTAAGTCGTTTTACAGCCACTTTATTAGCCTTTCTAGTTTTCATCAAGTCCAGATTGGCATTGTCTTTTGCTTGCTTTCTAAACACAATAAACAGCGCCAATGATATTAGCAACGGTATCAAATACATTAGCCAGCCAGTAATTGTGCCAAAAATTGGCTCTTCCTCTTTTAATAAATCAAATTTCTCCGTTTGAATGTATCGTATGTCTTTTCCTAATTGTTTTACATCCTGCTTGTCTATATAGGAACTTCCTACGACTGTAGCACTTTCATTTCCCTCACCTTTAAGTACTTGCAACTTATATGCTGGCGTGCGCAAGGTTTTGTAAGTCTTTTCTTTTACATCAAAATAAGAAAACTCTGCCGACGGAATTTCAAAATCACCCGAGTGACGTGGAATAAATAAGTATTCAATCGTTTTGGTGCCTGATACGCCAGTTGTAGTGGTTTTAAAGTTGTTATTAACCTTTGGGTCATACATCTCAAAACTTTCAGGAAATTTAATGTCAGGATTTTTAATTAACTTCATATTACCAGTTCCAGCAATATTAATTTTTACTGTAACTGCCTCATTGGCCTTTACCTCCTGCGAACTTATACTTGAGTTCAGCGTAAACCTACCCACAGTTCCCTTAAATGAGGCGGGCTTATTAGCTGGTAAAGAATTTACTGTGATTTTTGTGGCTGGTGCTACTATGCTTTTGGATACATTGGTATATGAATCAAAAAAATCGTCAAAAATACTACGGGCAGTAGTTCTATTTTGTACACGAACTACTGCTTCGAAATTCGCTTTTTCTATCTGTATCACACCAGATCTTTGTGGATACAGCAATACTTGATACAGTACTACTGTGCCATAATTTCTACCGTTGAAATTTTCGTATGAGAATTGCTTATTCTGAGTTTGTTCAATATCTTGTTTCATAAACCCATTAAAATCAGGCATTTTCTTGTTCACACATTGCACCACATCTGCCAAGGTGTACAATTTGTAAGTTACCAATACGGCTTCTTGTTCATATACATTGGCATTAGAAACGCTTGTGCGAATAAAAATATTCTCATTCGAAATGTTTTGAGCTCCTGCATTTCCTCCTGATTGCCCGCCCTGAGATTTAGATCCGGCAGCGTCGGCTGGAAGTACTTTAATCGATACACCATTCGAAGTGTATTTTTGCCCGCTAACACTAATGCTGGCAGATGGAATGGTGAATGTTCCCGTTTTTTGTGCCTGAAGTGTGTAGGTGTAAGATACCGAAACCGACGACGAACTTTTACCATTTATGATTTGCATGCTCGAACTGTGCGATTCAAATGGACCTGCCAATACCTCAAAATTTGTCATTTCGGGCGCGCGCATATCCCTACCATTAGCATTAATGGAGTAAACCAATTGAAATGGTTTATCTAAAATGGCTGTAGAGGGAGCAGAAGCTGTAAAACGTACTGGTTCATCCGCAAAAACAAATGCGGAATTGAATATCAATACAAAAAGTGATAACAGTGCTAATTTAATTTTCATGTGCTTTATTTTTCTCTTTCAAATAAAGAAAATTAGAATTCTTCTAAAATTTCATATCGTTTACCAATCTTTATCTACCTTCTTTTTGCCCCTAACAGGTTGTTTCTTAGCTTTATCCTGAGTCTTTTTTTCATCTTGCATCAACGCGTCCAAAATTTGCTGTGCATTTTCTTTCGACATTTGAGGCTGTTTCTGCTGCTCTTTTTGTTTGTCTTGTTTATCTTGTTTGGGCTCTTGTTTCTGCTGTTCGTCTTTTTTCTTATCTTTGTCCTTATCCTTATCCTTATCCTTATTTTTGTCTTTATTCTGTTGTTGTTGTTTCAACATTTCTTGTGCATAAGCTAAATTATAACGTGTATCGTCATCTTTCGGACTGTTTTTCAGCGCATTTTTATAGGCAGTAATACTTTCTTCAATTTTTTTATCACTCAATAATGCATTTCCAGTATTATGATATGCAGCCGCTATTTTCGCTTTTTCACTTGGTTCTAAGGCCAATGCATTGTTATACTGCTCAAGTGCATCGGCGTATTTCCCTTGTTTAAACAAGGCATTGCCTAAATTATAATTTGCTTCAAATGATTTTGGGTTTTTTTGAAGCCCCTTACGGTACTCAATTTCAGCTTCAGTAAATTTGTTCGACTTATAAAGTTTATTCCCACTTCGTACATCTGCACTTTCCTTTTGAGCCATGACATGCAAACTCAATAAACTCAATATTAATATATATCCTATTTTTTTCATTGTTTCAAATGTGATTTTATTAAGATTAAATTTTTGTGACTTTATCCTTTAGGTCAAAGATTTTTAATCGGCTCAAACGCTTGTTTATACGGTTAAAAATGAAAAATTCCACTACCAATAATAAGAGTGCAAACAATGCAAAGGATTGAAACTGTTCATTATAATCTGAAAAAATGCTGGTTTTAATGTCCGATTTTGCCAAACTATCCAGTTCTTTATTTATTATCCTATAAGCACTATTACTATTGTCGGCACGTACATAAGTTCCTTTTCCTGCCTCAGCAATATTTTTGCACATTTCTTCATTTAGCTTGGATACTACAACATTACCGTCTTTGTCTTTCCAAAAACTCATAGTCCCGTCCACAGGTATCGGTGCGCCATCTATTTTTCCCATACCTATCACGTGTAATGCTATTCCATTTTCGGCTGCAAGTTTGGCTGCACCTATTGCGTCATCTTCGTGGTTTTCACCATCTGTTATAACAATTATAGCTCGGCCAGCTTCACTTTTTGTGCCAAATGATTTGATTGCTAAATCAATAGCACTGCCAATGGCCGTTCCCTGACGAGGTACTAATTTTGGCGAAATGGATGATAGAAACATTTTAGCAGATACATAATCCACCGTTATGGGCAATTGAGTATAGGCGTCGCCGGCAAATACAACTAACCCTATTTTGTCGTTGGACAGACCATCTACTAACTTCGACAAAATTTGTTTAGACTTTTCTAACCGATTTGGCTGAATATCTTGTGCCATCATCGAATTGGAAACATCCAATGCAATCATTACCTCAATGCCTTGACGTTTTACATTTTCAACCTTTGTTCCAAATTGAGGTTGTGCCAATACTATTATTAGAAATAATATTGCAACTAATTGAAAATAAAATTTTACCTGAGGACGAATAACTGATACATTCGGCATTAATTGAGCCAATATTTCTGAATTTCCAAAAAGTTTTATTTTCCTCTTTTTTAGGATATTGGTGTAAATAAATACGCCTAATAATAGGGGTATTATTAGTAATAAAAATAAATACTCTGGATGTGCAAATCGAAACATAATGGTTGTTTGATAAGTTTATCTCGGCAATGCGAGTTTTAAAATTTAATATTTTAAAAGATAACCAGCTGAAAATAAATGGTTAGCAATAAATGGTTGTGAGATGTCCAAGTTTGAATGTTATGGTATTCTTCTCAATAAAGTATTTCTAAGTAATACCTCTGCAATAAGCAATACCAATGCTATCAAGCCAAACAAAAAGAATTGCTCATTTTTTTTGCTGTATTCTCGTACGCTAATTTTGCTTTTTTCCAATAGGTCAATTTCTTGATAAATTTTTCGCAATTTAGAATTGTCTGTTGCTCTAAAGTACTGTCCGCCAGTCATGGATGCAATTTCTTGAAGCGATTTCTCGTCAAACTCCGACTCCATTTGTTGATATTGCAAGCCCATGGGAGTCTGTACTGGCACATTTACAATTCCATACGATCCCACGCCAATGGCATATACTCTAATTCCAAATGTTTTGGCAATTTCTGCTGCGGTAATCGGTGCAATATCGCCTCTATTATTTGATCCATCAGTAAGTAATATAATCACTTTCGATTTTGCTTGACTGTCTTTTATTCTATTCACCGCATTGGCCAATCCCAATCCTATAGCCGTTCCATCCTCTATCATACCGTAACTCACTCCGTTAAATAAATTCACCAATACGGCATGGTCAACAGTAAGTGGGCATTGCGTAAAACTTTCGCCAGCAAAAACCACAAGACCAATATTGTCGTTGGGACGAGAAAGAATAAATTCAGAAGCTACAGATTTTGAGGCTTCCAATCTGTTTGGCTTCAAATCTTCTGCCATCATTGTACCCGAAATATCCAGCGCCATCATGATGTCTATTCCTTCGGTGTTTTCTGTACGCCAACTGTTAGAGGCTTGAGGGCGAGCTAAAGCAATGATAATTAGCGCTACACTCAATATGCGCAAAATAAAAGGAACGTGTAAAAGTTTTACTTTTGTGCTTTTTGGAAACTGAGCCAATTTCTGATGCGACGAAATTTGCAAACTAGCATCAGATTTGTGAAGCTCCCAAACATACCAAAACACCATCGGTATAAGCAACAATAATAAAAATAAATATTCTGGGTTGTTAAAAGTCATCGCGCTTGTTTAATTAAATTTGAATTATGAAACAGTATTTGTTTCGTCTTTCTCACTTGTTGGTTTTTGCTCTGTAATTACTTCCAATGGTTTTGTCAGCTCTACTTTCGTAGAATTTACAAAATGATAAGCATTTGTTAAGCTCAACTCGTGCTCATCGGGTGTTGGGTTAAACTTTGCAAATTTCACTAAATCAGCTAGTTGAAACATTTGCTTCAATCCGTTATAGGCTGTTTTATTGTTTCTACGAAGGTCGCTCAAATGTGCTAGAATTTCTATCGACGTCATTTCCATGCTATTTACATCAAATGTTTTCTCAATATATTCTCGCATAACGTCCACCAATTCAGTGTGATATTCTTTTGACCGATTATGTTGCCAAGGCTTTTCTTCTTTAATCTTATTTAATTTATTTAAAGCTATTTCGTAAGGAGCTAAAATAATTTCGGGTGTGGACTCAAAAATGGGTTTTTTCATCCAGTATTTTCTTAAAATAAAATACAATAATACAAGCAAAGCAATAATTACTAGTGCAAGTAAAATCCATTTAATCAAGGCAATCCAATCAAATTTTGGGTCGAAAACAGGCTTAATGTCCGTAATTGAATTAGCAGCAGTATCAATTTTAAACGGCTGCACCACTTTTAACGAGAGTGATTTTGACCAAACAGTATCGCCATCTAGCACAAACGGATAAGGAGGAATATACAACAAGGAATCTTCAAATGCAGTTACAACGTACCGTTGTGTTACTAAAATTGGTCCATCAGGAGTTTTTACTGTATCCAATTTTACGGGTGCTACCATTTCCAATCCACCTACAATGGTGTCTGAAAAAATTGGCATAATAACTTTTTGATTTGGCTGTTGCGAGACCTCAAAGGTTAAATTCGCTTGGTCACCTATCCAAAGTACGGTAGAGTCAAGTTTGGCATTTACGGTTATCTTTTGTGCCCATAATGTTAAGGGTGTAAAAGCAAGAAAGAGTGAAAATAAAAAAAAGTTTTTTCTCATATATACCTTCTATAGTACTTCCGAATTCCATCGAAAGTTAATATCCAAATAGTAAATAGTAAATGATTAAATAGTAACTGAAATTAGGCTCTCATTTTAAATAATTTCATCAAAGCCCGCACATAATCTTCGGATGTACTCATTGATACAGAATCCACTCCCGATTTAGTAAACGCTTTTTGAAGTGCCAATTGACTCTCGCCCCAAGCATGTTTATAAGTGGTACGGAGCCGCTTGTCAGAAGTATCTACCCAAATTCGTTCTCCAGTTTCGGCATCTTTTAATTTGATAAGTCCAACATCTGGCAATTCTGTTTCGCGAATATCATACACTTGCAACGCCACCACATCGTGTTTTCTGTTGGCAATAACTAATTCTTTGTCAAAATTACTATCAATAAAGTCAGAAATTATAAAAGCAGTAGAGCTTTTCTTGATGGCATTCGTAAAATATCTCAATGCACCAGCAATATCTGTTTTTGTACTTTGTGGTTCAAAATCAAGCAATTCTCTAATAATATACAACACGTGTTTCTTCCCTTTTTTGGGTGGAATAAATTTCTCTATCTTATCAGAAAAAAATATTACCCCAATTTTATCATTGTTTTGTATGGTAGAAAATGCAATTGTAGCGGCCACTTCAGTAAAAATATCCTTTTTTAGCTTTGTTAGCGTTCCAAATTCTCTACTGCCCGACACATCTATCAATAACACGACTGTTAATTCCCGCTCTTCCTCAAAAACTTTAATATATGGATGACCAAAACGGGCGGTAACATTCCAATCTATCGACCGGATATCATCGCCATATTGATATTCACGCACCTCGGCAAAGGTCATTCCACGCCCTTTGAACGCAGAATGGTATTCGCCTGCGAAAATATTTTTCGACAAGCCACGTGTTTTTATCTCTATTTTACGTACTTTTTTTATTAATTCGCTCGTTTCCACAATCTTAATTATTAATTATTAATTATCAATTATTAATTATCAATTAAGGCACTTCAATTGTGTTCAAAATTTCTGTAATTATCTCGTCAGAAGTCATGTTGTTGGCCTCAGCTTCATAGCTCAGACCTATGCGGTGGCGCATTACATCATAGCATACTGCACGAACATCTTCTGGAATTACATACCCTCTACGCTTAATAAATGCATAAGCCCGTGCGGCCAACGCTAAATTGATAGAAGCACGAGGTGAGGCGCCAAAAGAAATCATTTCTTTTAATGATTCTAATCCGAAGTCTTGTGGGTAGCGCGTTGCAAAAACAATATCTACAATATAGCGCTCAATTTTTTCATCAATATAAACCTTACGAACTATATCGCGGGCATCAATAATGTCTTTTGGAGTCAAAATTGGCAAAACGGTAGGTTTGCTTTTTAATAAGTTTTGACGGATAATTAATTTCTCTTCTTCTTTGCTTGGATAATTAATAATCACTTTCAACATAAAACGATCCACTTGTGCTTCCGGTAGGGGATAAGTACCTTCTTGCTCAATTGGATTTTGGGTAGCCAATACCAAAAATGGCTCATCCAATTTGTATGTGTTTTGACCAATAGTTACCTGACGTTCTTGCATCGCTTCAAGTAGAGCACTTTGAACCTTAGCCGGGGCGCGGTTTATCTCGTCAGCCAAAACTAGATTAGCAAAAATTGGACCTTTTCTGATGCTAAACTCCTCATTCTTTTGGCTGTAAATCATTGTTCCAATTACATCGGCAGGCAATAAATCAGGCGTAAATTGAATTCGACTGAAATCAGCTTTGATTAGATCAGATAAGGTTTTGATAGCCAGCGTTTTTGCTAATCCTGGTACACCTTCTAGCAAAATGTGCCCATCTGATAGTAAGCCAATCAATAAAGACTCTACTAAATGCTTTTGCCCAACGATAACTTTATCCATTCCCATGGTAAGTGCATCTACAAATGAACTTTGACGCTCTATTAGCTCGTTAAGTTCCCTAATGTCAACAGATTGAATCATATTTTTAAATGTTAGTTGTGTTCTTTTTTTTGCGTAGCAAATATAGTCTTTTTTGAAACGTTAATCCATAGATTTAGTTTCTATTAACTGGATTTTAGTATATTAAATACAGGGCGCTCATTTCGCCTTTTTTTTAGAACATTATTATGTTTTGATATAAAAAAAATCCTGCAATATATTAAAAATTGCAGGGTTTTCTAAATCTTTTTTCCGTGTTCTTTGGCTTTTACCTCATTTCATCTGTTTTTACATATAATTCATGTAATTCACGGGCTTTCTTTAAGCATCGTGGGTTAGTGCTGTCTATTAATCGCGGATCAACTTTTGGTATATATATTAAAGTACCCGATGGAATATTGTCCGGATTGGGAATTCTATTTTGATTGGCTTCGTAAATGTAAACCCAAAAATCCGACTTGCCATAATATCGCTCCGACATGCGAGCCAACCTACTGCCACTTATTATTTTTTCTGTAGCAATATATTCAGGATAAATACGAGGTGTATCAAATAATAACTGAAGACTATCTACAGTATCAGCCTCATTGATTGAATCGCCTTCCACAGCGGCTTTTGGTATAATCACTGTTTCTGGTTTTACCTCTACATTAGATGTTGGTGTAAACCATTTGGCTAATGTGTTAAGCAAATCAGTTGTGGAAGCGCTATCTTTAAAGCTCAATGCTAAATACTCTACTTTGTCTAACCCTTTATGAATTAAATTGGTGAACGGTGGAAAATATAAATAACTAGAAATACTTCCAACAGATAACACTACTATTATGATTGTAATCCACAAGACTTTCCTTATTTTTTTAACTGTACTAGCTCCCTCAATAAAAGGATTAGTATCCATATCAGTCTTAGCAATAGGAACTGGTTCATCCTTTATTTCACTTATCTTTTCGCTAATTATTTCTTCTTCTACAGTTTTCTCTTCTTCTTCAATCTCTTTGTCAATGGCTAAGTCTGCTGATCCAACAGGACTAACTTCTTCATATTTGTCAATGTAATCGGTGTCTATCGCATTTTTTTCTATGTCAACAATTTCAGGAGTCGTGTTTAATAATCCATTATCATTCTCTAATTCAGTTTCAGTACTATTCTCCAATAAATTTGCCGATTCTGCAGCTGTTGAGCTTGGTTTTAAGTTCGTTGATAAAGCTTGAATTTCCGAAATAATACTTTTAATTTCTGTAGCTTGTTCCTCAAAAATTCTCAATGGATTTATTTCAGTCTCATTTTTATGAATCTGCTCATTGTGTTCAACTTTGTTGTCATCCAAATTTACAGCTTCTAAATGTGCAAAAGGTTCATTTACAAGTTCTTTTAAAGTAATGTCTGGGGTAAATGAAATTTTATAATAACCAGAAAGAAATATATCTTCCCCAGTATTTATGTTCACACTTTTACGTGCGCCATTCCATTGAAGTTTAAAAGTTCCAAAGTCTTTTATCTTCACAGATTCACCCCCTTGTAATGTCTCTTCAATTGTAGAAATTAAAACCTTTAGGAACTCTTCAGCCGCACGTTTACTTATCGCAGCTTTTTTTGCCACGAGGTCAATAATTTCTTGTATCGAAATTTTATCCTTAGTCATTGTGCGGTAATCCTTTAAGTTTGTCTTTTAATATGTTGCTTTGCTTAAAATTCACTACCAGTTTTGGTGGTATAAGCGTCCTAATTTTTGTTGAAGGATGAACCGACAACCGTTCTTCCTTTTTTCGTACTTCAAAATTTCCGAAACTTTGAAATCCAACTGTTTTTTCTTCAGCCAATTGTGCTGTGAAAACACCAACAGTGGTTTCCAATAAATTAGCAACCACAGAACTAGGAGCGTTCATTTTTGCTGCCATGCTAGCTATTAATTCTTTATTATTCATGATATTAAGAATGTTTCGTGTTCAAGGTTTCGTGTTCTGATATAGGAACGAATTTGTTGTTGGGTGAGATATAATTATTTTTAAATTTTTTCATTCTTCCTTTTCTTCATTGCTTACTCCCCATACAAATCAAAATCCGTAGATCCCGTAATTTTTGCCATATAAAACTCCCCTTTTTTTACACCCTTAGTGCCAATAGGAATCAATACCTCAGGGTCCACTTCTGGTGAATCAAATTCCGTTCTTCCCACATAGTATTCATCTTCTACTCTATCAATCAACACTTTCAATGTTTGTCCAATCTTAAGTACGTTCAATTCTGCCGAAATTCCTTGCTGAATGGTCATTATTTCATTCACACGTTGCTGTTTTATTTCCTCAGGAATATCATCCGTCATGGTTTTATAAGCATGAGTGCCTTCCTCGTGCGAATAAGCAAATGCTCCTAATCTATCGAATCGAACTTTCCGTACAAACTCCTTTAATTCTTCCACATCTACCTCTGTTTCACCGGGATGACCCAGCAATAACGTGGTGCGGAGATGAATGCCAGGAACTTCTTTTCTAATTCTATCCATTAATTCATACGTTTTCTCCGAATTAATATCACGAAGCATGATTCTCAACATATTGTCGCTAATGTGTTGCAGTGCAATGTCCAAGTATTTGCAAACATTATCACGTTCACGCATCACACGCAAAATGTCGTACGGAAATTGAGAAGGGTAAGCATAATGCAGTTTTATCCATTCTACACCAGGGATGTCCGAAATTCGCTCAATCAATTCCCCCAGTTTCTGCGATTTGTATTTATCCAGCCCGTACGAAGATAAATCCTGGGCAATAATTAGAAATTCCTTAACACCATTGCTCACCAAATTTTTCACTTCAGTTTCTATGTCTTCTATCGACCTCGACCGATGGCGACCTGTCATAATGGGAATAGCACAATAGGAACAACCCCGATTGCAACCCTCTGAAATCTTGATATATGCATAATGCGACGGTGTAGTCATGGTGCGCTCCAACCGCAAATCGGCACGATACTCTTGGCCTAAATCCGTGATAATATTGTTATAGTTGAATTTGCCGTAGTATTTATCTACTTCGGGAATTTCCACACGCAATTGTTCCAAGTAACGTTCAGAAAGACAGCCCATCACAAAAAGTTTTTGGATTTTCTGATGTTTCTTCAATTCTGCAAATTGCAATATGGTATTGATACTTTCTTCTTTGGCGTCGCCAATAAAACCGCAAGTGTTGATAATCACAATGTCACCATCCGGTTTTTCAGCATCGTGGCGTACTTTATAGCCTAACACTTCAAATTGACGCATAAGTTGCTCAGAATCAACTAAGTTTTTTGAGCAGCCCAGCGTTACCACATCAACTGTTCCTTTATTTGTATTTTCGATAGACATGTTTATATTTATATTTTTTTTTTTGCAATACTAAAAAACTCGGTCTTGGTACTGCTTTAAAGCCCCGGCAGCTTACAGAAAGTTACTTTATTCAAACAAAGTTTCCACAAACTTCCCTTTATCAAATACTTGTAAATGTTCAATACCTTCACCTAATCCAATGTATTTTACAGGAATTTTAAATTGGTCGGAAATACCGATTACCACACCACCTTTGGCAGTACCGTCCAATTTGGTGATAGCCAAAGCAGTAACATGAGTGGCTTTTGTGAATTGTTTGGCCTGTTCAAAAGCATTTTGTCCAGTAGATCCGTCAAGTACCAATAAAACTTCGTGCGGTGCATCTGAAATGACTTTTTGCATCACATTCTTGATTTTTGTCAACTCGTTCATCAAGTTGATTTTGTTATGCAAACGCCCAGCTGTGTCAATTATAACCACATCGGCGTTGTTAGCTTTGGCTGAAGCAATGGTATCAAAAGCCACCGACGCTGGGTCAGCACCCATTTTTTGTTTAATAACAGGCACTCCAGCACGCTCACCCCAAATAACAAGCTGGTCAACTGCCGCAGCGCGGAAAGTATCTGCGGCGCCCAAATAAACTTTTTTGCCCGCTTTGGTGAACTGATGTGCTAGTTTGCCGATAGTTGTGGTTTTTCCTACCCCATTTACCCCTACAACCATTATTACGTACGGTTTATGTGGCAGTTCTGCATCGAAATCAATAGGATTGTCCGCATTATTTTCTCCCAACAAAGCCGCAATTTCATCTTTCAAAATTCCATTTAGCTCGTTTGTGCTCACATATTTATCACTTGCAACACGCTTTTCTATACGCTCAATAATACGCAAGGTGGTTTCTACACCTACATCGGAAGTAATAAGTACCTCTTCCAAATTGTCAAGTACCTCATCGTCAACCTTAGATTTACCAGCCACGGCACGCGTTAGTTTTGAAAAAACACTTTCTTTGGTTTTCGAAAGACCTTTATCGAGGGTTTCCTTTTTTTCTTTACTGAATATATTAAAAAATCCCATATTTTTTTCTTTCTAATTTGTTCATTTACAATTTACTGATTTAATTTGTTTGATGATTTCGTATCAACTTACAAATTTAGGATTTTTTTTTGAGGTAATTGCAAAAAAAATCCCCTCATTTTGAACAATGAGAGGATTCTTTCTATTTTTTAAAACAATAATATCTTATTTTGTGAAATAATCTTTCACTTTATCATTGTGTACAATTTCTTCTTGAAACATATAAGCACCGGTTTTTGGTGATTTCACCATTTTGATAACCTTTGCAAATGCACGTCCTTCTCCTTTTTGGAGAGAGGCAACCGCTTTTTTAGCCATAATTTAAGGTTTTATTTAATTTCTTTATGAACAGTTACTTTTTTCAAAATAGGGTTGTATTTTTTCAACTCCATACGTGCTGGTGTGTTTTTCCTGTTTTTAACAGTGATATAACGTGATGTACCAGCCAGTCCGCTATCCTTATGCTCTGTGCATTCCAATATTACTTGGACTCTTGCTTCTTTCGATTTTTTTGCCATGATGTAGTTTTCCTCCTAAATTATGCGTATAAATACCCTTTATCTGACGCTTTTTTTATGGCAGCATCTAATCCAACTTTGTTAATTGTGCGTAGTCCGTTAGCAGAAACTTTTAGGCTAATCCATGTATCTTGCTCTACCCAGTAGAATTTTTTTGTAAACAAGTTCACGTCAAAAGTGCGTTTTGTACGACTTTTTGAGTGTGAAACATTGTTTCCTACCATTGCTTTCTTTCCGGTAATCTGACAAATTTTTGACATTTCTATATCTTTTTATTGTTTACTTTTTTTCTCAAAAACAGTGTGCAAAAGTACTGAATCATTTTTAATTATGCAAGCTTTTCTTTCTAATAATTTCATAAAACTTCATTTTCTCAGTTTTTATTGAATTAATATGTTGTATGTCAATACAATAAACTAAATAATTTCTTTTACTAATAAGAATGCTGCTTGAGTTGCTCTTTGTATGTTTTGTTCCCTATTTGCTCCAAAATGATATATTTTGGTAAGCGTTTTTTCTTCATAACATACTGAAATCCAAATTGTTCCGACTGGCTTTTCTGCTGTGCCACCCGTGGGTCCTGCAATTCCTGTAGTTGCAATAGCCACATCCGATTTTAATAGTTTTCGTGCACCCATTGCCATTTGTTCTGCCACAATTTTACTTACCGCCCCTTCATTTTCTATATCTTCGTGATTTACTCCCAGCAAATTTTCTTTTATTTGGTTGGAATATGCCACTACTGAGCCTTTGAAAAATTCGGAACTTCCCGGAATAGTAGTTAATAGATGTGCGATATTTCCACCGGTGCAGCTCTCTGCCGTTGCTAGCATTATACCTTTTGCGAGCAGTAATTTTCCAATTACTTGTTCCAACGGAATATCTTCGTATGCTACTATCGCATTTCCTAATATATCGCTCAATAATTCTAATTGTTGAGTGATAGCGATTTCTAATTCCAAGGCGTTATCTGACAAACCGCTCAAGCGCAATTTCACTATTCCAGAGTTTGGTAAATAGGCTAATTTTATATTGGAAGGCAATTCATTTTCCCAATCAGCAATTTTTAAAGCTAGTGCAGATTCTGGAAAGCCATAAACTTGTACTGTTTTATGTAGCAATACCGGAGTTTCAAACTGCTTTTGTAGTCTAGGAATAATCTCCAAATTCATGGCATTTTTCATTTCATAAGGCACGCCAGGCATCGATATTATCACTTTTCCGTTTTTCTCAAACCATGTGATGGGTGCTGTTCCTACTGCATTTTGTATTACCATACAATTTTCAGGAACCATTGCTTGCAACCTATTGAGTTCATTCATGGCATTGGGACGATTAACAAATAACCGTTCAATATTCTGAAATACTGATTCGTTGAATATTAACTTCGTGTCAAAGTACTTGCACAATGTTTGTTTAGTAATATCATCTTTTGTAGGTCCTATTCCGCCTGTAAATAAGACTATATCAGCCCGTTTTAATGCTAATTCCAATGTGTCAATAATGTGTTGAGCATCATCGTGTACCGAAGTTATTTGTGCCAATTCAAACCCAGCTATGTTCAACTCTTTGGCCATCCAAGCAGAATTAGTATCCACTATTTGTCCAATAAGAATTTCATCGCCAATGGTGATGATTTCCACATTCACACTTTTGATTGTCATATTGTAAGTATTTTGTATGATAGAACCAATTTAAAAGTAATACAGTAGGCTCAAAGTCGTAAAATGTGGTTCCCAAATTTTATTTTTACTGCTTATCCCTTTTAATCAAGGTTAAAAACAAATCATTAGTAATTAAGTTGCTGACCTCATTTTTATTAATAAAAACCACAATAGACACAATAGAATATGGAAAGAAGGCTAATATGGAAACAATAGATTAATACCTTTCGGCATTCTACGATGTAAAATTTAAAATAACGCTAATCGTTTCATTCCTAAGATTCTACGATGAACTATTGTGCCTAATGT